>JGI12635J15846_10001065_pt1 | contig 24007 bp, 21 predicted proteins | sample BlaSpr_A8_OM2_M2_FD_15846 | JGI IMG/M metagenome (IMG submission 15846) | reverse complement strand
GGTCGACCCTTTCCTTCAAGCTCGGGTCACCCCCCAACCCGGCCGTGCCCTGCGGGCAAGGCCACCCTCCCCCTGCGGGGGAGGGAAGATAGATTGCTTTAACCCCCGGCGGCGGGGGCCAGGACCAGGAAGACTCGGCCGGCGTTCAGCGACGGGTAGGCCTGGTCGAGGTCGTCCACGGCGTGCATCAGCTGGTCGTAGCTGATGGGGTAACCATGGCCTCGGGTCAGCCCGGGGTCGTTGAGGATGAACTGGTCCGATCCGTTGTAGCCGGTGACGACGAGGTAGTGCGACACCGACCAGCCTGCCTGCTCATAGTGGCTCGAGTAGCCGGGGTAGTTTGAATTGCCGAGGCCGTGGGTCCGGACGCCGAAGATCAGGGGCCGCCCCAGGGAGAGCTGCTCCTTCATGTTCAGCCGGTCAGACGGCAGGATCTTGTAGGCCCAGCCCCAGTTGTTGCGGGCGACGTCGCCCACCTGCTGGATGGTCAGGTCGACAGCCGGCTTCCACGTGGTGACCTGGTTGATCGCCGCGTCCGCGGTATGGGGATCTATCAGGGAGCCGGAGTGGTCGCCCTTGAGGTAGCGGTCGACCATCACGAGGCTCGCCTCCTCGCACGTGTGCTGGCGCTGCGCCCAGTTGTTCAGGGGAGCCTGTGAGGTGAAGGGGACGGGGAGGAGGACGGCGGTCGGCAGGTTCACAGGCGGCGGGCTTGGGGTGGAGGTGCTGCTGAGGTCGATGGGGACGAGGTCTGGTGTGACGTAGGAGACCGTGGGCCCAGCCCCGAAAAAGGCGAAGTAGACTCCGGCCCCGACGCCAATCGAGGCGACCAGGCCAAGCCCGAGGATCCACTTGAGGGCTCCCATCATCGGTAGCTACAACTCGTGAGCGCCACGAAAGGTTGCGCTTTGAGGAAGGGCGATCTCAGTTCCATGGCCAACGGCGCCCGCAGTATACCGGCGGATTTACATCCCTAAACCCCAATAAAGTAGCCCGCCTGGCGTGGGCGTTTCTGTAGCGACCAGGGGATGGGCGATCCCCGGCTGATGGAGGGCAACGGTCTTGGGAGTCATCGCCAGGCGTGGAGAGCTCAGGCCACCGCGAGGGGTCCGCTGGGGCGGTATCGCGATGGCCGTCACCGCTGCCGTGATCCTTGGAAGCGGATCGGCATTCGTCATTCGACATTACTTGAAGGAGCGTGAGGCGGCGGCGCCCCTCGCCGGCGTGACCGCGGTGCACGCTCAGCCACTTCCGATCGAGGTGGGGCCCGGGACGATGCCGACCCCTGTTGCGCTCCCGACCCACGTTTTGCTCCAGGTGCCGTTCACCACGCAAGCTCCGCTCAACAACTGGGCACAGCACCAGGAGAGCTGCGAGGCGGCGAACCTGACCATGCTCCTCGGCTACTGGCATCACGACACCTCGGTGGTTGTCGATCCCCACGCGGCCGACGCGACAATCAGGCAGATCGACTCGTGGAAACCTGCGCCTGACCTCAACGACGTCATGCTGGGCGAGCTCGCCCAGCAGCACTTCGGGTACAGCTACCGGCTCCTGCCCAACGACCCGCAGGCGATCGCCGAGCAGCTCTCGGCCGGACGGCCTCTGCTTGCCGAGGTGCGCACGCACGGGCTCGGCAACCCGCGCTACCCGGGGTACAGCAGCCATTACGAGCAGACCGGCTGGTCGGTGCCGCACTTCGTCCTGATCATCGGTTACGACAGCGCGGGCGTCTGGCTGAACGACCCGGGCATCTCTTGGGGCCGCGGCTATCACATCACCTACGCCCAGCTGGCGCACGCCATCGACGACCTCGACCAGCACCACCCGGCGCTCAACGAAGGCCAGGTCCTCCTCCTGATCGCTCCAGAAACTCAGCAGAACGTGAGACCGGGAAACATCTAGGCGTTCTTTCTCGCCCCCACCCCGACCCTGCGCGCAAAGCGGCGATGAGGATGGGACTTATTGATTGCCCCCGCTGGCGCGGGGGAGGGGGGGTTCATTCCTTTCATACTTGTGTGCCGTGAGCGACGAAGCCGCCGGCGCGGCGGCGCAGCTGGGCAACCGCGCGGTCAGCAACTCGATCTTCATCCTGGCCGCCCGCTCTATCTCGAAAGTCATCTCGCTCGTCGTTGTCATCACGCTCGCCAACGCCCTTGGCGACGCGAATTACGGACGCTACACAACCATGGTCGTGTACTCGGGCCTGGTCTCGGTGGTTGCCGATCTTGGTTTTGCGCCGCTCTATACCCGCGAGGCTGCACGCAATCGCGCGGCGTTGGGCGACTACCTGGGGACGTTGGTGGTCTTCAGAATCGCGCTGGCGGCGGCTACCGCCGTCGTCTTCGCCGTCGCCCTTGGTCTTGGCGCCGGGCTGCCGTCGCTGATCGTGCCTGGAATTGCCTTGTTGGTGGCGACCGCCTACGCGAACTTGCTTCGCAACACCTTCTATGCCGTCGGGCGGGCGGAGTTCGATGCCATCGCGCTGATTGTGGAAGTCTTGATTCAAGGCGGACTGATCTACCTCGGNGCNAAGCGACATTTCGGCGTCAGCTATTTCGTTTGGNCCTACGCAGCTTCGTACACCTTCACGATCGTCTATTCGCTGGTCGTGATCCGGGTCTTCCGCCTCGGTCGGGTGCGNGTCGGGCTCGACCTGANTCTCATCCGGCGCTGGTGGCCGCTGGCTCTCCCCTTCGCGTACACGTCATTTCTGACCAATCTCTATTTCAACTCGGACACCGTGATACTTCAGCACTTCCGATCTTTCGCCGAGGTGGGTTGGTACAAGTTCGCGTACAAGCCGTTCGAAGCGCTGCAGTTCATCCCGCTGGCGATCCAGGTCGTCGTGTATCCACTGCTCGCCGTGTACTTCGTCAGCGACCTCCCCCGAATGCAGATTGCCTACAAACGGTTTTTCAGAGTGCTGGTCCTGCTCGGTTGGCCTCTTACCGTCGGAACTTTCGTGCTCGTCCACCCGATCGGCCGTCTGTTCCGTTTGTTTCCCCAATCAGAGCCTTCGCTTCGCATTCTCTCGGTCGCCATCATCTTTCTCTTCGCGAACTCCGCGTTCTACGCAACCCTGAACGCGACCAATCGCCAGCACCTCAACGCATGGGCGACCGGGCTGGCCGCGCTGATCAACATCGTGCTCAACCTCGCCCTCATCCCCTTCTACGGCTACCTCGCCGCCAGCGCGACGACGGTGATCACCGAAGCGGCTCTCTGCACCTTCGGATGGTGGTTCGTTCAGCGCAATCACCCTGAGCTCCGGCTTGCGGTGATCGGCCTCAGCTGGCGAATCCTGCTGGCAGGCGCGGTGATGGGGGTGGTGCTCTACCCGCTCAGCCGGTTCTCGATCGCAATCAGCCTTCCCGCCGGCGGCCTTGCCTATGTGATCGCGATCTACCTGATACGCGCGATCGAGCCCGAGGAATGGCGGCTGGCGCGAGACGGGTTGCTCGCAAGGTTGAGGCCCGGCCGAGCGGCGTAACCGACTCGTCCCCGAGCCCGTTTGGGGAGGTGGGAACCGTAGAATTTACGCGCCCTCAACCATGGCTAGAAACATTCCCGCCAAGATCACAACCAAGGGTGGCCACCGCCCTCGCGCCCGGATCCACGCGACCTGGTCGCCGATCGGGCAGAAGATGCGCCGCACCGCCATGTTCCGCGGCCTCGGCGCGGTGATTGCGGTGCTGCTCGTGATCGGCTTTGCCGCTGACGCCTACGCCCAGACCTTCTTCGACAGCCTGCCCTCGATCCAGGGCCTCGACAGCGCAGCGTTCGCCGGCGACACGATCATCACCTCGAGCGACGGGGTCCTGCTCGCTGACGTCGGAAACCACGGCGACCACCGGCTTGCCGTAAAGCTGTCGCAGGTCGCGCCGGTGATGGTCCAGGCCACGGTCGCGATCGAGGACAAGGGCTTCTACAGCAACCCCGGCTTCGACGCCGCCGCCATCATTCGAGCCGCTTACGACAACCTTCGCTCGGGTCACATCGTGGGTGGCGCCAGCACGATCACGCAGCAGCTGGCCAAGCAGCAGTTTCTAAGTCCTGACCAGACGGTCAGCCGCAAGATCAAAGAGCTTGCCCTCGCCTACGAGCTGGCGCAGACCTACAGCAAGGACCAGATCATGGAGCTCTACCTGAACAAGAGCTTCTACGGCTCGCAGTCGTACGGCGTCGAGGCGGCAGCCCAAAGCTATTTCCACATCCCCGCCTCCAAGCTCGATCTTGCCCAGGCCGCGGTGCTTGCCGGCCTTCCGCAGGCGCCGACCGAGTGGAACCCGGTCCTGCACCCAGACGCCGCCAAGCTGCGCCAGACCGAGGTGCTGCAGGCCATGGTGCGCTCGAACTACATCTCTCAGGACGACATGGACAAAGCGGTCGCCGAGAAGCTCACGTACCAGGCGCCGATCAACAGCTTCCTCGCGCCGCACTTCGTGGACTACGTGCTCGCCGAGCTCCGGCAGCTCGGGTTCCAGCCGGGAATCCAGCAGCTCAACGTCAAGACCACCCTCAACTACCACCTGCAGCAGATCGGAGAGTCGGTGATCAACTACAACATGGCCGCGAAACCGGGGCGGGGTTGCTACAACAGCGGCGTCCCTGACGGGTGGCCTTACCTGTCCGAGGCAGGCGCCGCCTGCTGGGACCCCAGAGGTCAGCTGTCGTCGGGCATGATCGCCGAGGATCCTACGACCGGCGAGATCCTGGTCATGGTCGGCTCGCCGAACTACAACGCGTCCGCCGGCCAGATCAACTACACGACCATCCCCCGCAACATGGGCTCGTCGATGAAGCCGTACACCTACGGCGCGGTGATCAACGCTCGCGCCGCGACGGTCGACACGCCGGTATACGACGGTCCGAGCCCGCTCGTCTATAAGGACGCCTACAGCACCACCGACTTCTACAACTACGACCACAAGACGCACGGCGTGCTGCCGCTGAAGAAGGCGATGGCGAACTCGCTCAACATCCCAGCGGTCAAGACCGAGCTGTCGATCGGAGTGCCGGCGGTGCTTGCGTACATGCGAAACCTCGGCGTGATGCCCCGGTACGTCAACCCCGACGGCACTTACAACCCGACTGCGCCGGGCGACGAGTACGGCCCGTCGCTCACGCTCGGCGGGTATCCCATCACGCTGCTCGAGCACGTGAGCGGGATAGCCACCTATGCCGACATGGGCGTCTACCACTCACCGGAGTCCATCCTCACCGTCTCGGACTCGCACGGGTCGGTCCTCTACACGACCCACCCGGACCAGCGCGCCCGCCTGGCGCTGGACCCCGCGGTCGCTTTCATCATGGCGCAGATCATGTCCGACGACCAGAACCGCTGCCTGATCTTCGGCTGCAACAGCGCGCTGCACTGGTCGGACCGCACAGTCGCGGCCAAGACCGGCACCACCGACAACTTCAAAGACGCCGTGACGATCGCCTTCACGCCGAAGATCGCCGTCGGGCTGTGGGTCGGCGACATCCTGAACAACAACTACACGATGGTCCAGGGGGCGGACGGGGTGTTCGTCGCGTCGCCGGCCGTCCACTCCTTCGTATCGCAGGCTGAGGCCGGTGTGCCGGGCAGCCTGTGGTACACGCCGCCGCCGGGAGTCGTCGCGGGCGCGAACAACAGCTGGTTCTTGAGCGACACCACGAACATCGCAAAGCTCCCGGGCGACAACCCGCCCAGCCCGACGCCCGTGCCGGTCGACTACACCGTCCCGGGAGACCCGGGCGGCCCGGTGCTGGCGCCTCCCCCGTCGCCGAGCCCGACCCCGAAGGTGTGCCCGACGCCACCCGTGCCGGCTTCTCCCTGCCCGTAGCTCGCATCGCCTAGTCCCGGCCTCGTCGCGTCCGTAGACTTCCGCTGATGGCCGAACCGCTTTCCGTCGTGACCGAGCAGCTGCCCAAGAGCCAGGTGGGCATGACCATCGAGGTTCCGACCGAGGTGGTGGACGCGGCCTATGAGAGGGTCCTCAACCGCCTCGTCTCGCGGGCGAAGATCGAAGGCTTCCGGCCCGGCCGGGCGCCGCGCTCCCTGGTCGAGGCGCGACTCGGCCCCGCCGTCGTGCGCGAGGAGGTCGTCGAGGCGATGATCCCCGAGGTGATGCGCCAGGCCCTCGTGGAGAAATCGATCGACCCGATCGACAACCCCGACGTCGAGGTGCTCGAGCTGGAGCGCGGGCGTCCGGCACGGCTCAAGGCCACCATCAGCGTGATGCCCGAGGTGACGCTCGCCGACGTCTCGACTCTTCACCCCGACCTGCACGGTCACGACGTCACGGAGGAGATGCTCGAACGCCGCCTCGAAGAGCTTCGCGAGCCGATGGCGGAGATCACGCCGGTGGAGCGCGAGCTGAGGATGGGCGACCTGGCGGTCATCGACGTCGAGGTCGAGGCGGATGGCGAGCGGGTCGAATCGGAGTCGCGCCAGGCCATGGAGGCGGAGCTGAAGGAAGGTGTGCTACTGCCGGAGCTGCTCGCTGTGCTGCCTGGAACTTTCGTCGACGAGACACGCGAGGCCAAGGTGACCTTCCCCGAGACGTACAGCGAGCCCAGGCTGGCGGGCAAGGAGGCGACGATCCGGGTCACGGTGCGGGGGGTGAAGGAGAAGATCCTCCCGGCGCTTGACGACCCGCTGGCCAAGACCCTGAGCAATGGCGCGCAGGAGACCGCCGAAGCCTATCGCGAAGCGGTCCGCGAGGAGCTCGAGAAATCGGTTCGTGCGATGGAGAGGATCGAGCGCGAGCAGGAGGTCGTGCGCGCGCTGGTGGAGGCGTCGAGCGTCGACGTCCCCGAGGCGCTGGTCGATCGCGAGCTCACGAGCCAGCTGGAATCGATGGAGCGCAGCCTGAACCGGCAGGGCCTGAAGCTCGAGCGCTACCTCGAATACGTGGGCCAAACGCTGGAGCAGTGGATGGCCGTCCAGAGGCCGGACGCCGAGGCCCGGTTGAAGATCGACCTGGTGCTGGCCGAATTTGCCCGGCGCGAAAACCTCGAGCCGTCCGATGAGGACGTCATCGCGTTCCTCGAGGAGCAGGCGGCCGAGGATGTTGAGCTGAAAGACCAGGTGGCTGAGCTGAAAAACAGTCCCAGCGCCCGTCGCTACTTCGCGTCGCGACTGCGCCGGCAGAGAGTCCTGGAGCGCCTGCTCGAGGTCGCGGGCGCCAAGACATGACGGAACCCGCGGACGCCCTGTCTAGAATGACGTTGTGGACATGACACGGGTAGAGCATCCGGCCGGCTATCTCGTTCCGATGGTGGTGGAGAACACCGGCCGCGGTGAGCGCGCTTTCGACATCTACTCACGTCTCCTCAAGGAGCGCATCGTCTTCATCGGGACTCCGATCGACGACCAGGTCGCCAACCTGATCGTGGCGCAGCTGCTCTACCTCCAGTCGGAGGACCCGGACAAGGAGATCGCCCTCTACATCAACAGCCCGGGCGGACAGGTCACGGCCGGCCTTGCGATCTACGACACGATGCAGTACATCCGGCCGCCGGTTTCGACCATCTGCATCGGGATGGCCTATTCGATGGCCGCGGTGCTGCTTGCCGGTGGCGCGCACGGAATGCGCTACGCGCTGCCGCACGCGAACATCCTGATCCACCAGCCGTGGGGCGGCATGCAGGGCCAGGCCACCGACATCCAGATCCACGCCAAGGAGATCCTTCGCACTCGCGAGCAGCTGAACCAGATACTCGCCAAGCACACCGGGCAGAAGATCGAGAAGGTGACGCTGGACACCGAGCGCGACTACTTCCTCACATCGGAGGCGGCCAAGGAGTACGGGTTGATCGACGACATCATCCTGACGCCGCCCAAGCTCGGCGAGAAAGAAAAGGCGCCGGACAAGGAAAAGGAAAAGGAGAAGGTCGCTGCAGGATGATCTTCCGACGCAAGGGAGCGAGCGGCGAGGTCAAAAGGCGGCATCGGCCGAAGTGTTCTTTCTGCGGCAAGCTGCAGGGTGAGCGCGGCGTGAAGCTCATCGCCGGCTCGGGCGTTTTCATCTGCAGCGAGTGCATCAGCCTTGCCAACGAGATTCTCTGGGGCCATAATCCCCCGGCGCCGGCCTCTTCTTGATGGATACAGGGAAGCAATGAACGAAAGAGAAGATCGACGCCGCTATACGCGCTGCTCGTTCTGCGGGAAAGGGCAGGACCAGGTACGCAAGCTGGTCGCCGGCCCGGGCGTATTCATCTGTGACCAGTGCATCGATCTCTGCCAGGAAGTCCTCGAGGACGACAACCGCTCAGCCGGCCAGAAGAAGCAGAAGACCGGCTTCATCCCCAATCCCAAGACCATCTGCGCGGCTCTCGATCAGTACGTGATCGGACAGGACCGCGCCAAGAAGGTGCTGTCCGTCCAGGTCTACAACCACTACAAACGCATCTCTGCGTCGAAGTCGGTGGGTGACGTTGAGCTGACCAAATCGAACGTGCTGCTGGTGGGACCCACCGGTTGTGGAAAGACCTACCTCGCCCAGACCCTGGCCAAGATTCTTGACGTCCCGTTCGCGATCGCTGACGCCACGAGCCTCACCGAGGCCGGATATGTCGGCGAAGACGTGGAGAACATCCTCCTCCGCCTGATCCAGGCGGCCGATTTCGACATCAGCCGAGCCGAGCGCGGAATCATCTACATCGACGAGATCGACAAGATCGCGCGCAAGTCGGACAACCCGTCGATCACGCGCGACGTGAGCGGCGAGGGTGTTCAGCAGGCGCTGCTCAAGATCCTCGAGGGCACGGTGGCCAACGTTCCGCCGCAGGGCGGCCGCAAGCACCCGCACCAGGATTTCATCCAGATCAACACGACGAACATTCTGTTCATCTGCGGCGGCGCGTTCGATGGGCTGGAAAAGGTTGTGGACCAGCGCGTGGGCCGGCATGCGATCGGGTTCGGGGCGCCGCACAACAAGATCGAGCGCAAGGCGGTCTCCGAGACGCTGAAGCAGCTGCAGCCCCAGGACCTGTTGAAGTACGGGTTCATCCCAGAGTTCATCGGCCGCCTGCCCATCATCGTGACCCTGCACCACCTCGACCAGCAGGACATCGTGCGCATCCTCACCGAGCCCAAGAACGCGCTGGTCAAGCAGTACCAGAAGTTCTTCTCGCTGGACAACGTCGAGCTCGTGTTCCAGAAGGGATCGCTCGACGCGATCGCGGAGCTGGCCTTACTGCGAGGCACAGGTGCGCGCGCGTTGAAGTCGATCATCGAAGAGGCGCTTCTCAACTCGATGTTCGAGATCCCATCCCGTCCCGACATCAAGCGCTGCCTGATTTCCGAGCGCTCGATCCGCGAGGCGCTGGAACCCGAGTTCGAGCTGGGCGAGGAAAGCGAAAGCCCGGCGCGACTCGTTGGAGAGTCGGCCTAACCCCGGTCGCGGACTCGCGTCGCGTGTAGGCCGGATTCACTCCGGCCGTCCCATACGACCTTGAATGTCGCCAAGCGTGGCTAGGAGTAGCTAATTTCGAAAATCCGCTCCCGGGGAAGATGAGCAGCCCCGTCGGCGAAGCCGACCGGGCGATGCAATCAGTAAGTCCCATCCTGGACGCGCTTGCGCGCAGAAGGAACCGTCCGGTTCCTTCTCATAATTAGGCAGTGGATCTTCGGGGGAAGACGGTCCTACTCACTGGTGCATCCACTGGTCTCGGACCGCACATTGCTCGACGGCTGCATCAGGCCGGCGCGAAGTTCGTGCTTTCCGCCCGAAATGCGGAAGCGCTGAATCGCCTGGCCGAGGAGCTCGGCGACTCTCGGGTCGTCGTCGCCGACCTCGCGCGACTGGGTGAGGCCGAGCGCCTCGCAAGAGAGGCAGGGGACGTGGACGTGCTGGTGGCCAACGCGGGAGTTCCGGCCAGCGGGCGCCTGGCTACTTTCAAAGTGAGCGAGATCGATCGCGCCATCGCGGTGAACCTGCGCGCTGCGATGGTGCTCGCGCGCGAGCTCGCGCCCGCCATGCTCAACCGCAAAGGCGGCCATATGGTGTTCATGTCGTCACTGGCCGGTAAGGCGCCGTCGGCCGGCAACACCATCTACAACGCCACCAAGTTCGGCATCCGCGGATTTGCACTGGCGCTGCGCGAGGAGCTGATTGACACGCGAGTCGGCGTCTCCGTGATCTGCCCGACCTTTGTAAGCGAAGCGGGGATGTGGGCTGAGACCGGGCTGAAGGCCAGCTCCATGGTCGGCGAGGTTTCGCCGGAGGAGGTGGCTGACGCCGTCTGGTACGCGATCACCCGCAACCGTGCCGAGATCGACGTCATGCCGTTCCAGGTGCGTGCCGGCTTGAAGGTCCAGGCCCTCGCGCCTGGCCTCTTCACCGCCGTCGCACGCGCGACGGGGGCGTCGAAGTTCAGCGAAGAGCAAGGCGAGCGCCAACGAAATAAGCGCTAGAAACGGCGACGACCCATTCGACCGGATTGGGCAGACCTGGCTCGCCTTCACGCGGCTGGATGAGAGCAGTAACTGCAAGAGCCACTATCCTGAGCGGCGCTCAACATGGACTCGCCACGCGTCTCCTTGAGGGAGAGGCTCTCTGGAAGCGCTCGGGACTGGTTGACGATCGCGGTGAGCCTGCCACTCGCCCTGTATTGCCTCCCGACGCTGAGCTCAGGCTTCGACTACTGGCCGGCGCTCGCGCTCGAGCGAGGCCTGCAGTACGGGCAGAGCTTTCTGTTCGCTTATCCCCTTCCGATCTACCTGCCATTCGCGCCCCTCGGCCTTCTGCCGGACCCGTGGCCGCAGCGGATCGCCCCGGTGATCTGTCTTGCTTTCCTGGCTCCCGGTCTGTGGCTTTGGGGCGGACGCCGCGCGCCGGTGCTGGCGGCGGCGCTCCTTTCGCCGGTCGGACTAGGGGTGCTCGTGAACTCGAACTTCAACACCGCCGTCGCGATCTTCGGGCTGGGACTTGCGGTGTGGGCAAAGCGCAGCGGCCATCCGCCCCTGGTTGGCCTCGGGATGGCGCTGAGCCTCTGGCGGCCCACGAACTGCCTCCCGGCCCTCGCTGTGCTGCTCGCGTCAGGGTGGCGCTGGCGAGAGCTGCTAGGGGCGGTCGCGGGCGGGGCGTTGTTCATGGTTCCTCTCACCACCCTTGCCTTCTTGATCCAGCCAGGCTGGGTGGGCACCTATGAGCAGCTGCTGACGGCCCTGCTGGGTTGGGCCGGGCTCGGACCGCACCTGCTGGCCTCTGCGGGCCCGTTTGCCTATGGGCTGGCCGAGGTTGCTGTGGCGGTGGCCGGGATCTGGCTGCTTCGACGGCGGAGCCTTGCGGAAGCCACGGCGTTTGCGCTGGCGTTGACCATCCTGCTGTCCACCGTGGGTGGCGCCTATAGCGGTTCGCTGGCGTTACCGGCGCTGATCCTTGTCGCCGACGACATTCGCTACGCGAGACTGCCGGCCGTGGCCGGCCTGATCGGCTGGGTGCAGGCCACAATCCTGCTGCGCGCGCAGTTCCCTGTCGGCGTGGTTGCCTACTGGTTCGCGCTGCAGGCTTATCCCCTGGTGAGACGCCGCGCGACTCCCCAGCCTTTGACGGTAGACTTTCCAGCATCATGAGCCTGGGCGAGCCCTCACAGGGGTCCCCGCGAAATCACGGCGCAGCCTCTGATTTCGTGGGGTCTTTATCCGTACCCTCGCCGGCTCAGTCGCGCTAGAGCGACCTACGCGCCGGCGCATTTGATTCACCCCGAGCGATCAAACACGCCCTGATGAACATGAACGTTAGAGAGCCAGACCAACCGAGCGAGATGCCGAAGGCCTTCGATCCAAAGGCCATAGAGGCCGGCTGGTACGCGCGCTGGGAATCCGACGGGCTCTTCATCGCCGATGCGCTCAGCAAGAAACCCAAGTACACGATCTGTCTGCCTCCGCCGAACGTCACTGGCGAGCTTCACATGGGCCACGCGCTCAACCACACGATGCAGGACATCATCGCCCGATACCGTCGCATGGCGGGCTACGAGGTCCTCTATTTGCCGGGCACCGACCATGCCGCCATCGCGACCCAGAACGTGATCGAAAAGCAGCTGGCGTTGGAAGGCACGACGAAAGAGCAAATGGGACGCGAAGCGTTCGCCGCCCGCGTGGACCAGTGGTATCGCGATATGGGCGAGACCATGGTCAGCCAGGACCGCATCCTCGGCGTTTCGCTCGACTGGTCACGGCTGCGTTTCACCATGGATCCGAAGTACGTGCGTTCGGTCATGACAGCGTTCGTTGCGTTCTACGAGCGCGGCTGGATCTACCGCGGGCCGCGCATCGTCAACTGGTGCCCGCACGACCTGTCGGCGATTTCCGACCTGGAGATTGACTGGCAGGTGCACGAAGACGCGCTCTACTACATCAAGTATCCAGTTGAGGACGGTGGCGAAATCATCGTCGCGACCGTGCGCCCCGAGACGATGCTTGCGGATACCGGCGTCGCGGTCAATCCGACCGACGACCGTTATCGCTCACTGATTGGGAAGACGGCGATCCTGCCGCTGGTCGGGCGCAAGCTGCCCATCGTCGGCGACGAGGCGGTCGACAAGGCTTTCGGGACGGGCGCGCTCAAGGTGACGCCTGGACACGACGCGATGGACTACGAGATCGGACAGCGCCATTCGCTCGAGGTCATCAACGGGATGCATCCCGACGCGCGGATGAACGTGCCGGGCCTTCCGTATGACGGCCTGCCTGCGCTCGAGGCGCGTGAGAGAGTCGTTGCGGATTTGAAGGCGCAAGGGTTCCTGGTCAAAGAGGAGCCCTACACGCACGAGGTCGGCCACTGCGACCGCTGCCACGCGGTGATCGAGCCGCTGATCAGCGATCAGTGGTGGCTGCGCATGGAAACGATGCGTGACAAGGCGCTCGCCGCGTCTGCCGAGGGGAAGGTGCGCTGGCACCCGGACCGGTATGAGCGCACGTACCTCGATTGGCTCCGCGGATTGCGCGACTGGAACATCGGCCGGCAGCTCTGGCTCGGGCATCGCGTCCCGGTCTACTACTGCGACAACGGCCACACGACCGTTTCGGTCGAGCCGCCGCGCCAGTGCGCCGAGTGCGGGAGCATCAAGCTGACCCAGGACCCCGACGTGCTCGACACCTGGTTCTCGTCCGCGCTGTGGCCCTTCGCGACGCTAGGTTGGCCGGAAGAGACCGACGACCTTAAGGCCTTTTACCCCAACAGCATGAACAGCACGGCCCGCGAGATCATCAATCTCTGGGTCAGCCGCATGATCATGACCGGCCTCGAGTTCATGGGCGAGGTCCCATTTTCAGACGTGGCGATCCACTGCGTGGTGCAGGCCAACGACGGTCGCCGCATGTCGAAGTCGCTCGGTACCGGCGTCGACCCGCGTGAGCTCATCGACCGCTACGGCACGGACGCCGTTCGCGCATGGGCCGCCTCCGTCGCGATGTCCAGCCAGGATGTCCGGTTCGACGAGAGCCGTGTCGAGGGCTACCGCCGGTTCTGCAACAAGCTTTGGAACGCGACCCGGCTGGTCTTGAGCTCTCCGGGAAGTCCAACCGCGGTCATCCCCGGGATGTTCGAGGTGCGCGAGCACCTGGAGGACCGATGGATCGTGACGCGGCTCATGTACGCGTGCTCGGCCGTCACGGCGGGGATCGAGAACTTCGTGTTCCAGGACTCGATGGCGGCGGCTTACAGCTTTGCCTGGAATGAGTTCTGCGATTGGTATCTCGAAGCTGCGAAGGATCGCCTGAGAGCCGGCGACCCCGCCGCCCAGGATGTTGCGTACTTCTGCCTCGACACCGTGCTCCGGATGCTGCATCCGTTCATGCCCTTCGTGACGGAGGAGCTGTGGTCGCGAACTCCGGGCCACCTCGACTACGCGATGCGTGCTCCGTGGCCCGAACCCGACGGTCGGTTTGTCGACCCGGAATCTGAGACATCGTTCGGAGAGGTGATGACGATCGTCGAGGGGATCCGAGGGCACCGGCAGGCCGCGGGTGCGCCTCCACGCGGCGGGAGCCTGCACCTGGAGCAGGCAATCGATCGCACCGTCGCGGCCCTGGCCGCGCGGCTGGCGTGGGTCGAACTGGTCGACGAGATGGACGGCGGCACCCCGCTCGCATCGGTGCCCGCTCGGGTCAGCTTTCCCCTAGGCGGAGGTGACCGTCGCCAGGCGGATGCGAAGCGCGACGCCGAGCGCGCGAGGCTGAAGTTGGACCTCGCGAAGACCGAGGGCCAGCTGGCCAACCCCGAGTTTCTGGCCAAGGCACCCCAGGAGATCATCCGAAAGCTGGAGGCCCGAGCCGCCGAGCTTCGCGCCGCAATCGACCGCCTAGAGTAAGCAGCTAAAGCTTCATGCCGTCCATCGCCCTGCTGGCGCCGGTGCTGCTGCCCCTCATCGCGGCCGGGGTCATCACCGCTTTCGGGTTCGGCGGGTTCAACTTCGGTCAGATCGCAGCGGCCGGCGGCGCCTGGGCAGCCCTGCTCGCGCTGCTTGCCCTGTGGCTGCCGCTGCGCTCCACTCAGGAGCTCAACCTTGGTCCACTTGGTTTCGGTTCACCGTTCCAGCTGCGCATCGATGCAGTCGCGTTTGCATTCGGCCTCATGGTCCTGGTGCCGGCCGCCCTGGTGTTGACGCTTCAGCGCCGGAGCTGGCAGGAGGCGGCGCTGGGCGCGCTCGGCGTGGCCGCCGCGATGGGCGCCATCGAGGCGGGCGGGGTCGTGCTCACCGCGCTGGCCGGCGGCACGGCCGCCACCGTGGCGGTCATCCAGCTCGACGGCGAAGACGTCCGGGCTCCGCGACCCCGGTGGAGCATGCTGCTGGCAGCCTGGCTGGCATTGAGCTGGGCCGGAGTCATTCTCCAGGTTCGCAGCGGCACAGCCGCTTACGCCGCGGTCCCCGTTTCCGCCCTCACCGCGCCGGTCTTCGCGTTGATCGCGCTTGCCGGCGTGCTGGCTTCCGGTCTTGTTCCATGGCGTTCGTGGCCGGCCCACGTGTGGTCGAGGCCTTCACTTCGCGCCGCCGGGCTGGTCGTCGCGACGCTCTATCCCCTCGGTTTCTATCTGCTCGTCCGCTCGTATGAGATGGGCGACGGTAGATATCCGCACATCGCGTTCAACGCAGTCCTGGCCACGTGGGGGGTGGTTGTCGCGTTGGGCGCCGCCGCCCGCGCTCAATCGGCCGCCACGCGGCGCGGATTTCTGGCCGAAGTGATTCCCGGAATCGGTGGGTTCGCGCTGATGACCGTGGCGCTGGGCACGCCTCTTGGGCTCGTAGCGGGACTCGTCACGCTGGCTTTCGCGGCAGCGATGACGGGGTGCCTGTCGCTCCTACCCGACCGTGCCGGCCCGGCGTCACTTGTCGCCATCGCCGCTGCGGTCGGCCTTCCGCCCGCGCTCGGGTTCGGAGCGAGGATCGTCGGCATCGAGTCCACCTTCGAGGCCGGCGACTTCTTTGGTTTCATCGGCATCGCCGCCGCGATCGGCTGGGTGCTCTGGATGGTCGCCGGCGCCCGCGCCACTGGCCTTCCGTCGGGACGCGGACGGCCTACCCTCGAGTCCTTCCCGCGCGTGGCGATGGCTGTCGCTGCGCTGACCCTGGTCGGCGGCCCGGCGCTCGCAGTGATTCAGTCGGCATTCGCCAATCCGGCGCAGGCCGATGTGATGCCGCTCCCGGCGGGCGCGGTCAGCGGCGGGCTGACGTCGGTGGTCACCGTCTCCACGGTCCTTCCGGTTGTCGCGCTATTCGTTCCCGTGCTGATCATCGGCGTGCTCGCCTTTGGCGCCGCGAGGACATCACTCATCAAGACCCAGCCCCGACCGGCCCTGTTCAGCTTGCCGTGGGCGGGTGCGATCGATCGTTTGCGGCAGGCAGTGGCGTCGCCGTCCCTTCCCGAACAGTACCGATCGATCCTCGACCTCCGCGCATTCGAAGCCGCCGCGGCGGGCGGACGGCCGCTGGTCTGGCTCGCCTCGCTCGCGGCCCTCGCCTTCGCCGTGACCAGGTAAGTGGCCGGAGCGGCTTTTGTCGCCTGGCTCGGGGCCGCTCTTATCGTGCTGGCCGACGGGCGGCGAGGCCTGGCGCTCGGACTCGCTTTCGTAACCGTCAGCCTCGCAATCCTCACCTGGCCGTCGGGCAAGGCTGCCGGCTCAGTCGCCATCGGCGTCGGAGGTCTGGTCGCCGCTGTTCGGTGCTGGCGCTCCGGGCCGGCGGAGTGGGGAATCATGCCGGCAGGCTCGACGCCTCGCCTGATCCTTTGCATCGCCGCCGGCCTGCTCGCCTTCTGGCTGGCGGCATCGGTGACGATCGGGCCGGACGCGTCACTTCGCCTCGCCGTCCTCGTGGTCCCGGGATTGATGGGAGCCCGAATCCTCAGCACCCATGACGTTCATGTCGTGCTGGTGGGGATTGCCGCGCTGGCGCTCGCCCTGGCAGCGGTTCCCGGCCTCGCGGCCGAATCGTCGGGTCCGGTGCCCGCCATCGTCGGTGGGCTGATTGCAGCAGGCGTGATGTTCGTCCCTGCCGCGCGGATCCCGTCATCGATTCAAGCCGCGGGGCAGGCCCCGGCGGACGACGATGGAGCCTGAGCTCCTCCTCGCCGCGACCGTCGCGCTCGGCCTCGCGGTCGCCTTCGCTCCACCTCGAGTCCCGCGCGCAAACGTGCTCACGTGGGGTTTGCTGGGGCTTGCCGGCATGGCCGCGATGGTCGTCGCCCCCAACCTCGACCTTGTCCTGATGATCCTTCTCGTACTTGCCGTGCTGCAGGCGCGGCTGGCCTCGCACAGGGATTTCGCCACGCGCCTGCGTGCCCCGGTGCTGGCCATAGTTTTGCTGGCGCTGGGCCTGGCATTTGAACGAATGCAGGGTCCGGTCGTGCTGGAGCGCTTCGGCGCCGTGGGCATCGTCGCCGGCCTCGTCGCCGCAGTCGGGCTGCTGCCCTACGCGCACGAGTTCGACCCTGAGGAATCGGTAGTCGCGTCGCCGATTCCGTGGATCGCGTTCGTCGGCCCTCTCCTCGCCGCGGCGGTGGTGTCGCAAGCGTCGGAGGTCGTGCCGGCGGACGCAGGCGACGCGTTTGGAGCGATGCTCATCGGTCTCGGGCTGCTGAACGTGCTTTGGGGGAGCGTCGGATCGTGGCGCACGGCCAATGACGCGGCGGCATGGCGTTACTCGTTCATGTCCGACTGGGGCCTGGCGCTGTGCGGTTTCGGCCTGGCGATCGCGGACGGCCGGGCAGCGGCGCTGATCATCCTTTTCAGCATCGTCCTCGGCCGCTTGCCGCTCTACCTCTGGTCGCGCCAAGCCCTACGCGAAAAGGTACCGACCGACCGGCCGATCAACCTGGTCGTGGCGGCTGTCCTCGCGGGTTCCGCGCCGTTTGCCGGCTTCCCCGCTCGAGTCCTGCTGCTGCGCGGAGCGACGCAGCTGTACTGGCCGCTCGCGCTGGTGCTGGCTGCAGCGATGCTGCTGTGGCTTCCCGGATCTCTGCGCCTTGGGCGCAGCATGGGCGTGCCGCGCGGTCGCCAGGCNGTGGGAGTCGCGATCGTGCTTGCGCTGAACGTCCTGCTCGGCGTGTATCCGCAACCACTGCTCACGCTGGCCGGGCTGTGAGACGCACTTAAATGGCGCAGCTCCTCTCGTCGCTTGCGACGCACGCGCTGGCGCTCGTCCTCTACCCAGGACTGCTGACGTGTGCGGTCTTTGGCGGCGTGGCCGAGATCGCCTGGCTAAGCATCACAGCGCGTGGCTGGTCGCGGCTTGAGGTTCCGCGACGGCGGCCCACCCCGGTCCTGGCGGCTGTGTTGGTGTGCTCGATTGTCGCCGCCGTGCAGCTTGCCGCGCCCTTCAACTCCGTGCCGTCGGAGGAGAGGAGCGTGGTGGTGGCGGCGATCGCGCTCGCGTTCACGGCCTGGGCCGAGCTCGCGCTCACGGTCGAGCTCGTGCCGGAGCCGCGGCTGCTTCTAATAGTGCAGTTCTGCTGGCTGCTGGCGGTGCTGGGACCGGCGGTGCAGCCGGAGACCCTGCGACCCCAGGTGCTGGGCAACGTGCTGGTCCCCGCGTTGCTTCCGTTGAAGATCGCGAGCGGGGCCCTCTACCTGCTCTGCCTCCCTGCGCTGCTTCGCTTGTGGCCGTTCGCGCCTCCAGGCGATCGCCGGACCCGACGGAGGCTGGACGCTGCGAGAGCACTTTGCTGGTTCCCGTATTGCGGGCTGTTCACGACTCTTTTCTTTTCGCCGCCCGGTGACGACCTGCTCGGGCTGCTGCGTTTTCTCGGCGTCACCTCGATCGTGGCGGCGCTGCTCCTGGGAGCCGGGTTCGTGATGCAGCGCCGGGGAGCGGCGCTCGCGCGCGGGCTCTATACGCGCGCGATCGCTCCTTACGCGGTGTTGGTGCTGCTGGTGGCTGTGGTCACGTCGTTCGAGCTGAGGTGAGGCCCCGAAAGGGAGTGGAAAGGGTGCTGGGCGGGGGCTGGAAAGGCGAGGAAGAAACTGGGAAGAGGGTGTCGGGACGGGGCTCGGTGGCCTTGATGATGGGCTGGGAAGGGGGTGTTGGGGCGGGGCGGGGCAGCCTGGATGAGGGGNTGGGAGAACGAGCGCATTTTGCGCAATCTTTTGAGTCAATTNTATTGACAATCGAACATCTGTTTGGTAGTCTGTTTCTATGCTCGCGACGCAAGACGTCTGTTCGCCCAGCCCCAATGACCTGCTGCGGGAGCGCTTGATTCAGCACCGTCGAGCGATCGATCTGCAGGAGATCGCGTTCGCCCGCGAGGCGGCTGAGTTTGCTGCCGGCGACGCCTGGGATGAGGACGGTTCCGTCAGCGCCGTCGACTGGCTGCGCTTCAACTGTCACATGAACGCCGGCGCGGCCGCGAACTCCATCGCCGTCGGCGAGATGCTCGAACGGTTGCCGGAAAGCCATCAGGCGGTGGTAGATGGCGAGATTGGCTTTGCGCATCTTGCGACGATGGCCCGCACAGCCGAGGCGCTTGGTGATCGGTTTGACGAGAAGGTCCTGGTTGAGAAGGCGAAAGAGAATTCTCCCGGTAAGTTCTTCTACATCTGTCACCACGCTCGGCACGCGGCCGATGCCAAGGCATATGCCGCCGAGCAAGCCGAACAGGTCGAGCAGCGCCGGCTCAAGTTGAGCAAGTGGATGGACGGCTCGGTGCTGATCAGCGGCCAGCTCGACCCGATCGGGGGAGCTGCAGTGCTTTCGATGATCGAGCCTCTGGCTCGCAAGTCGGGCCCTGACGACGANCGNTGTCTGGAGCAGCGGAATGCCGATGCGCTGGTCGAGCTTGCCTCAGGCGGTGGGTCGCAAGCTCAGATCCAGGTCACGAGCTCGCTCGAGACTCTGCTGGCTTTGGCGGGCGCGCCGGCGGCCGAGATGGAGCACTGCCTTCCTGTCTCGTCCAAGACCATCGAGCGTCTGGCCTGTGACTCGAGCATCGCCCGCATCCTGCTCAACTCCGAGTCGTTGGTGATCGATGTCGGACGCTCCAAGCGGGTGGTCTCCGAGCCCGGACGGCGCGCACTCACCGCGCGCGACGGCCACTGCACGTGGCGTGAGTGCGACCGGCCGGCATCCCGGAGTGCTGCACATCACCTGGTCCACTGGATACACGGCGGGACCTCCGATCTCGACAACCTGGTCCTTCTCTGTCATCGGCACCACTGGATGGTGCACGAAGGCGGCTGGCAGATCGTTCGAGGCGATGACGGACGAATAGTGACCATACCTCCGATGGTCACGTTTGGGCCACCTTCACGAGGACCCGATTAGACGATGTCCGTAGGCAGCCTTGCCGCGTAGAAACCGTAGGCCAGGACCGGATGCTCGATGCCGCCTTTGATCGGGTTCGTCACCACTGGTTGGAAGGTCGGGTCCAGGTAGCTTCCCGCGAGGACGTGCTGGTTGTCCAGCCAGCCCGCCCAGTCGCGGATCCCTGCTGAGTAGACGTAGTTGACCACCCTGCCGTCGGGCGCCCAGATGCCCATCTTGTCAGGGGAGTTTGGGATGGTCGCCGCCACCCAGAGGCCGTCGGGCGAAAGCGAAGCCGCTGAGCTGACGGAGCCCCAGTCGCTCGTGCTCCAGGGCGCAGACACGTTCCCCGTCCAGTCGATGGTGCCACCCTGGATGCAGCCGCTGCCGGCGGGGCTGAGAACGCCGCTGACGGTGCAAGCGCCGAGGAGGTACACGCGGTTGGCGTTCGTCGGGTCGACGATGTGGTAGCTGATCGCCGAGTACGGGTTGTCACGACCCGGGGCGGCCTTCGCGATGTCCTCCTCATACGGGCCGTAAGCGTGGGCGAGGACGAGGAGGCCCGCGTGCCACGCGACCGGCCACACGTAGTCCGAGTCCGACTCGAAAATGACGCGGTGATTGGCGCCTGTCAGCGATTCGGTGTAGAGCGTGACGTGAACGGGCGTCCGGTTGAAATCGAGCACCGACACCGCGATCTGGCTGTCATCCGGGCTGACCGCGAATGCCGCTTCCATGTTGGCCGCGACCGCGAGGTGGGCGACGGTCGTCTGCGCGCCGTCTGCGAGGCGCAGTGACAGGACGTCTTTGTCGCCAACCAGCATGTAGAGGGCGGTCCTGCTCGTGCTCACGTAAGGAAGCACCACGGCGTGGCCCGCTTGATTTGAAATCGGCGTGCGCTTGTTGAGCTTGATCGCGGCCCATAGGTTGCCGTCGAGTCCAACGACGTTCGCCGCATAGGTCGAAGGCGCCGTCAGAAGATCGACCAGAACCCCGTAGTACGGTCCCACCGCCTGCGGTGTTGGGCTCGGGCGTGGTGACGGTCGCGCTACAGGCGACGAGCTCGCCGAGCCGTCGGCCGCCTGCCCTGCAGGCGTTTGGGCAGGTGACGTTTCCGGCGCCGTCGAGGTCGGTTGCGGGGTCATGGCCGCCACCGGTGCGGACGCTGCTCCGCAGCACGTGAGCACCAGCAGGGCGGGGACGACCGCCAGCATTCGACTCTTCATCTCGACACGTCAAAACCCTGAACGGCGTTTGCCGGCCCTTCGTTACCAGAGACCGCTGCCGACTCCGTAGCATTACCTGGCCGCATGAAGCTGCTCGAGTACCAGGCGAAAGAGGTTCTGGCATCGCTTGGCATTGCGATCCCGCCGGGCAAGGTCGCGCGCACTCCAGATGAGGCTGCTGCCGCCTGCTCTGAGCTCGGCCCAGTCGCCGTCAAGGCGCAGGTGCCCGTCGGAGGGCGGGGCAAGGCCGGCGGCATCAAGCTTGCCCGGACTCCGGACGAAGCTCGCGCGGCTGCCGCGCAGATCATCGGCATGGACATCAAGGGGTTCAAGGTGCCGCTGGTCTACTGCGAGGCCGCGCTCGAGATCGAGCGTGAGATCTATCTCGGCTTTACGGTGGATCGCGATGCGCGCGCCAACATCCTCATGCTCTCGGCCAAGGGTGGGATGGAGATCGAGCAGGTCGCCGAAGAGTCACCCGAGTCGATCGCGCGGCTCTATCCGAATCCGTGGCGCGGACCGCTCGACTTTGAGCTCAACGGTCTTGTCTTCGAGGCGGGATTGGGCGAGCTGGCGCGTCCCCTGACGAGCCTCATCCAGAAGCTCTATCGCGCCATCCCCGAGCTCGATGCCGTCACTGCGGAGATCAACCCGTTGGTGGTCACCAGGGACGGCGAGGTGATCGCCGGTGACGCCAAGCTCGAGATAGATGAAAACGCCGCGTGGAGGCACAAGGACCTTGAGCAGCGCTTCGGCGGGGTGCTCGAGGGCGATCCTTACGAGGTCGAGGCGAAGAAGCGTGGCCTCACGTATGTGTCGCTCGATGGAGAGGTCGGGATCATCGGCAACGGCGCGGGCCTGTGCATGAGCACGCTGGACCTTGTCCAGCGAGCGGGAGGCCGGGCGGCCAACTTCTGCGATATCGGCGGCGGCGCGAAAGCCGAGGTGGTGCAGAACGCGCTGGCCGTGATTCTCATGAATCCGAAGGTCAAGGGCGTGCTGATGAATGTGTTTGGCGGAATCACGCGAGGAGACGAGGTCGCCAGGGGTCTCGTCACCGCTCGCGACAACCTGAAGATGCAGATCCCGCTGGTGGTGCGACTGAGCGGCACGCGCGCGGACGAGGGCCGCAAGATCCTCAAAGAGAACGGCATCGAGCCGGGCGCGAACGCGTGGGAAGCGGCGCAGAAGATCGTCGAATTAACACAAGTCACCTCCCCGCTCGCCGGGGAGGTCCCGCGCAGCGGGGGTGGGGAAGGATGAGCATTCTCCTGGACTCGTCCAGCAAGGTGATCGTGCAAGGCATCACGGGCCGCGAGGGCACCTTTCACGCCGAGCAGATGCTCGCGATGGGGACCCGGGTCGTAGGCGGAACGAGTCCTGGAAAAGGTGGCACGACGCATCTCGGCGTGCCCGTCTTCAACACGGTGGCCGATGCGGTCAAGTCGACCGGCGCCAACGCGTCCGGCATCTTCGTTCCGCCTCCCTTCGCGGCGGACGCGATCATGGAGGCGTCGGCGTCGGGCATCACGCTGATCGTCTGCATCACCGAGGGCATACCGATCCAGGACATGATCAAGGTGAAGGATTTTCTGCGCGGCCATCCGGCCGCGCGGCTCATCGGGGCCAACTGCCCGGGCCTGATCACTCCCGGCGTCGCGAAGATCGGGATCATCCCGCAGAACATCACGTCGCCCGGAAAAGTTGGGCTCGTCTCGCGCAGCGGCACCCTCACCTACGAGGTCGCGTCGGCGTTGACTGCAGCGGGAATGGGCCAGTCGACCATCGTTGGCATCGGTGGGGATCCCGTGCTCGGGCTGACCTTCAGGGACGTCATCGAGCTGTTCGAGAAGGACGCGGGGACCACACACCTGGTCGTGATCGGCGAGATCGGCGGCAGCGATGAGGAGCATGCGGCGGAGCTGCTCGCGCGCGGCAGCCGGCTCAAGACGGTGGCATTCATCTCGGGCCGCACCGCGCCGGAAGGCAAACGCATGGGGCACGCCGGGGCGATCATCTCAGGCAACCGGGGGACGGCTAAGAGCAAGGAAGAAGCCTTCCGCAAAGCCGGCGTTGCGGTTGCGGAGACCACCGACGACATCGTGGGACTGCTCAAGTGATCGCGCTGCCGATCAGCCTCAATCGCGCGGTCGCGACCGATCGGCTGCGCGACATCGGCCTGCTGGCCGGCCTACTGGTGTGGCTGGTGTACACGCGCATGTACTTCCTCCTGAAGGCAGCCCACCTCAGCGCACCGCCCTGTCCTTTCTTCTACCTGACCGGGCATCCGTGCCCGTTCTGCGGCGGCACGCGTTCGTTTGCCTACATGTGGGAGGGTGACCTCACAGACGCCGTCAGGCTGTTTCCGCTCGGGCCGCTTTTCTTCGCGGGCACATTCGCCGGCGTGGGCGCCCTTGCGTTGGGGGTCGTCACCGGCCGCACGTGGTCTCCGCGCCTCACCAGTGCGCAGTGGAGGCTGCTGTGGATCGGAGCGGCGAGCGCGATCGCCGTGAGCTGGGCGCTGAAGGTCTTCATCCTCGGCAACTAGCATCCGTTTGCTGGGGCCGGATGATTGGCAGACGTTCCGAGATTTGAGGCTCGCGGCGTTGAAGGAAGCGCCGTATGCGTTCGGCTCGAAGTTTGAGGTCGAGGCCGGGGCAAGCGAAGAGCAGTGGCGCCATCGCATCACAGGTTGGACGCGTTTCGCGGCCGAGATCGACGGCCAGGTCGTCGGACTGGTGGGCGCGGGCTCCGGAGAATTCACAGGTGCGGCGGCCCTGACGTCGCTCTGGGTCGATCCACGCTTTCGGGGTCTCGGCGTCGGGTCTGCGCTCATCGACGCCGTGGAAGCGTGGGCGCTGGGCCAGGGCCTGAGTCAAATCCTTCTCTGGGTCACAGACACGAACCAGGCGGCCGAAAGGCTGTACGAGCGCCGGGGGTTTACCCGTACCGGAGCGGCGCAATCCGTACGACCGGACGAGCCTCGAGTTGAGTTCGAGATGTCAAAACGGATCTAGTGTCCCGCTTCGAAAGTTCGACGGAAATGC
>JGI12635J15846_10001063_pt1 | contig 24017 bp, 22 predicted proteins | sample BlaSpr_A8_OM2_M2_FD_15846 | JGI IMG/M metagenome (IMG submission 15846) | reverse complement strand
TTGTACGCCTGTTTCGCCGACTCAACGGCCGCGTCCACATCTTCCGACGTCGACGAAACAAACATGCCGACCAACTCATTCGTATTCGCCGGGTTGCGGTTCTCATACGCCTTCCCGCTTCGAGATTCGACCCATTCGCCATTAATGAAATTCCGATAAACGCGCGGCGCTGCTGCTGTTGCCATGAAATGCCTCCTGAAGTCTTGGTGACCCTCGGCTTTGGCCGAGTCGGTGCCTCGTCAGCCGCTAAACTATTGCACCATAGCGACTTACGGTTCAAATGCTTCTCAATCGAATTCGATGAGCGGTTGCCTCTCGGCTGGATTCGATGCGGGAAGATGCCGCTTGGAGTCATCAGTCTATCCGCAGACCGAGCGAAGCGTCAAACCTCGAAACTCGCATCCGCCAATGGATAAGGCCGGATCGTTCCGGCGCGAAATAGTAACGCCGCTTTTTACACCGATGTTACAAACCCGTGGCAAGTCCCCATCCCGTAGCCAGTATCTTCGTCTTCAAGCAATTGAGTGATTCTCCTTGGGCACAAATGAAGGCTGGAGATTGCGCCCGCAAACTCCAGCCTTCTACATTTTCAGCGCTCGAAGTATCGTCAAATTCCCAATAACTTGACTCCGACGTACAAGCCACATAGGCTTGCCACTATCTATTCGATACCTTCCTTTCCAATCGGCCCCGGAATCGCAACACCTTAAGGAGAAAGACTCTGATGAAGCAAATCTTAACGGCTATTCTCGCGCTCGCAGTCTGTCTGATCGCACCAACCATGATCAAAGCCGACACAAACGTAAACGTCGGCACATGGAAAATCAATCTTGAGAAGTCCACGTATCCATCCGGCATGGCGCCCAAGAGCCTGACCCGCACGATCACCGCGGATGGAGACGACGTTACCTACAGCTTCGAAGGCACCGCGGCCGACGGCTCGGCCCTGAAGTACTCGTTCACGGTGAAATACGATGGCAAGGACTACCCCATCACCGGAACCGGGCCGATGGGCTCCGACCACATCACACTCAAACTAGTTAATTCGCACATGACGCAAGGGACTTTGAAAAAAGGCGACAAGGTCGTCGCCACGGTTCATACCACCGTTTCTCATGACGGAAAAACCGCAACCGTGAGCAGCAAAGGTACCGACAAGGACGGCAAACCGGTTAAGCAGACGCAGGTGTTCGATAAACAGTAGTTCGACGAACGATTCGAAACTTGCCATCGGCCAGGGAGCGCGTGCGACACTCTCCCTGGCCGAATCTTTTTCGGATGCACCGCCTCTCAGTACTCTTGAGCGGCCACCCTGTAGCCGCGATCGTCTTCAAGATCGCGGGGTTTAGACTCAACTCAATAGACCATCACTGTGCGAGCTACGTAAAAGGATCGCCGTGCAATCCGCGCCGCCTGACCTAAAAAGTTTTGCCGCACGCTATACCGCCGCGTGGTGCAGCCAAAACGCCGCCAGCGTTGCTGCGTTTTTCTCTCCGAACGGCAGCCTCTCCGTCAACGATAGCGCCCCAGCGGTCGGGCGAGACGCGATTCAGAACACTGTGCAATCGTTTATGACCGCGTTCCCCGACTTGCGAGTGACCTTAGATGAACTCGTCGGAAGAGACGACCGCGTCGAATACCATTGCACGCTAACCGGCACAAACACCGGCCCCGGCGGCACCGGCAAGCCCGTGCGAATCAGCGGCATGGAAAATTGGAAACGATGGTCCGATGGATTGATCGCCCTCTCCGAAGGCGAATTCGACGCCGCTGACTATCAGCGGCAGCTACGTGGCGCGTCCTGACGTAACGAGAAAGGCCAAGGATTCGGGCTACCCGAGTAGGCTCTGAGGTTGCCGATCCCCAAACCTATTCGATATCCAACCAACGATAATTCGACTCAGCAGATACCACCAAGCGGTGCCAACAACGAGAATCCAGAGATTCGCCAGTAGCGGATACTTCCAGGCGAGAACAAGAACCCCGATGGAGAACGGAAAGTCTGCGATCAGCAAAATGGGAAAACCGGACAGTTCAAGGGGGTGCCCGACGAAGTAGGTCAAGAAGTACGCGCTTAAGTGGAGCGCCGGCAAAATATAGATCCACTTATTTTTTGCCAAACCGCTCATAATCTTTTGAACCGTGAACGTCGGCGATTACTGGCGACTGGACTGAAGTGAATTACCCGTCAGACGCGAAGTCGAGTTTGGTGGCGCCACCGGCTCAGCAACACCGGCCGTCGTCGAACCGAGCCCAAGCTTCTCCAGCGTCAACGCGTCGAGCTTGCCGCTGGGATTCAGCGCGTGGGTCGTCTGAAATCTCTTCATGGCATCGACAGTGCCGTCGTCCCATTTCCCGCTCGGAGCCGCTGAGTAAGATCCATCCTTCGCAAGAGCCTGCTGAATCTCCGTGATGCGCTCCTGCGTCGGCGCCATCTGCCCTTTGTCCTTCTTTTTGCGCGAAGAAGTCTTTTTGGTCGTGGTATGCGATTTCGACGAAGTAGCGTTCTTCGACGATGCGGACTTGGTCGTTGACGTTTGTGTTTGCGCAGAAAGCGCGTGCGCGAATAATGCCGTGGCAAACGCCACCGCAAGCATCGACACTCTTCGCAACATGACTCTCATGTCCGAACGCTCCCCAGATGAGCTTGGCGAATCGAGGCGTAACCAAACGCCGCCCCTATTCAACCGTCCGACCTACGAGCCGCCCCTGAGCGGCCTTCAATAAAATCCGGTACTACTTGCTGTCCGCCGGAACGACGCCGGGCAAAAACACCGTCAGCGTGTGATCGTTATCCGCTCGGCGCAGAACCTTGAACACAACGTTCTCGCCCGGCTTCAGCTTTCCGACCGCCGACTTGTAGTCTTCCATCGACGCCACCGGCACACGATTGATCTCGACGATCACATCGCCGCGCCCGAAGCCGAGGTCGTCCGCGAAGCTCGCTGGATCGACATCGACAACAAGCACGCCGCGCTGCCCATCCATGCCGACACGCGAGGCGCGATCCGGCGTGAGAGCTTCAACGCGCAACCCGAATTCGGCTGGCGCTGCTTCGTCGCCCTGCTGATCGCCAACACGACCCGCCTGTGTCGGGAAGACCCGGGTGCGATCTTCGACAACCGCAGTGGCTTCCTTCGCCGTGCGATCGCGAACGTAGTCAATCTTCACCTTGCTCCCAATCGGAGCCTGCGCAATCGGATTCACGAGGTCATTGCCAGTTTTCACCGGCTTGCCGTTCACCGCCGTAATCACGTCGCCGCCCTTCAGTCCGGCTTTCTCCGCCGGGCTGCCGGCTTCGACGCCCATAATCACAACGCCGTTCGCCGCGCCAAGTTCCTTCAGCGTGATGGCGTTCGTGCCGAGCTCTTCCTGGAAGCTCACACCGATCGAGCCGCGCGTCACGCGCCCTTGCGCAATAATTTGGTTGTAAACGTTGATTGCCGCCGTCGACGGCAGCGCAAATCCGACACCTTCATAACCGCGGCTACCGGTAATGATCGCCGTGTTGATGCCGATCACTTCGCCCGCGAGGTCAACGAGCGGACCGCCCGAATTTCCCGGATTGATCGCCGCGTCCGTCTGCAAAAACCGTTGGAACTGATGATTCGATCCGCCGATTCCGCCGCGATCCTTCGCGCTGATAATGCCCGCAGTCACCGTCGCGTTCAGTCCAAACGGACTGCCAATCGCAAGAACCCAATCGCCAACATTGACGCCGTCGGAGTTGCCCAGCTTCGCCGTCGGCAATTCCTTGCCCGCCTCAATCTTGATCACCGCAAGGTCGGTATCTTCATCGACGCCGATCACCTTCGCCGTGTACTTGTTCGGGTCGCCATCGAGCGAAACCTGAATCTTCGTCGCCTGCTCGACCACGTGATTGTTCGTCAGCACATACCCGCGCTTATCAACGATCACGCCCGAACCAAGGCTGCGCTCCGCTTGCGGAGGAGCATCCTGCCGCCCATCAAAAAATCGATCGAAGAAATCCTGCATCGGATCATCTTGGTCATTCCCGTAGCCCTGACCATTACCGCCGCCTTGTGGCGTGCGCCGTTTGTGAACCGCTGGCTTTTTCTCGAGAACTTGCGTGGTGGCAATATTGACGACTGCGGGTTCGACGCGCGTCACAATCCCGGAAAACGACGCCGAGGACGGCACGGGATCAGGCACCTTCAGCGGAGTGGCATTCGTTCCGGCAAACGCCGACATCGCCTTCATCGCCGACGTGCGGCCCGACACAATCGAGCCGATCAGGATGCCAACCACCAGTGTCAGCACCAGAAACGCCGATGCAAGCAGCTTCCGCCGACGCGCCCAGCCGAAAATCTCTAGAACTTGCTGCCCCATAGCGTGTTTACTCCTGTCGTCCCGAAAAAAAGTCCCCGCCGTCACAAAGTATAACACCAGCATTCACGACGGGTTGCGGATGCACAACGCTGAGGCAGAACCGATACTGTACGAAAGGCCGGGTATCGAATAGTTTCTCAGTTGCTGCCGTGCGCTTCGCGGGAAATAGTACTCCTAATNTTGTCATGCCGCATGCTGATACGTATTGGACGCTCGAATGGCACGTTATGTTGTCGCCCTGACACAAAAGATCGAGATCGGCTCTTGGGTGCCGCACCCTCAGCTGTTAGAGGGTGCGGGTTTAGATCAATCCCCAAGCCACACCACAACGACACCCACTTCCCGTCCGGATCTTTCGCTTGACATCAAACCCCATCTGTCGGATAAAAGATGCAGTTGCGATGGTGAGCAGTTCACGCCTTCGCGCTTGAAACGTGGCGATTTAGGGCAACTTGCTCCACGTAAAAAACTGCTAAAGAGCTTCAGAGCTTTCTTAGAAGATTTTCTGAGATCCCTCCAAGCCTTTGGCACGGAGGGTTTTTCGTTTTTGGCCCCCTCCCTGCTGACCCTAAATCCATTCAGTGAAGTTTGGCAGTTGTGTTCGCGGTCTTTAGCCGGCCGTGGTCACGCCAACTTGGGAGATAGAGGATATGGCTGATTATTTCGAACTCCGCTGTAAAGAATGTGGCAAGACTTGGGGCAACGTCCCCAAGTCCTTCTGCGAAGAGTGTTTCTCGCCTCTCGAAGTTTCGTTCGACTACACCGCCATCAAGAAGAAAGTCCGCCGCGAAGACATCGCTTCGCGGTCTTTTAATATGTGGCGCTATTCCGAATTCCTTCCGCTCTCCGAAGGTTTCACTCCGCCCAACGCCGTCGGCGGCACGCCGCTCGTCGTCGCGCGCAAACTCGCCAAGCGCCTCGGCCTTCGCGAACTCTACGTAAAAAATGACGCCGTCTGCTTCCCTTCTCTCTCTTTTAAAGACCGCGTCGTCGCCACTGCTCTCGCCGCCGCACGCCGCTTCGGATTCGAAACCGTCGGCTGCTCCTCGACCGGCAACCTCGCCAACGCCGTCGCCGCCCAAGCCACGCAGCAAGGTTTCGACGCCTGCGTCTTCATCCCCGCCGACCTTGAAGCCGCCAAAGTCCTGAACACCGCCGTCTACGGCGCACGCATCGTCCGCATCAACGGCGACTACGACCACGTCAATCGCCTCTGCGCCCAAATCGCCGACCGTTTCAACTGGGGCCTGGTCAACGTCAATCTCCGCCCCTACTACTCCGAAGGCTCCAAGACCCACGGCTTCGAGATCGCCGAGCAGCTCGGCTGGCGCCTGCCCGACAACGTCGTCGTCCCGATGGCCGGCGGCTCGCTTATCGGAAAAATTTCGAAAGCCTTCCGCGAACTAGTCGAACTCGGCTGGGTCGAACCGAAGCAAGTTAAATTCTTCGGCGCGCAAGCCACCGGCTGCTCCCCGATCTCGACCGCCGTAAAGAAAGGCCTCGCGCGCTTCGAACCGCAAAAGCCCAACACGATCGCGCGTTCTCTCGCCATCGGCAATCCCGCCGACGGCAACTACGCCGCCAAACAAATCCTCCAAAGCGGCGGCTGGGCCGAAGACGCTTCCGACGCCGAAATCGTCGAAGGGATCAAGCTCCTCGCCGAATCCGAAGGCGTCTTCACCGAAACGGCTGGCGGCGTCACTGTCGGTGTCGCCCAAAAGTTGATCCGCCAGGGCCGCATCGGTGCCGACGAAACCACCGTCCTCTCCATCACCGGCAACGGCCTCAAAACCACCGACGCCATCGCCAACGAATTTCCGCTGACCGAAGCGATCGCTCCAAAGCTCGAAGCGTTCGAAGCGCTACTCGACAGCCAACTGACCGCCGCCAGCGCAGTCGCGGGCGCAAAATAAGCATTCGAAATCGAAATGAAATAAAACGGACGCGGTCGCCCAGCCGCGCTCCTGCAAACTCAAGGAGACCCCGTAGTTCCCAAGGAGAAATGATGAGCGTAACAATCGAAATCCCCACAGCCTTCCGCCGCTTCACCGACGGAGCACCGAAGGTCGACTGTACCGGCGCCACCGTCGCGGCAGCCCTCACCGAGCTGATCACCCGCTTCCCCGACCTCTCCAAGCACGTCCGCGACGATTCCGGCCAGATCCGCCAATTCCTCAATGTCTATCTCAACGAAGAAGACATCCGCTTCCTCGGCGGCGAGTCCTGCGCCCTCAAAGAAGGCGACCGCGTCCTCCTCGTCCCCTCCATCGCTGGCGGCTCCCACTAGCGTCCCGAAAATCTCTCAACCCCATAAAGACCAAAGCACGGTTGCCATCGTCTAGCTCCGATAGAAACCCGTGCGCCTCGCCACGCGGCACACGAAGGAGCCATCATGCGCAACCGCTGGCGCGACCTAGTCTTCGGCTTCCGTCTCCTCTGGAAAAACCCCGGCTTCACCGCAGTCGCCGTTCTCGCCCTCGCACTCGGCATCGGCGCCAACACCGCTATCTTCAGCGTCGTCTACGCCACGCTCCTCGCCCCGCTCCCCTACCACGAACCCGACCGCATCGTCATGGTCTGGTCCCACGTCAACGGAAGCCACAACGGCGTCTCCGCCGGCGACTTCCTCGACTGGCAGCGCCAGAACACGGCGTTCGAGTCCATCGCTGCATGGACCGGCCGGTCGTTGAGCTTGAGCACCGGCAGCCAGCCGGAACGAATCCAGGCATCCGCCTGCACTCCACAATTCCTGCACGTTCTCGGTCAACCATTCCTGCTCGGCCGCGACTTTCTTCCCGAAGAAGGACAACTCGGCAAAGAACTCGAAACGGTCCTCAGCTATCGCCTCTGGCATGACCGTTTCGGCGGCGACAAATCCATCATCGGACAGCAGATTCGAATGAACGGCCAGCAGTACACCGTCGTCGGCGTTCTCGCCCCAGGCGCCACCGACCGCCTGCAAAATCAACTCTATGTCCCGCTCGCTTTCAAGCCCGAGCAGATCAATCACAATTTTCATTTCGTACTCGTGATGGCGCGCATGAAGCCCGGCGTCANGCTGGCACAGGCAAACGCCGACATGCAATCCGTCGCGGCACACATCGGGCAGGAGTATCCGAAATCCAATAAGGGTTGGAGCGCCGCCGTTGAGCCGCTGCAAAATGATTTTCTCGATCGCAATGTGAAACGCGCTCTCTGGATGATGCTGGGCGCCGTAGGCTTCGTTCTGCTGATCGCGTGCGCCAACGTCGCCAATCTCCTCCTCGCGCGCGGCACAGCTCGTCAATCCGAGATCGCTGTCCGCGCTGCGCTCGGCGCGACGCGAAAACAACTCTTCGGGCAATTTCTCACCGAAAGCCTCGCCCTCGCCACCATCGGCGGCGCGCTCGGCGTTGGCCTCGCGTGGGCCCTGCTAAAAGTAATCATCGCGATCATCCCCCAAAATACGCTCCCGTCCGAAGCCGACGTGACGCTAAATGTCCCGGTCCTTCTCTTCACGATGGCCGCGACCATGCTCGCTGGAGTCCTTTTCGGTTGCGTCCCCGCGCTTCAGGCGGTGCGCCTGAATCTCAATGACACACTGAAAGAAGGCGGACGCTCCGGCGGAGCCGGAAAGCATCGCGTTCGCCACGCGCTGGTACTCGCCGAGTTCGCTCTCGCTCTCACGCTGTTAGCGGCCGCCGGGCTCGCCGTTCACAGCTTCTGGAATCTCACTCACGTCGACATGGGTTTTCGCACGGACCACATCCTCACCTTCAATCTCCCGATGCCCGCGGAGCGCCTGAAAACGCCGGAGCAGATCACCACCTTCTACCGCGATCTCCGAGATCGCGTGCAAGCGTTGCCTGGCATCACTTCTGCCTCGGTATCGACCGGTTTCCCGGTGCAAGGCACGAACTTCGGCATGGGCTTCGAGATCGCAGGCAAACCGCTCCCGGACCGCTCACGGCGACCGAACACCGGCTTCAACATGGTCACACCCGAATATTTCAAGACATTCGGCATTCGTATCACTCGTGGCCGTGCTTTCACAGAAGCGGACGCCGCCGGAGGAATGCCGGTAGCAATCATCAATTCCGAGATGGCGAAAAAGAACTTCCCCGATGTTGACCCGCTGACACAGCGCATCGTCATCGATCAGTTGATACCTGGCGTCGCCGACGTCGGCCCTTCGGTCACGTGGCAGATCGTCGGAGTGTACGAGAACGTTCGCAACGGTGGGCCCCAGAGCGACGGCTTCTCCGAGGTCGACGTTCCGTTTGCGCAAAGTCCGTGGCCCGGTGTCTCGATGGCCGTACGAACATCGGCCGATCCCGAAAGCATGTCGAAAAGCATCGCTTCCGTAATTCGCACCGTCGATCCAGACCTCCCGATGGCCGACGTGAAGTCGATGGACCACCTTCTCGAAGAATCTGTGGGAGATGAGCGCTTTGCGGCGTCGCTGTTCGGTGGCTTCGCGTTCATCGCGTTGGCCCTCGCGGCGTTTGGGATTTATGGCGTCATGTCGTTCGCCGTCGCACAGCGCACGCGTGAGATCGGTTTACGTATGGCCTTGGGCGCCGGCGAAGGCCAGGTGCTCGGGCTAATCATGAAAGAGGGCATGACACTCGGAATCATCGGCCTATTGATCGGCCTGCTCGGCTCTTACGGAGTCGGCCACCTGATGAAAAGCACGCTGTACGGAATCGGTTCGATCGACCCGATTGCCTTCAGCGCGGTAGCAGCCATTCTCATGTTCTCAGCCCTGATCGCCTGCTACATCCCCGCCCGCCGCGCCACCCACGTCGACCCTATGGCCGCCCTACGCGAGCAATAACCCGCGTCCACCCGGCGCCCCGGCAGTAGGGGCACCGCACCGCCGTGCCCGTCTTCGCCTCCGCTCATCACGAACTCGCTTTAGCGCCCGCTGCCGCTGGCGGCCGTTTGATTCTCATCACAACCATTCGCAACGCGAATCGGCAATGGTTTCCGCCCGTGCTATAACTGCGATCTTGAGGGAGGTCGCATGATCGCTCGCCTCTGGTCCGCCCGCGCTACGCCGCAGAACTGGCCCGCTTACGAGAAACACTTCATCGATCACGTCGTGCCTGAGCTTCGCACTCAAAAAGGCTACGTCGCCGCAAACCTGCTCAAGCGCGAGGACGGCGAGGAAATCGCCATCACTGTCGTCAGCTTCTGGCGCTCGCTCGAAGCCATCGATACCTTCGCCGGGCAGGACCGCGAGGCCGCCGTCGTTTCGCGCAACGTCACCGCGTTCCTCAGCAGCTTCGATAAACGCGTGCAGCACTTCGACTTAGCCTTCGCCGACACGCCATTCGACCTGACTTTCTGACCCGTGGCACAGGCACTCTTGCCTGTGCTCTTGGAGTTCAAACATGGAGCTGCACCTGTAGATAAACTCTGAAGATTCTGGAAACATTCTTGCCCTAATTTGCGTTCCTAAGTGCAAGAGAGAGGTGTGCCGATGCGCAACGCGATTGCACTGTTCGCGAGCTCCGTTCTGGTCGTGATGGCGGCTGCCCTACCGGGACGCCCGGCTGCATTTCCCCAAACTCACCTGTCCATCACCGACATCTACAGCCATCCGTTCGAGGTCGATCTTCCTTACGACCAGAAGCTGACGCTCGATCTGCGCTCCGGTGACTACCGCATCGCCGCCAGCAGCGGTGAGAAGTTTTCTGTCCGTACAAGCGGTGATCGCGCCGAAAAGGGTCGCGACATGTCGCTGACCTTCAAGCACATGAACAATCACGCCGAGCTTCGGATCACGGGCGGCCCGAATAGCAACGGTCCGACCATCGAGATCGGCGTGCCCAAATCGTCGAACCTTATCGTGCGTCTTCCCTTCGGCGATCTAAATATCGAAGGCGTGGCAGGCGACAAAGACGTCGAGATGCACGCCGGCGATCTGAACATTGAAGTCGGCAACCCCGCCGACTACGCGCATGTCGATGCGTCCGTCGGCGCCGGTGACATCAACGCTGGCGCCTTCGGCGAAAACAGGGACGGCCTCTTCCGCTCGTTCGAGAAATCCGGCCCCGGCCACTACCGCCTTCACGCCCACATCGGCGCCGGCGACCTAAATCTCCGTTAATACTCAAGGGCGGAACTGTCCAACCTACGGTCCCACAAGTGCAGTAATTCCTAAGATGCGAGTCACAGTCGACTTCCCTGATCCATATCACCGGCAGCTTAAGATTCGAGCGGCTCAGGAAGGATGCTCGATGAAGTCACTCATCCTCCGAGGGATCGAAGAGATGCTGCATCAAAGCCCTCACAAGTCCTCAGCGAAACAGGTGAAACTTCCGAGGGTTTCCGTCGAAAAGGCGGAGCGAGAAAATCGACGAACAGATCTAGTTTCTCTGAGACAAAACCCACTACTTGCAGTTCGCATCCATCTATACGACGCTGCCTCGTTGCCTTGCCTCGCGTGTTTGCGTATAACCGATGCCCATGTCGCCGTTCATTCTTTGCGTGCTGAAGCCTGTCACGATGACGCCCACGGAGCTCCGTTGGGACCTGCTCAACCTCGGCGTCGGCGTGCTCTTGCTGGTGATCGGCCTGACGTCCTCGACCGTTTACTTCTTCCGCTTCAAATGGCGAGATCGCTCGCTGGTCTATTTCGGCGTATTCACGATCCTCTACGCGATCCGTTTGCTGGGTAACCGGATAATCGTCGAGTCAGTAGTGGATGTGCCGGCGATCTTCTGGAGGTATTTCGCTTACATCATCAGTTGCGTCATCGTCATTCCCTTCGGCCTTTACCTCTATGAACTAGTCGACACCGAAGTTAAGCCGCTCTTCCCTTGGATCATCGGCGTGCAGAGTGTTTGTGCGGTCGGCGAAATCATCGCGGCAATATACGGTGTTGGGCTTGATGCGCTCGATCGAGTCAACAGTTTCGTCACCATCCTGACTCTGACCGCCGGACTGGGCTGGATCTTGCTGGTCCGTTCAAAGCGGCCCTTCACCCCCGACGTCAGAGTTTTCTTCGGCGGCTTGATGTTCTGGTTCCTGTTCATCATTCACGCTAACCTCGCCGGCCTCGGGATCATCCCGCCGCTGCCGCGATCTCACGGGCTTGAGTTCATCGGCTTTCTCGCGTTCGTCGGATGTCTCGGGTACATCACCGTGCGCCGCAGCTTCGCCACCGAGGAACGCCTGCTCGCGATTGACGCAGAGTTGCAAATCGCGCGACAAATTCAGGCCTCGACTCTGCCGCAGCAACTTCCAAAGCTCGCCGAGCTCGACATTGCCGCGCGCTACGTCCCGATGACCTCAGTCGCGGGCGACTTCTACGACTTCCTTGCCGATGGTCCGAAGAGCCTGGGCGTACTTGTCGCCGATGTCGCCGGTCACGGCGTCGGCGCCGCGCTGATCGCATCCATGGTGAAGGTGGCATTCGCGGCTCAGTTCGAGCACGTCAGTGATCCGGCGAAGTTGTTGTCGGAAGTGAACGTCGCACTCTGTGGAAAATTTGAGGAGCAGTACGTCACCGCCGCTTACGTCTACATCGACTGCAAGCGCAACGTCGTCACCTACGCCGGCGGCGGACATCCGCCGCTCATGCTCGCGTCCCGCGCCGACGGCACGGTCCGCCGCGTCGAAGAAAACGGCCCGATTCTCGGGATGTTCGCCGAAGCGCCTTACTCCTCCGTCGAAATTCCCTTTCGCCCGGGAGATCGCCTATTCCTTTACACCGACGGGGCTTTCGAGGCGATGAACACTGCCAATGAGGAATACGGAAAGGGGCGCGTCGAAGAATTTCTGAAATCGCATCTCACGATGTCGCCCGATGCCCTCTCCACCGCTTTCCTCGACGACCTCTCGCACTGGTCCGGTCACTCTCAAGGCGGCCAGGACGACGACATCACCTTTGTCGTACTCGACTACCGCGATCAAGACGAACAACTCGGCGAAGGNTCTGCGCTCCAGGAAAAGGCCGCCGAATGAACCCATCGCCGGTCGCGCCCTCGCCTCCAGCATCGAGGCCAGGAGGCGCCACGCAACCGTCGAAACTTTCACCAGCTCTTTTCGGCGTAGCGCTCCTTCTTTCCGTCTCCGTCCTCATCAACTACGTTGATCGCGGCACGCTCGCAATCGCCGCGCCGTTGCTGAAAGAAGATCTTCACCTCTCGCCCTCACAACTCGGCGTTCTGCTTTCCGCATTCTTTTGGACTTATGCCTTTTGCCAGATTCTCTCCGGCTGGCTCGTCGATCGCTTCGACGTCAATCGTCTCCTCGCGCTCGGCGTGTTGCTCTGGTCGCTCGCAACTCTCGGCACCGGCCTGACGCGCGGCTTCACGATGCTTCTCTCCGCACGCCTCATCCTCGGCATCGGCGAATCCGTCGCATACCCCTCTTACAACAAAATCATCGCGAAGCATTTCAACGCCGAGCATCGCGGCCGCGCCAACGGACTCATCTCCGCAGGCTGGGCCGGCGGTCCCGCCATCGGCACACTCGTCGGCGGACTTCTCGTCGCGCACATCGGCTGGCGATGGTTTTTCGTAGTGCTCGGCGCCGCGAGCTTGCTATGGCTCCCCGCATGGCTCCGCTGGATGCCGCGCGGCCCCGGCCTCATCGAATCCGAAGCGAAGCATCCCGCCGGCATCCCTGAAATCCTGCGGCAGCGTTCCGCATGGGGTACATTCATCGGACTCTTCAGCTTCAACTATCTCTGGTATTTCCTGATCACCTGGCTCCCGTTTTATCTCGTCAAACAGCGCGGCTTCTCGCTGCAAACGATGTCCCTCGTCGGCAGCAGCGCATTTTTCGCGCTGGCGATTTCGGTTTTGATCTGCGGCTGGTTAGCCGATCGCTGGATCGCCTCCAGCGGCAACGCCACTCTCGTGCTGAAATTCTTCTGCGGCGGCGGGCTGGCGATCTCTTCTATCGCTTTCCTCGCCGTCTTCCTCATCCACAATCACACGATCGCGATGGGAATTTTGATTTTCAGTTGCGTAGCTTTGGGAATGTGTTCGCCCAATCTCTGGACGATGACGCAAATCCTTGCAGGTGCGCAGACCGCAGGCCGCTGGGCCGGCCTCGAAAATTTCTGCGGCAACCTCGCCGGAATCCTCGGCCCCCTGTTGGTAGGCGTAATCGTTGATCGCACCGGCGAATTCTTCTGGGCCTTCGCCATGACCAGCGCCGTCAGCCTCCTCGGCGCCGCCGGCTACATCTTCGTAGTCACCCGCGTCGAACCCGTGCAATGGGTAGGTGGGTAGCGCCGGTTTACCCTGAGCGGCGCGAAGTGCGCCGAAGGGCATCCTGCCGGCGTTTTTTCCAGCACGCTGCATCAATCGCTCAATCTTCGCGCAGATCTAAACCCGCACATCTTCCCACTGGCGGCTTTCGCCAGCGCGCAGCACCGCCTCAATCACCGCCATATTATTTAGCGAATCCTCCAGCGGCACCGGCACCGGCGTATCCTCTCGAATCGCCCGCGAAAACGCATCGCCCTGCACCGTGTATTGATCGGTCGTTTGGAAAACATCGGCCGTCACTCCGCCGCCAAACACATCGAGCCCATCGTCCACCAAAATCCGCGTCTCCCGATCCGGCGGCGCATTGAATGGAATCTCCATCTCAATTCGCCCCTGCGTCCCGAAAAAGAGCATCCGCTGATACGGCACCATCTGCGTCGAGCACGTCCAGATCGACTGCCCCGACGGAAAATCCAGAATCGCCGACGCCAGCCGATCCACGCGAAATTCCGGATCGCGCTCGACCACCGCCGCCACGCGCCGCGGCTCTTGTCCGAAAATCATGCGCGAAGTAAAAATTGGATAACACCCGATGTCCATCACACCGCCGCCGCCCCATTCCAAAACGTTGCGCACATTCGCCGCATCGCGATTGAAATAACTGAACGCGCCCATGATCGCCTTCAACTCGCCGATGCGCCCCGCGCGGATCAGCCCGCGCGCTCGCACCCATTGCGGACTCGTCCGCACCATGAACGCCTCGCCGACCAGCACGCCCGCCCGATCGCGCGCCACAATCAACCGCTTCACTTCTTCAACGCCCAGCCCGATCGGCTTTTCGCACAGCACATGCTTCCCCGCTTCGCACGCCTTGATCGCCCATGGCACATGCAAATGATTCGGTAGCGGAATGTAAACCGCCTCGATGTGCTCGTCCGCCAGCAACTCCTCATACGATCCGTACGTCTTCGTAATCCCCAGCGTCCGCGCCACGTTCTGTGCCCGGAAGTGATCGCGCGAAGCGAGCCCGTACACCTCGCTCAGCTCGCCCAACTGCATCCCCGGAATCACCTTCCGCACCGCGATCGACGCCGCGCCCAGCACGCCCCACTTCACCCGACCCTTTTTCGCCATTTGGCCTCCAAGCCCGCTCCATCCTTTATCAGCAGCATCCACATTTCCAGATTAATTTTTTCTGAACTTCTAACCTATCGACCTTCCGCCGCGCTCCAAAACGAAGTATGCTTCCGGCGCTTCGCGGCGAACGTTTTCTATGACAAGCGTTCCGCCCGCCCAATCGGAGAACAAAACAGATGAATTCGCGCTCGCGCGTCCTCTCGNGGACTTCCGCACGTCTCGCCGTTCTAGCTTTCCTCGCTGCCGTCTCCGTCACCGCGACAACTCACGCGGCGCCCCCACCCGACGCGCAAAAATTCTCCGTCTCCTTCCCCAAAGAGCGCAGTGCGCAACCCCTCGACGGCCGCCTGCTCCTCATCCTCTCCAACGATCCCAGCGAAGAGCCGCGCATGCAAATCTCCCTCGCGCCGCGCACGCAAATGATCTTCGGAGTCGATGTTGACGGCATACAGCCCGGTCAACCCGCGACGATCGACGACACCTCTTTCGGCTACCCCGTCCGCTACCTCCACGACGTCAAGCCCGGCGAATACTACATGCAGGTCGTCCTCAATCGCTACGAAACCTTTCACCGCGCCGACGGCCGCACCGTGAAACTCCATATGGATCAAGGCGAAGGCCAGCACTGGAACGTTTCGCCCACCAATCTCTACAGCAAGCCGGTGAAAATTACGATCGGCGCAAACGCGAGCGCGCAACCCATCACCGTCTCGCTCGATCAGGAAATCCCAGCGATCCCCGCGCCGAAAGACACGAAGTATATCCGCCACATGAGCATCCAGAGCGCATTGCTCACGAAATTCTGGGGACGCCCGATGTTCCTCAGCGCCAACATCCTCGTGCCCGAAGGATTCGACGAGCATCCCAACGCGCACTTCCCTCTCGCGATTTTCGAGGATCACTTCAATCACGACTTCGAAGGCTTCCGCACCGAGCCGCCCGATCCGAATCTAAAGCCCGACTTCAGCGAGCGCTTCCACATCTCCGGCTACAACCGCATCCAGCAGGAAGAGGAATACAAGTTTTACCAGCAGTGGATCTCACCGAAATTCCCCCGCCTGCTCGTCGCGCAAATCAATCACGCAAATCCCTACTACGACGACTCCTACGCCGTCGATTCCGCCAATCTCGGCCCGTACGGCGAAGCCATCGAGACCGAATTGATCCCCGCGCTCGAAAAACAATTTCGCGCCATCGGCCAGGGCTGGGCGCGCTTCGTCTACGGCGGCAGCACCGGCGGCTGGGAATCGATCGCCGTCCAGATGTTTTATCCCGATCACTACAATGGCGCGTTCATCGCGTGCCCCGACCCCGTCGATTTCCGTGCCTACACCAACATCAATCTCTACAAAGACAAAAACGCGTTCTTCATCCAGGGTCCGCACACCGAAGTCGCGCAGCCCGGCTTCCGCGATTATCTTGGCCACACGATCGCGACGACGCAAAGCGTCAATCAATACGAACTCGCGCTCGGCGATCACTCGCGTTCCGGCGAACAGTACGACATCTGGCAAGCCGTTTACGGACCGGTCGGCGCCGACGGGTACCCTGCTGAGATTTTCAACAAAGAAACCGGCGAGATCGATCCCAAAATCGCCGCGTATTGGAAGGAACACTACGACCTGAGCGACATCCTTCAGCGCAACTGGTCCACCCTCGGCCCGAAGCTTCGCGGCAAGCTGCGCATCTACGTGGGCAGCGCCGACAACTACATGCTCAACAACGCCGTCTATCTCATCGAAGATTTTCTGAAGTCCACGACCAACCCGCCGTACGAAGGCGAAGTGAAATACGGCGACCGCGCCGAACATTGCTGGAACGGGGACTCCACCGAACCCAATTATTTATCGCGCCTCCGCTACAACACCATGTACGTGCCGATGATCCTCGACCGCATCCAGAAAACCGCCCCAGCCGGAGCCGACCTAACCTCCTGGCGCTACTGATCGCGAAAACGTCGGCGCGATTTCGCCGCCGGTGCCAATCTCATGTACGGGCGCAGCCCCGCTGCGCCCCAAGCGCCCAGCCGTTCAGTCCATCTTCGATTGGCTTTTTGTTCCTTTCTCTTTCCCATTCTCGACCGCGGAGTTCAACCTTCGAACTTGCAAACCTGTAATCGGCAACGCCTTTCTGCTAAAATCCCGCGCCATGAACCGACGAACCGTACTCACCGCACTCCCACTCGCAGCACTTTTGCCCGAACTCCTCATGAACGCAGCGGCCGCCCCCGCGAGTTCATCCACCGTCTACGAGCTCCGCATCTACCACGCCACCGACGGCAAGCTCGACGCTCTCCTCGCGCGCTTCCGCGACCACACCATTAAAATTTTCGCGAAGCATCACATGCGGAGCGTTGCCTATTGGACGCCCACCGACGACCCCGCAAAAAACAACACGCTCATCTACATCCTCGAACACCCCAGCCGCGAAGCCGCCACCGCAAACTGGAAAGCCTTCGAAGACGACGAAGAATGGAAGAGCGTAAAGGCGAAATCAGAGGAAAACGGAAAGCTGGTCGACCATGTCGACTCAACTTACATGAAGCTCACGGATTTCTCGCCGCACATCCGTTGATTGCTCTCTTGGGGGTTGGGGCTTCAGCTTCAACATAAACGCCGGCCACTAAGAGCGGCTTAAGCCGCTGAAAAAAGCTTTGGATCAAAACGATCCCTTCGCTAGTCGTCCAGATCCTTCTCCGGCCCGCGCTTGTCGCGAAAGAAATACGCCGAAGCCCCAATCACAATCGCAAAAAATCCCACTCCACCGGCCATCAGCGTAAACGCGCCCCAATCCACGCGCGCACCCGGCACATTCCCGAACTTCTCCGACATCACCGGCGCATACCCGAGCACAACGTGCGTGTAAGCGCTCCCCGGAGGCGTCAACGTCCAAGGCGCCCGAAAAAACAACACAGCCACACCCAACACAAAAAACAGCAAAGTCACATTATAAAAAGTCTTCATCCGCTCTGCGCCCTCTGCGAACTCTGTGGTGAATTTCTTCTTATTTCAAAACGTCGAGCCCGTACGACGGATCGCGCATTGTACCCGTAATTTTCACCGGCACAACCTCTCCGGCCTTTTTCTTCTTCATCATCGGCTCGATCGCCTTCAGAAACACCGACTTCACGCCGGTCTCGCCCTTAGACAGTTTCTGATCGACGCGCAGATTCCCATGCAGATCGATCTTGTCGCTATCCACGCCATACGTTCCATGCATGTGCGCCAGCGCGCCCGGAATCCCGAAATAAAGGTCGGTCACGTTCGCGACTGCGTTTTCCATCTCCACGTGCCCGCGCATATTTTCGAACACACTCTCGGGTGCATCGTCAGCCTTTTGTCCCTGCGCCACGCGACTCAGGTTGTTCACCTTCTCCTGCGTCGCCGGCTTCGTGAAGTCCGCCTGCCCGATTTCGAAATCTCCGCGCAGGTTCACCCGGTCGATGAAGTCCTTTTTCCCCGGCGGCACGTAGACGATCGTTCGAAACTTCATCGTCCCCGTCATTTTCGCGTGGTGATTGTGAGCCAGCAGTTCGAGCCAGTCCGTGATGCTGCCTTCGTTTTCGATCCCGGTGAGCGACACAGTCTTGCCCTCCGAACCGCCCTTGCTCGCGATCTCGCCGCGCGCCAACACAATCGAGTTGTTCATCTGTGCCTTTACGCTCTTCAGCGACACGTCGCCGTTCCATCCATTCACCACCGCGTGGTATTGCGTTCGTAAATGCACCGTGTGCGGATTCGGCGACACATTGAAGTCCGGCGTGTCGGTCATCCCCGACACTTCCAGTTGATTCAGCTTTCCCTCGAATTTTCCTGTCGAATACAGCGTCCCGCCGATTCCCGGAAACACTCCCAGATTCGCGTGTTCGAAAACGAACGAACCGGATGCCGGCGCCTCCTCGGGCTTTCCCGTATCCAGAGGACCGAATTCCCCTTCCGCGCGAATATCTCCGGGCGGCAGCGGATTGCTCATCTCCACGTGGAACGCCATCGCCTTGCCCTCGACGGCGTCGTTCACCGTCAGCTTGTGAATCTCAAAGCGCAGCGGCTTGGCTCCCATTTCTCCCGATGAGAACTCCAGAACACTGTTGTCGGCGGTGATGTCGCCAATTTCGATTTTGGTTTGATCGCCGCCCTGCGTCGGCGGAGCCTTCGCTCCCGCGCGCTCGCTCGCCGGAGACACAAAGACGTGCAGCCCTTCGACGGTCACGTGCCCGATGCGTTTCGGCACCTCAAAAAATCCCGGGTAGTTTCCTTCAATCGTGAGCCGCGCCACGGTCGCGATCGGCGTCACATCAGGTTGTGTATTTCTGCGAATCGTCACGCCTTCGGCGACGCAGCTCGGCGGAAAATAACTTGAGTGAAACTTCTTGATCTCAACGTGACTTCCGAACTTCTGCTCCAGCCCCGCCACGACATTCGCCTGCGTGAACGGCCAATGCATCGCGACCACCGTGAATCCGATCGCGAGTATCGCGGCAAACACTCCTAGTACAATCAGTATCCAGCGCTTCAAATTCCCCCCACATCAACTCGCTGACAGTTTGGCCCAGATTCTGCCGCTTGGATGCATCAATTTGTAAAACAGACTTCTCCTCCTCAGGATAGAGTCTTCTGTATCATCTTTCTTCGACCCTCCGCGCAGCTCCGCGTCCTCTGCGTCTCCGCGTTTCGTCTTTTCCTCTCTCCCTCTTTCCTTTCGACTTTCAACTGTCGACTGTCGACCTCTTTGCCTGCCGATGGGACCTTCGTAATCCCCCGCTGAGACAGGTTCCCGATTCGCTCCACCTGTCCTACTGTTCAACTTATGTTCCCGTCTGGCAACACATATGCTGTCCGCGTACTGAGTTGACCCCTTCCAGAAATGAGTTGGTTTATGCCTGGCCTGGATTACATTTCGTGCGTTTTGACCGTGATTTCAACGGTTCTGGTGGGGAAAAAGTTGTGGCAGGGCTGGATCGTCGCGGGGGTCAACAGCGTCATCATCTGCTTCATCGGGATGCGGACAGCTCAGTTCGGCTTCGTTCCCGCGAACCTGTTCTGCATGGGCCTCTACGCAAATAATCTATGGAGCTGGCGATGCAAGAAGCCCTGAAAACAACGCTACGAATGCTGAAGAAACTGCCCCTCGAAACCCTGGTTTTGGCTCTGGCGCTGTGTGCCGCGAGCGTGGCGTCGCTCGGAGCGCAATCCGCTCCGCTCACACGCCGCCCGGTTCGCCACCTGGTGACGCCTGCCTATCCCGAACTCGCGAAGAAACTGAATCTCACCGGCACCGCGCGCATCGAGGTCACCATCGGCGCCGACGGCGCCGTAAAGCACACTCGCGTCCTGGGTGGGCATCCTGTTCTGGCCGCCGAAGCCGAACGCGCCGCCGAAAAATCCACCTTCGAACCGGCCCCCGCCGAAACCGTCGAAGTCATCGAATTCAAGTTCTAACCGCCTGCGCGATACCGGTAGCGCCGGTTTACCCTGAGAAGCGCGCGAGCGGTTCGAAGGGCTTCTTGCCGGCGACTTTCTGCTGCGCCAACCTCGCTACGACCCGCTAACTGAGAGTGATGACTGAGAGCGTTGTCATCCTGAGCGAAGCGAAGGATCTCAGATGCAGGCCACACCACAAGCTCATCTACTCGCGCAACCCGCGCCTCAAAAAATGTAGGGGGCAGCCCGCTGCGCCGCATGGTCGCAAGTTCTAACCAATCGTCGTCAATCCGCTTCTCACCGTCCGTCAACTACCACCGGCGTCCCCATCGTCCGTAATACCCACCGTAATACCCAAACGAGACAGCCGGATACCCATAGTAGTAACCCGGATAACCCTCATACGGATACGCTCCGTACGGATATGCATACGCCGGTGGCGCATAGCACGGCGCGTCATACCCACAAGCATACGGCGCCTGAGCATACGGCCCCTGCGGAGCATACCCACCCGCATAGCGCGAACCGCGCCGCCCATAATTATCGTAGTCATACTGCGACACCGGCAAAAACGCCTGCGCGCTCTGCGTCGTATCCACCGTCACAGGATCTTTCAGCCGGAACGTAAGCCACGTCTCCGGCGGAATCACCGTCGGACGCCCTCGCGTCAGCAGCACCGCGCCGATACCGGCCGCAGCTCCTGCTCCCGCACCGATCGCCGCACCGCGTCCCCAATCGGCAATCGAACCGATCGCTGCTCCCAGCGCCGTCGTGCCGCCAATCGTGGCCGCATCCGCGCCGTGCGAAGTCCCGCCGCTTCCCTTCCACAATTCGGTTAGGATCGGCCGCGACTGCCCATCGGCCGTCGTTAAGTCAGTCAGCTCAATGCCGAGCTGCGACGTGCCCGTTACGCGTCCGGCCCTCTGAGCCGCTTCCACTTGGCCGACAAGCATCTGCCCGCGCCGCGCGACGACATATCCGTTCACGACGACCGGCTGTTGCAGCGTCGCCGTGACGCGGTCGCCCACCTGGTTCCTGTCGCTCGACAAATATTCATTGATCCGCACCGACAAAACCGTGCCAGCCGGAATCGTCAACGTTGCTGGAGGCGGAGTAGCTGGAGCCGCGTTCCGCGAATACGGCGCATTCTGCGCCCGTCCGTGGGTGTTCGGCCCGCCATTTCCGTTGTTGTTGTAAGGAGGGCGATTCGGCGGAGCACCATATGGTCCGTTTCCGTCGTTAGGTGAACCGTTCGGCGCACCTTGTGAACCCTGCGCGCCTTGCTGGCCCGGCGGCAAATCCTGGTCCGGATCATATTGATCCGGGCTCGGCGCGTGTGCCGGCGCCCCAGCCGCTGGGGCTGGATAGTCATTCGCGTAGGGCGGCCTGTTCGCATCCTGCGGCGCATACTTCGGCTTCTTTGCCGGAGGAGGCGGAGGTGCCTGATCTGGTTGCTGCGCCGGAGGTTGATCCTGTGGCGCCGAAGCCGCTGGCGGCGGAGGCTGATCCTGCGATTGCGACTGCGCCGGTGGATCCTGCTGCTGCGCTTGTCCCTGCTGGTCCTGCGACTGTTGCTGCTGGTCCGGCTGCTGCGCCGATACGCCGAGCGCCAGCAAGAATGCCAAGCTCAGCGCACACGCCATGCGCGAGGCAAAGCCTCGTTTCGAATGCGAGTGCCCCGAATTCCCACGTCCCCAATTTCCCTGCGAAAAGTCTTTATCCATGTCTTAGCTCCCTCGACCTGCGGCCGACTCAAGGCCCTCCGACTCTTACACCATTCGATGTTCGAGCGGAAGCGCCGGATGCCTGCATCAGCCTGTAGCCACGAGACTTAGCCGATCCCCAATCGGCAGCTCACACGTAGCCACAAACGTTAAACCCCTTTGCACTCTCAAAAGTTGCGGATGCCACTGCCGGCAGGACGGCGCAAATTCAGCTCAAAAGTTTCTTGAAGTAACTGGAACGAGGAGAGGAAATACGAAGTTCGATCAAAAAATGGCGCTGAAAAGAGGTCGATTCGTCGGCTCAGCCGCCGACCTGTCGGTTATGCCTGTTGCCGCGACTCTGCGTACTGCTCGCGCATGTCATTCAGCAACGCGCGGAAGCTCTGCACCACCAGAAACAAGTACGACACGCAGAGCGGGATTTCGTACGCAGCCCTAAGGACGTGATGATTCACGTTTATGACTCCACAACGATGACAGTATGAAACCCAAATCCGCGCCCGACCATGGTGCGCGGGATTCATTTCCCTGGTACCGAAGTTTGGTTGCAGAGCATACACGATTCCGGAAGAATCGCATCAAAAAAATTGATACCACGCAGAAATTTTTCGTTAATTCGTCAAGCCTGGCGTGGCTTTTCGCGAGGCAGGTACTGGAACCACTCACAATCGTGAGCTACGAAATCACCGAGGATTCGGCCCCACCAGTCACGAGTCACCGGCAACAAGTCACTACATCTGCCCGTCGGCGCCAGCCCACAGGTTGATGGTATTCAGTTCTTCTCGGCCCATCGCTTTCAAATAGAGGAACAGCTGCGTGCGATAGGCGGCATAGCCGCAGAGCACCATGTTCACGAGCGCCGCGCCGCGTGTCGTGTTATTGCCAAACATGTCGATCTCGCTGCGGAACTCCGCATCGGTCCACGCGCCGATCTCCCGCGTCATTTCCTCGCTCTGCCGGCCGATCGCAGCGACCGCCTGCTCCCAGTTCATCGCTTTCGACGCCGCATCACGCCGTCCCCAGATCGCGCCCATCGCGTCTCGCGAAAAGTCGCCGCCCTTGATCGACTCGGTCATGGCCGGCGCCATCACTGTCATGTACTGGATCAGCTCGAGCACGCTGCGCTGCTTCGCCGACGGCCGGTAGCCGATCTTCGCCGGATCGACTTTGCTGATGAGGTGACTAAGAATGTGCACTTCTTTTTGAAACGCTGCGATGAGTTCGTCTTTAGTGAGGACCATAGTTGGCGGCATCCTACCATCGAATCCCACCCAAGTTCTTACGCCAAAAGTAAATTCCCTTTCCGCTTAATCTCAGGGTGTTGAGCCGCCCTGTGGGTCGCGCCTTGTGGCCCGCGCTTTGTGGGTCGCGGCTTTAGCCGCGACAAAAACTCCGCCGTCTTCAGGGGCTTCAGCCCCTGAAGTCTTTCTAGACATTCTCCCGGCGCGCGAGTACATTCGCCCCAACGTCCCCTCGATCGCTTGACCATGCGCAGCCCACGCCGCTTGCGCAAGGAGGTTGTCATGCGAATGCCTCACGTTGCCGACCGCTTTTTCCATCGACACAAGCCCGACCCCGACGATCCCGCGCCGCTCTTCGATTCCGGCATTGGCGATTGGCTGCTCGATCTCACCGCCATCGCCATGATCGCGCTCATCATCGGCACGATCCTGCGCTGGGCCTTCGTCGCGATGTTCGCGAAGTAGCCCGCCGTTCGCGCGGGCGTGGCTCCCGGGTGCCGGACCTTGCGCTCTTCAGGGTGCGGGTTTTGACGACGTGTCGCCCAGCACACGATTTGTTTCTCAACGCTGCTCTTCCCAATTTCCATTTTCCCTTTTCCAATTTCGAGCGCTAGAATCCCCGCCATGCCATCAAAAAATCCCCAGTCCCCGCAACAAACTAAACAGCTCCTCGCCACCCTGAAATCCCGCTTCGAAAAAAATCTCTACCGACACAAATCCCTGACCTGGCCGCCGATCGCCGCCAAACTCGAATCTTCCCCTGACAAACTCCACTCCCTCGCCGAAATGGAACGCACCGGCGGCGAACCCGACGTCGTCGCCCACGACAAATCCACCGGCGAATTCATCTTCTTCGACTGCTCCGCCGAAAGTCCCAAAGGCCGCCGCAGCTTCTGCTACGACCGCGCCGCCTGGCAATCTCGCAAGGAAGCCAAG
>JGI12635J15846_10001060_pt1 | contig 24112 bp, 13 predicted proteins | sample BlaSpr_A8_OM2_M2_FD_15846 | JGI IMG/M metagenome (IMG submission 15846) | reverse complement strand
CTGTTTTAGTGCAACGGCGGAGCTAAGGATAGAACTGCGTAGGGGATGCGAGAACTCTAGCGGAAAAACTGAGGCAGGGTCAGCATTAGACAACAACGGGAACACCGCGACGAAGGTGGTTGGGTCGAACACCACGACCTATGCGTGGGACTTCGAGAACCGCATGAGCAGCGTCACGCTGCCAGGAAGCGGCGGGACGGTCAGCTTCAAGTACGATCCCTTCGGCAGGCGAATCTACAAGTCATCGTCCGCAGCGACGAGCATCTACGCCTACGACGGTGACAATTTGGTGGAGGAGACCAACGCTGCGGGCGCGGCCGTTGCGCGCTATTCGCAAACACAGAACATTGATGAGCCGTTGGCCCTGCTGCGCTCCGGCGCGACCAGCTACTATCACGCAGACGGCTTGGGCTCGGTCACTTCCCTGAGCAGCGCGACCGGATCTATAGCCAATACCTATACCTACGACTCCTTCGGCAAACTAACCGCTTCGACGGGCTCGCTTGTTAATCCGTTCCAGTACACGGCCCGCGAATCCGACACAGAAACCGGTCTGTATTACTATCGCGCTAGATACTACGATCAGAACACCGGGCGATTCATCAGCGAAGACCCGCTGGGTTTTGATGGCGATGCTGTCGATTTTTATGGTTACGCCTACGGCAATGCCACAAATTTCAGTGACGCGTTCGGGCTGGCGGGCACAGGTACAGCTACGGCCCCTGCTCCTGCGCCGGTAAAAGAACCACCTAAGCCAATACCAGAGCCGCCGCTCCCGACGCCCCCCGAGCCGGGGCCAGGGCCGGGTTGGTGGCCAGGTCTTGGAGCTTTGCTGAGGCCCGGACTACTTCTGGGGTTGGGTCAGCTGTTTTTGGCTCCAGGTACTTCTAGTACTGACACATTACATCCGGACTTTCCGCCGACCCCGGCAACGCCCAAGCCTCCTTGTGATGACAACAATGGACCAGATTGTAAAAAGGCTACTCCATTTCACTTGGACGGTGCCGGCATCGGCGACCCGCACGCATTTAAGAAGGACTTCCTCGGAAATAAAGCTCCAATTTCGCGCTACGATATTTGCGCCTGTAAGGACGGATCTATAATTATCAAGCTCCGGGGCCAGTGCGGCTCGCCGGGACCAGGAACCCCAACACCGTACAGGTGGAAATAGGAAATCATGCGCATTCAAGCGTATCTTCGAATTCTTAGCGATGAGGACAGAATTCGGGCAATTGAAAAGGAGACGCGTCTTCCCAACGCAGGTATCAAGCAGCTCAAGGCCCGGAGAAGCGTGCTCGGCGAGGCAATGTGGTGGAACTGGGAAACAGCGCGAACTCCTATCGACATCGACAATCCCGATGATGGATTAAGAGCACTCCTGCTCGCTCATAGGCCGATCTTTCCCATAATCAAAAAGCATCACGGGCCAGAGACTGACGTCTACTTGGAAGTCGTTACGCAATACGAAGAAGGTGAAGAACCTCAGGGGCTGTACCTGTCGACTGAAACAGTTCAGCTACTCAGTGAGATGGGTGGTGCGCTGGACAACGATGTCGTGGTCACAGTTGCCGGAAAATCCCACAACGCTGGCCGTGGATAGCTGACCGAGTTCCGAAAGTCCATTCCAGGCAAACGAGGTTACTCGCCTGCTAAAGTTGAAGCGCCTCACCGAAGTTATGCAGATCAGGGGAGTGCGCGTGTATGCCCACTGGTCTGTGCTTCTCATCGGAACGCTAATCCTCTTCGGAGCTATCGAGCGGCCAGCGGAGACGCTTGCCGCGTGGACTGCCTACTTCAGTGTCATCCTGATCCACGAATGCGGCCACATGATCGCGGCACATCGGAAGGGGTACCACGTGACGGCTATCGAGCTGTATCCGATCCACGGCTGCGTGTGCTTCCAGCAACCGTGGTCCCGATATGACGATGCTGTGATCGCCTGGGGCGGAGTCGTGGCGCAGGCTGTGGTTGCAGTGCCGCTGGTAACGTTCGTCGCCATCTTCGGGTTCACGCGCTCCGATGCAGTCAATGTGGCCATCGGCATCCTCGGCTACTACAGCCTGATCGTTGCGGGGTTCAATCTGCTTCCTGTCAGGCCGCTCGACGGTGCCAAGGCGTGGTACCTGATCCCGGAGCTGGTCAAGCGCGCCCGGGCCAGCCGAACGAAGCCCAAGCGCGTGGTTGGCTGGCGCGGCTGGTGAGCATCGGAGCAGAGCGGCGCTGCTGCGCCGGGAGGGGGTAGACACGTCACCCCTAAAAGGGTGCTGCACAGCAACTTTGGTTGCTGTATAGGAACCATCCAGAAATCAGCGACTTACAAAATCTCCGGCGCTGCAGAGCGCCGCACGGTTCCTATACGGGAACTTGTTGAAAACAAACGGCAGCAGCTAAAGAGAAAACCAGCGAACGCCACGCGTTTCGCATCCCCCACCAACACAAAAACTTTCCCTTCGCGCTCACCGCTGTAGAGGCTCTCCGTTCGCTGTGCTCCCTCCGACCGCTGACCGCTGACGCGGCTCGCTGCGCTCGGCCTGTGACAGCGGCTTCCGCTTCGGGAGTCTCCCAGCTAGGAGAGGCTGACGCCTCTCTGCGCCCAAAACACCGCGGCGCGCGTCTCCAAACCGCGCAGCACATGAGGGACGATTTAGCGGGTGACGCCTTTCAGGAAGCCGTCAATGGTCTTGAGCAGATAGTTCTGTTGGTGCGGCGGGAGCTTCTCAATCTTTTCCACGCGGCGCTGCACGCGCAGGCTGGGCTTGCGGCGAAGAGGAGACCGCGACCCTTTCGGTTGCAGCAGTTCATCGGTGGTGGTCTCCAGCGCGTTAGCGAACTGCACGATCAACTTCGCGTTCAACCGCAGCCTGCCACGTTCATAATCAGAGAGCAACGTCTGTGTGATACCGACACGCTCCGCTAGTTCCACCTGAGTCCAACCACGCTCTTTCCGTAGACGAGCCAGCCGTTCGCCGGGGGTTTCGGACTCCGGTCCAGAGACGGTTTTAGGAGCATTCTTCCGAGGCATGATGGCGGCAGTGTAAAGGCAGGTTCCCATCGCGTGGCAACTCCCTCTTGACGAATACTTCATATTAACGTATTTTCTGACCTGGTTGGAATCGCATAATTTTTAACAGTTTCCTCTTGACAGGGTTTTCGAAAAACGGCCCGAAACGCGAAAAGGAGATGGACCGATGGCGCGAATCCCGGAGAGCGAGATCGAGCGGCTCAAGCGCGAAGTCTCTCTCGAACGTCTAGCCGAGGCGCGCGGGGTGAAACTAAAACGGCACGGCGCGGACCTCATCGGACTGTGCCCCTTCCACGAAGACCACTCGCCTTCTCTCGTCATCAGCCCGAAGAAAAATCTCTGGAACTGTCTGGGAGCGTGTGGGAAAGGCGGAAGCGTGATCGACTGGGTGATGCGCGCCGAAGGGATCAGCTTCCGTCACGCCGTCGAACTGCTGAAACAGGAGCATCTTCCTTTAGCTGCCCGTTCCGGTGCGAAGCCGCCGCAACGCTCGACGGTGCCGAAGCTGCCGCCACTGTTCGGACCCACAGCAGGTGATCAAGCAGTGCTGCAAATCGTGGTGAGCTACTACCACGAGACGCTGAAGGACTCGCTTCAGGCTCAGCAGTACCTGATCAAGCGCGGCCTCGAATCATCGGAGATGATGGAGCAGTTCCGGCTGGGTTATTCCAATCGCACGCTGACCTACCATGTGCCGGACAAAAACCGTTCCGCCGGAGCGGAGCAACGTGGGCGGCTGGAGAAGCTGGGCATCTTGCGTGAGAGCGGGCACGAGCACTTCAACGGTTCGGTGGTGATCCCGATCATAAATCTCGAAGGCGAAGTGATGCAGATGTACGGGCGCAAGATCACGCGCCTGTCGGCGCTGCGCGACGGAACCGAAGCGCACTCGTATCTCAGCGGGCCGCTGCGCGGGGTGTGGAACGAGCAGGCGCTTATCGCCTCGAAGGAAATCATCTTGTGCGAGGCCCTCATCGACGCGTTGACGTTCTGGTGCGCGGGGTTCCGGCACGTGACGGCGAGCTACGGGGTGAACGGGTTCACCAACGATCACCGAGCGGCAGTGAAAAAATACGGCACGAAGAGAATCTATATCGCTTACGACCGCGACGACGCCGGCGAGCGAGCGGCGCAGTCACTTGCCGAAGAGTTGATGGCAATGGGTATCGAATGCTTTCGGGTGCAGTTCCCGAAGGGCATGGATGCGAACGAATACGGGTTGAAAGTCAAACCCGCCGCAAAGAGTCTCGGGATGTTGCTGGGCAAAGCGGCGTGGCTCGGCAAAGGCCAGCGGCCCACAGTGGCAGTGATCGAAACGCAACCAGCCATCGAGGAAAAAAGCGAACCGGCAGCTAAAGAAGAAGCGTCGCCTGCCGTGGCAACGGAGGCCGAGGAGCCGATTCCGACAGTGACCGAAGAAGAATCAGCACCAGCAGCTAAAGAAAAAATCTCCGAGACCATCGCGGCCCCTGGGAGCGAGGAAGCGGTTTTTCCTTTAGCTGCGCAACCTCCCATCGCGCCGCTCCCGACAGGCTCGGCAGTGCCGGTCGAGGTGTGCGGCGAGACGGTGTACGTCTCGTTGGGAGAGCGGCGCTATCGCATCCTGGGCCTCCAGAAAAATACGGCTCCCGGTGTTCTGCGGGTGAACGTGATGGCGATGGCCACCAACACGCGCGGCGAGACGCGCTTGCACGTGGACGCGCTGGACCTGTACGCCGCGCGTCTGCGTTCGATCTTCGCCAAGCAAGCGGCGAAGGAGCTGGGTCACAAGGAAGAGAGCATCGAGCACGATCTGAGCACCCTGATCCTGAAGCTCGAAGACCTGCAACACGAGTGGATCGAAAAAACTCTCAAGCCCCAGGAAGAAAAAATCGAGATGACGGTGGAGGAAAGAGCCGCCGCTCTCGAACTACTGCGCGATCCGCGCCTGCTGGACCGCATCCTCGAAGACATCGAGCGGTGCGGGGTGGTGGGCGAAGAGACCAACAAACTGGTGAGCTATCTGGCCGTGACTTCGCGGCTTCTCGAATCGCCGCTGGCCATCCTGGTGCAATCGAGTTCCGCCGCAGGGAAATCGGCGCTCATGGAAGCGGTGCTGGCGATGCTACCCGAAGAGCAGCGGGTGCAGTACTCGGCGATGACCGGACAGAGCTTGTTTTACATGGGCGAGACCGATCTAAAACACAAGGTGCTGGCCATCGTGGAAGAGGAAGGCGCGTTGCGCGCGGCCTACGCGCTGAAACTGTTGCAGAGTGAAGGAGTGCTGACCATCGCCAGCACCGGAAAGGACGCCACGACCGGCCGCCTCATCACGCATCAATATCGCGTCGAAGGTCCGGTGATGCTGTTCCTCACGACGACGGCGATAGACCTCGACGAAGAGCTTATGAATCGCTGCCTGGTGCTGACCGTAGACGAGGACCGCAAACAGACCCAGGCGATCCACAAAAAACAGCGCGAAGCGCAGACCCTCGAAGGACTGTTGGCAAAGCAGGAGCGCGAAGCAGTTCTGAAAGTGCACCAGAACGCGCAACGCTTGTTAAAGCCATTGTTCGCGGCGAACCCCTACGCACGCGAACTGACGTTCCTGGACAGCCAGACGCGCACGCGGCGCGACCACATGAAATACCTCACGCTCATTCGCGCGATCGCGCTGTTGCACCAACACCAGCGGCCACATAGAAGCGCGAGCTATCGCGGCCAGGAACTCGAATACATCGAAGTGACGAAGGAAGACATCTCGACAGCGAACCGGCTGGCGCATGAAGTACTGGGCCGCTCGCTCGACGAGCTTCCGTCACAAACGCGGCGCTTGCTCTTGCTCGTGGACGAGATGGTGAGTGCGGAGTGCGAGCGGCAGAAGATCGAACGCGTGGACTTTCGTTTTAGCCGCAAGGACGTGCGGCAGTACACGGGCTGGGGAGACACGCAGTTACGCGTGCATCTGCGGCGACTCGAAGAACTCGAATATCTCTTGGTGCACCGTGGCGGGCGTGGTCAGAGCTTCGTCTACGAGCTGGTGTTCGAGCGCCGGGAGGACAGCGGCAAGACGGTGCTGCCCGGCCTGATCGAGATCGAAAAGCTCTCCGGGTACAACTACGATGCAAAGAACGCGGGGCAAAACGGCCAGTTCGCGGGGTCAACGCGGCCCCAAAGCGGGGGGATCGCGGGAGGTGCGCGGGTTGAGGAATCGCCAATGCTGGCGCGGCAGAATGGCGATTTTAAGTTAAATCTCGAAAAAAACACTATTAGGGAGAGCGAGGAAGAAAACCGCATCGTAGCCGCAACGTCGCTCGCCACGAAACCCAATGGTGCGGCTGCCGCTGGAGCGAAGTGATGGCCCTGGTCATCAAGCGCAAGCCCAAGCCCGAACCGCGCACGTTGCTCAGCCGCTTGCTCGAAGAACACATCGAATGGATGCAGGTGAAAAACTACTCGGAAGACACCGCCGATCACGCGCGCTACTCGATAGGAGACTTCATCCGCTGGGCCGAGCAGCGCGGCCTTGAGCATCCGATGGAAGTGACGCGTCCGATCCTGGAAAGCTATCAACGGTATCTCTACTACTACCGGCAAAAGAACGGGCAACCGCTGACCTTCCGCACGCAACACTCGCGGCTGACGCCGGTGTGCCGGTGGTTCCGCTGGCTGGTGCGCAATCATCACATCCTGTACAACCCGGCCTCCGACCTGGACATGCCGCGCATGGAAAAGCGTATCCCGCGCACCATCTTCTCGGTCGAGGAGACCGAGCGCGTCCTGCTGGTGCCAGACATCAATACACCGCTGGGCCTGCGCGACCGCGCCATGCTGGAGACGTTCTACTCGACGGGCATCCGGCGCAAGGAACTCATCCGGCTCAAGCTGTACGATCTGGACCGCGAACGCGCCACGCTGACGATTCGCCAGGGCAAGGGCAAAAAAGACCGCATGATCCCGATAGGCGAGCGGGCGCTGGCGTGGGTGGAAAAATATCTGCGCGAAGCCCGCCCGCAGTTAGCCATGGAGCCGGACGACGCCACGCTTTTTCTTACACAGTACGGAGAGCCGTTCCATCCCGACGCGCTGAGTTATCTGGCGCGGAACTTGATCGCTCAGGCGAACCTTGGGAAATCCGGCTCCTGCCACACGTTCCGGCACACCATGGCTACGCTCATGCTGGAAGGTGGCGCGGACCTTCGCTACATCCAGCAGATGCTCGGGCACACCGATCTGAGCAGCACGGAAATTTACACGCACGTGGCGATCCGCAAGCTGCAACAAATCCACGCGGCCACGCATCCCGGCGCGACGCTGGAGCGCAAAGCATCCGCTGTCACAGGCAATGACACCGGCCAGAACGACGACGAGCAACTAAAAGCCGCGCTGCTGGAAACTCTGGACGTGGAAGCGGACGAAGAAGAATCCGAATAGAACGACCGTGGGGCGCGCAGGCGACAGAAGGCAGCTTCTGTCGAGCGGAGCGCGGGAAGGCTCGCGAAGTTCGAGGCCGCGTCGGATAACGAGCTCGTTATCGGATGCGCCGTGCGCAACGTCCTTCGTGCCTCACGGAGCACGATATGCTATACTTGTATAGCGAGGTAGTTATGCTGGCCATTCGACTTCCGCAGTCCATCGAAAAACGCCTGGAGAAGCTGGCCCGGCGCACCGGGCGCACCAAAACCTACTACGTCCGTGAAGCCATCCTCGAACACCTGGAGGATATCGAGGACCTGTATCTGGCCGAACGCGCTCTCGAACGCATCCGCAGCGGCGAAGAGCAGACCATTCCGCTGAAGAACGTCATGAAACGTCATGGCCTACAACGTTGAACTGTCTGCTGAGGTTGACCGGGAACTCGGCAAACTCGACGCACAGCAGGCCAAGCGCATCCTGAAGTTCCTTCATGGGCGAGTTGCCAAGCTGGACGATCCACGCAGCATCGGAGAGGCCCTACACGGCTCGCAGCTTGGGGAGTTCTGGAAATACCGCGTGGGCGACTACCGGCTCATCTGCAAGATCGAAGACAATCGTCTGGTGGTTCTGGTCCTCCGCGTTGGACATCGCAAAGAAATCTATCGCTAGTGCTTCAGCGTAAGCACATCGTTCCTCAAAACTGCTACGCAGGTCCATCCCTCAACACGTAAAATCTGGGTAATGCTGACAGCGGCTAAAGAAGGGACGTTCTCCGCGCCGAGCGATCCGTGTGTGCTTTTTCCTTTAGCTGCCTCTGGGGTGTATCCAAAAACTCGCGTCTGGGGTTCGAGAGAAAAAACGCTGCACTGTTTTAGTGCAACGGCGGAGCTAAGGATAGAACTGCGTAGGGGATGCGAGAACTCTAGCGGAAAAACTGAGGCAGGGTCAGCATTAGACTCCAATGGCAACACCCAAACGAGGGTGGTTGGCTCGAACACCACCACCTATGCGTGGGACTTCGAGAACCGCATGAGCAGCGTCACGCTGCCAGGAAGCGGCGGGACGGTCAGCTTCAAGTACGATCCCTTCGGCAGGCGAATCTACAAGTCATCGTCCGCAGCGACGAGCATCTACGCCTACGACGGTGACAATTTGGTGGAGGAGACCAACGCTGCGGGCGCGGCCGTTGCGCGCTATTCGCAAACACAGAACATTGATGAGCCGTTGGCCCTGCTGCGCTCCGGCGCGACCAGCTACTATCACGCAGACGGCTTGGGCTCGGTCACTTCCCTGAGCAGCGCGACCGGATCTATAGCCAATACCTATACCTACGACTCCTTCGGCAAACTAACCGCTTCGACGGGCTCGCTTGTTAATCCGTTCCAGTACACGGCCCGCGAATCCGACACAGAAACCGGTCTGTATTACTATCGCGCTAGATACTACGATCAGAACACCGGGCGATTCATCAGCGAAGACCCGCTGGGTTTTGATGGCGATGCTGTCGATTTTTATGGTTACGCCTACGGCAATGCCACAAATTTCAGTGACGCGTTCGGGCTGGCGGGCACAGGTACAGCTACGGCCCCTGCTCCTGCGCCGGTAAAAGAACCACCTAAGCCAATACCAGAGCCGCCGCTCCCGACGCCCCCCGAGCCGGGGCCAGGGCCGGGTTGGTGGCCAGGTCTTGGAGCTTTGCTGAGGCCCGGACTACTTCTGGGGTTGGGTCAGCTGTTTTTGGCTCCAGGTACTTCTAGTACTGACACATTACATCCGGACTTTCCGCCGACCCCGGCAACGCCCAAGCCTCCTTGTGATGACAACAATGGACCAGATTGTAAAAAGGCTACTCCATTTCACTTGGACGGTGCCGGCATCGGCGACCCGCACGCATTTAAGAAGGACTTCCTCGGAAATAAAGCTCCAATTTCGCGCTACGATATTTGCGCCTGTAAGGACGGATCTATAATTATCAAGCTCCGGGGCCAGTGCGGCTCGCCGGGACCAGGAACCCCAACACCGTACAGGTGGAAATAGGAAATCATGCGCATTCAAGCGTATCTTCGAATTCTTAGCGATGAGGACAGAATTCGGGCAATTGAAAAGGAGACGCGTCTTCCCAACGCAGGTATCAAGCAGCTCAAGGCCCGGAGAAGCGTGCTCGGCGAGGCAATGTGGTGGAACTGGGAAACAGCGCGAACTCCTATCGACATCGACAATCCCGATGATGGATTAAGAGCACTCCTGCTCGCTCATAGGCCGATCTTTCCCATAATCAAAAAGCATCACGGGCCAGAGACTGACGTCTACTTGGAAGTCGTTACGCAATACGAAGAAGGTGAAGAACCTCAGGGGCTGTACCTGTCGACTGAAACAGTTCAGCTACTCAGTGAGATGGGTGGTGCGCTGGACAACGATGTCGTGGTCACAGTTGCCGGAAAATCCCACAACGCTGGCCGTGGATAGCTGACCGAGTTCCGAAAGTCCATTCCAGGCAAACGAGGTTACTCGCCTGCTAAAGTTGAAGCGCCTCACCGAAGTTATGCAGATCAGGGGAGTGCGCGTGTATGCCCACTGGTCTGTGCTTCTCATCGGAACGCTAATCCTCTTCGGAGCTATCGAGCGGCCAGCGGAGACGCTTGCCGCGTGGACTGCCTACTTCAGTGTCATCCTGATCCACGAATGCGGCCACATGATCGCGGCACATCGGAAGGGGTACCACGTGACGGCTATCGAGCTGTATCCGATCCACGGCTGCGTGTGCTTCCAGCAACCGTGGTCCCGATATGACGATGCTGTGATCGCCTGGGGCGGAGTCGTGGCGCAGGCTGTGGTTGCAGTGCCGCTGGTAACGTTCGTCGCCATCTTCGGGTTCACGCGCTCCGATGCAGTCAATGTGGCCATCGGCATCCTCGGCTACTACAGCCTGATCGTTGCGGGGTTCAATCTGCTTCCTGTCAGGCCGCTCGACGGTGCCAAGGCGTGGTACCTGATCCCGGAGCTGGTCAAGCGCGCCCGGGCCAGCCGAACGAAGCCCAAGCGCGTGGTTGGCTGGCGCGGCTGGTGAGCATCGGAGCAGAGCGGCGCTGCTGCGCCGGGAGGGGGTAGACACGTCACCCCTAAAAGGGTGCTGCACAGCAACTTTGGTTGCTGTATAGGAACCATCCAGAAATCAGCGACTTACAAAATCTCCGGCGCTGCAGAGCGCCGCACGGTTCCTATACGGGAACTTGTTGAAAACAAACGGCAGCAGCTAAAGAGAAAACCAGCGAACGCCACGCGTTTCGCATCCCCCACCAACACAAAAACTTTCCCTTCGCGCTCACCGCTGTAGAGGCTCTCCGTTCGCTGTGCTCCCTCCGACCGCTGACCGCTGACGCGGCTCGCTGCGCTCGGCCTGTGACAGCGGCTTCCGCTTCGGGAGTCTCCCAGCTAGGAGAGGCTGACGCCTCTCTGCGCCCAAAACACCGCGGCGCGCGTCTCCAAACCGCGCAGCACATGAGGGACGATTTAGCGGGTGACGCCTTTCAGGAAGCCGTCAATGGTCTTGAGCAGATAGTTCTGTTGGTGCGGCGGGAGCTTCTCAATCTTTTCCACGCGGCGCTGCACGCGCAGGCTGGGCTTGCGGCGAAGAGGAGACCGCGACCCTTTCGGTTGCAGCAGTTCATCGGTGGTGGTCTCCAGCGCGTTAGCGAACTGCACGATCAACTTCGCGTTCAACCGCAGCCTGCCACGTTCATAATCAGAGAGCAACGTCTGTGTGATACCGACACGCTCCGCTAGTTCCACCTGAGTCCAACCACGCTCTTTCCGTAGACGAGCCAGCCGTTCGCCGGGGGTTTCGGACTCCGGTCCAGAGACGGTTTTAGGAGCATTCTTCCGAGGCATGATGGCGGCAGTGTAAAGGCAGGTTCCCATCGCGTGGCAACTCCCTCTTGACGAATACTTCATATTAACGTATTTTCTGACCTGGTTGGAATCGCATAATTTTTAACAGTTTCCTCTTGACAGGGTTTTCGAAAAACGGCCCGAAACGCGAAAAGGAGATGGACCGATGGCGCGAATCCCGGAGAGCGAGATCGAGCGGCTCAAGCGCGAAGTCTCTCTCGAACGTCTAGCCGAGGCGCGCGGGGTGAAACTAAAACGGCACGGCGCGGACCTCATCGGACTGTGCCCCTTCCACGAAGACCACTCGCCTTCTCTCGTCATCAGCCCGAAGAAAAATCTCTGGAACTGTCTGGGAGCGTGTGGGAAAGGCGGAAGCGTGATCGACTGGGTGATGCGCGCCGAAGGGATCAGCTTCCGTCACGCCGTCGAACTGCTGAAACAGGAGCATCTTCCTTTAGCTGCCCGTTCCGGTGCGAAGCCGCCGCAACGCTCGACGGTGCCGAAGCTGCCGCCACTGTTCGGACCCACAGCAGGTGATCAAGCAGTGCTGCAAATCGTGGTGAGCTACTACCACGAGACGCTGAAGGACTCGCTTCAGGCTCAGCAGTACCTGATCAAGCGCGGCCTCGAATCATCGGAGATGATGGAGCAGTTCCGGCTGGGTTATTCCAATCGCACGCTGACCTACCATGTGCCGGACAAAAACCGTTCCGCCGGAGCGGAGCAACGTGGGCGGCTGGAGAAGCTGGGCATCTTGCGTGAGAGCGGGCACGAGCACTTCAACGGTTCGGTGGTGATCCCGATCATAAATCTCGAAGGCGAAGTGATGCAGATGTACGGGCGCAAGATCACGCGCCTGTCGGCGCTGCGCGACGGAACCGAAGCGCACTCGTATCTCAGCGGGCCGCTGCGCGGGGTGTGGAACGAGCAGGCGCTTATCGCCTCGAAGGAAATCATCTTGTGCGAGGCCCTCATCGACGCGTTGACGTTCTGGTGCGCGGGGTTCCGGCACGTGACGGCGAGCTACGGGGTGAACGGGTTCACCAACGATCACCGAGCGGCAGTGAAAAAATACGGCACGAAGAGAATCTATATCGCTTACGACCGCGACGACGCCGGCGAGCGAGCGGCGCAGTCACTTGCCGAAGAGTTGATGGCAATGGGTATCGAATGCTTTCGGGTGCAGTTCCCGAAGGGCATGGATGCGAACGAATACGGGTTGAAAGTCAAACCCGCCGCAAAGAGTCTCGGGATGTTGCTGGGCAAAGCGGCGTGGCTCGGCAAAGGCCAGCGGCCCACAGTGGCAGTGATCGAAACGCAACCAGCCATCGAGGAAAAAAGCGAACCGGCAGCTAAAGAAGAAGCGTCGCCTGCCGTGGCAACGGAGGCCGAGGAGCCGATTCCGACAGTGACCGAAGAAGAATCAGCACCAGCAGCTAAAGAAAAAATCTCCGAGACCATCGCGGCCCCTGGGAGCGAGGAAGCGGTTTTTCCTTTAGCTGCGCAACCTCCCATCGCGCCGCTCCCGACAGGCTCGGCAGTGCCGGTCGAGGTGTGCGGCGAGACGGTGTACGTCTCGTTGGGAGAGCGGCGCTATCGCATCCTGGGCCTCCAGAAAAATACGGCTCCCGGTGTTCTGCGGGTGAACGTGATGGCGATGGCCACCAACACGCGCGGCGAGACGCGCTTGCACGTGGACGCGCTGGACCTGTACGCCGCGCGTCTGCGTTCGATCTTCGCCAAGCAAGCGGCGAAGGAGCTGGGTCACAAGGAAGAGAGCATCGAGCACGATCTGAGCACCCTGATCCTGAAGCTCGAAGACCTGCAACACGAGTGGATCGAAAAAACTCTCAAGCCCCAGGAAGAAAAAATCGAGATGACGGTGGAGGAAAGAGCCGCCGCTCTCGAACTACTGCGCGATCCGCGCCTGCTGGACCGCATCCTCGAAGACATCGAGCGGTGCGGGGTGGTGGGCGAAGAGACCAACAAACTGGTGAGCTATCTGGCCGTGACTTCGCGGCTTCTCGAATCGCCGCTGGCCATCCTGGTGCAATCGAGTTCCGCCGCAGGGAAATCGGCGCTCATGGAAGCGGTGCTGGCGATGCTACCCGAAGAGCAGCGGGTGCAGTACTCGGCGATGACCGGACAGAGCTTGTTTTACATGGGCGAGACCGATCTAAAACACAAGGTGCTGGCCATCGTGGAAGAGGAAGGCGCGTTGCGCGCGGCCTACGCGCTGAAACTGTTGCAGAGTGAAGGAGTGCTGACCATCGCCAGCACCGGAAAGGACGCCACGACCGGCCGCCTCATCACGCATCAATATCGCGTCGAAGGTCCGGTGATGCTGTTCCTCACGACGACGGCGATAGACCTCGACGAAGAGCTTATGAATCGCTGCCTGGTGCTGACCGTAGACGAGGACCGCAAACAGACCCAGGCGATCCACAAAAAACAGCGCGAAGCGCAGACCCTCGAAGGACTGTTGGCAAAGCAGGAGCGCGAAGCAGTTCTGAAAGTGCACCAGAACGCGCAACGCTTGTTAAAGCCATTGTTCGCGGCGAACCCCTACGCACGCGAACTGACGTTCCTGGACAGCCAGACGCGCACGCGGCGCGACCACATGAAATACCTCACGCTCATTCGCGCGATCGCGCTGTTGCACCAACACCAGCGGCCACATAGAAGCGCGAGCTATCGCGGCCAGGAACTCGAATACATCGAAGTGACGAAGGAAGACATCTCGACAGCGAACCGGCTGGCGCATGAAGTACTGGGCCGCTCGCTCGACGAGCTTCCGTCACAAACGCGGCGCTTGCTCTTGCTCGTGGACGAGATGGTGAGTGCGGAGTGCGAGCGGCAGAAGATCGAACGCGTGGACTTTCGTTTTAGCCGCAAGGACGTGCGGCAGTACACGGGCTGGGGAGACACGCAGTTACGCGTGCATCTGCGGCGACTCGAAGAACTCGAATATCTCTTGGTGCACCGTGGCGGGCGTGGTCAGAGCTTCGTCTACGAGCTGGTGTTCGAGCGCCGGGAGGACAGCGGCAAGACGGTGCTGCCCGGCCTGATCGAGATCGAAAAGCTCTCCGGGTACAACTACGATGCAAAGAACGCGGGGCAAAACGGCCAGTTCGCGGGGTCAACGCGGCCCCAAAGCGGGGGGATCGCGGGAGGTGCGCGGGTTGAGGAATCGCCAATGCTGGCGCGGCAGAATGGCGATTTTAAGTTAAATCTCGAAAAAAACACTATTAGGGAGAGCGAGGAAGAAAACCGCATCGTAGCCGCAACGTCGCTCGCCACGAAACCCAATGGTGCGGCTGCCGCTGGAGCGAAGTGATGGCCCTGGTCATCAAGCGCAAGCCCAAGCCCGAACCGCGCACGTTGCTCAGCCGCTTGCTCGAAGAACACATCGAATGGATGCAGGTGAAAAACTACTCGGAAGACACCGCCGATCACGCGCGCTACTCGATAGGAGACTTCATCCGCTGGGCCGAGCAGCGCGGCCTTGAGCATCCGATGGAAGTGACGCGTCCGATCCTGGAAAGCTATCAACGGTATCTCTACTACTACCGGCAAAAGAACGGGCAACCGCTGACCTTCCGCACGCAACACTCGCGGCTGACGCCGGTGTGCCGGTGGTTCCGCTGGCTGGTGCGCAATCATCACATCCTGTACAACCCGGCCTCCGACCTGGACATGCCGCGCATGGAAAAGCGTATCCCGCGCACCATCTTCTCGGTCGAGGAGACCGAGCGCGTCCTGCTGGTGCCAGACATCAATACACCGCTGGGCCTGCGCGACCGCGCCATGCTGGAGACGTTCTACTCGACGGGCATCCGGCGCAAGGAACTCATCCGGCTCAAGCTGTACGATCTGGACCGCGAACGCGCCACGCTGACGATTCGCCAGGGCAAGGGCAAAAAAGACCGCATGATCCCGATAGGCGAGCGGGCGCTGGCGTGGGTGGAAAAATATCTGCGCGAAGCCCGCCCGCAGTTAGCCATGGAGCCGGACGACGCCACGCTTTTTCTTACACAGTACGGAGAGCCGTTCCATCCCGACGCGCTGAGTTATCTGGCGCGGAACTTGATCGCTCAGGCGAACCTTGGGAAATCCGGCTCCTGCCACACGTTCCGGCACACCATGGCTACGCTCATGCTGGAAGGTGGCGCGGACCTTCGCTACATCCAGCAGATGCTCGGGCACACCGATCTGAGCAGCACGGAAATTTACACGCACGTGGCGATCCGCAAGCTGCAACAAATCCACGCGGCCACGCATCCCGGCGCGACGCTGGAGCGCAAAGCATCCGCTGTCACAGGCAATGACACCGGCCAGAACGACGACGAGCAACTAAAAGCCGCGCTGCTGGAAACTCTGGACGTGGAAGCGGACGAAGAAGAATCCGAATAGAACGACCGTGGGGCGCGCAGGCGACAGAAGGCAGCTTCTGTCGAGCGGAGCGCGGGAAGGCTCGCGAAGTTCGAGGCCGCGTCGGATAACGAGCTCGTTATCGGATGCGCCGTGCGCAACGTCCTTCGTGCCTCACGGAGCACGATATGCTATACTTGTATAGCGAGGTAGTTATGCTGGCCATTCGACTTCCGCAGTCCATCGAAAAACGCCTGGAGAAGCTGGCCCGGCGCACCGGGCGCACCAAAACCTACTACGTCCGTGAAGCCATCCTCGAACACCTGGAGGATATCGAGGACCTGTATCTGGCCGAACGCGCTCTCGAACGCATCCGCAGCGGCGAAGAGCAGACCATTCCGCTGAAGAACGTCATGAAACGTCATGGCCTACAACGTTGAACTGTCTGCTGAGGTTGACCGGGAACTCGGCAAACTCGACGCACAGCAGGCCAAGCGCATCCTGAAGTTCCTTCATGGGCGAGTTGCCAAGCTGGACGATCCACGCAGCATCGGAGAGGCCCTACACGGCTCGCAGCTTGGGGAGTTCTGGAAATACCGCGTGGGCGACTACCGGCTCATCTGCAAGATCGAAGACAATCGTCTGGTGGTTCTGGTCCTCCGCGTTGGACATCGCAAAGAAATCTATCGCTAGTGCTTCAGCGTAAGCACATCGTTCCTCAAAACTGCTACGCAGGTCCATCCCTCAACACGTAAAATCTGGGTAATGCTGACAGCGGCTAAAGAAGGGACGTTCTCCGCGCCGAGCGATCCGTGTGTGCTTTTTCCTTTAGCTGCCTCTGGGGTGTATCCAAAAACTCGCGTCTGGGGTTCGAGAGAAAAAACGCTGCACTGTTTTAGTGCAACGGCGGAGCTAAGGATAGAACTGCGTAGGGGATGCGAGAACTCTAGCGGAAAAACTGAGGCAGGGTCAGCATTAGACTCCAATGGCAACACCCAAACGAGGGTGGTTGGCTCGAACACCACCACCTATGCGTGGGACTTCGAGAACCGCATGAGCAGCGTCACGCTGCCCGGAACCGGAGGGACGGTCAGCTTCAAATACGACCCGTTCGGCCGGCGAATCTACAAGTCGTCGTCCACAGCGACCAGCATTTACGCCTACGACGGCGACAACCTCATCGAAGAGACCAATTCGAGCGGCGGTGTTGTTGCCCGCTACGCGCAAACGCAGAACATCGATGAGCCGCTGGCGATGTTGCGGTCGGCTGCGACTAGCTACTTCCATGCCGACGGCCTCGGCTCTGTCACTTCCCTAAGCAACGCGGCAGGTTCGATCGCAAATACCTACACGTACGACTCCTTCGGCAAACTGACGGCTTCTACGGGCTCGCTCGTGAATCCATTCCAGTACACGGCCCGCGAATCAGACACGGAAACGGGACTGTATTACTACCGCGCCAGATACTACGACCTAAGTGTCGGTCGTTTCCTGAGCGAAGACCCAATTACGTTCGGGGGTGGGAACAACTTTTACGGCTTCGTGAACAACCGTCCGATCGGATTGAGCGATCCAATGGGTCTAAGTCCCGCCGATGTTCAGCGAATCCAGGCATTGTGCAAGAAGTGCACGCAGGACATGGTTGATCAGGGAAGGAGACTCCCTGGGGAGGGACAGTGGAGTGCTCGGAAGACCGACCTAGCCGTAGCGCTGGGCATGGCTAAGGCCTTGTTGCGTTATTGGGGAGGCGACGTTCGCAATTGGGGGAAGCTACAGGGTTGTAAATCGCAGGCGGGGCAAGCTAACGACTGCTTGGCGAATGATCCTGCGCTCAAAAACTGGACGTTCTCCGAGATACCGTGGTGGGGCGGGTCGCACACAGTCGTTTTAGGCCAAAGCTCTGATCCGAAAGATCCGTTCGTCTACTGCGATCCATGGAGGAACTTTACTTGGACCGGCTCCCCAATCCCGCCACCCCTACCGCTAGGTCCTCCCATGTGAAGAGAACTGGCTCGGTCCGAGTGATGGGAACTGTGAACCGGCTCGACTAAGCCCCACGGTGGAGTGTCAGTGACATGATGCAACAAGTCTCATGGACAACAAGGCGAATTCTATGGACCACTGGGGTTGCCCTAGCTGGTTTCCTCATTGGTGGCAAAGGAGGGGGTCTGACGGGAAGCGGTCTAGGTTTGCTATGGGGCGGAAGCATAGGTTATGGGTTCGCCTCCATCTTCGACCAAACAAGGCCAACAAAGTGGCTCGTAGTCTACTGGGGAGTTACCTTGGCGCTAATTGGGCCGTTCTTTGGACTCATTATTGGCGCTAAACCAGACTATTCTCTCTCAGACCAAGCAGTTTCCGGCGGCATCGGTGCGGCTGTGGGCGCGCTATTTGGTTCCCTTATTGGAACTATTCAACTGTGGCGACTTCGCCGCAAATCACCGGCCACACATTCAGATTCCGCTGTTTGAATGGTTGCGGCGTGGCCCCGACAGCCATGCCTACGGCATGGGGAGGGGGTAGACACGCCACCCCAGGTTGGGTGCTGCAGAGCGCCGCGCGGCGCTGTTGGTTAACGTGCTCAAGTGGCGCGAGTTAGTGAAATGCCGGTGCGGCCGGTCAATTTCCGGCGCTCCGCGTTAACTTCTTTATTTTGTTCGCTCAGGTTTGAGCGAATTGTTTTCTTCAAAGTTCGTTCCCAGGAGGTCCTCGTCATGCCTACCGATCAACTGCGCAATCGAACCGTTGGTTCGAAGATGACGGAGGGCGAGTACGAACAGCTTGTCGCTCTAGCCGAGCGTGTCGGTTTGACCCTGGGCGAGTGGTGCCGAGAGGTGCTCTTGACGCGAGCCAATGCCAACGTAGGAAAAAACCCCAGTACTCCCGAGCAGACCCTGCTAGCAGAAGTGATGGCGCTGCGAACGATCTTGTTGAATGCACTGTTTAAGCTCGCTCAGGGGGCAGTGCTAACAACCGAGGAACTGGACCGGTTGATCGAGCGGGCAGATGGAGACCGATTCGAGAGAGCGCAGGAACGACTTGCGGAGGTACCAACCGGAGGTAGGTCGTGAAGCAACAATGGGGCCGAAACTCCTACGCGGGCGAGTGGCAGAATCGCAGTTCTGTGTGGACGTGGACAGCGGCGTTTTTGGCGGTGGCCAGCATGGTGGGAATTTGCGTCTACCGCTATGTCGAAGTGTGGACACCCTTAGAACGCTTCTACGTGAAGACCTATATCCGCAGTGGATTCCGAAGCCAGTTGAAGTTCTCAAGGACCGACAGCTATTGGACGGTGAGTGCGGTGGGGAAGAAAGGAAGCCATTGGGCGCTCGACGAGGAGGTCACGCAAGTAAAGACCGGGACCGGCGAGACCGTGCTTGCTCTCACGCCGGAGGCCACGCAGATCGGCGACGTAAGGCTTGTCATACAAAAGGTGCTGTGGGACAACGCAAGGTTGCATGACTTCTTGGGCCAGTGGATCTATCGAGACGAAACCTTCCTGGACTTCATCAAGCCCGGCCTGCTGGGAGGCGTCGTTGTCTTCCTTGTGGCTCTCGCGTTGGCAATCCCGAAGAATTCCCAGCGAGCCCGCGAGCGGAAAGAAGGGCGAAGGCTCAAGGGACCAGAGCTTGTGACTGCACGGAAATTCAACCGCAGGAATCGCTCCGATGGAATCGGTTTTGAGCTGACAGAGCGAACTTTAATCCAGAAAGTATTCGGTAAGGTGCAGCGGCTGGTTCTGCCCCGCGCCGTCGAATCGAGCCACATCCTTATTATGGGCGATACAGGGATGGGCAAGAGCACTCTGATACGGCAAATCCTTCTGCAGGTTGAAGCTCGTGGCGACACGTCCATCGTCTACGATCCGGCGCTCGAATATACGCCGAAGTTCTACAAACCCGAGCGGGGTGACATCATCCTGAATCCCATTGACCAGCGCATGCCCTACTGGAGTCCCTCCGACGAACTGACACACATTGCGGAGTCTTCCACGCTGGCCGCTTCGCTGTTCCCCCACCGGCACAACGAGAATGCCTTCTTCACCGAAGGCCCGAGGAAAATCTTTGCGCACTTGCTCACTTTTAGGCCAACACCCGAGGAGCTGGCTTGGTGGATGTGCCACGAAGCGGAGATCGACTATCGAGTGAAAGGCACGGAGTACGCGGCCATGATCAATCGGCAGGCCCCCGCACAGCGAAGCGGCGTGCTGGCGTCGCTAAACATGGTAGCGGACAGTCTGAAGCTGCTTCCGAGGGAGGCAGATACGCAGAAGCGTTGGAGCGCGGCGGCGTGGGCGAACGAGCGCAAGGGGTGGCTCTTCCTTACCAGCACGCCGGCGACGCGGGAACGGCTCGTTCCACTCACGAGCTTGTGGCTGGACACGCTGGTGTTGCGGCTGATGAATCATGGCCAGAGAGGTCCTCATCCTGTGTGGTTCGTCTTGGATGAACTAGCGAGCTTACAGCGCTTGCCGCAACTACACACAGCCGTGACGGAAAACCGCAAATCGAATAATCCCGTTGTGCTTGGCTTCCAGGGACGCAGCCAGCTAGAGACGCGCTACGGACACGAAGCCGAGGCCATGCTCTCCCAGCCAGCGACGAAAATCTTTCTCGCCACCAGCGAGCCGAACGCGGCGAGATGGATTTCGGATGCTATTGGTGAGATTGAGACAGAGAGGTTCAGTGAGAGCCGATCGAACGGGCAATGGGGGCAAAGCGGGAACTCTGAGACCCAGCACCTCCAACGTCAACGTGAGCCACTGGTGATACCGAGTGAAATCACCGGGCTCCAGCCGCTGCATGGATTTCTGAAACACAGGAATCTCGTTGTACGAATGAGCTTCTCGTTCTTCGAGATGCCGGACAGCCATCCTGCATTCATCGAACGGCCGATGGAGATGCCACGAAAAGAAGAGCGCAAGACTGCGGCCGCAGCGGCGGGAGTAAGCGGCAGCCCAGGACAAATAGTCGCTTCGCAGGATGCGAAGCAGGCCCGCGAGCAGGAATTACAGCGAAACCGAACAGAACCAGGACACTTCTTCCGGTAGGCCAACAAAACGATGCTAACCATCTCCAATCCACTGAGCGCGAGCCAGGCACAGGCGTATCACGCGGAGGAATTCTCCAACGCCCGAGAGAACTACTACACGCAAGGTGACCAGATACGTGGTGAATGGCACGGCAGACTCGCCGAGCAATGGGGATTGCGCGGAGAAGTGCGCGAGGAACACTTCGGGCGACTCTCTGAGGGCCAACACCCGATCACGGGCGAGCAGCTCGTGCGCCATCAAACAGCGCGGGAATACGTAAACAAGCACGGTGAAAAGGTAAGCCCGATGGAGCACCGCGCGGGATGGGATGCGACGTTTTCGGCACCGAAAAGCGTATCACTAACCGCACTTGTGGGCGCAGATGAACGAGTGCGAGAAGCTCATCGAGAAAGTGTTTCTGTCGCACTCGATGAGCTTGAGCGATATGTCCAGGCCCGCATCGGGGGGAACCTTCCCGCAGAAACAACGAGCAAATGGGTAGCAGCGAAATTCGACCACGACAGCGCCAGGCCGGTAGACGGTTATGCTGCACCACAGCTGCACACGCATGTCGTCTTCTTTAATCTCACGGAGACCGAAGACGGCGAAGCCTATGCCCTTCAACCGCGCGAACTCTATAAAACGCAGCAATATGCGACGGCCGTTTACCGCTCTGAGTTAGCCACGCGGCTCAAATCGCTTGGTTACGAGATTGAACGCGGGAAGAGCGGGCAGCCAGAAATCAAGGGTTACAGCGAAAAGTACCTTGCAGCTTCGAGTCCACGTCGCCAGCAGATCGAAGAGCATCTTGCGAAAGAAAATCAGCGAGGAGCGGACGCCGCGCAAATCGCGGCGCACAAAACACGGGGAGCAAAGCCCAATCTGTCGCACGCAGAGGTGCAGCAGCGTCATCGAGAGATAGCGGAGGCTTTCGGCAATCAGCCGGATCGAGTGGTCCGAGCCGCAAGAGAAACGGTGCACAATATCGAGCAGGAAGCGCCTCACAGGGTTGCCGAATCGGCGGTGACATTTTCGAAAGAGAGAAACCTGGAACGCGAGGCAGTCGTCGGTGAACGTGAGCTATTGCGAGATGCGTTGAGACGTTCAATGGGACAGGCGACATTTACAGAGGTTCGGAGCGAGTTCGAGAAACGCATCGGCACGGGCGAATTCATCGCATTAGAGAGAAAGACGAGCACACCAGGCCACGATTTCACCACCGAAGAAATGATCGGATACGAGAAAGAAACAATCCAGATGATGCGAGAGGGGCAGAACAAATATACCGCATTAGCGAGTTTCGCAACGCGGCGAGAAATCGAGAAATATCATCCACATCTAAACCAGAGCCAGCGAGCGGCGGTCGAGCAAATCCTTGCAAGCCGGGATCAGGTCACGGTACTGGAGGGTTTCGCTGGCGCAGGGAAGACAACTTCCCTGGATGTGGTTCGCGAGGTTGCCGAGCGCCAGGGTCACAAAGTGGAGGGTTTCGCACCAACATCACGAGCAGCACAAAAGCTGGCAGAGGCTGGAATCGAGTCGAGCACGCTACAACGCCATCTTGCGCGGAGTGAAGAGCCACACGACGGGGAAAAGCGGCTTTACATTCTCGACGAATCGAGTCTGACGAGCACGAAGCAGATGAACGAGTTCCTGCATAGGCTAAAGGAAAATGACCGTGTGCTGCTGGTAGGTGACACTCGCCAGCACCAAGCAGTCGAAGCGGGCCGACCGTATCAGCAGCTCCAGGAAGCCGGAGTCCAAACCGCTCGACTCGATGAGATCGTGCGGCAGAAAGACCCAGCACTCAAAGAAGTCGTGGAGCATCTCTCACGCGGACAGGTGAAAGAAGCGATTGAAAAGCTCGATACGCAAGGCCGTGTGCATGAAATCCCGGATCGGAATGATCGACTGAAAGGAATTGCCAGTGAATATGCGAATCAACCAGAAAGAACTTTGGTCGTTTCACCTGACAATCAATCGCGCATGCAGATCAATCAGATCATCCACAGGGAAATGCAGACGCGAGGACAGGTGGACCACAGGGAGCAGGGGCTGAGAGTCTTGGTAGCGCGTCAAGAGATCACCGGCGCAGACCGGCAGTGGGCTGAGCAATACGAGCCGGGCGATGTCGTGCGCTATGCAAAGGGAAGCAAAACCTACGGCATCGAGGCCGGAGAATACGCCCGCGTAGAGCGAGTGAACGCAAAGGAAAATGTGCTGACTGTCGAAAAGCAGAACGGTGAGCACGTCAGCTACGACCCTCGCCGCCTGCAAGGAGTGACGCTATATCGAGAGACGGAACGCGCGTTCTCACGAGGCGACCGCATCCAATTCACTGCGCCGAACCGCGTGCAATACATTCCGAACCGCGAATTAGCGACCATCGAGAAGATCGACGGGACCGGCAACCTGCAATTGCGCCTGGACTCAGGCCGTTCCGTTTCGTTCAACGCCAAGGAGAATCCGCATCTTGACTACGGCTATGCTGTAACGAGCCACAGCAGCCAGGGGCAAACCGCCGACCGTGTGCTTATCCACGTAGACACCGAGCGGGCAGGAGAAAAACTCGTCAATCGGCGCTTGGCATACGTCGCGGTATCGCGTGGCCGCTATGACGCGCAACTCTACACCAACGACAAGACCCACCTTGCCGGGACTCTGAGCCGCGAGGTCTCGCTTCAATCTGCAGTGGAACCGACACGCGCAGCAGGGCCAGCGTTCGCACAAAAGACCGAGCCACCTTCTTCTCTGACTCAGGAGAGACAGCGAACAATGGAACGAGATGTCAGCCCTAGTCGCTAGGCACCCCTACTCGCTCCCATGGTCTTATTGGGTCCGCACGTCTTCGTCCCCACATGCGTTCCCCGGCGGCCCGCGGAGCATACGCCGTAGTTCGTTCCCACTGTAAAGCCCGCTCGTACAGCTCCGCTCGGTACGCCCCAACCGCGCCCCTTCGGGCTGCGCTGAAATGAGCTTCCACATTTTTCAGTTGCTGTGCGTGAGCACTCTCAAGGTCACGCGAACGAAGAGCCGAAATGAACAGATCATATTGTTGCCCTCTACCCAAAATTCGTCTTGCTCCCAAGCCTCCGGCCCGTCTCGTTTAGTACTCGTAGTTCTTTCCTTAGGTGATTACCCGATTCACTTTTAAGGGATTCTCCCGATTGACGACCGCATGACATTGCTCTAGGTTGCAACCCGCCGCCGTTTTATCAGGCGGTAACTAACGGCCGGCCTCCACGTCTCACCGGTTTCGCCCGAACGGTCCGTGGACTATGCCTCGGAGGCCTTATGCGAGCGGCTCGTTTCGTTCCTCCTGTTCTGCTCCTGCTGGTTTCCAGTGCAATCGCGCTTGTCGCCCCTGCCTCTCTTGCGCAAATTCCGCTGTCCGACAGCACAAC
>JGI12635J15846_10001059_pt1 | contig 24120 bp, 20 predicted proteins | sample BlaSpr_A8_OM2_M2_FD_15846 | JGI IMG/M metagenome (IMG submission 15846) | reverse complement strand
CCGCCTACATCCTGATCGCCGCCTTCCTCGGCAAAACCCGCCTCATCGACAACCTCTACATCGAACCGAGCCCAACGAATTCCGACACCTTCAACTTCCACCTCTAGTCGGCTCTTGGGTGCCGCACCCTCAGGTGTTAGAGGGTGCGGGTTTAGATTCAACCTCACGAAAATCACAACGATGACTTCGGTCGTTTCACGCCACCCTGTAGCCGCGCTCGTCTTTCGAGCGCGGGATTTAGATCAAACCGTCTCCCGAATCCCATCGACGACCGCACTCTCTTCCAATCCGCCTACGCCCTTCCCACGAATGCTATAATTCCCCTTCACGACAATGCCGAAAACCGCCACAGAAACGACCCTTTCCCCCGAAATCCTAGCCAAATACGAGCCCGTCATCGGCCTCGAAGTCCACGCCCAACTCCTCACCAAAACAAAAATCTTCTGCGCCTGCTCCACCCGCTTCGGCGACGCCCCCAACTCCAACACCTGCCCCGTTTGCCTCGGCCTCCCCGGCTCGCTCCCGGTCCTCAACAAGCGCGTCATCGAGATGGCCTCCCGCGCCTCGCTCGCCCTCAACTGCACCGTCCACGAACACTCGCGCTTTGCCCGCAAAAATTATTTCTACCCCGACCTTCCCAAGGGCTACCAGATCTCCCAGTTCGAACTCCCGCTAGCCACAATCGGCCACGTCGAAATCGAAATCGACGGCGAAAAAAAGCGCATCGGCATCACGCGCCTCCACGTCGAAGAAGACGCCGCCAAAAATCTCCACGAGGGTTTTTCGCAGTCCGTCACCAAGGCCTACATCGACTACAACCGTTGCGGCTCTCCGCTCGCCGAAATCGTCTCCGAGCCCGACATGCGCACGCCCGATGAGGCCTACGCCTATCTCACGACGCTTCGCCAAATCCTGCTCTACACCGGCGTCAGCGATTGCAACATGGAAGAAGGTTCGCTCCGCTGCGACGCCAACGTCAGCGTCCGCCTGCGCGGCGCCGAGCAGTTCGGCACCAAGGTCGAAATCAAAAACCTGAATTCGTTTCGTTTTGTCCAAAAAGCGATCGAGTTTGAAATCGAGCGCCAAATCGGCGTGATCGAAAGCGGCAGCCGCGTCCCTCAGGAGACGCGCCTTTGGAACGAGCGCGAGTCTCACACCGTCTCGATGCGCTCCAAAGAAAAAGCGCACGACTATCGCTACTTTCCTGAGCCGGATCTTTTACCGGTCCACGTCAGCTCGGCCTGGCGCGAAGAAATCCGCCGCAGCATTCCCGAACTTCCGGAAGCGAAACGCAATCGCTTCGTCAGCGCCTTCGGCATCACGCCGTATGACGCCGAAGTGCTCGCGACCACGCAAGCCCGTGCCGATTATTTCGAAGCAATGGTGAAAGCCGGCGCCAGCGGTAAAAACGCCGCCAACTGGATGCAGACGGAACTTCTTAGACGCCTGAACGATAGCGGCAAAGAGATCGAAGACAGCCCGGTAGCACCCGCCGCTCTCGCCGAATTACTAAAACTCGTCGAATCCGGCCAGATCAGCGGCTCCATCGGCAAAAAAGTTTTCGCCACGATGTTCGACTCCGGGCGCTCTGCCTCCGAAATCGTCGCCGCCGAAGGCCTCGCTCAAATCAGCGATACCGGCGCCATCGAAGCCGCCGCCCGCGAAGTCATCGCCAAAAATCCCGACAACGTCGCCAAATTCCGCTCCGGCAACGAAGGCGTCTTCAAATTTTTCGTCGGCCAAGTAATGAAGGCCACCAAAGGCCAAGCCAACCCCCAAGCCGTCAACGACGTCGTCCGCAAACTCCTATCCGAGTAGCCACTTGCCGATCGTCAGCGCGATCCGATTTTGCCTGTGTAGGGGCGCAGCCTGCTGCGCCCTAGCTTGCCCGGACATCAACATCGCCTCGTTCTGGCTTTTTGCTTTTGCGCTGATTCAGCAACACTGACTACGTATGTTTTGGCGTGAACTAAAATAACTTGTCATCCTGAGGCTATCCGACGAGGATAGCCTCAGGATCTCAACCTCAACACGAACGCCCAAACTCAACCACGAGCACCTAACCAAAATGCTAAAACCCGGCGACAAAGCCCCCGACTTCACCTTAACCTCCGACGAAGGCAAACCCGTCTCGCTCTCCGACTTCAAAGGCAAACAAGTCGTCCTCTACTTCTACCCCAAAGCCAGCACCCCCGGCTGCACCATCGAAGCCTGCGATTTCCGCGACCTCCGTCCCAAATTCGCCAAGCAAGACGTCGTAGTCCTCGGCGTCAGCGCCGACCCGGTCAAAGCCCTCGTCAACTTCAAGACCAAGCAAAAACTCAACTTCCCTCTCCTCAGCGACCCCGACCACAAAATGATCGAATCCTACGGCCAATGGCGCATGAAAAAGTTCATGGGTCGCTCTTTCAAAGGCATCGTTCGCAGCACCTTCCTCATCGACAAAGACGGCCGCATCGCCCAAATCTGGGACTCCGTCCGCGTAAAAAACCACGCCGCCGAAACCCTAGCCTCCGCCACCACCACCTCGAAATAAAGTAGAAGAGTTGTCATCCTGCGCGGAGCGAAGGATCTCAGAAGTTAGCCTCATCGCGATCGATCCGTCTCCGCGCCAAATCGAAACGCGTGTCATCCCGACCGAAGTAGCCCGACGAACGTAGCCTCTTTCTTTCTCTGAACTTCACTACAATTCGAAACATCGACGCCTCACTTCAACCCAAAATTCCGATCGCCGCCTGCACACAATTCCAACCACGCCAAAATTTCCACCTCTTCGAACAACAATCCCTGCTATCCTCGCCCCGTAGCAAACTCCGTCCGCACGAATCGGCGACACCTCGTTTCCAACCGACGCAGAAATAGCGACAAATTTTCGAACAGCCAGTTCTGTAAACCGCTGTTTCCAAACACCTTGCGCACTCTTGTTTTCCGGCGATTGGTAAGTCGCAGCAAATAAACGACTTTCACACTCTCTAAAAAACGACGGGGGTATGGGTACAAAGCCCTGCTCAAAATTTCAAAATGGAACTCGGCCAAGAGGTCCGAGGTGGTACAGGCACTTTGCCTGTGCAAAAACGCCGCCCGCAACTCGGTCAAATCGACGAGCGTAAGCAAACTAACTGGTAGGAAGAACCGTGACCCGCGGCCGCCCCGACGACTCCATCTCAACCGCCAGCGGCGTCTGAAACACTTGCTCCAGCAACTCGCGCTGGTACACCACGCCCGGCGGCCCGACGCGCAAACTCTTACCCTTGTGCAGCAACACGATCTGATCCGCATACTGCGCCGCCAGATTCAGCTCGTGCGTCACGATCACCACGGTGTACCGATTCTCGTTCGCCAGCTTGCGCAGCGTGTCGAGCAATCCAACTTGCGCGCCAATATCGAGATGCAGCGTCGGCTCATCGAGCAGCAGCAACACCGGCTGTTGCGCCAATGCCCGCGCCAGCACGATGCGCTGCTTCTCGCCGCCCGAAACCTGATCCATCCATCGATCCGCCAGATGCGACGCCGTAACTTGCGACAACGCATTCCGCGCGATCGTCATGTCGTTCGCGCTCTCAAATTGCAGCGAACCGCCGTAGGCGTGCCGCCCTTGCAACACAAACTCCCACGCGCGCGTCGGAAACAGCAGCGGACTCTCCTGCTGCACCATCGCGATGCGCTGCGCGCGCACACGCGGCGTCAGCGAATGCGTCGTTTCGCCATTCAGCAACACGCGACCCGAAAGCGGCGGCTGAGTCCCAGCGATCAATTTCAGCAGCGTCGACTTCCCGCTCGCGTTCGGTCCGAGGATCGCAACAATTTCGCCAGCCCGTGCCTGAAAGCTGCTCGCCTCCAGCGTGAAAATCGGCGCCTGGTTCGGATTTGGGGAATACGCGTAGCTTACTTGCTCGACGCTCAGCCGAACTTCTTTAGTACTTGCGTTGGCGGGCTGCATGGAAAGGGAAGGCATCAAGATTACCGGGCGCTCACGCGAATTTGCGCCTCAACAAATAAATAAATAGCGGCGCGCCCGCCAGCGCCGTCATCGCGCCAACCGGAAGCTCGCTCGGAGCCACTACGGTGCGCGCCAGCGTGTCCGCGAGCACGACCGCGATCGCTCCACCAAACGCCGACGTCGGAATCAAGATGCGATGGTCCGAGCCAAAAATCAGCCGCATCACGTGTGGCACGAGCAATCCTACATAGCCGATCGCGCCACTCACCGAAACCGCGATACCCGTCAGAATCGATGCCGCGAGATAAACGACCAATCGCACGCGCGGCACATCGACGCCGAGGTGCATCGCTTCTTTTTCGCCGTTGAGCATCAAGTTCAAATCAGACGCCGTCGAATAAATCACGCCGCTCGCAATCAAAAACCCGACGCCGAGCACCCAGCGCAGCGATGGCTGCAGCGTCGTCGAAAGATCGCCCATCAGCCAGAACAGAATTCCGCGCAAATCGCCGCGCCCCGCCAGTGTCGACATAAGGAACATAATGATCGCCGACAAAAACGATCCCGATACGATGCCCGAAAGCAGCAGCGTGTTGCTGTCGAGCGTGCCGTCGCGCCGCCCGAGAAAATAAACCGCTGCGATCGTCACTGCCGCTCCGACAAAAGCTCCGACCGGAGTGAACACCACCGAAATAGCCAACGGCAACGCGATGTACGGCTGCACGATCAGCGTCAGAATCGCGCCCAGCGATGCGCCGCTCGATGCGCCGAGAATATACGGATCGGCCAGCGGATTCCGCAGCAGCGCCTGGAACGCCGTGCCTGCGACCGACAGAGACGCGCCGACAACAATTCCCAGCAGAATCCGCGGCAAGCGGATGTCGATCACGATCAAATCGTAGTTGCTCGAAAGCGCGCTCGTCCGGTGAAACAAAACCTGCAAGAGATCGGCGGCAAGTCCGTAGAGCGAAACCGGCACCGCGCCCAGCTTCAGCGCGATCACCATCACCACAAACAAAATCACCGCAAGATAAAGACAATTGACGATAAGTCGCGTAAAGGTCAGCGGGCGCATGCACACTCCGCAGTTCCGATGGATTCAAGCTGCGCCTGCGGCGGCCTTGGTGTTGGCTTCACTTCCGTGGGAAGCGGCGCGTCTTGCGTAGGAATTGGCGGCAATCCTCCCGCGGGGAACCCGAACGTCGTCGGGACCTTAAACGCCTCGGGGTGAAATTGCTTCGCCAACTCGGCGATCGCCGAAACGATCCGCGGCGACGTGCGCTCGATCGCGTCCGACGTGTTCGCAAATCGACGCTCGCGCACCGCGTTCAGAATCCGCCAACCCGGCGATTCCGCCAGCGCGTCGATGTTGACCGACGCCGAAGCCATGTGCGACCCCGAGAAAACCAGAAACTCCGGCTGTTGGCGCGCCACTTCTTCCAGACTGATCTGCGGCCACGATTGCGGCTCATTGACGATCGATATCGCGCCCGAATAGCGCAGCGCATCTGCCATGAAAGTATCCTGCCCAATCGAAATCAACGGCTGCGGCCACACCACATACAGAACGCGCCGCGGCGGATACGGCGCCACGCGCTCATGTGTCTCCGCGAGTTGCCGCCGCAGTTCGGTTGCGAGCGTATCGCCGGCCTGCGCGGCGCCCATCAAGTCCGCGAGACGCTGCGTCGAGGTAAGAATTTCGGCCACCGAGTGCGGGTCCATTGCGTACGACGGAATTCCCAGCGACGCGAGCGAGTTCACCGTATCGAGCCGATTGATCCCCTTCGTCACCAGCACAACATCCGGATGCAGCGACGCGATCGTCTCGATGCTCGGACTGATCGTCCCGCCGACGTGCGGCTTCTGCTTCGCTTCTGGCGGATAGTCGCAATAATCGCTATCGCCGACGAGTCGATCCTGTACCCCAAGCGCGTAGAGCGTTTCCGTGACGCTCGGAGCGAGCGAAACCACGCGGTGAATGTTTTGCGGAATCTGAATCTTGCGACCGAGTTCATCGGTCACGTCGCGCATGGGCACGTTCGCAGCCGATGCAGCCGGATTCGCCGCAGGAGCCGGCGCGTCCTGAGCACGCAACTGCAAACAGAAAGTGACGAGAAGAAAGAGCGCAACTGCGAAACGACCAGCTACGCGAAGATTTTGGGCGAAAGAGCTTCGCTGCACGAATATCCTCTGATTCCCTTGGTCTTTGTTGCGCTCAAGCAATGAAAAATCAACGGTGCGACAGCAAACTGGCGGCGCGTCTCGGCCAACGGCAAAGTGAAATAAAAGTGTATGGTTCGCCCGCGCAGAGTGTCAACGCGCGCCGCACTCGCTCCGCAGAGCATCCGGCGCGTGGTGCTATCAACGATTCTTCCAGTTCGGCTTGCGCTTCTCGACCAGCGCGCGCAAACCTTCCTGCGAGTCCTCGAGCTTGTATAGCTGGTTGAGAAAAATATCCATCGACTGCATGAGCCCGTCGCGCAACGACATCCCCATTCCGCCCAGAATCGCCTTCTTCGCCATGCTCAGCACCGGACCCGAATGCGCCGTGATGCGCGCAACCAAATCGTTGACCGTTTTCTCCAGATCCACTTCCGCCACCAATCGATTGACTAGCCCCAACTCGAGCGCACGCTCTGCGGTAATCGGCTCGCCGGTCAAAATAATTTCAAGAGCGACCTTCGGACCAACCAGATAGGGAAGAATCGTCGATGCCAGCGGCGGAAACACGCCGATCGTAATTTCGGGCTGCGCGAATCTCGCCTTCGGAGTGGCAACGACGAGATCGCCGAACAGCGCCAGCTCCGTCCCTCCGCCGATCGCTGGGCCATTGATCACGCACACGACCGGCTTGCCCACGTCAAGCATTGCTCCGAATGCACCGTGAAACGCGTCCAGCATCTGAAACACGCGCTGCGATGTGTATTCGCCGATGTCGATCCCGCCCGAAAATACCTTGCATGCCGAATCCAGCACGATCAGCTTGGCCGCTTCGCTTTCACCCGCGGTCAGGATCGCGTCGCTGATTTCGCGCAGCATGCCTTCGTTGAGCAAGTTGTGCTCGGGGCGCGCGAGCGTAATCCGCGCCACGTTTTTGTCGATGGCCAGCTTAATGTATTGAAACTGCGACGGGTCGCGGCGCTCTGTCTGCGCGCTGGCAGTGAATGTGGCGGTCGTGGTGCTACTGCGTTGGACCATGAAGACCTCCGAAACGAATCGCCGCGCAGTGCGGGCTGGGCGCTAAAATTGGGCCGAAATCGATGCTAGCACGCGGCCAGCGCACGCCTTGCCACAGCCACGGCCTGTGTGCGCAAAACGTTGCTGCATGTTGCGCATCGCACAAGCCCGGCCGCCACGGTGTGCATCCAGCATTGCTGCGGTCAGCGCGATTCGTGGCAAGATCATGGGGCCACTGCCACTGGGAGACTCCCCGATGATGACCGGCGACGCGGGAATGCCGCCAAAAACAGACACAGTCACAGCGATTCGATGGACCGGCTCGGTGGATGCCGAGGGATTTCCGCCCGATGCAGTCTGGGAAACCGTGCCCGGCGTGCAGTTCGATTGGGACTGGCAAGGTGCAAACGACGATCCGACGCGCGAAACGCAGGTGCGGTTGCTCTGGACTCCCGAAACGCTCTTTGTGGAATTTCGCGCGAAATTTCGCAATATCACCGTTTACGACGACGCGGATTCGCGCGGCTGGCGCGACAAGCTGTGGGACAAAGATGTTTGCGAAATGTTTTTGCAAAGTGATCCGTCGCAACCACGGAAGTATCAGGAATTTGAGGTTGCGCCAAACGGGAATTGGATCGATCTCGACATCAATCTCGATGGCGGCGAACATCACGGGAAGCGCGATCTGACGAGCGGACTGAAGCGGCGCGCGAGCATCGACGACGCTGCAAAAACCTGGCGTGCGGTGTTGGCGCTGCCGATGAAGAGTCTCGTCGCCGGAGCTTTCGATCCGACCAAGATCTGGCGCGTGAATTTCTTCCGCGTAGAAGGACCGAGCGAGCCCCGATTTTACGCTTCATGGCAGCCGACGAAGACGCCACAGCCGCAATTTCATGTGCCGGAAGTTTTTGGACGGCTGGTTTTCAAGACGCCCGGCGGAAACTGATCGATGATCGAACTGTCTCGAAGAAAATTTCCATTCTTCCTTTGTGTTGTTCTCGCCGCGATTGTCTGCGTGACGCCGTTTTGCGCGGATGCCGCACAGAAATCATCCTCGTCTGAAAAAGCACCCGCTGTGACCAAGGTCGAGCCGCCGAATTGGTGGGTTGGATTGACGCCGGAAGTGATGGTGCTGCTTTCGGGGCGCGGGCTGGATGCGAATAAGGTTGAATGCAATCTTTCGAGCGTCATCGTTGAGCGCACACAGGCTACGGCTGGCGGGAATTATCTTTTTGTGTGGTTGAAATTCGGCGCCGACGTGAAGTCGGGAACGCTGGTTTGTCGTGTCACGAATGCCGACGGCAGCGTGGCGTCATTCGAGCTGCCGATTTCTTCGCGCACCGAGACGATTCATCGGTTCCAGGGAATCACGCCGGACGATGTGATTTACTTGATCATGCCGGACCGGTTTGCGAACGGCGATCCGACCAACGATGAGCCTGAAGGCGTGACTGGCTCGCACGATCGCGCGAAGGCGCGCGCGTACCATGGCGGCGATCTGCGCGGGATTCGCGAGCATCTCGACTATCTGAAAAGTCTCGGAGTCTCAACGCTGTGGCTCACGCCCGTGGTGAAAAATGGCGCGACCGAGGACTACCACGGCTACGGTGCCGTCGATTTGTATGCAGTCGATCCGCATCTTGGGACGCTGCGCGAGTATCAGGAACTGATCAACGCGGCGCACACGCAGAAGATGAAAGTTTTGTTCGACATCGTGCCGAATCATGTCGGGCCGAAGCATCCCTGGGCGGCGAATCCCCCGCTCGCGGATTGGTTCCACGGGACCGTCGCACACCACATCAACTCATCGATGCCGGTGGATCCTGCTTCAGGAATTGCCCCGGCCGCGACGTTTTATGGCGAATCGAAAGAGCAGGCGTTCGGGCACGATCCCTTTGAGGCGATGACCGATCCGCACGCGCCGCCGAGTTTGTGGCGTTATCTGACGGACGGATGGTTTTTCGGCGTGCTGCCCGATTTGAATACCGAAAATCCGATCGTCGCGACATATCTGCAACAGAACGCGATCTGGTGGGCTGAATCTTCGGGCCTCGACGGATTTCGCATCGATACGTTTCCGTATGTGCCGCGGATTTTCTGGTCGCGCTGGCACGCCACACTCAAGCGGCTCTATCCGCGCTTAACGACGATCGGCGAGGTTTACCATCCCGATCCGAGCGTGACATCGTTTTTCGCGGGCGGCGAGCGGCGATTTGACGGTGTCGATTCCGGCGTGACGACGGTGTTCGACTATCCGATGTATTTCGCACTGCGCGATGTTTTGTCGGGGAAGGCTCCCGCGGCGAAGTTGGCGGATGTACTGAGACACGATTCGCTCTATGTACGGCCGGATCAGCTGGTGACATTTTTTGGGAATCACGATACGACACGATTTGCTGGCACAGACGGGCCAGGTGCCGCTGGCGGAGATACATTGGCGAAGCTGAAATTGGCGTTTGGTTTGAATCTGACGTTGCGTGGAATTCCGCAGCTTTACTACGGCGACGAAATTGGGATGCCGGGCGGCGGCGATCCCGACAATCGGCATGATTTTCCCGGCGGCTGGCAAGACGATCCGAAGAATGCGTTCATGGAGAGCGGACGAACGCCGGAGCAGCAGGAGATTTTCTCGTACGCGCAGAATTTGTTGCGCGTCCGGCATGAGCATCCGGCGTTGAGCGAGGGCCGGCAATGGAATTTGTTCTCGGACGATTCGGCACTTGTGTTCCTGCGAGAGTCAGATGAGGAGAAGGTGCTGGTCGCCTTTAATCGGTCGAAGAGTCCGCGCGAATTACATGTGCCGGTGAGTGAGACTCCTGCCGCGGGAGCGGCTGGGAGCGAGAAATTGGTCGGCGGTGGACAGTTGGAAGTTGGCGGTCGAGAGATCGTTGTCAGAGTGCCGCAGGAATCGATCGCGATTTATTTGTTGAACTGAAGAAAAGCCAGCCGAGGTTGTGTTTCCGCCCGGGCAAGCTGGGGCGCAGCCGTGCTGCGCTCCTACACGGAACGCAAGCTTACGCCGCTAGCCAGGTTTCAAATAGGGCAGCGGCTTTTGCGCCTTCGATGCGGTTGCGCGTTGCGTCGAGAACTCGGCAACGTACGGAACTCTTCCCATAGAACGCCAGCCAATACGCGAAATGTAGATCGAGCGGGATGCGATTCATCGTCAGATTGGCATCGCGCAGTTTGAAAAAGCCTTGCTGAAAGATCACGCGGAGAACCTTTTCGCGCAGAAGCTCTTGAGCAGTTTCGTCAGTCAGACTTATGGGCAACGCGTTTCTAGTTTCGATCTGCGCGAGATCATCTCGCGTCGGTGGAGCAGGGAACTCGAACAGGTCGAGTGAGCCTTCGACGGCGTCGATGGCGAAGAGGCGCGATTGATGTTCGCGGCCGAGGTCGTAGTCGACACGGTAGAGATGGAAGGGGACGTAGATTTCAGCGATGCGTTGGAGTGGGCCGAGGCGAAGGGTGCGGAGCAAAGCGGCGGGGCCGATAGCGGAGAATTTTTGGAGGGCGGCGGATTGGGAGACGTTAGGTTTGAGCGTTTGGATCAACACACAAACACCGCGCGCAGCTTTTGACGCCTGGGTGAGCTGGGGCACAGCCTGCTGTGCCCTACATGAGCTTGGTCGATGTTGAAGTTGGTGGCCATCGTTAGCGGAAATAGATCCACAGGATTAGGACTGTTGCCAGCAATATGTAGGTCAATGCGACGTTGATTCGGTGTTCAGTGCGCGTTTCTCTTGCCAGGTTCGGTTTGTTTACGTCGATGGTGTCGATTTTGTCGTCCACGGTGGCGAAGGTGAGGCCGGCTAGTTTGCTGCGTTCGGGCGCGGGGGTCATCAGGCTGACGATGATCAAAATAAAAGTGCATGCGACGAACATCAGGATGCTGTAGTGCAAGAAATTCATGTCGACGAGCCAGCGCAGGAAACCAGACTGGTAGTGCGCGGATTTGTCGAGCACTTCAAAGATGAAGCGCCCCGCGCCCATCACGAAACCAGCGAGCAGAGTGCAAATCGCGCCCGTGCCATTGAGGCGCGGCCACAAAATTCCAAAAATAAAGCAGACCGCGATCGGCGGGCTGATATAACCCTGCACGCTTTGCAGGTAGACCCAGAGCTGCGCGCTGAGCAAATGTATGAAAGGCACCCAGAGCAAGCCGAGCACAACCATCGCGCCCGTGGCGATGCGGCCGAAAGTGACGAGTTGCTTCTCGGTCGCGGCCGGACGGAATTTTTTGTAGAAGTCGAGCGTGACCATTGTCGATGTGGAGTTGAAAACCGAACTCATCGCGCCCATCAACGCGGCGAGAAGAGCGGCGACCATCAGTCCGACGAAGCCGGTCGGCAACAAATTGACGACTGCAGTCGGAAACGCGATGTCGCCGTTGGTGACTGCGCCGTTTTCGATGTGAAAGAGCTGCGGATAAAGCGCGAACGCGATGACGCCCGGAATCACGAGGAGGAAGACGGGAAGGATTTTGAGGAATCCGGCGAAGATCGTGCCGGCTTTTGCATGGCCTTCGTCTTTAGCGGAAAGCACGCGCTGGACAATGACTTGATCGGTACACCAATACCAGATGCCGATGATCGGCGCGCCGAAGAAAATTCCTGTCCACGGAAAATCGGGATCGGTGATCGGCTTCACCATGTGGAAATAGCTGGCGGGCACGGCGGCACGCAGCGCGCTAAAGCCGCCAACCTTGTCGAGGCCGATGAACGTGAGCGCGATCGCGCCGGCAAGCAGGATCAGTGTCTGTACGAGGTCGGTATAGATGACGGCGGCGAGTCCACCGGCGATTGTGTAAATGCCGGTCGCGACGACGAGGATAATCGCGGCGGTCCACTGATTCCATCCGACGACGCGCTCGAGCACGATGGCTGCGGCGTAAAGGTGGACGGAGATTTTGGTGAAGATGTAGGCGATGATCGAAATTCCGGCGAGGTAGGTGGCGCAATTGCGATTGAAGCGGCGCTCGAGAAACTCGGGCATCGTGAAAACGTTGGAGCGCAAGTAGAAGGGAACGAAGACCCATCCGAGAAGCAGAAGGATGCAGGACGCTTGCCACTCGAAATTCCCGCCGGCGAGACCCGATGTCGCGCCAGAACCGGCGAGGCCGATGAAATGTTCTGTGGAAATGTTGGAGACGAAGAGCGACGCGCCGATGGCGAACCAGCCGATGTTGCGCCCCGCGAGGAAATAGTCCTCGGAGGTGCGCTCTTTGCGCGAAAAATAAAAGCCGATGCCGAAAACGAGGACGAAATAAACACCGATGATGACGAGATCGACCGGGGCGAGCGTCCGGTGCGTGACTGCGACTCCCGCTGCGAGGAGCATCGAGCCTCCGTGGATCGGCGTGACGACGAGTTCGAGCTTAAAAGCGACGACGCTCAGCGAGCGACGGGCGCGCCGCGTCCCCTGATTGCGAGCGGCTGAAACTTGGATGCGAAGATCGCGCGCGGCGCAGTCTATACCAGCGGGTGGGCTGGCTCAATGGGTGGTGAAAAGCACGGCCGAGGAAGAAAAATCCAACGCAGAGACGCGGAGAACGCCGAGGGGCGCAGAGGGCTTGCGGTTGTCGTAGAATGTAGGAACGCAGCGGCGTCCCGGCGATCTGTTTTGCGGGCACGCAGGGTTCGCTCCGAATTGACGCGCCGCCGAAGATGCATCGGAGCAGATCGAACTCGCAAGCTAACTGGGAGGAAGTGAAGATGAAGATGATCGCGCCGTTGGTGTTTGGTTTGTTGTTTTGCGCTGCTGCGGTGATTGCCGGCGGAAAATCGATTTACGACTTCACGCTGAATTCGATCGACGGGCAGCCGACGTCGCTCGCGTCGTATAAGGGCAAAGTGGTAATGCTCGTCAACGTCGCCAGCCGGTGCGGATTCACCCCGCAATATACCGCGCTGGAATCGACGTACGAGAAATTCAAGGACAAGGGATTCGTGATCGTCGGAATTCCGGCCAACAATTTTGGCGGCCAGGAACCCGGCACGAACGCGGAGATCAAGACGTTCTGCTCGTCGAAATACAGCGTAACGTTTCCGATGATGTCAAAAGTTTCGGTGAAGGGCGACGACACGACGCCGTTGTATCAGTATTTGACGGATAAGTCGGCGAATCCTTCGACAGGCGGCGACATCCAGTGGAACTTCACGAAGTTTTTGATCGGGCATGACGGGCAGATCGTGGCGCGATTTGAGCCGAAGGTGACACCGGATTCGCCGGAAGTGACGGCGGCGATCGAGAAAGCGCTGGCGACGAAGTAAGCGTCGCGTCGGCAGTCTCTATCGGCGGCAAGCATCCGAATTTACATCGGCCACGTAACATAAATGTATTGAGAAAATGGGCGCGGGAACCCTTGGACTTTCTGTGATGGCGTCTCAGGGTGACCGCGCCCTTCATTTCTATGCCGATTCTCTCCCTGCAAAATGTGCGCAAGGACTACTCGACCGACGGGCAGCCGGTGCGGGCGCTGGATGGCGTGTCGCTCGACGTCGAGGCGGGGCAGTTTGTTGCGCTTGTTGGGCGCAGCGGATGCGGGAAATCGACGCTGCTCAATCTCGCGGGGGCGATGGATTTTCCGACGTTGGGCAGTGCGTTGCTCGATGGCGTGGCGACGTCGTCGCTGAAAGATGCGGAGCTCACGAAGCTGCGGCGCGAAAAGGTCGGATTCGTTTTTCAGTCGTTTCAGTTGCTGCATACGCTCACGGTACTGGGGAATGTGGAGCTGCCGCTGTTGCTCGCAGGGAAAACGAATGCCCGTGATGCGGCGCGCGAGCGTTTGCGATGGGTCGAGCTGGAAGAACTCGGCGAGCGCTATCCTCATCAGCTTTCCGGCGGTCAGATGCAGCGCGTCGGAATAGCGCGCGCGCTGATTCACGGGCCGAAGCTGCTGCTTGCCGACGAGCCGACAGGGAATCTCGACTCGACTACAGGGAATGTCATTCTCGAATTGCTGCAGCGCCTTTCGCGCGAACGGAACACCGCGACCGTGATGGCGACGCACAGCGCCGAAGCTGCGGCGCTCGCGGACGTCATCGTGCGAATGCGCGACGGAAAAATCGAAAGCGTGGAGCGTCGTTAGTGGCGCGGCTTCTCTTATTTTATCGGCTGATGGTGCGACCGCTGCTGGCCGAGCCGGTGCGCACGTCGCTCACCGTGCTGGCGATCGCGCTGGGCGTTGCCGTTGTGCTCGCGATCGATCTTGCGGGATTCGCTGCGGCGGGATCGTTTCGCTCGTCGATGGAAACGCTAGCGGGCAACAACGATTTCGAAATCGTGGCGGCGGGTGGCGTGCCCGAAGACGTTGTTGGCAAGCTCGCGCAGCTTCCGTATTCGCTGCGCATCTCGGCGCGCATCGAAGATTACGCGGCGATCGATGGCAATCGCACCGTTCCGCTGTTGGGGCTCGATCTCGTCTCCGAAGGGCAGAATCATTCCGAAGCTGTCTCGGCTTTTCCGCTCGAAAATCCCGCGGACGCTCTCAAATATCTCGCTGACGGCGAAAGTGTGTGGGTCGGGCAGAGCCTCGGCTACCACGCGGGCGATCGGATTCCGTTGCTGATCAATGATCGGCTGCGCGACTACACCGTGCGGGGAGTTTTCCCGGACGATGGTGGGAACGCGGCGGCGATCGTGATGGATCTCGCGGCGGCCCAGCGCGCGCTTGGACGTTTTGGGTACGTTGATCGCATCCTGGTGAAAGTTCCGGAGAAAGACGACGGAGGCTCGACTCGAATCGCGAGCTCGGCCGAATGGGAGCAGCGACTTCGCGGAACTTCGACAGGAAGCGTCACTGGATCCGGTAATTCCGGCGCGGCTTCTGCTGGCATTTTGCCCGAGGGTGTCGACCTTCGTCCTGCGGGCACAGGCACCGACGAAAATCGCAAAATGCTCGCGGCGTTTCGCTGGAATTTGAAATTGCTGAGTTATATCGCGCTGGTCGTCGGCGCGTTTCTGATCTACAACACGATTTCAGTTTCGGTGGTGCGGCGGCGCGCGGAGATCGGCATCGTTCGCGCGCTGGGAGCGAGCCGCGCGACGATTCTGACCGCGTTCATCGGCGAAGCGGCGAGTCTCGGATTCATCGGTGCATTGATCGGAGTACCGCTGGGGCGGGTGATGGCGAGCGGCGCGGTCAAGCTGATGTCGGCGACGGTCGACGCGCTGTATGTCAGCAGCCGGCCCGGGACGATTGCGCTCAGTCCTTATTCTATTGCGCTTACGTTGATCGTGGGCGTTGGCGTGGCGGTGGCGTCCGCATACGCACCTGCGAGAGAAGCGGCGCTCGTTGCGCCAGTGGAAGCGATGGCGCGCGGCCGGCGCGAGTATGCGGTGCGCGTACACAAGTTTCGAGATCTAACGATTGCCACCGTGCTCGCGTTGTGTGCCTTCGCGGCCTCTCGGGCCCCTGCTGTCGCCGGCAAGCCGCTGTTTGGCTATCTCGCGACGCTTTTAGTGATCGCAGCGTCGGCGCTCGCGATTCCGGCAGTTGTCGATCTCACGACACGACTTCTGACTCGCACGCTCGGCGCAATCTTGGGCGTCGAAGCCTCGCTCGCTTCGCAAAGTTTGGCGGCGTCGCTGCGGCGAACGTCGGTGCTCGTCGGCGCGCTGTCGACTGCGATCGCAATGATGACCGCCGTCGGCATCATGGTCGGCAGTTTTCGTGAAACGGTTCGCCTGTGGATGAACGATCAAGTGCCGGCGGATTTGTACTTGCGCGCCGCCGGCGTGCCCGCAGCAGATCGGCATCCGAGCCTCAGTCTCGAATTTGCCGACAAGATTGCGCGCCTGCCTGGAGTCGCAACGGTCGATCGGCTTCGCGACTACGAAATCAGTTACGAAGGCATGCCCGCCGGGCTCGCCTCCGCCGAAATCGATACGCGACGTGCGTATCATCGGTCGGAATTTCTCTCAGGGCGCGCGACGGAAGATGTACTCGCAGAATTGCGGAACAACAATGCAGTGGTAGTCAGCGAGCCGTTCGCGAACAAGCACCACGTGAAGCGCGGTGATTCGATAGCGTTGTCGCTCGGCAGCGCCAAGCCCGCGTTTCGCGTCGTCGATGTCTTTTACGATTATTCGAGCGAGCGCGGGACCGTCGTCATGGATCGTTCGACCGCCCTCAAATATTTGCCCGACCCCGCGCCCGCGAGCTTGGCGATTTATCTGGCGCCCGGCGCGTCGCTCACCGATGTGCGACGCGAAATCGAAGATGCAGCAGCGGTCAGCGAGAGTCGCATTCTGATCTTTTCCAACCGCGATCTGCGTACGCAGGCGCTCATGATCTTCGATCGCACGTTCGCCATTACGTATGCGCTCGAAGCGGTCGCCGTGATCGTTGCTGTGATCGGCGTCGCGGGCGCGCTGCTTGCAGTCGTGATCGATCGGCGCCGTGAACTCGGTCTGCTGCGGTTTCTCGGCGCGGCTTCGTGGCAGATTCGCAAATTGATTCTGGTCGAAGCGGGACTCCTCGGATTTCTCGCAACGATGGCTGGCATCGTTCAAGGATTCGCGCTTTCGCTGATTCTCGTTTTCGTAATCAACAAGCAATCGTTCGGCTGGACGATTCGATTTCACTGGCCGGTTGCGATTTTACTTGGCGCGCTGAGCCTGGTTTACNTGGCGACGGTGCTCGCCGGACTCTATCCCGCGAATGTTGCCATCCGGCTCAACCCGATCGAGGTTGTGCGTGAGGAGTAGCGCGACAGCACGCGCCGTATTTGCATCGCTAACCGCGTTGCAGCTTTTTTTCACGCTCGTGACCCGCGCACAGACAGACTCGCAATATGCCGTGGCACTACCTGGCTACCTCTATGAATTTCCGCGCGACTACTTCGACCATCCCGAATATCAAACCGAGTGGTGGTATTACACGGGCAACGTCGCATCGTCCGACGGTCACCGATTCGGTTTCGAGCTCACATTTTTTCGCCAGAGCGCAAACTGGGAAGCAAAGAAGAGCGCGTGGGACATGCGCGATCTTTATCTCGCACACCTCGCGCTCAGCGATCTCGACGGCGAGCATTTCTACCACACCGAGCGCACGAATCGAGCCGGCCCCGGCATCGCCGGGATAAGCGCCAAGGACGCGCGCATCTGGAACAGCAACTGGCAAATCCAATGGAACGGCGACCAGCAGACGCTTCAAGCGATCGATCCACGTTTCGATCTGCAGTTCACCTTGAAATCGGAAAAACCGCCCGTGATTCAGGGCGAAAATGGCATAAGCCAAAAAGCCGCCGGCGCGGGGCACGCGTCGCACTACATTTCGCTCACGCGGCTTGCGACAAACGGAACGATCACGCTGGGTGGCAAACCCATCCAAGTCAGCGGTCTGGCGTGGATGGATCACGAATTTTTCACGCACCAGCTCGAACGCGACCAAATCGGCTGGGATTGGTTCAGCGTGCAACTTGCCGACGACACCGAACTGATGCTCTTTCGCATTCGCCGAAAGAATGGATTGGTTGATCCTTTCTCTGCGGCGACATTCGTCGATGCGAACGGACGAAGTACTCATCTGCGCTCAACCGAATTCTCTCTGACACCGGAAGACGGGACATGGACGAGCCCCGTCACAAAAGCGATGTATCCCGTTCACTGGAAAATCGCGGTGCCGAAATTCGGACTCGATCTGGAAGTGAAAACGACGCTTCCATCGCAAGAACTGGTCGGTGGGCCCAGCAATGGAACACTTACTCCATCGTATTGGGAAGGCTCTGTTAGCTACGCCGGAACGCGCGCAGGTACGAAGATTCGCGGTGCGGGCTACTTGGAAATGACCGGATACGACCGTCCGTTCGAGATGGGTGCAGAGCAAGAAGACTCACCGCAGAGCTCACAGAGAGCGCCGAGCAAGAAATAAAAAGAGGCGAACTCTCGGAACCAAGAGCTCGCCCCTGCTTCACTGCAACCGATGCTCGTAATGCACGAGTGCCCGGGACCTCAGTTCAACTGGGGCCAACTAGCTACTCGTGCTCCGCACCTTTGCATGGGTGACGGTTTCATCCGTCCCGTAAGTGCGAGAGAACTCATCCACCTGGCGCTCGGCTTCTTCCTTCGCGACGCCATAGCGCTCCTGAATACGGCCGATGAGTTGATCACGTTTTCCACTAATGCGCTGGAGATCGTCGTCGGTCAACTTGCCCCATTTTTCTTTTGCTTTTCCTGAGGCCTGTTTCCATTTTCCTTCCACTTGATCCCAGTTCATGAAACCTCCTATGGACTACCGTGATACGACTTCAGGAAACCACTCGGAAATTCGCGGTGAAATACCGTGAATCATTCAAGCCTCCGGCGACGCATGTTGTATGGATTCTTAGTACTGCGATCTCTGGCGCAAATAAGGGCCGAGCAAAATAAAAGGGGCACAGAATCTCTGCGCCCCATAAAAAAGATTTGTACCAAGCTCGCGAAATCGCCGCTCAGGCCTCGATGATGTTATTCCGGACTGCGTAGCGCACCAATTCGCTGATCGAGTGGCAATCCAGCCGGCGCATGATGTTCGCCCGGTGCGTTTCCGCCGTTTTCACGCTCAATCCAAGTGCGACAGCCACTTCCTTGCTGCTCTTGCCTTCTGCAAGCAACTGCACGATCTCACGCTGCCGCGGTGTCAGCCGGCTGCGCGCGTCATCCTTGCGCTCTTCGGGCGTCGCCGTTTTCTTCGGCTTCTTGTCCAGATAGCCGTCCAGAACGATCTGGGCGACCTTGGCCGTGAAAAACGTCTTGTTGCTGCGAACGGCGTTGACCGCCGTAATCAGGTCGCGGCTGGCGTCCGATTTCAGCACATATCCACGCGCTCCCGCATCGAGCACTTCGCGGATCAGTGGATCCGATTCATGCTGCGTCAAGATGAGAATTTTCGCGCGGGCATCGTTCTTGATCATTTGCCGCGCCGCTTCCAATCCGTTCAATGAAGGCATGCTGATATCGAGTACTGTTACGTCGGGCTTTAAGTCTCGCGCCTTTTCAACCGCTTCACGACCATCGCTCGCTTCCCCAGTTACCAGCCAGCCCGGCTGAGCTTCGAGCAGCGAACGAATGCCTCTTCGAACGATTTCGTGATCATCTGCTACCAATAATCGTATGGGTTCCATCTTTACCTCCTGGGATTCCGACCGGCATCGGCTATGTGCAGCGTGATGCTGCCGAGGTATCGCACTCCTGAACCCTGACATCAGTTAAGACGGTGAAAGGGTCCCAAGCGGTTGCAGCAATCTATGTAGTACTCACCACTACCTTAGGTGCATCTCGTGCGCCAATCAGTACATAGATTTACGCGCGCCAGAAGGTACACACCCTATGGGCTTTATGTCACCGCGCCGTCCTAGTACGTTTTACAACGCTCCTGCGAGGCGTCGAAATTTTTACACCGACCGCGAAAAACTCGTCGGCAAACATCTTCCCACCGAGGACTCCCCCACGCGGCCGTCCCTGTTTTTCAACATTCGACCTTCACGATCAAGTTCTATCCATATCTATCCCAAATCGCAAAATCCTTCGGCGCAATAGCTGCCCTGGTTCGTTTTCCAAGCGGTTTGGACGTCCATCCGCTACACGATGGTTCCAAAAGCACTAAGGTCGATACCGTATGGAGCATGAGATACGCCGGTTGTACAAACTTAGGGAATCGTGGCTCAAGTCAGACAGTGGCATCGCTCAGCCCGATTCAGGGCCCCTTTGCAAGTTTGAAGGATTGTCAAATCAGATAGCACCTGTCAGGAGGTTACGATGTTGCGATGGGCACTAGCGTTTTTCATTGTGGCACTGGTAGCAGCGCTGCTTGGCTTCACAGGCGTTGCCGTCGCGGCGGCGGGCATCGCGAAGATCTTGTTCTTTATCTTCTTGATCCTGTTTTTGGTCACGCTGGTCGGGCACCTGCTTCGCAGGACCTAAATCAGCGATCTGAAGCGGGATTGAGAAGCGGGCCACAAAGCACTGACGGAGGGTGGCGGGCGACTGGTCTTGCTCGCTACAGCTTTACGCATCCAGGAGGAACGGAAACCATGAAACCACTCGGACTGATCTTGATTGTTCTCGGAGTGATCGCCCTGATGTATCAGGGCTTCACCTACACCACCCACAAGAAAGTTTTGGATGTTGGCCCCATCCAGGCGACCAAGGAAGAGCATCACAGTGTGCCGCTGCCCCCAGTCTTGGGAGCGCTTGCGCTAATCGGCGGCGTCGTGATACTCGTGTCGGACCGCAAGGGCTGAGCACTCGAAGGCTTGTCGTTCATCAAATTTTGCTGTTAGGGTAACAAAACAAAAATCTGTCTAGCGCATCAAAAGGGCATCAAAGAAAAAAGGAGAAGCGTTCATGAAGGAGTTGCATAAGAGGATTTTCACCACGTTTTTGGCCGGCGCATTCGTGGTTGCAGGGCTTGCGCTCGCCCCGGCGTCCAAGGCGAAAGCCAAGGATGACGATACAAAGGATAACGATCGCATCGAAAACGCCGGAACCGTTTTCAGCGAGATCGTTGACATCCCGGACGATATCCCGCAGGACCTGCTCGACAAAGCTCGCTGCGTGATTATTTTTCCGTCGGTCGTGAAGGCAGCGTTCATCGTCGGCGGCAGCTACGGCCGCGGTGTGATGACGTGCCGCACTCACAAAGACTACACCGGACCCTGGGGCGCACCGACAATGATGGCGCTCGAAGGCGGCAGCGTTGGCTTCCAGATCGGCGGCCAGGCGACTGACTTCGTCATTCTCGTGATGAACAATCGCGGTGCTGACAGCGTTCTCCACAGCAAAGTGAAGCTTGGCGGCGATGCATCAATCGCAGCTGGACCAAAGGGTCGCGATGCTTCGGCGGAAACTGACGTGACGATGCGCGCCGAAATGTTGAGCTACTCACGCGCTCGCGGCGTCTTCGCGGGTATCTCGCTCGAAGGCTCGACAGTTCGTCCGGATAACGATGCGAACAAGCGCGTCTACGGCCACACGATTGTTCCTGAGGACATCATCACCGAATCGCGGCTGCATGCTCCGGAATCGGCGCACAAGCTGCTTGCGCGTTTGGAAAAGGCTTCGCCGCACCTCAAGCCCTGAGCGCAGTCAAGCTAGAAATAAGGACGGGCGGAGAGTGATCTCCGCCCGTTTTGTTTTGGTAGCGCCGGCTTGCACTGAGGAACGAAGTGCATCTTGCCGGCGTTTTTGAATTGAACTCAAGTGAACTTGAGCCTGTTGAGTTCCGCTCGACGCACGGTAAAACCGCCGGCAAGATGCCGGCGCTACCTCTAGTCTGCGCTATCTGATGCGCCTGAGAGAGTTTCCCAACCGCGGCGCGACAAGCTCCAGTAGATGAAATATCCAGCCACCGCGGCGACGACGAGCAAGATCACGCCGGTTAGCCACTCCTGCAACACCAGCTCGCCGATTCCGAACATGCAGCAATAAACGAGCGTGCAGCCCATGATCCAGTCGAAGGCGTTGGCTTTGAAATCGCGCACCGGCTTGATCTCCGGAGCCAGTGCCGCGACGCGCTTCCAGCCATGAACCGTCGGATGCACGCGCCGATAAAACTTGAGCAACCGCTCGTCGGATTCGGGCGGTGTGACGAGCGTAACGACGAGCCACACGATCGTCGTTACCGCGGTCGTGATGAGCGCCGTTTTTGCGAACACCACCGTTGTGTTTCCGCTGAACGACATCTGCGCCAGCGAAATCGAAACGACAAAAGCCGCGACCATAGCGGAAATCTCGCTCCACGCGTTGACGCGCCACCAATACCACCGCAGCATCAGCACTCCACCGGTACCCGCACCCATTCCGAGTAGAAGTTGCCATGCGGATTGAATCGAAGTGATGTGCGCCGCGGTATAGCCGCTCAAGATGACGAGCAGCACGATGAACAATTTGCTGACCGTCACGTAATGCTTTTCCGACCCGTTGCGAACGACGAAGCGACGATAGAAATCGTTGATGAAGTACGAAGTGCCCCAGTTGAGTTGCGTTCCCACCGTGGACATGAACGCCGCGAGAAACGCCGCGATCATCAGCCCACGCAGTGCCGGCGGAAGGAAATCGCGCAGGACCATCACGTAGCCTTTTTCGGGCTCGGCCGCAAATTCCGCGCTCGGATGCAAACCGCCATGCGTCGAGTAAACCGCAACCGCGACGAGGCCGGTGACGATCCAGGGCCACGAGCGCATCGCGTAGTTCGCGATGTTGAACCACAACGTTGCGCCCAGCGAGTTCTTCTCGTCTTTCGCGCTGAACATGCGCTGTGCAACGTATCCGCCGCCACCAGGTTCGGCTCCCGGATACCAACTCGCCCACCACTGCACGCCGAGATAGAGCACAAATGTGATCACCGGCAGCGTCCAGATCGCATCGGTCGTCCAGCCGAGATGAAAATTNGGAAAGAACGCCGTAACGTCGCTCGTTGGCTGACCCGTCTGCCGCATGGCGTCGTTGACGTGTGAAAGCTGCAGCTTCAACACTGTCATGCCGCCGATTTTCGACACGGCAACCCACGCCAGCACAACGATCATCGTCATCTTCAAAATGAACTGGAACAGGTCGGTGACCAGCACGCCCCAAAGGCCGCCAATGAACGTGTAAATTCCCGTGAACGGAACGAGCAGCAAAACGCAAATCAGCAAACCGGTGTGAGCCGGCGTGCCGAGGGTATAGGAAAATAATGTGTGCCCGCCGATCCCGATCGACAGCACGCGCCCTTGCGCGATCGCATCGCCCAACAACACCGTCGTGATGCTGATCATCGCCTTGATGACCCAGCCCAGAATCAGGCAGTTCATCAGCCCGCCAAGGTAAATCGCGCGAAAACCGCGCAAAAACGCTGCGGCATTGCCTTCATATCGCAACTCGACGAATTCAACGTCGGTGAGAATCCCCGCACGCCGCCAATATCGCGCGAAAAAGAAAACCGTCATCATTCCCGACAAACACTGCGACCACCAGATCCAGTTGCCGGAAATTCCTTGCTTCGCCACCACTCCGGTGACGAACAGCGGTGTGTCCGCGGCAAACGTCGTGGCGACCATCGACGTACCGGCCAACCACCACGAAACGTTGCGCCCCGAAACGAAAAACTCCTCGGTACTGCCCGAGGAGCGCCGCCGGTAATAAAGGCTGATCGCCAGATTTAGCAGCAGGTAAGCGGCAATGACAATCCAGTCGGTCGAATTCAGTGCCATTAGTTAGGTGTCACCCCAAGACCAAAAATCCGAAATTCCAAAACGGTTGACCCGGAAGTGTAGACCCAATAGTGTGTTGCGTGGCCAGAAATCTTTCCGAGCGGAAGAAAATTTCGCAGTCCACCTGAAAATACGACGTGTTTTCGGTGAGCCCCTGGCTGACGCGCCGGCGAGACTGCAACGCGGCTGGAATTATACGTTTAAATCGGTTTAATCTAGTACGTTCAAAATCGCCGACATGCTCCTCATTCTCAAACCTGACAAAGATCAACTCGGCCGCGAAGGCGCGCGCATCGTCGCCGGCGCCATTCGCCGCAATCCGAAAATTCGTCTCGGCCTCGCTACCGGCAGCACGATGCTCACGTTTTACAAAGAGCTCGTGCGCCTGCATCGCGAAGAGTCGCTCGATTTTTCCGGCATCGTCAGCTTCAATCTCGATGAATATCTCGGTCTACCCGCGACGCACCCCGAGAGCTTCCATTACTTCATGCACCAAAATTTGTTCCGCCACGTCAACGCTAAGCCGGAAAACATTCACATCCCTGACGGCACCGTCTCCGAAAACTACGATCGCTATTGCTCCGCGTATGAACAGGCCATCCACGACGCCGGCGGAATCGATCTGCAAATCCTCGGCATCGGCCGCAACGGCCACGTCGGATTCAACGAACCGACATCGAGTCTCGGCTCGCGAACACGCCTGAAAGTCCTGACGACAGAAACCATCGACGACAATCGCAAGTCGTTCCAGCCCGACGAAAAGGTTCCCGAGTGCGCCATCACCATGGGCATCGGCACGATTCTCGAAGCGCGCCGCATCTTGTTGCT
>JGI12635J15846_10001057_pt1 | contig 24130 bp, 23 predicted proteins | sample BlaSpr_A8_OM2_M2_FD_15846 | JGI IMG/M metagenome (IMG submission 15846) | reverse complement strand
CCTAACGATGCGGCCAGCCTGTTTCGCGTCGCCGCGCTGCCTCAATTCGGCATTGACGCGTTGGAATTACGGGCGGCGATGAGAACGGTACGCCGGCAGGATCTCGATCTCCGTGCGGTGCTGGGAAGACTTGCGGCGGGTGCAGAGGTATTGGAAGCGGTCGACAACGCGCACCGCGAAGTAGAAAAAGACGGAGTTCGCGCCGATGATGCGGCGAAGCTGGTGATGCGACAGTTTGCTTTGCAGCGCTCGCCTTTGACGGTTGCGTTTTTGAATTTTGTGGAAGGATGGCACAAGAAAGCGATCGCCGAAACTGGGAGCCCTTCCGAATTTCTTGAGTACCTCGACTATTTTGGACAGGCACGAGGCACGATTGCACTGCCGCGCAGTGAGGACGACGCTGTGCAACTTCTGACCGCCCATGCCGCCAAGGGACTCGAGTTCCGGCACGTTGCCGTCATTCGCGCTTCGTCCACCTGGTTTCCGACTACCTACCATGAGCCACTGATCGCTTTTCCCGCGGAGCTGCGCCGGTCGGGTACCTCTTCTTCGGACAGGCATGGGTTGAGTCATGCGAATGACGACAGAAAGCTGCACGAAGAAGAAGAGCGGCGTCTCCTCTATGTGGCTATGACCCGTGCTAAAGATTCGCTTGCGATCTACGCGCATCAGGGGAGAGGCAAGAAGGATCCAAAGCCAACCCAGTTTCTGCGCGAGTTCCTGGTTCATCCTGCTTACAGAAAGTTCTGGTCGACTCGTCCGGCGGCGGCGGTGCAGGACAGCCTGTTTGCCGAGGAAGAACAGAGAATCGCGGTGCCGCAGTCGAACGTGGCCGTGTGGCTGCTGCTGCCGCCGTCGGCGGACTTCGTAACAGGACTGAGTGCGTCGGCCATCGTAATTTATGAAGAGTGTCCGCTCCGGTTCAAGCTTGAGCGGGAATGGAATCTGCCGCGCGACGTCTCCGCGTCACTGCACTATGGCGCAGCTATGCACGGGGTGCTGCGCACGTTCTACGACGCGCAGCGCTGGCAACGCGAGGTCAGCGACGATGAATTGCTGGAGGAATTCCGCTCGGCGCTGGCTGCGGCGGGTATCGCCGACCGTTATCAGTATGAGTTATATCTGCGGCAAGGCATCGAGCAGTTGCGGCAGTTTTTTGAAGTTGCTCGGGGAACGCCGCCGCCCGAGGTCATCGAGACCGAGCAGCGATTTGAACTGCAGGTAGGCGCATCGAAGTTGACCGGGCGCGTGGACCGCATGGATCGCACCGGCCCAGAGACCGTTGCCATCGTCGACTACAAGACGGGAAAGCCGCAGTCGCAAGAAGACGCCGACGAGAGCTTGCAGCTTTCCCTGTACGCACTCGCGGCCCGGGATGCCTGGGGAAAACGCGCCGATCGGTTGGTTTTTTACAACTTGGAAAACAACGCGCCGATCTTCACCACGCGCAACGACGCCGAATTGGAAGCTGCGAAACTGCAGGTAGAAAAAGTGGCAGCGGGAATCGCGGCGGGGAAATTTGGCGCGAAGCCCGGCTTTCATTGTGCATTTTGCCCTTATCGCAATCTGTGCCCGGCAACGGAGAAGGTGGTTGCCATGCCGCAACAGAAGCGCGTCCATTAACTGAAAGTTGCCAGCAAAAACTTTGGGGACGCTCATCGCGTCCCCTTTGTCGTTGCCTGTTGCAGTTGCTTAGTGCTTCTTGCTGCTTTTTTTCTTTGCTTTCTTTTTAGTTGCCATGGATCTATTCTCCCTTTTCCATTCCTCATGGAATTTTGCAACGGTGTTTTGTTGCAACTGATTGAATGTATAGAGTCAACGCAGAACGAAGTCAAGAGAAAAATGATCGAAACCGGCGCATGCAGTCTCGCACCAAAGTCACACGAGCGACTCGCGCGCAAGAAAATGTTTCGCGCGCATCATAAAAATGCTCTCGGCTGTTCACAATTGTGTCGTGCTTGTGCCGCACACCTGCAAGAAACTTCTCGACGCTGCCCCCTCTGTGACGGCGCCCACGAAACTTCGTCAAGCATTCCGCCATCTATAATGAAAGACGATTTAATCAAAACGATTATTTATGACGCGCTGTCTGCAAGAGCGCGTCGCGCGTCGAATGAGCGAGTAGGAGCGCAATTATGACCGGTTCGAATGGTGTAGTAATCATCGCGGGATGCCGCACGCCGATCGGAAAATTTCAAGGCAGCTTGAGTGACATGGCGGCGCCGCAGATCGGCGCAATCGCTGTGCGCGAGGCTGTCAAGCGGGCGAATCTGCAGCCGCAGCAAGTGGACGAGTGCATCATGGGCAACGTCGTCTCCGCCGGCATCGGTCAAAATCCGGCGCGGCAGGCGGCGCTGTTCGGCGGACTTGCACCCGAAGTGGGTGCCATGACGATTAACAAGGTATGCGGCTCCGGATTGAAAGCGGTCGCGCTCGCGGCGCAGGCAATCGAGACTGGCAACAGTTCGATCGTGGTCGCCGGTGGCATGGAGTCGATGACCAACGCGCCATATCTTCTCCCGAATGCTCGCAAGGGATATCGCTTGGGCAACGGACAACTGGTGGACTCCATGGTGCACGACGGACTTTGGGATATTTACAACGACTATCACATGGGGCTGACGGGTGAGAACGTCGCTGAAAAATATGGCATCACTCGTGAAGAACAGGACGAGTTCGCCTTGAATTCGCACCGCAAGGCGGTTGCCGCGCAGAAGGAATGCCGGTTTAAATCGCAGATCGTTCCGGTTGAAATTCCGGCCAAGAAAAAGGGCCAGCCTCCCGTGATCTTTGACAAGGACGAGGGTCCGCGCGAGGACACCACGATCGAAATCCTGCGCGCGCTCAAGCCAGCGTTCAAGAAAGATGGTACCGTCACCGCGGGCAACGCCCCCGGAGTTAACGACGGAGCGGCAGCCTTGGTCGTGACCAGCGCCGCGCGCGCAAAAGATTTGGGCGCGGGTCCGATGGTCCGCATCGTTGCACAAGCGACCAGTGGAGTTGAGCCGAAGTGGGTGATGATGGCTCCGGTGGGCGCTATAGGTAAAATTTGGGAGAAGACCGGCTGGAAGAAAGACGATGTTGATCTTTACGAACTGAATGAGGCGTTCTCGGTACAGGCGATTGGAGTTATCCGTGAACTGGGGCTCGATATGAGTCGCGTGAACGTGAATGGAGGCGCCGTGGCTCTGGGACATCCCATTGGTGCCAGCGGCGCGCGTGTGCTCGTCACTTTGATCTACGAGATGATTCGCCGCGATGTACATCGCGGGATTGCGGCGCTGTGCCTGGGAGGGGGGAATGCGGTGGCGATGGCGGTCGAGCGCTAAACCCCCAGTTTGAAGCCGATGGCGATGGCACTCAAGGCGGTGACTAGGGCAACGGCGAGTTCACGACCCGAGTAAGCACCGGTGAGGTGCTCGCTCGTAATTGGGTATTGCCCAGGTTAGGTTGCGGCTATCGGCCTGGTGGGGGATGGTCGGAGGCGACCGCGAGGCTTGCCACGGGAACAGCGCTCAGCTTTGTCACGGCTCCCGTCCCACTGTCCATCCGTTGCGGCTTATGTCGTTGGCGAGAAAAATGGTGGGGCGATGACGTGCGCCAACGTCGATATCAGGCATTCGAAAACCCGCCAGGAAAACCGTCTCATTGTCATTGCGCAGTCGGAACGGTTTCCTGCGTCCCTATCGGCAGCGTGATGGTGAAGACCGCGCCTCCCCCTGGGCCTGAGGCAGCTTCGATGTTTCCTTTGTGTTCGCGCAGTACGGTCTTGCAGATGCTGAGTCCCAGACCCGTGCCGCGACCGGGGCGCCTCGTTGTGAAGAAGGGGTCAAAAATGTGCGTCAGATTTTCAACCGCGATTCCTGGGCCGTCATCCTGAAATACGATCCATACCGAGTTGGACTCGAGCTGGCGGCCCATGCGCACACGGATGGTGCCTTTTTCGCGACTTTCTCGGATTGCTTGCTCCGCATTCAACAGTAGATTCAGGAACACCTGCATCAATTGATTGGGATCGGCGATAATCGCAGGCATCGTCGGTTCGGGTAGAAAGTCTACCGTGATGTTGCTCTTGCGCAACGGATAGGCCTGCATCTGGATGGTGCGCTGCACGAGTTCATTCAAATTGACCTGGCTGCGTCCCGGTGCCGGCGGCCTGGCGAAGTATTGCAGATTCTGCACGATTTCAGCGGCGCGCCGCGCTTGCTGATGCAAAACAGTAATCTGTTTGCGCCGGGCCTCGCTGGTCTCGCCTTCTTGCAGCAATTCTGACAGGCCCAGAATGCTGGTCAGCGGATTGTTGAGTTCGTGCGCGAAGCCGCCGATCATCTGCCCCATGGCGGCGAGACGTTCGCTCTGAATAATCTGCTGTTCCAGTTTTTTCTCCATGGTCACGTCGCGGACGGATATGATCACGCCGGTCGGCCTGCCGCCTTCGGCATCCAGGAGTGGGCTTGCCATGCCGAGCATCGTGCGCCAGCCCCCGTCTTTGTGCCGAGAGCCGTATTCGCATGACGTCAGTGAGCTCTGACCGGTTGCGACCGTGCGATAGAGTTTGGCCAGTTCGGGCGAAGTGTTTTCCGCGTCTTCGACACTTTTGCCCAGAAGATATTCGGGACCGTAACCGAGAAGTTCGCCGATGCGCGCGCTCACGAAGGTGTATTGCCCCTTCAGATCGAGCACTAGAATCAGATCCGGAAAACTCTCCAGCAGATGACTACGGAACTCTTCCTGACGGCGTAGCTTCTGCTCCAGGGCGTACTTTTCCGTGACATCGACGAGCGTGCCCTGATAGCGGACAACTCGTCCCGCTTCAATCACGCCGCTTGATGTGTCCAAGCACACCGCGACACCGCCATCCTTGCGCAGAAGTCGAACCTCGCGCGTGCGCGTGCGTCCACTCTGGCTGCCGCCGCGTACCAGCACCGGATCCCCGCCAGCATCGACACCCAACCGCTCGGGTGGCAGGCTCAACAGGTCTTCTTTGCTGTCGTATCCCAAAATCGAGACCAGCGCTGGATTCACCTCGAGCAGTCGGCCTTCTGTGTTGCTGATGTACACGCCTTCCTGCAGAGATTCGAACAACTGCGTGAAGCGCTGCTCTTTTTCCCGATGCCCGGTGATATCTCGCGCCAGCACACTGGCACCGGTTACGTCGTTGCCTTTGAGGATGGCGTTGATCACGCAATCGAAATAATGCCGGCGCGAGTCGCTTTTCAGCTGGACTTCAATTACTCCAGACCAGTTCCGCTTCTCGAGAAAGCGTGCCAGATTCCCCGTTGACTCTGCATGCAACGGTACGCCCAGAAATTCGTTGAGATTGTGACCAACCAACTCGGAATAAGTGACACCGAGAATTTCCGAGGTTCTCCGGTTCACCGTTTTCATGGTTCCATCGAGTGAGATGGCGAGCGCGGCATCATCGAGAGAATCGATCAGCTCCTTGAAGTTGCGTTGCGAACGCATGATCAGCTGGCCGAGTTGGTCGAGTTGTTCTTCCGAGGGTGTGACCCCTCCTCGATCTTGAAAGCCCTTCAGAATCTGCTTAAGGTCGGAGACTTCGCGCTTGCGTCCGAACGCGTAAGTGGCAAATAGGATGGCCAGCAAAAAGAGTCCGGCTGGAATCGCCCACAACCGGTAGGGAAGGTGGAGATCCTCCAATTGTTGCCACGACAATACCGCGACCGCTGCGGCAAGCAAGACGAGCATACCAAGTGCCCATCGCCACAGCTGGCTCTCTTCGCGCTCCAGCTTGCCAGGCGCCGGATCGGGCCGGTTTGAAGGGGGACGTTCGTCGAGCATCAGAAGACTCCGCTGACTGTCGATCGGTCTCACTAAGAAATGGGCAGCCAGGAACTAGCCAACCAGAATTAGCCAATCGACCTTCTTCGCCAGATTGCCCCTTAGCGTAGCACCGAAAACGGCTGTTCACGACAGAACGTTATGTCCGGTTCCATGGCGGTAACCGGGTGGTAGCCGTCACCGCGATGTGGTTTGACTACGGCGATGTGTCGGCAAGCATCTCCCATCCGCGCTTCCCCTTCCTGTGCCCACCTCTGCGCTCTCATGCTCTATAAAACTCTCAGCGCTGCCGTTTACGGCATTTCACGCCAAGACCATCGAAGTGGAAGTGGACGTTGGCGGCGTCAAAATGCCCGAAGACCACTTCCCACCGTTGGCCTGCCCGATGCTGCCGTCCGCGAAAGCGGTATTGCAACCCACAAATGCCGCCACAGTTGATTCGCAAATTCCGGCGGTGGCCCGCACGATTGCCGATCTCGACGGTGTTCTGCAGCTCGAATCGAAACGCATTGCGGAGAAAATTCAGTATCGAACGCTGGATCGGACGTTCTGGGCGTGAGCGGCTGTCGNCAGGCGGCGCGGGGGGAGTAGCTAGGTTTGAATCAGGCAAGAAATGGGATCTACCTCAACCCTTCTACCAAGTAAAGGTCTCCGAGCGTTCGATGGAAGCCATATACATATGTCTTCCCATCTGGTGTCATCAGGATGGGTCCGATGGTGGAAACGCCGGTGGGATCGAGCGGAGCAATCTGCTTCAAGACGCTTTTCTTGCCCGTGGCCAATTCCAGTCGATAAACCTTGGCAGGTACTTCGCCGGTCCGGTAAAGAGAAATGGCGCGGCCGTCCTGACTCCAACTAATGGGAACATCTCCGGATTCCCAACCGGCAACGACTCGCGGGTCGCCTGCCCCCGTCGTAGAAAACAGGTAGCTTTTCTGGTCGGGGCCAATCCCCACGACGAACTGGCCATCCGGCGAAACCGCGAAGTTCTGCGCATCGACCCCCTCCGGGGAAATCGCCTTCGGCGTGCCTCCCGAAATATCCTCCATATAAAAGCGAACGCCGTGCCCCGGTTCATTCCCCGAGAAGACAAAGCGCTTGCCGTCGGGAAACCACCTCGCCCACTGATGGTTAATCGAATCGTTGGTCAACGACTGAGTTTCACCCGGTCCGGTGGGCAACAGGCGCAGTTGGCCGGGCGAGAGTGGCGTTACCACCAGGACCCATTTTTGATCGGGGGACAGAGCCGAAGCACCACCTTCGCCGAGTCGAATTGCCGGCGAGCCGTCGGTGTTTCGAATATAAACCGCATAAGTCAGATCCTGCGCATCTCCGTATTGCACCCCGCCGCCGATTCCTTCCTCATCGAAAAGAAGAGTCTTGCCATCGGAGGAAAGGTCGGCGGGATAGGAATAGTCAAGCCAGGAAAGGTCTCGCTCTTTGGTCTCGCCTGCGCTCAGAGCCATGACCTCTCGCCGGCGGTCGGCCCGAGCCAGCAGAACCCGTCCGTCGCGCCAGATATCGAAAATAACCAGCGAACCAGGCACCCGTGTCACCAAGCGTTGCTTCCCCGAAAGCGTCACCGCGGTGATGTAGTGAAACAGTCCCAATTCACTGGCGGTGAACCAGACTTCCTGGCCGTCCGGCGCCCAAGCAAGACCCTGCGTACCGTACCACTCTCGGGTTAGCTCGCGCTTGTGACCGGAAACATCGACGACGGCAACGGATCCGCCATCATCTCCCTGGTTGGGATGGTCCATGAAGGCAACGGAGTCGCCTTTCGGGGAAACTCGGGGATAACTGATCCAGCCGCCGCTGGTTTCGTAGAGGACCTTGCCAATGGGATACTCGAGGCGGTCGCGCCCGTCCACATTGCGCACGACCGCCAGATTATTTCCTTCGGGGGACCAATCCGCCCATTCGACATCCTCGAGAATGGGCCGGGGTGCGCCGCCCGCGATGGGCGCTCGGGCCAGTGTGCCGACATTGATCCATGTTCCGACGGGATGGCTCCCTAAGGAAAGCGCCATCTCACCCTTCGATGAAATTGCTAGAAGCTCGGCGCGGCCGAGTCCCAAAGAGCGCGACTCGACCATTCCCTGTCGTGCGGAGAATGTCTCCACCGGATTTCCCTGCCATGCGGCACTGTACAAGATCGTCTGCCCATCGGGCGCAAAGCGGGCCGAGCGAATTTCGCCGCGGCGAAAAGTAATCTCGTGATATAGCGGCGCGCTGGCGGCGGAAGATCCCCACAAGTGTTTGCCTACCATCAGCCCGATTGCAAGAGTGATGAGAAAACCGCCGGCGATCAGCAGCGGCAGGAGCCAATCGCTCGTCGTGCTCTCCGACTGGATGAGGGCGGTCTTTTTGAGGCCGCTAGTTCCTGTTGCTGGCGCAATACCATGCACTTCTGCGCGCGAAGAGTCGGTGTCACGTCTCAGGCGCTTCAGGTCGGCACGAATCTCGGCTGCGCTTTGGCAACGCAACTCCCTGTCTTTTTCCAGCGCCTTGTTCAGGATAATTTCCATCTGCGCCGGCAGTGCCGGATTTGACTGGATTGGTGGCGCTGGTATCTTGTTCAGAATGGCTTCAAAGATTACCGCCGACGTAGCTCCCGAGAAGGGCTGTTTGCCGGTAGCCATCTCGTAGAGCACCACACCGAAAGAAAACAGATCGCTGCGCTGATCGAGCGATTCGCCACGTGCCTGTTCTGGCGACATATAGCCGATGGTTCCCATCGCCGTTCCCGGAGAGGTGAGTTGATCGGGACTGACGGCAGTTACAGGCCCTGCCGTCGGGATCGAGCCATCCACGAGGTCGTGCCCTTGCGGGGTGAGTTTCGCCAGACCAAAATCAAGAACTTTCGCCTGACCTCTCTGGGTGACAAAGATATTCGCAGGCTTGATGTCGCGGTGAACAATTCCACCAGAGTGCGCCGCATCAAGAGCGTCAGAGATCTGAACTCCCAGTTCGAGCAGTTGGGCAGTTTTGAGCGGCCGGCCCTCGATCATGTGTTTCAGCGTCGACCCCTCCAGATATTCCATGGCGATGAAAGCCTGCCCATTTTCCTGGCCGACGTCATAGATGGTGCATATATTTGGATGGTTCAGGGCGGAAGCCGCCTGAGCCTCACGCTGAAAGCGGCTCAGGGCTTGAGGATCTTTGGCGACGTCATCGGGCAAAAATTTGAGTGCGACAAAGCGGTGCAGCCGGGTGTCCTCTGCCTTGTACACCACGCCCATGCCGCCGCCCCCGAGTCTTTCGACAATGCGGTAATGCGATATAGTCTGGCCGATCATTCAGATCATTAGGAAGATACGGGGCTTTGGGTCGCTCCATCTTAAGGGCGAGGCGATCTCCCGTCAACGAAATGCGAGTGCCCAACCCGGAGAATGGAGCTGGGACTATGAAGAAGGAAGAGCCGCGCATTCTATAATTGTCCCTGGAGGCCTCATGCCGGGCTGGGGAACGGGCAGCTTCGAAAACGAGGACGCGCAGAATTTCCTTGGGGTGTTGCATTCAAAGCAACCAGAGGATCTTCAGGAAATCCTGGTCCGCATCGCCGATCATCCGGAGTATCTGGATGCGCCCGAGAGCAGCGTCGCAATCGCGGCTGCCGAGGTCGTGGCTACGGCGAAAGGTAATCCTCCGCAGACGGTGCCGCGCGAAATTGCAGAATGGGTGGGCAAGGTCGAGGGTGCGCCGAGTGCGGAAATGTCCGAGGTGGCGCAGCGTGCGGTTGGCCGGGTGCGAAGCAACTCCGAACTCAAAGATTTGTGGCTTGAGGCGGAGGGGCTGAATGAGTGGAGCGCGGCGCTTCGGGATTTGGAAAACAGACTCGCCGGTTGAGCGCTCTACTGGAAGGGTGCAGGTTAGTCGGCGGCAGCCCCGCTCGTTGAACTGCCGTCGTCGGCAGTGTTGTTCTTTTCGGCCTGTCGTAGGCGCAACGCACGGTTTGAGGGCAAGCCAGCATCGCGGATCTTGTACAACAGCGCACGATAGCTGATGCCTAGGGTACGAGCCGCCTGCTTACGATTCCAGTGATGCTGTTGTAGCACCTTCAGGATGACCTTGCGTTCCAGTTCGCGCACACACTGGCGCGTTAGCTTCTTCAGAGAAATCGGCCCATCGAGCGAAATTTCGGGATTGAAAAAATCCGGCTCGCGCGATACCAGGTCGTTGGTGATCACTTCTTCATGGCCCAGGATCACGTAGCGCTTAATCAGGTTCTCGAGTTCGCGGATATTTCCCGGCCAGTGATATTTCTGCAGCACGGCCAGCACTTCACCGGACAAGGGCCGAGCGCGACAGTTGAACTTGCGGTTGTAGTATTCCAGGAAATAGGCGCACAAGTCTTCAATGTCGCCACGGCGTTCGCGCAGTGACGGCATTCTCAGGTTCACAACGTTGATGCGGTAGTAAAGATCCTGGCGGAAAGTTCCCGACTCGATCTCAGCTTCCAAATGGCGATTGGTCGCGCACACTACCCGCACTTCTACCTTTTTGTCTTCCTGAGCGCCGATCCGGCAGAACTGTCCATCTTGCAGAAGTTGTAGAAGCTTCGATTGCAGCGAGGGGTCGAGTTCGGAAATTTCGTCGAGAAATAGCGTTCCGCGGTGGGCCAGTTCGACGCGCCCAGGCTTCGAGCCAACGGCGCCGGTAAAGGCTCCTCGTTCGTAGCCGAACAATTCGCTTTCGAGGAGTGTCCCAGGAATCGCCGGACAGTTCACTTTGACATACGGCCCTGTCTTCCACGGAGACAGTCCGTGGATCAGCCGGGCGATGATGTCTTTGCCGGTTCCGCTCTCACCCGTGATCAGCACCGGAACATTCGCAGCGGCTACTTTCCCTAGACGCGAACGAACCGACTGCATGAGTTCGGAGTGGCCAAAAATAATCTGGTCCGGGGGAAGTTCACCAAGCGACTGCGCCAGCGTGCTTACCGAGAGTGTCATAAAGATTGAGTACCCCATCGCGGGTGCAGGATCCATCCGCATGCATTAAAAGTGCATCCCAAGCACCAAATCGGGGAGGAGAATCGGGGGGCTGGGAAGATTCGTGTTAAATACTCAACTAATGAACAACTTAGATTGATGATATCCCCAGAGTGCCGATTGATGGCATAGCACTAACGTGCCACTCCGGGGAGAACCGGGGAAGGGAAAAATAGTTCACACCGCAGAACCGGCTTTTCTCAAATGCTTGCCGGAAAGAGCTGCGCCGTTCGTGCTCAGAGCCCGGGCGAACTTTACACCAATAAGATGATACCCATCGAGGTGCGCTACCCAGATCGCCTTCGCCTGCATGATCCGCGAACCGGCTCTCAAACCGTTTGCAGGGCCGATCGGAGCGCTCGGCACCTCCAGTGAAACCAGTGCCGATTTCGGCAAAGAACGCCGAACTACCACCAATGCGCCCCCCGGGGAGATGTTAATCGCCGTAGCAAACTCCAGCGAATCCTTACCGCCCTCCCGCGTGCGAACAAAAACCGGTATCGAGAGCTGCAACCGGGCCCACTTGCGTTCTTCCTTCTTAGATATGCGATGAGGCACGGCCAGAACCACCTTGAAAAAGCGAACAGAACGCTCGAAAGACCGCATCTTAGGGGCCAAACCCGGCGGAAGCCGAAAACTGCCTGAAATCGCCGCAAACCTCGCCACCAACACGCCGATTAGTGAGGCAACCTGGGAATTCCGAAATTAGGAAATGACTCTGGGTTGTACCGATAGAGTGCAACATTTTTCCCATTGGTATCGGTTTTGGAGTGTTTTCAATTGACACTCTGATGCACCTAACATAGAATGTTCCTTATCCCCACGTTTTGAAGGTAGTAGATTCCCCCCAATTCCGGCGCTCACTTCCCATGGCTTCAATTCCCGATAAAGCCGCTGCCCCCGCTGGCGACGGTCAACTACCCCCTGGGACCGCTTCCGGAGCCAATTCCGCAGAAAACGTCGCACTGGCACTCGAGCTCGAACAACTGCGCGATCGTTTCCGCAAGACGACGAACGCACTCGCCTCGGCCGCTCATGATCTTAAGACGCCCCTGGCCATACTCAACGGCTACATTGAACTCTTGCAAAGTCAGAAACTTGGACCGCTCAATGTTCGTCAGCGCGAAGTGATGGGTGACATGTTTTCCAGCGGACAGCGCTTGCAACACTTCATACAGGATTTTCTGACCTTCAGCGTGCTCGAGACCGGCGAAATGCGGATGCAGTACATCGAGGGCGATATGAATGCATGCCTCTCCGAAGTTTGCCGGTTGTGGTCAGGCCGATTCCAGGAGCGTGGTCTGGCTCTCTATTTCCTGGCCAATGACAAGCTGACTCCATTCGCGTTCGACGGACCGAAGATCCAACGCGTGGTTTCGAATCTTCTTGAAAATGCGTCGAAGTACACGCCTCAAGGCGGGACCGTCTGGCTGCATGCTGAACCTCACATGTGGGAGCGGCGCGGGGTAAGCAACTCCACGGTCAACGGAGATCGTCGCCGTCAATCGACTGACATTCCTAACGCGGTCAAAGTCAGTGTGGCGGATACCGGCCCGGGAATCCGGCCGGAATTTCACCTGGAAATCTTTGATGATTTCTTCCGCCTCCAGGACAGCGAAGCGGCCGAGGGCATGGGCTTGGGACTTGCTATCTCCCGTCGCCTGCTGCAAGGCATGGGCGGCAAGATCTGGGTCGAGAGCGAACTCGGCGCAGGCAGCAAATTTTCTTTTCTCATCCCCCAGAAACCAATTCCGAGCACTCCGTCACGAGGAAACAAATGAGCGAACCCGCCAATATTTTGCTGGTGGATGATGAACCGGGAATGTTGCGCTACATCCGCACCCTGCTGGAAGTGGATGAGCACAAGGTTCAAACCGCCAGTACCGGCGAAGAAGCAGTCGAGCATGTCCAGAAAGGGCTCCAGCCCGACATGGTGTTGCTCGATCTACTCATGCCCGGCATCGATGGGCTCCAGACTTTAGAACAGCTTCGCCAGCTCNGGCCCGGATTGAAGGTCGTCATGCTNTCCTGCGTCAACGACACACGCAAAGTCGTGCAGGCGATGCGTCTTGGCGCGGTCGATTATCTGACCAAGCCGTTCCAGAAAGCCGAACTGGATGCGGTCATTGGACAGTGTGTCGGCACCGCCAAAGGAGAAACCTACGCGGGCGATATCGAAGAACTTTGCGACGATGTGTTCTTCGTGGCTGCCAGTCCGGCAATGAAGAAGATCCGCTCGCAAGCCGCGCTCGTCGCTAACGTTGATATTCCGGTGCTGTTGCTCGGGGAAAGCGGTACCGGCAAGGAAGTGCTTGCGCGCTTGATTCACAAACTTTCGCCGCGCGCGCACCGCACATTTCTCAAAGTGAACTGCGCGGCGGTACCTGCTGACCTGCTCGAAAGTGAACTCTTCGGATATGAAGCAGGAGCTTTCACCGGCGCCACGCACGCCAAGCCCGGTAAATTTGAACTGTGCAACAAGGGCACTATCCTGCTCGATGAAATCGGCGAAATGCCGCCCGGACTACAAGCAAAGTTGCTGCACGTCCTTCAGGATCAGTCGTTCTCGCGTCTCGGCAGCCGCACCATGGTCAAAGTGGACGTCCGCATCCTGGCTGCCACTAACATTAATATTCCTGAAGCACTGGCCAACAAGCGTTTACGTGAGGATCTTTATTACCGTCTGAACGCATTCACCATGTCGCTGCCTCCGTTGCGCGATCGCAAGGAAGAAATCCCGATCCTGCTGAAGCATTTCATGTCCCGTATGTCCGAGTCTTATGCGCGCCCGCCGTTACCACTTTTGCCTCCTTTGATGGAGGCGTGTCTGCGGCATTCCTGGCCCGGCAACCTACGTGAGCTTAGCAACTTCATCAAGCGCTATCTAGTCTTGGGAGATGCGACGCTCGCAGCATCTGAATTGCAGCCCCGCTCCGATGGCGGCGCGGGACAGCATGTGGATGGCAGAAGCGCAGCCGCGGGCGTTGACTCGTCCGGTGGGTTGAAATCGCTGTCGCGCAACGCCAAAGATGAAGCGGAAGCCGAAGCGATCGCCCGCGCCTTGGAAGAGACCAACTGGAATCGCAAACAAGCCGCGGCGCTGTTGAAGATCAGTTATAAAGCATTGCTCTATAAGATCCGCCAATACGGCATCGCGCAAAGCCGCAGCACGCATAAGTTGTCGGCGGGAGCTTAGTTATCGCGCGGGCGAGCCCGCGCCAGTCGAAGCAGAACCCTATGCTAGTAGCTAAGCGGGTTTGGTGCGGATAAGAGGACTCGAACCTCCACGACCTTGCGATCACTAGGACCTGAACCTAGCGCGTCTGCCAGTTCCGCCATATCCGCATAAAAAGAAAAAAATCGGCAGGGCCCTTTTATAGGGCGACTACACTAATATCTACTGGCTGGCGTGTCGCTGTCAAACGAGCGCCGCGCCGAAACAGTCGGGTGCGCTTGAGCGAAGACCATGGAAAATACCGCCAATAAAATCCCAGTCGAAATAGCCAAGGAACTGCGCACGCTTGCGCACGATCTGAGCAATGCGCTCGAAACCATTGTGCAAGCGACCTACCTGATTTCCCAGGCAGGTCCGCCTGAAAGCTCACGTCGCTGGGTTGAACTGATCGATCAAGCCTCGCAGGACGCGGTACGGATCAACCACAAATTGCGGCAAGTGCTGCGCGCGCAGAATTAATACTGTGTCGGCATGTTTCGCCATTAGAGTTTGGGTTGTCGTCCTGAGCGCAGATCTATGCACTTCGCGGCGTGATGCATAGGTCCTTTTACGCGCCCAGGATGACAAAGTAGATTTATTTCTTCAAACTCGCGGGATCTGCGGGCTAGCCCAGCTTCGCATCCATGGTGACCTTGGCATTCAGCACCTTCGATACCGGACAGCCTGCCTTTGCATTTTGCGCTGCCGTATTGAAGGCTTCCGCGCTCGCGCCGGGTACCTTCGCGACTACATCCAGATGAACGGCAGTGATGGTCCAACCCGCCTCAAGTTTTTCCATGGTGAGCGTCGCTGCGGTATTAATGCTCTCGGGCGTCAGTTTCGCGCCTTCCAGTTGCGCCGACAACGCCATCGAAAAACACGCCGCGTGTGCGGCTGCAATCAGTTCCTCGGGATTCGTTCCGGGGGCGTCTTCGAAGCGCGTGGTGAACGAATACTTCGTGTTCGAAAGAATTCCGCTGGCGGATGAAACCGTCCCCTGTCCGTCTTTAAGACCACCCTTCCATACCGCACTCGCTTTGCGTTGCATGCCGATCTCCTAAGTCGAGAATTAAAAAGAGGTTCTCACCTATTGTAGAAGCTGGGATGGAATTTGGCGCAAGGCTCGACAGCAATTTCAGCCGAAGGAGAGTTTGGTCTCAGTAGAAATCGGAGCAGCTCAAATAAAAGCCGCACATTCTGCAAACCACTTTGCAGCTGTGACCGCGCAACTCGGTTGAGCAATTGGGGCAGACTGAAGAAGCATCCTGCTTCGGATTTGCGGCCACGGAATTCGAAGCCGCGAGATTCGGAACAGCAGTCGAACCTTCGAGGGCTCTCGGTGCGGTCGTGGAGCGGTACGAAGTGCCGGTCAAATCGGGCACGGAGTTCATAGCGCTTGTTGTAGCACAGAACCCGTCGTGAGAAAACACAAAACCCACTGCCGCGAGTGTGCGATAGGTTGCGCGCCTTCTGGACAAACCGGCGCCTCAGGTTCTACTGTAAGGCAGCCAAACGCATCAATGAAATGACGCGAAGAGCACACCGGAGCCTCCACGCCCCGCAACAGATTGAGCAAGTGGAAGACGAAATTCCACACCAGAAGAACCGTCATCCATATCGTCCCGACCCAAGCCAGCAGCGCCGCATTCTTGGGTGTCATGGACGGGAGTATGAACGTCGCCAGTGCCAGCCGCAACTATGAGAACCGAGGCATAGCAGGGGCAACTATGTCCGCACGGGTTTAGGCTCGTACTCAAAATCCACAAGTCCATCGCGGTAGTCCGCTAAACAGCGAAGCAGAGGAACTAGGGAATTCGGAGGACGATGAATACGGCGCGACCGCGCAGCCTTCCTTATCACAGGAAAGAACATGTGGCGGAACCATGATGACCGGGCAACTCGACTCGATAGGCGCAGCCAGCGATCTCGAAGTTTGATTGTCGACGTCCCAATCGCGGAGAAGGTCCCACTGGCGATATTGATAACAGGTGACTTACTAATTCGGGATACCACTGGCAGCACCGCTCGGCTTGCTCCGTAAAGTGATGGCATAAAAACAGACAATTTGACCCTTCGCTCGGGTGTAAAATCACGGCAGTGTACTGTCTGAGAGAGGGACTTGAAATGAGAAGCGATTGGGCGAACAAATTGGGTGCAGCGCGTGGTTGGTTGCTCGGAGCCGCTGTCGTTGTCGCAGGGCTCATCTGCCTGTTACGTCGCTAAAGCGACCAAAGCTCCTCCGACTCCGGCCTCAACTCGCTCCGTTTGAAATCGGAGACCCAGTTGTCCCGCAATGTTGCCATGACATGAAACCCATACGGCGCACGGGGAAATCGAGTCTCTGGCGGCGGAAATGATGTCACTCGGTCTGCCCTGCGATATCGAACCTTCTGGTTTTCTTGTCAGCGAACAGAAACTCGTAGACTTGAATGGACTCGTAAATGGTTTTGTGCTCGTCCTTAATGAGCTTCGCCTTGTAGTCCCCGAGTGCCAAAATCGCGCCACTGGCACATTCGCACAGCAGTTCGTATTGTTTCCCGTCGATGACTACGCTCAGATCTTGCCGGCCGACAGAGCCGATGGTTCGACGAACTGACGTGGATATTGATGGTGTACTCGTCCGGAGTGGGGTCCCCACCGGCCCAGGCGTGCGCGGACAAGAACAGCAATACAGTAAGTGTGATCTTCTTCACGGAGTTCCTCGTTTCTGTTTGTTGAAATAAAGAAACCTACTGCGAACTCTGTGCAGCAAACCTCACGCTACTACGCCGCTTTCTTCTCCTGCGCCCGTATCTTCGCCCACCTCGCTCGCTGCGCCGCCGCGATCTTCCGACGTGCTGAGGCTGACACTGTGCGTTTTGCTGGAGCCGATCCCACTGACTTCGCTACCACCGCGAGTGGCTGCGAGTTCTTCCGAATGCTCGCCCATCGCGCCTTTTGTGCCAGCGCCATTTTCCGGCGCGAAGCGATGGAAATAATTCGTTTCTGTGGGGTTGTCTTGCTAGGTCCTGCTGCTTTCGTACCGCTCAATGACTCGATCCCCGCAATGATTTGGTCTAACCTATCAATTTCTATCTGCGCGTGCCTGCGCTTCTGACGAAGCTCCCTTAATGCATTCTCTAAATTCGACATGATCAACCCCCTCGGGTATTTTGATGCGGACTAATTGTAATCGACGGGAGTGGCTTGCCTATTCAACTTCAAAATGATTATTTAAACTGCCAGAAGGAGTGACAATGTAACAATGTCTTCCTCATCCAGCAGAAAACACGCGGTCACCAGCGGGGCGAGTGATCAGCCACCCGTCCCAGAACCTACATTCGCCGAGCGAGCACGAACTTTGGTGTACATTTTCCGCATTGGAAGCCTCTCGACTCTTTCGCGCAAACAGCCGGGGTTTCCTTTCGGATCAGTTATGCCGTATGGACTGGACGAACATGGACGTCCCATCTTCCTCATCAGCACGATGGCGATGCATACGCAGAACTTGCAGGCAGACCCTCGCTCCAGCTTACTTGTGACACAGGATGACGCTGGCAGTGATCCGCTTGGAGCGTCGAGAGTCACTCTGATAGGAAATGTTCTGCCAATTCCGGAGGCAGAGGTCGCTGATGCCCGCCAGCTTTACTTAGCACGCTATGCCAGCAGCAAATATTGGGTGGATTTTGAAGACTTTTCTTTTTACCGCATGAGCGTTGTGGACATCTACTACGTTGGCGGCTTCGGGGTGATGGGGTGGGTATCTGCCTCCGAATATGGCCGCAGCAAACCCGATCCTCTTGCTGACTCAATGGCCGAGATCACTCAGCACATGAACACCGACCACAAGGATACGCTCGTCCTGCTTGCCCGGAAATTTGCTCGCATTGAGGCGCAGGAAGCGACGATGATCGCAGTTGATCGCCTTGGGTTTCGTCTGCGTGTGAAAACGGACGATGGCGTGCGAGGCGCTCGTATTGCATTCTTGCGAGAAGTGAGCAACCCGGCAGAAACCAGAAAGGTTCTGGTCGAGATGGTACAGCAAGCACGCTTGGGAGTCTGATGTTCGGTGGCCCGAACAAATCATGGTGAAGAATCGCTGATCCGTCCACCCAATATCCGACGTGACGAAGATGTCTTTGATCTGCTCAACCGTGCCGTAGAAGTCAAGAGTGTGACATGGTTTGAGTCATGTGGGAAGAACGACGCGCTGCTCAGTGTGAATGAACGGTTCGCCCGCAAGTTGCGTGAGCACGGGGTGAGTCTGGACTTGATCACGACATCGGGCGGCCACGATTGGCAGAGTTGGAACGCGGCGATGCCGGATTTGTTCAGGATTGCGGAGAAAGTTCTGCGGTAGCGAGGAAGACGGAACTGTTTTTGGGCGTACTTCGAGACATTTCAACCCTCGGCCCATTAAGGGTGAAACCCGCAACCCCATTTTATGCGGCCGTTCGCCCCCTTGTTTCGCCTCGGGCCGAGACGGTCAGCTCCTAGGCCCCGCAAACCAGCCTGAGTACGAGAGGATTGAACGAAGTACAACGCGGATATAATTGCGCCCATCGCATAAATCCACTCTGGGAAGCGCACGAACGAACGGCGGAGGGCGGAAAGAGCGGCATCAATGGACTTCAGTTCTGTTGCATCTCGAAACAGAAATCGTTCTTTGTGTCTTTCCGTCAACGCTATTTGGAAAAGACGGCGGTGAATGGAGGTGCTGTTGCGAGCAATATTGATTTGCGGGCTGGCGATTGCCGCGAGTGCGTTGGGGCAAACCAGCGAATGCGCCAAGGTGACGAGGAGTGGCGACGAAGTCACAATGATCGCCGATAGCATCAGGGTAGTGGACTCCATTGCAACCACTCTGGCGCAAAGATTCGGCGTCTTGGTCAATGCGGAGGAACCACAGTATCAATTCTCTGGCGACTTGCAAGACATAACGGAGGCTGATCCTGACTGGGGCGCCCAGCACCCAAAGGTACATTATCTAGTCCCGGAACGCCGTCACATGGAGATTCATTTTTCGATTCTGCGAGATGGCTCGCCCAGCGATGTTGAAGGCTTGATGCGGCAGGTTTTGGAGAAGGCAAACCAGCAAACTCCATTCCGCTATCGTTTGGATGTCAATGGTGAGTTCTTCAGCTTTGTGCCGACCGCAACTCGCGATGCGAATGACTTTGTGGTGGCAGCGATGCCGCTGCTCGACAGGCGTGTAACGATTCCACTGGGCAACCGCAGGGTTTCCGAAAGCGCAAAGCTCATGGCAGATTCACTTTCCGCACAGACCGGGCTGCGCGTCAGTTGTTGCCAAGGTATGGTTGGAGGCATTCCTTGGGGCACGTCTTCGGTGCCATTTGAAGCCTATAATGAGACCGCACGAAACGTGCTGGAACGACTTCTAAGGCTCGAATCGTCCCCCCCGCGGGACTACTGGCTGCTACGCTGCGATTCCGGGTGGTGTCTTATAAGTGTGCAAGGCGTGTGGGGTGCTAGATGCCGCTGAACGCGTGAAGTCGCGGGTCTGTGAGAAATTTCTTTTTCGCCATGAAGGGTACATGCCTTGGCTCCGCGATCATCCGGTGTACCGAACTTCACTCTTCCCGTGAGGTAAATACGATGCGCGTATCCTTCGTCCTCGCCTTCGCCGCGATACTCTGCCCTTGCGCTCCGGCCCAGAATTCTACGGCGGGAGAATACGACGATCAGGACGCCTACGCCATTTACAGCCGGTTGCTTCCCGGCGAGCAATCTTACGGTTTCGCCAAAGGCACAATCCTCGTCCAGCAGGAGACCGCACCTCCAGTGAAGCTTGACGACTATTGCTTGACGCCTGAGGCAGCCCGTGAATTCAAAGATGCTATCGAGGACTACAAGCGCCATAAAGAGCCAATGCTTTTGCAGCGGAGGTTCGAGATTGACAAGCCTTATGAACTTGTCAGTACAGAGACCATCGGAACTCTCATCAGGAATTACAACTGGGACGATTTTTACAAGCGGTACCCGGATTCAGGCGGGATCATCAGGGTGACTGCTGTTGGTTTCAATCGCCAAAAAACTCTAGCGATAGNGTTCACGGGAAGTACGTGCAACAACCAGTGCGGGCGTGGTTCCTTTGTTCTCTTTAAGAAGGTCGATGGGAAATGGAGGTCCGTGCCCGGCGTTCGATGCTCCGTCGCTTCGTGAACCATCGACAGTGCCGCGAGTGGATTCCATCGCGTACTCGTTGGTTGGCCTCAGAAGGTCCTATTGAGTCGGCCACGATGACGCCAACAACGAGGCGTCAGTGCAGGAAGAGAATATGAGCGCCGAATGGACGGAGGTATTCTTGTGGCGCTTGGTTCGGGCATACTCAGATCTCTTTCGCGCGTTCCGGGCCTACAGTGTTTACTGTATTTGGCAGCTTCGGGCGGAATGGCTAGCATAGAACGACAGTTCTCCCGAAAGCCGCCAATGGCGGCGCAGGGCGGGGGAAAGCCACTTCTGTTCATCAGGTGCAACTTAGCGCTCTGATCGAGCACGTCATTCAGTATTTCGACGGCAACCTACGGTGGTTAGGTTGTCGCCACATGATATGAGCGAGCGGAAGCAAGCGGAAAAAATAACGGGTCTGTTGGCCGCCATTGTTGCCTCCTCCGACGACGCCATTATCAGCAAGAACCTTGATGGCTTCATCACAAGTTGGAATATGAGTGCGGAACGGATATTTGGGTACACCCCTGAAGAAGCCATCGGGCAGCATGTCACCCTGATCATTCCATCAGAACGCCACGCTGAAGAATCAGACATTCTCGACCGTGTCCGACGAGGGGAACGCGTTGACCATTTCCATACCGTCCGCAGGCGGAAGGATGGCAGTCTCCTCGATGTCTCACTGACCATCTCTCCCGTGAGAGATTTATCGGGGCATGTAATTGGAGCCTCGAAAGTGGCGCGGGACATTACAGCGCAAAAGCAGTCTGAGCAAGCATTGCGGGAAAGCGAGCAACGCTTTCGCGTGATTACGGATGCTTCGCCCATCATGGTCTGGATGGCGGGGACAGATAAGCTTTGCTATTACTTCAATAAGGGATGGTTGGATTTCGTCGGGCGCACTCTCGAACAAGAGTCGGGCAATGGCTGGGCGGAAAACGTACATCCAGAGGACTTCGACCACTGCCTGCAAATCTTCGTTAGCAACTTCGATGCCCGTCGTCCATTTGAGATGGAGTATCGGATGCGGCATCACACGGGGCAGTACCGCTGGATACTGGATCGAGGAGTGCCGCGCTACGCGCCGGATGGAACGTTTGAAGGATATGTTGGCGGTTGTCTCGACATCCATGACCAAAAAGAGGCAGCAGAGAAGGTTCGGATTGCCGATGACATGACGCGCCTGATGAAGGCGCAGGATGAGGAGCGACGGCGCATTGCCCGCGAGCTACACGACAGTGCTGGGCAAACATTGGCGGTGCTCGGCATGAACCTCGCGCAACTGGTTCACCGGGCAGAGAGCATCGCGCCGGAGCTAGCGAGAGAAGGAAAAGAGATCGAGGCGATAGTCCAGCAATTACATCGCGAGATACGCACTGCCTCTTATCTGTTACATCCGCCGCTACTGGACGAAAGCGGCCTCGCGTCCGCGCTTAACTGGTACGTAGAGGGGCTGACAGAACGCAGTCACGTCGCCATCACGCTGGATGTTGCCGACAATGTTGGAAGACTTCCAAGCGATATGGAGCTTGCGATCTTCCGGCTGGTGCAGGAATGCTTAACAAACGTCCACCGACACTCCGGTAGCAAGACCGCTCTTATCCGAGTAGGTCGGGACGGAGAAAGTGTCCGAATCGAGGTGCAGGATCACGGAAGGGGCATATCGCCAGAGCGCCTGTCCGAAATTCAGTCCCAAGGCTCCGGCGTTGGGATCAGGGGAATCCGAGAGCGTATACGTCAATTCCACGGAGAAATGAAAATCGAATCGAACCGTTCAGGTACCTCTGTGATTGTAAGCATCCCGATGCCCAAGGAAGCCTGTCCATCAGAAAGCGAGCCGTTGCAAGCTGCAATGTAGCTACCCGGGGATCGGACGCTTGCGCTCGCTGGATCGCGCCGTCTCCACCGAGAGTGCTGCGGTTCTTCCGATCACGCGCACTTCCTTGCCACGCAGACCTGCATACTTGAGCGTCATGCCGAGGAGTTTGTATTCGTCCTCCTGATCGTCGGCAGCAAAGGCGTCTTGACGGAGCAACACCAGTTCCACAGGTCGTGGCGCACTCTCCGTCTTCATTTGACCACGCTGTTGATCGGGCGCTGGAAAGGAACCCTGAAGCTGGAAGGCGGGTCACGTGATCTCACGAATCTGGTACGGGTATCCGCTCTCGGTGTCACTCGCTTATCGCACGGAGCAGGACGATTTCTTGCTGGTGCCTAGCGTCAACTTCCATGTAATAGGAAGAAATCGCCCATTGTGACAGGTACGACCTAGAGTTCGGTGGTAACTCTTCCTTCACCATCAGGAACCAACAAGCGTTTCTTTAAGATTTCGGAAACGGCGTTCTCCAGTTTCCCCTCAGTCATATCGCCCTTTTCGAAGTATCCTACCGCTCCCTCTTCGATGAGCTTATCGGCATTTTTTTTGGACAGGCTGCTGGTTATCAACACTGGGATACTGGTCGTACACGGTGTCCGCTTTAACGTTTGCAGCACCGTTAGACCGTCCATATCGGGCATGATCATGTCGAGAAGGATTAGGCTCGGCTTGCAACTCTCAGCAGCAAAAATCCCAGTCTTGCCGTCGCAAGCAATCAGAACTCGATAACCCAAGCCAGTCAGTACTTTGGAATATGCGTGCGCAATAAATCTACTGTCATCAACAATCAGAATCACATCGCTGTCCACAAGGGCCTCCGTCCTCATGCCCGTTATTGGGCACAGTGGCAACCTCTCCGTGGCGACCACATTCCATGACTCAGAGCTTGTTAGCATCCTAAGCCGCACCGCAGGAGGAGGACTGAGGCATTAGTAATCGTGGAGTAACAGAAAGGCTGTGCATGTACTAAGTTAGTTTATGGAATCCTTACCTAAGATAGGAAAATCTGATCACACGCTCTTGCCAGAGTGAGCCTCATACGTGACCGCTCCGCTTGTTGGGTTCGATTCCACTGTGAACCGCGCCGCCCCGTACCAAGAAGATGACTCTAGTAGCGGCGAACGCTCAAAAGGTCCTAGTAAAGGGGATGACCACCTCGGACGCGAATTTCTTGGGCATTAGATTCACTCACTTGCAGCCGCTAGGGAAAGGCCCTTATTTATTGACCACAGGGGCCAAGAGTCGCTTCAGAGCGGCCCCGGCTACTGCCTCGTGTATTAAAATCCGGTTCAATGGCAGCGAATGCGATTTGTACGAAGCCGCTGGCGCAGCGGACGCTACCGCGTGTTCGGCGTCTCCGGCCCCGCACTGGGGTACTTGTGGATAGGGTACTGGGGTTTCTCGACAGGAACTCTAGTGGATACGGCAGTTTTCTTGGTCAAGGTACCGGATTATGTCTGTGAATCACTACTTTCAATGCATTTGCTGTATTCAAACAGCAGCATCCCAAAAAAGCATCCGATTTTACCCGTAGGTCGAAACCCATTCTTTTCGTAAAAACGAATAGCCCTGTTCAGCGGTTCGGTCGTGTCGAGAGTGATTGCCTTGCACCCCGCCTTGCGGAGTTCATCTTCCGCTGTTTCAAGGAGAGACGTGCTTAAGCCCGTTCCGTGCCATTCGGGGAGAACTGCCATGCCTCGAAGGTGTCCTTCGCCGCCCTGCAGAGCTTTGTAAGCGATGGTCCCAACGACTGCGCCGGACTGAAGGCCGCCCGCAGACATTCGAGAATCGCAGCGCAATCCTCATAGGTGCCGTTCCGAATCGCAAATGGTTGTTCGGGCGGTTTCCGCATAGGAACCAAATCATCCGGTACGGTGGAGTCTCTTCCGTGCGAAAAGCCATTATCCCCCATCGATCAAAGTCTTTGGAGGTCACGCTCCGTTTGACGATCAGCACGCGCATGTTGGATATTGAGACGGCATGGACGTTGAACGCATTACTGACGAAATTGAGCAGCTGCAGGAAATGTTCGAAGCGCCGGAGATTAGGCCACTCAGCGCAAGCGACCCTTCGGCC
>JGI12635J15846_10001055_pt1 | contig 24167 bp, 30 predicted proteins | sample BlaSpr_A8_OM2_M2_FD_15846 | JGI IMG/M metagenome (IMG submission 15846) | reverse complement strand
AGCCCGGCCAGCAGACAACCCGACGCCAAGATGACCACCCATCGCTCGACGGTGCCCCTCCGGCCGCTTGCTCGCTCCCCTAAGGACCGGACCAGTTATCTCTCCCTACGGTTGGCTCGTCGTCTCTCAGTCGTAACGCCAAGCGAGTCTAGCACCAGGTCCGCGTTCGCGCTCGCCTCCGCTACACGGGACAAGAAGCGTGATTCCGTCGTGGGCGATAGCGGTCAAGTTTCCACCTGGGTGAGGCCGCGAAGGGCGGGTCAAGATTGCCCACGAGACAATCTAGAAAGCGCTCCACTTCGATTGTTCGATTAGTGTCCGCCACGGGCTACCATCCAACGCGATCCAAGACGGGGTACAGCTCTGGCGAGCCAGCTGGCCCCGTGCATTCGCGCAAATGACGCGGTGTGCCTCGGCTCAGCGCCTTTACCTCGTGGTCGGCCTTAGGCTCTAACAGTGCTCCCCGCGGTTCGACGATCTAGTCAGTGATGCGGAGCGTAAGAAGATGACCATGCGTGGCGAAGGGACCGTCGTCTGGCGCGATACCCGTAACGACCTCAAAACACAAAGGATCGCGATACTGCCGAATGTAGGTCACGGTTTCTGCGACTTGCCCGACCAGCGCGACGACAGCGGCACGGATCTCACCCACGCCTGCCGACGAATTACGAGGGTGGAGTTCGACAACCAGCGCGCCGCCGGCGTCGACCGTGCTGGAGCCAAGGGTGAATACCGCGTCCGACCGCCGACACGCCTCGACAAGGTGCGGAAGGAGATGCAGTTCAGGTGACTCGGCTACCCAATCCGGCGACATGGCGAGCCTGCGCAATTCGTCGAACTGGCCGATCGCCTTCAACCCGTGGGCAATACCGTGACCACGGTCATCACCGTCCCAGCGGGGCTTCATCGACCTGAGGCTAGCAGCCAGCGCGCTTGCCAAATCGGGCGGTGCCCGACGAGGGCTAAGTGGCCGTTAGCGGCTAACCATGAACGGGCGACTCACTACCCCCATTCGATTGTTCGATTAGTGTCCGCCACGGGCTACCAGCAACCCCTAGCAGGGTGATGAATCGTCCAGGCGCGCGGATGAGCGCATTCCTGTGTACAGCACCGCTTGTTCGCGGTGAGTCGATGTCTAGCCGCAGTTGAGCTGTTCGGTTTCGGCGCCCGCCCAGCCGCTTCACTCAGGCTCGCGTCGTATCTCTGCCAACCACGCCTGAGCCCCATTGGAGTCGATCGTGACATCGAACAACGCCGGTTCGATCAAGTCGATCGACCAGCCAACCGCGAAGGCGCTCCTCAGCTCCGCATTGGAAACCCGGCGGGGGCCCCAGTCGCCGGGCTGACGATCGCTGAAACACATCATGTAGTACATGCCACCCGGCCGAAGGGCAGAACGGAGGCTCTGGACAAAGATCGGGCGTTGTTCGTCGTCGAAGACGTGGAATACCCCACTGTCGGTAACCACGTCGAAAAGCAGCCCGAGTTGCTCGAGGTGGAGCGCGTCCGCGACCTTGAAGGTCGCCCTGATGCCGCGCGCTCTCGCCTTGGCTCGAGCACGCTCGATCGCAAGTTCGGCGATGTCGACTCCCATGGCGTCAGCACCATGCTGCGCCGCAAGCATTGCGTGTTCTCCGGTTCCACAGCCCACGTCGAGGGTCCGCCCCATCAGCTTGCCGGCCTGCGCAAGCCGCACGAACTCAGGCTGGGGTCGGCCTATGTCCCAGGGCGGCGATCCCTCGTAGGCACTATTCCACGGATGTCGCTCGGCCACCGAATCAGCTTAGCCGCGAGGAGGAGCGTTACGCACCTCCTGCGTGAGATGTCTGAGGCCGCGATTGGCACTCGGATGGCTAGAGTCTCTTTAGCGCTTACGGACTGTCTGGGGAGCCGAATGAAGAGCCCCGCTAATAGAATCAGCACTTGAGGCGCAGGCGAACTCCTAGCTTTAATGCGGCTGATCAACTAGGACGGGACTGCCCAGACGGGCCCACTTCTATTGTTCGATTAGTGTCCGCCAGAGGCTACTCCCCATACCCGGTTCATCGGCTGCGTTCCCGCATGGCCCTCGTCGTCGCTCAAGCCCGGGGTCATCTAGTGGCGGACGCACCGCCAAAACGTGACTCAAGGTATTTGAAGAGCGCGCTGGTCCTGCTTCCTCGTCCAGCGCGCTCTTGAGCGCTTCGGGCTTTTCTAGCGTGGCACCTTCGTGGTTGCAGTAAGCGCTGTCCGCTGGAGGCCGATACTCAAGCCGCCGAGGCAGCTAGCGACCCCGGCAAACAGCGCCAGTACCCACCATGGGGAACTCCCCTGGAGGGGACCGCCGCCAGTCTGCGCCAGCGTGCTAGTCGTACCTGTGCCTGTCGTACCGGTGCTTGTCGTACCTGGGCTACTTGTCGTGCCGATTGCACTGCAGCCGCCGGCCGGCATGTTAATGCGATTGGTGTCCATCGTCACCGCGCCGTTCCGTGCCAGGGCCCTACCCGGGAGAATGGTTGCTCCCGTAACCATCGTGATCGAGGTCAGGGCAACTATCGTTCCCTTGAACTGCGTTCCGGATCCGAGCGTTGCCGAGCTCCCGACCTTCCAATAGACGCCGCACCCGTTAGCGCCGTTAGTGACGACAACCCTTGAGCTGGTCGCCGTCGTGAGGGAGCTGCCCGTCCGGAAAATGAAGATCCCATTGCCGCTGAGGGTGAGCGTTCCTGTTAGTTGCGCCGATGAAGAGAAGGTATAGACGCCGGGCGTGAGGGTCATGCCGCCCAGGTCCCGGCCGGTCAAACTGCGGGTCGGCCGCCAACTCGCCAGATCGTTGTAGGCGGTCACGAGAGCGTCTTTGGCGCCACGCGCCACGGCGTCGGTCTTGCGCTGGGTAGAGGCAGCCCCCGGCGGGAACCCTGACACTGCCGTACCGGGGAACAACCCGAGTCCGCCACTAATCACCGTTGGTCCGGTATTCGTGATAGCACTTCCGGCCAGAACGGCGAAATTTGCAGCCGTCCCCAAGCGCGGTTGGGTGGCGGCCAACGCCGCCATCGGCCATGCGCCGAGGACGAGGGCTGAGACGACGATTGAAAGAGCGATCACAGGCCGCTGGATCTTGTTCATTGAATTGTCCGCTCCCTTGGGTCCTGGTGGTCAGCAATACGCCGCGCCTGTAGACGCCGCGCCAAAATGCGAAAGGACTCAGGGGCGAACCATAAGAACGAGCTACATGATTTGTCGGTGAGTTACTATCACCATATCACAGTTGATGAGTTCGCTATTTGGTGAGTGGGAAATTGGACGTCCCAGCCTGCTTTTGCCGATCGACGCCCTGATGGAAGGTGGTCAGGCTGGCGTTTGCGTGAGCGCGGGGAGGAAGCGGTAGCCACGCCCTGGAACCGTCGCGATGAAGCGTGGTCGCCGCCAATCGTCCTGTAGTTTCGTTCGCAGATTACGGACGTGACGATCTACGACATTGCTTTCGGCCGCATAGTCGACGCCCCAGAGGTTATCCAGGATCTGTTCGCGAGTCACCAGCCGGCCGGCGTTGGCTGCCAGCAGATACAGCAAGCTCTGTTCGAGCGAGGTAAGGTGCAACTCGGTCGAACCGGACCGCACGCGACGGTGGAGGATATCCACCTCCAGCTCACCGAGTCGGATCACGGGCGTGAACGCAATGGCCTCCCGATAGGTTCGCCGCATGATGGCCAGCGTGCGAGCAACGAGCTCCTCCGGCGAGAAAGGGACAACGAGAATGTCGTCGACGCCCCGGTCGAACGCCGCCAGCTTCGTTTGCAGGTCGCCCCGCCGTGTGAGGGCGATGACCGGGATGCGACCGACGGGCGTCGGGGCAGCACTCAAGCGGTCCAGGAGCTCCCCTTTGCTGACATCCATGTCGATGATGGCCATATGCGGTTGCCACTCGCCGAGCATTGCCGTCGCCTCGGCCTCGTCCGCTGCGATGCGCGTCTGGAACTGGCCATGACTCAGGGCAAGCCGGACAACTTCGGCTAGGAGGGGTTGGCCTAGAACCGTCAACACCCGGGCCGGGGTCCGCAACTGACGGGGATCGGTGCCCTGCATTTTCCGTGGTAGTGGTGACTGCGGCCACCCTCCCGGGGAAGTATATGAGGGAACTTCATGACACGGCGCGGCAGGACTGCCAGACTAGCCTGCGAGGCCCATGTTTTGGTACGCAACGCAGCTCTGGTGCAGCGCATCGTGGATCAAATATGGAACGCTGGGAACCTCGAGCTCGCGGATGAGCTGTTTGCTGCCACCTACGTCAATCACGGCGGTCTAATCCCCGATCTCGTTCAAGGCCCTGAAGGCATCAAATTTAGCGTCGCCTTTTACCGCGCCGCCTTTCCCGGCCTCCATCTCGCGGTGGACCACTTGGACACCGACGAGGATGCCATCACCTTGTCCTGGACCGCTCGCGGACAGACCTCGGCTGATGCGACCGGGGGTACGCTGACCGGAGTAACCCGCAGCCTCGTGGTCGACGGTCAAATCCTGGAGAGTTGGACCAGCTGGGACGCGGGACTCGCCTTGGAACGGTTGGGCGTTGTCCAATCGAACCAATCGGCTGCGACGGGATGAGGAAACCTCATGACAGACGGGTATAAGACGGTCACACTAAGTGTGGGTGCGCCGACGCACAAAATCGCGCATCACCAGATGAGGAATCATGGCTGAAGTACTAGAACAGGAGACCGTTCGTCGGGAGACCACGGCGGCGCAGCCGGCGGCCTCTACGGAGACGTCGGCGTCGTCGGTCGGGACCAATCGGGTCTCGCGCACGTCGNTGACATCGGTTCGCGTAGGCGACTACAACGATCGCGCAATCCAGGCGGTCTGGTGGATTGTCGGGTTCGTCGACATCATCCTGGCAATTCGCTTCATCTTGAAGCTGCTCGGAGGCTCAACGGTATCCGGCTTCGTGACCTTCATGTACGACATCACCCAGCCGCTCGTCGCGCCGTTCCACGGCATCTTCAACACCACCGTTCAGGGACGCTCGATCCTTGAACCCGAGTCGCTGGTGGCGATCGCCATCTACTCGCTGATCGGCTGGGGAATTGTCTCCCTGATTCGGATGATGAATCGGACGGGACGCGCCGAAGGTGCCGCATGACCGTACTGCATCTCATCGTCCTGATCCTGGTCGCTGCGGTGTGCGGCCTCATCGCCGAGCGCGTGATTCGTCGCTCAATGCCATTCGGTTGGATCGGCGCGACCGTGGCCGGCTTTGTCGGAGCCTGGCTGATGGTGGACGTCCTTCACCTCGTGATCTTGCCGACGCTTTCAATCGAAGGGCTCCCGATCGTTTCAGCCATCCTGGGCGCGATCATCGTCGTCGTCTTGTTCAGTCTCGTGGCCGGTCGCCTCGGAACTGGCCACGGCCGCAGCTGGGGCCGGGCCTAGGCTAGGCGCGACTCCAATCAGCGAAGGGCCGGTCGAGGAAGATCGGCCCTTCACGAGCCGCAGGGGGTTTCTCACCAACCGACATGTTTAGCGTCTAGGAGGAGTCACTTGATCGGCGTCCGCACCAACGTCCAACCCGTCGCGGGACCCAACGGATTGTCGTCACTCAGCTACCGTCGCAACCAGATCCGGCGTCGCCGCCATGGCCTCGCCCGTGGCATCGCGACCGGTGCCGGCTGGGGAGTCGTTGTCCTCGCAAGCGGGTGGCTTCTCCTGGCGGGCGTCTTCGGACTGTTGAACGCCTAAAAGCAAGAGGGGGAGACATGCCCAAGGCAAAGCAGCTGACCGTTTGGGTCGAAAATCGTCCCGGAATGCTGGGAGAAGTCGGCTCCGCACTGGGGGCCAAGAAGGTCAACATCGTGGCATTCATGGCGACCGTCACTGACAATCGTGGCACTATCCGGATGGTCGTTGACAAACCCGCGGCGGCAAAGAGGGTGTTTGCGGAGCATCGCTGGGAAACGACCGAAGAGGAGGTTCTAACAGCCGCCCTTCCAGACAAACCTGGTGCCCTCGGAAAGATCGCCCACAAGCTGCGCGAAGCCAGCGTCAATATCGATTATGCCTACGCTGGGTTGGGGCCGAGCGCGCGGCGGGTCAACCTATATTTTGGCGTCTCAGATCTGAAGGTCGCGCTGATAGCCGTCCGCTAAACCATCCCTCAATCGGGGGAGCTTCACGACCCCTTAGAAGTGGGAATCGCGCTTCCCCGAGTTGGCTGATGTTGGCGGCCGGCTCAGCACGGACACTGAGAAGCTCGGTGACCCCTGACACAATCCGCGAAATTCGACGGGGCTTGCCAGCGGCGCGCAAGCGTCTCGCTGATGGCGCGCCGCGCTGGATCCACCTGCCCATCGCCGAAGCGCGCTTGCTGAGGTCGCGGGTGGAGATGCCAACGTATTGTGAAACTTTGCGTCACCTGGGCAAGCGGCGGACTGCCGCCACCTTCCATGCGGTTGTCAACGTGCCAGGGGAGCCGGACCGTGTTTGGGTGGCGTGTGCGGAGTGCACCAGCCTAATGCTGGATGACGTGGATGAAACTGTCGCTTGAGAGGCTGGACCCTGGTCGGCGATGCTATTTTGGGGGGGAACCGCTCACCGACCAAGCGCGGGGAGATCAGTGCCCATCCGTGTACTCGTCGCCGATGACCATAAGGTGGTCCGCCTGGGGTTGAGGACGTTCCTCAGTTTGGACGCAGACCTCGATTTGGTCGGCGAGGCGTCTGATGGCCGGGAGGCCATAGAGATGGTCGGACGCCTGAAACCCGACGTCGTGCTCATGGATCTGGTGATGCCCGAAATGGACGGAATCGCGGCCACTGCTGCGATCCGCCGGGACTATCCGGAGGTCGCGGTGATCGTCTTGACCAGCGTTCTCGAGGATGCGTCCGTGGCCGACGCCGTTCGGGCGGGTGCGATCGGGTACTTGCTCAAGAACGCCTCTCTCCAGGACCTGCACCGAGGCATCAGAGCAGCCGCCGCCGGCCAGGTCTTTTTGTCACCCGAGGCCGCGGCCCAGCTTGTCCGCCAGGTGAAGGCTCCCGAGAGTCCGGAACCTCTGACCCCTCGCGAGATCGAAGTCCTCCGCTTACTGACCCTCGGGCGCGCCAACAAGCAGATCGCGCGAGAGCTCGGCGTCGGGGAAGAGACGGTCAAGACCCACGTGAGAAACATTCTGAGCAAGCTCCAGGCTGCCAGCCGAACTCAGGCCGCGCTGCACGCGATCCGGACCGGGCTTGTGTCATCAACGAAGGAGCCGACATAGCCCGTTTTCTCAAGCTGGACGACTGCGATTGCGTGCAGTAGGATGGCCGCAAGGAGGGGCCATGGCACAGGTAATGGCTGAGGTTCGACTCGCCGGCTCGCCGTTGCAGACCTACCGTCACGTGTGCGCGTTCTTCCGCAGCCCAGATGAGTTCTATACGGTCCTGCTGCCCTTCATCAAGGAAGGCTTCGATCGCCACGAGCGGGCCCTGCATATCGTCGATCCCAAGCTGCGGCAGGAGCATGTTCGCCGGCTCGAGGGCGTCGGGATCGACACGGCGGCCGCGGAGGCAAGCCAGCAGCTGGAACTGCGGGTCTGGGAAGAAGCCTACCTTCGGGGCGGGCACTTCGTTCCGGACGCGATGCTCACACTGCTCGAGGAGCGGCTCAGCGCTGGGCAAACTGAGGGATTCCCTCTGACACGGCTCGTGGCCACAGTGGAATGGGCCCTCCAGGATCGTCCGGGTGTCGATGACCTCATCGAGTACGAGGCGCGGGTCAACTACCTCGCAGCCAGCCATGTCGATCCTCTCGTGTGCTGCTACGATCTCACGCAGTTCAGCGCCGGCGTGGTGATGGACGTCCTGCGCACGCATCCGATGGCGATCATCGGCGGGACTCTCCATGAGAATCCATTCTTTGTCCCGCCCGACCAGCTTCTCCTTGAGCTCCGCGGCCGGAAGCCAACAGCGCTGAACTGAGCTCGTAGGCTAACCGGCTGAAGACGGACGGTATCAGGGCGCCGGCGGATCACTCGGTGGACGATGCCGCCGAACTCCGTCGCGATCTCCGCGACCTCGTCGCCCTGACGGCGCTTCCCGCCATCTGGCTCGGCCAATCGCCACAAGTCATCGTCGAGAGTTTCACGGACGCCCTTCTGCGGACGCTGCGCGTCGACTTCGTCTACGCGCGGCTGCCTGCAGCGGGTGGATCCGGATCGCTGATCGAAGCCCTCAGCCTCGATCCTCAAGCAAGTGACCTGGCGGCCTCGGACATTGCCCATGGGCTGCGCTCCGTCCCGTCATCGGAGGGCCCTGCGTTCCCGCCGCCCATCAGTTCGAGCGGCGCCTCGGTGGGCCTAGCATCGGCGTCGATTGGGCCCCCTGGGCCGGCGTCCGGCATCGTGGTGGCGGGGATGCGTCGGGACGATTTTCCCTCGAGTTATGACCGGTTGCTCGTCCGGGTCGGCGCCAATCAGCTGGCCATCGCGCTCCAGGGGGCCGAGCTCCGCGCGGTGCAGGAGCGGCAACGTTTATCTCGCGAGCTTCACGACTCGGTGTCGCAAGCCCTTTATGCGATTGTCCTGGACATCGCAACGGCGCAGCGCATCGGTGCTGCCGACCCAGCGCGGCTCGAGGCAATCCTTCGGGATGCGTACGCCCAGGCCGAGGCGGGACTTGCCGAGATGCGAGCGTTGATCTTCGAGCTGCGGCCGGAATTCCTCAGCCAGGAAGGGCTCGTGGCCGCGCTCCAAAGGCAGGTTGCGGCGGTTCGAGCTCGGCACCAGCTTTCCATCACGATGGACGCCACCGACGAGCCGGAGGCGGACCCCGCAGTCAAAGAGGCGCTATACAGGGTTGGGCAAGAGGCGCTCAACAACATCGCAAAGCACGCTAGCGCGCGGGCGGTCGTGATCACGCTCGAGGCGAGTGCAAGCGAGCTCGTGCTGCGTGTGCGCGACGACGGCCGCGGGTTCGACGCGGGGAAATCCTTCCCGGGTCACCTGGGCTTACGCTCCATGCGCGAGCGAGCCGCCTCCGTCGGTGGTGTCATTCTGATCAGCAGCGCGCCTGGGCAGGGGACCGAGGTGACCATCCGGGTGCCGCGCCTTAAGACAGCGTAGAGAACTGTCAACGATCGGCGAACGCAAGCCTGGCGCCGAGGGCGACAAAGGCGCCCGCGAACGCGCGGCGCATCCAGGTCAAAACCTTAGGCCGGGAGATGACGTGCTTTCGAATCGCGCCGGCAAAGCTGCCGTAGGCGACAAAGACGACGAGCGTTAGCAGCATGAAAACGGCGCTCAACTCGAGCATAGTGACAAGCGCGTTTGGATCATTGGCACTCACGAACTGCGGAAGAAACGCAAAGAAAAAGATCGTGAGCTTCGGATTCAGGATGTTGACCAAAATTGCCGAGACGATCACGTTTTTCGCGGAGCGCGGGGCGGTCTCCTTGTCCACGGTGAGGGCGCCCTTCTCTTTCAGGGTTCTCCACGCGATCACGAGTAGGTAGGTCACACCTACGTATTTGAGAGCCTGGAACGCGACGGCACTCGTGTGCAAGAGCGCCGCAAGCCCGGTGACGGCCGCCACCATGTGCGGAATGATCCCGAGGGTGCAGCCGACTGCCGCGATGATGCTCGCCCGGGCGCCGCGCGAAAGGCCAGCCGCCAGCGTGTAGAGAACGCCGGTACCCGGCGAAGCAACGACAACGAGCGACGTCAAGAGGAATGCGGTGCTCATCCGCTCTTCCTAGCGCCTATCGTCCCGCCGGCGCGGATTCGCGCGCCTCGGCTTCGGATAGGCCGGGCTGCTGATAAATGCCGATCAGGTTTCCAGCGGGGTCGCGGAACGTTGCGACAACCTCACGGGCATGGGGATCAACGTGATGGACGATTTCGCCACCTGCGGCCATGACTGCGTCAATCGCCTCCGCCGCGCTCGCAACCATGATGTAAACCATCAGTCCCGGCTCGGCGGCAACCGGCCGTCCAACGACCCACGTGCCGCTGACCTCGTTGACGGTGTCGTCGAAGGCCGTCGAACCGTCGCCTCGCCGTCGGGTCTGCCATCCGAAGGCACGGCGGTAGAACGCCGCCGACTGCTCAACGTCCTTCGCAGGAATCTCGATGTAGCAGATCTTGCCGGTTCGATACGTAGGCGGCTTAATGGCTGTACTCCCTCCCGATGCTAAACGAGTCGCTTCTCGAAACAAATGCTCGTGGGCGAGGATGAGTACTCGCCCCAGCAATCCACTTGCGTGAAGCCGGCGCGGCGGTAGAGGGAGAGCGCCGCACCCTGATAGATGCCGGTCTCGAGCACAAGGCGGTGCACACCCAGATGTTTGGCGGCGGCCTCGAGGCCGGCCAGCACGGCACGCCCGACTCCCTTGCCGCGCTGATCGGGTTCGACGTACATCCGCTTCGCCTCGGCGGTCGTCGAGTCGAGGACGCGGATGGCCCCACACCCGACCGCCCGGTCACCGTCGCGCGCGACGAGAAAGGTGCCATGGCCCCCTTCGAGATGTTCAGCTTTGAGGTTTGGCCCGAAGCGCTGCTCGGACGGATAAAGCTCGGCCAGGTCGGCGTCAAGCGCCGCGATCAATCGGCGGGCGTCGTCGGAGTCGAACGGTTCGGCCGCAATGGACAGGCTGAGATGGCGCATCCCCAACAGGATAGGTTGCGACCAAAATCCGGCCGATTAGTGCCCTGACAAGGGGGTACTGCGGATGTATGACAGTCAGTTTTGGGCAAAGTTGCGCACTTACTTGCAACTTCGGCTATTATGCCGCCATGAAACGAACCCGACGACTCATGCTCGCTACCTTATTTTCGATTCTTTTCGTCGGGGCAAACTCGCTCGTCGCCCTGGCGGCAACTGACCCCGGCCTGGGAGGCGCCGCCAATTTCGCGGTCCTGGCCGGAACCACCATCACGAACACGGGACCGTCCTGGATAACCGGGGCGATCGGGGCCGGAGCCGCCGGGATCGCACCCGGGAGTTTCCCGCCCGGAACCGCCGGACCTCAGCACGTGAATGATGGCGTCTACACCACGGCCCAGACGAACTTGACGACCGCGTATGCCAACGCTGTACAAACCTGCACGACCGATTACTCTGGCGTCAATCTCGGGGGCTTAACCCTCGGACCAGGGGTCTATTGCCAGACAACGGCGCCAACGCTGACCGGGACGCTTACCCTCAACGGCTCGGGCGTCTACATCTTTTTGATCGGAACCACCGCCGCACCGACGACGCTTGTCACGGCATCCGGCTCAAAGGTGGTCCTGATCGGCGGCGCCCAGCCATGCCAGGTCTACTGGCGGGTCACCACTTCGGCAACGCTGAACACCACGACCCAGTTTGTCGGAACCATCATGGCCAACGCTGGTATCCAAATGCTGAATCGAGCCACGCTCTATGGCCGAGCTCTGGCACGGACCGCCGCGGTGACGTTAGACACCAACCGCATCATCCAGCCCAGCGGGTGCGGCTATACCGCGCCAGGCGCGGTTGCGGCACCGACCGGGAATACCTTGCCGGCGACGCTGCCGCCTACGGCCGCCGTCGTGGCCCCGCCGAGCAGCGGCGGTGGTCCGCTACAGGGCGACAGTTTCCCATGGATCCTGGCGCTGGTCGCCGGTGTCCTGGCTGGAGCTGGCGCCGTCAGGGCGGGCTTGACGATCCGAGGCTACCGCCGCCGCACCTAGTAGTCTGGACGGCGGAAAGGTTGGCGCGGACTTCAATGGTGTACGCACGCCGCGGCTCGACTGGTCGGCTGACCGCCGCGCTGATGGCGGCAGCCCTCCTGTCTGCCTGCGCAAATGCCCAGGCGAGTGGCCAGCCGGCTCGCCACTCGTCGCCGGTGGCCGCGAGATCGGCCATGCCCGCACCGGCGCAAGCCACCGAACCGCTTCCAGCCCCATTGTTCGACCCCAGCATCGATCTGCGCGCTGGGCCAGTCGACGTGCCACTCGAGCTTCGGCTGCCCTCGCTCCGGCTTACCGCCCCGGTGCTCGGCGTTGGGCTCAACTCGAAAAACGTGATGGACACGCCGATGGGTTCGGCCAACGATTCCGTCTGGCAGAAAGTGTTCTGGTATCGGGGCGGGGGGATTCCGGGCGACGCGACCACGGCCACGATCGCCGGGCACGTCGATGATGTCCTCGGCCGCCCGGCCATCTTCGCCCGCCTCAAGGATCTTCGACCAGGCGACGCCGTGGTCGTCCACGACGCACGGACCGGGCTCGACGTGGACTTCCTGGTTACCAAGACCGTGAGCTACACGCTGCAGAAGACGCTCGACCCGGCCGTTCTCGCTCAGATCTACGGGTCGGGACCGGTCGCCGGTCAGGGATCGCAGCCATCACCCGACGGGCTCTCCCACCTGACGCTCATAACCTGTACGGGAAACTGGGTCAACCAGATGGGCACATTCGATCATCGCCTGGTGGTGTACGCGGTGGGGATCCCGTCCTCGCCCACACCCGGCCGGTCGCGTTCCTAACCCGACGCTGGCAGCCGGCGTTGGCGGATGCCATAAAGCGCCACGGCGGCCGCACCGATGCCCAGCGCCGTCGCGACCAATCCCCCAACGACGAAGAGCAGCTGGCGATCCGCAATGCCGTAGGCGATAGCGCCCAGCCCCGGAAGGCCGACAACGAGGATGACCGCCACCGCAAGCCCGAGCGTTGCGGGCGTCACCCAGGTGGTGCGCAACGAGAGACCCCCCGGTCGCGACCACATCAGTCCCATGAACAGGTCGGCCAGAGGCAACAACCGCAACTGCAAGGCATCGAGCGGCGGGGCGTCCTTCGGCACGCGTGTCCAGGGATAGCTCACCGAGCGAATAACGTTAGTACGCCCCGGATTGATTCATAAACGCCGAAACTCATAGAATCCGCGCGCAATGATGCGCGTCCCCGGCATCCGGGTGGTCGCTCCAGTTTTGGCGTTCGTCTTGACGGCGTGCGGCGCCGTCCAGGCAGAAACGCAGGCACGCCCATCCGTTGCACGCGCGTCGCCCAGCCCGTCGACGTCGCCATCTCCTTCACCTACACCAACACCCCATGTCGTTATCGACGCCGCCTACGTCGCCGCTGAACTGGGCGTCGTCGAAGATACGATTCGGATGGCCGACACTCCGGGCGACGACTACGCCAGTCTGGGCGATCGTCAGCAGCACGCGTATCAACTCCTGGCCGCGCACCCCGACTGGATGCCGGCGATCCTCAACGCCGTTTCGCCAACGGCGCGCTCGGCGATCCAGGACAACCTCGGCGCGGCGCAACAGATCGATAGCCTCAACGGCGCGCGCAACTCGTTGCCGCACTGGCAGATCATCGCGCCGCCCGCGCCGGAGGTCCTGCTTGGTTATTACCGGGAAGCGCAGCAGGCATACGGCGTCCAGTGGCAGTACCTGGCCGCGATCAATTTGATCGAGACCAATATGGGCCGCATCCGGGGACTGAGCTCGGCGGGCGCGCAGGGTCCGATGCAGTTCATGCCGGCCACGTGGGCCAGCTACGGTCACGGCGACGTCAACAATCCACACGACGCCATCCAGGCGGCCGGCCGCTACCTGAAGGCGCACGGTGCTCCCCAGAACATGAGCCGGGCGATCTACGCCTACAACCCCAGCAACCTCTATGTTCGCGCCGTCCAGCTCTACGCCCAGCAGATGTTCGCCAACGAGCGAGCCTTTCTCGGCTACTACAGCTGGCAGGTGTACGTCCAAACCAACGGCGGCGCGGTGCTGCTGCCGGAGGGTTTCAGCGGCTAGGCGATTCGCTCTCTAGCCGGGCGTCGTCGGCACTCGCGAAAAGAATCGGAAGGTTCGCTGCAGCGCATCGTCGATGGCCGCCCGGTGTTCGGTCGCTCCGTAGCGAAGGAATCCATGCGGCGCATCCGGGTAGATGACGATTTCTTTGTCCGTTTTCAACGCGTCCCTAAAGGCGGCGATCTGCTCGGCTGGGATGCCGGGGTCAGCCCCGCCGAAGATACCGAGCACCGGGATCTTGATCTCATTCGCGAGCTGCAGCGGCGACAAGCGCCCTGGCTCCGCCCGGAGATGGCCGTAGTAGGCAACCACACCCGCCAGCGCGGTGACTCGTGCGGCCGCGACATACGCGAGTCGGCCGCCCATGCAAAAGCCCCAGGCGGCGACCTTCGATGCGCCGCGCGCCAGGAGATCGTCGACGGCGGTCTGCATGTCGGCCAGGAATCGCTCGTCTGATAATTGCTGAGCCCGCTGCACGGCAACCGCCATCGCGTCCGGCTTGGTGCCGGTCCGCTCTGGCGCCCGCATCCTCTCGGGCAGCTCCCCCTGGCGTCCAAAGAAATCCACCATCGCCGCCGCCTGGCCGTGCTGCGTGATCCGTCGGGCCAGGTCCTTATAGAAGTCGGTATATCCCCAAATGTCATGGATGATCAGCACCGCACCACGCCGAAAACCCGTCGCGGGGAGGGCGACGAACTCTCGCAAGTTCGCGCCATCGCCGGCACGCAGCGTCCGCTCTTCTTCCCTGACCGCGGCCGGCGCCGGGGGACCGACATCATCGCCCGGCGCGGTGCACATCCGTTCAGTCTATGGTCGGAGCTGTCTGACGAAGGCGGCGACGCGATCCATGGCGGCGTCTATCACCGGCAGCAGCCCGTGCCCGACACCGGGAAAGGTGACCAGCTCCGCCCGTGGCAGCCGGCGGACCGACGATCTGAGCAGCTCGACACGGGCGAACGGGTCGGATTCGCCCGATAAGAACAGGACGGGGCAGGTGATCCTTGGCCAGTGCTCCGTGCGAAGGTCCTCAGGATGGCCCGGACGGTGCAGCGGATAGCTGAGCAACACCAACGCGGCATAGTCCACCTCGGTGGCGGCCATGCTTGCCACCCGGCCACCATAAGACTGGCCACCGGCGATCGAACCAGCTGGCACCTTTTGGACAAACACCGGCACGGCTCTCTCGGCCTTGCCCACGGGAAGGTCGATCGCGCTCGCCTTCAACTGGCGCTTCTCGAGCGCCTTGACGTAGGGCCGCATGCTGCTGGCGTCGCCCGAGGCCCCGTGGGCGAGGAAGATGGGTGGAACATCGGGTGATCGCGGTGGCACCCGGTAACATTAGTGCCCAACTCATGGCACGCGTCCTGCTCGTCGAGGATGAGCCCGCGGCGGCGGGGCGTCCGCAATGACGGTGCTGGCGCGCAAGCAAGGCGCTGCGCTGGTAATCCGCGACCGCAAGCTGGGCATCTTCACCGATAAGGGCTTTACGCCGGTCGATTTCAAGGTGGAGCTGGCGATGAAGCTCGCCGCGCGGCTGCAGTACACGCCGCTCGTCCCGGCCCAGGAGATGGAGGAGCCGGAACTGCTCCGCTTCCTGATGGATACACGGCCGGCGTAAGACCCTTCAACGCGGTACGTTGTTTCAACCGATGACACCCGAGACCGAGCGGCTGCTCGAAAGCGGCCGGCAGGCCGAGACAGAAGGGAATGTCCGGGAGGCCCTGGTGCGCTACGAAGCCGCGGTCAAGCTCGCCGGCACCGAGGCCCTGCCCCGGCTGCGGCTGGGAACCGTCTGCCATCGTCTACGCGCTTACGCCCGGGCGCGCGAGGTTCTCGAGGAAGCCAGCCGTTCCGATCCCGAGAACGCCGAGGTGGCCTTCCGTCTCGGTCTGACCTGCGATGCGTTGGGTGATCGTGAGCAGGCACGCGTCGCCTACTCCCGGACGATGATGTTGGCCCCCAGCTCCTGGCAGACGTGGTTCCTGATCGGACGCGATCACCGTCAGCTGGGGCACACGGAAGTCGCGCGGCTCGCCTACCGCCGCGCCCTCAACGAATCACCCGATGAACCCGAGGTCCTGGCGGAGCTGGGGACCTTGCTCTGGGAGATGGGGATGCGGGACGATGCCTTCCCGTTCCTGGAGCGCGCCGCCCTGACCTGCCCGGTCGATGCAGGTTTTTCTCTGCAACTCGGGCTGGCGGAGATGGAGCGGGGCCAGCTGGCCGCGGCGCAGCGGCACGTGATGGGCGCCAAGCACCTGGATCCCTCGGACCGGCGCATCGACGTCGCGCTGCAAGACCTCGCCTCCCGACGGCGGACCGCCCGCAAGGGAAAGCGCGCCGCCTGATCCGTCCGCGCAAACAAAAGGCCGCCGGTGAGGGCGGCCATTTGTGGGGAGGAGGGGGGCTAGGGGATTTTGAACCTGAGCGCAGCCTAGCAACGCCCCATTACGGTGCCGCTAACTACCCTCCCCCAGAGGGGGAGGGGCCATTTGCCTAGGCGCCCTGGCGCGCTTCGGTGTCGGCCCAGCGTGGGGTCGCAACGTCGGCCGTAAGGACCTGCTCCTGGGCGAGGATCCTCCTCAGGATGGCGACTGACGAAGCATAGGTCGAGTCGAGGCCGTAATAGGACAGGCCGCGCGCACCCAGGGTGCGCGCCTGTGTGTAGGGCGTGTCTGAGGCGTAATGCAGCACCCCGAAGTCGAAGGGCAGTTTGGTGAAGTTGATGTTCTCACGCATCGGATAGCGGGAGGACTCCGTCGCTTCGTAGAGGGCGTTGAGGTAGGGGCCGGCCTCCATTTCCACCACCGTGTAGCTCTCCCGGTGATAGAAATCGAGATAAGCCCGGTTCTGCAAGAAGGTGCCGCGCACCGTCACGGCCCGCTGGTTATCGAGCGCCGACCCGTAGACGAGGAATGGCGCCACGCTGTTGAAGCTGAAGCAGTTGTCCAGCCAATAGGTGTTTTCAGAGTGCTCTTCGTAGACGACATTCGCGATCATGATGTCGCCGATGCTCGCGCTGAGGGTCGCGGCCTTACCGAGGACGTAGACACCCCGAAGTGTGGCGACGCTTTCGGCCACTTCGCGCAGGACGTTGTAGGCGCCCAGTCCAAGGGGGTAGTTGACGTTGATCAGGATCGCCGGGCTCCGCTTCAGCCGGTCCGCGGCCGGGGTACCCAGTCTGGGGTCGAGGTCGCCCGCCACCAGCCGGTCGAGGACGATGACCTGCGCCGCCACGTCGAGGCCAGCCTGGCTGGCAAGGAAAAAGATGCCCCGCTCCTCTTCCTCCCTCGTCCGATGAGCCCGGCGCTCCCCCGCCTCGGCGGATTGCGCGTAGTAGGAGCGCGCCGCGTAGTACAGAAAGTTGTCCCAGTTGCCGCGCGACTGACCTTGCCGGAGTTTGCGTAACTCGGGCACCAGTTCGAGGTTGTTGCTGCGCTCGGTGTACTCCACGATCTCCTGTTGATGCCGCCGGGCGGAGCCGCTCAACAAATTGACGAGGCTGTGGGTATTGCTGGAGATGAAATACACCGGTCGCTCCTGGAGCCCCTCTCGGTGCATCAGATCCTCGATCGGCTGCCACCAGCGACGGGTCGCCTTGACGTAGCCGATCTGGCTGCCACCAAGCATGCGCACACGGAAATCCTTTTCCTCGGCCTGGATGCGGCGTAATGGGGTGAGCAGGTCGCCCCAGATCTCGACCAATCGCAGGGCATCGTCTTCGGAGATCCCCATCCGCTGCAGGACCTTGAACTGTTCCTCTGTGCTCTCGGCGCGGCTCAGGTCTTCCGCGCTGAGGAGCGCATGCAGCTTGTTCCATTCGATCTGGAGCGCCACCAGCTGCGGGATGACATCATCGATGTCGGACGGGCTGGCGATGTAGACGGCGAGCGTTTCCTTACCGTCGAAGTAATAGCGACGGCGGCGGCCCGGGGCGCTCTGCATCTCCCAGCGCTCAACGTCGACGTTGAGCATCCGTTTGAAGACGTCAGCCGATTGACCCAGCACGATCCGCTTGACGGCGATGATGCAAGGCGGCAGGCGGCGGAGCGCGTAGATCAGCGCACCGGTATCGGGTTCGGCGGAGCCGGCCTTCGGATGCAGGCTCGAGCCCATGCCGATGTGCGACTGCTCCAGCACTTTGAGCTTGGTCTCGCCGGAGCTTCGCAGCAGCGTGCCATAGGTCCGGGTGTAGAGCTCGACCGCGTCACGTCCGGGCCCACGATCCGGATCGGGATCGATATAAGCCATTGTGGGTATTATCCCGCGCCTTTTCGAAAGCATGCCGGTGACATAGGGTCGCTATTTACATGTTTTAACGAAAGTTATTTGCGGGGCGCGGGAATTGGCTCGTACCGTGGTCGCTGACCGACCAACCAAAAGCCTCGGAGGAGCCCATCCTGAGAATCTACGAAGCAATTCAAACTGAGACGCAACGCACCACGCTCCGAGTCATGGCCACCCGCGCGGAGGAGGCCAAGCGCAAGCTCAGCCTGTACGCGCTCGACCGCGTCCTTTGGGCGCTCGAAGAGCTGAACCTGGCCGAGCGGACGACAGTGCCCGGCGATGTCGTGGAGCAGCTGCATGCTTTCGGAGTTCCCTACACCCGCGACGTCAAGATCCCGGACCTGATCGAGCTCGTGTTCACGGCCCAGGAGCAGTTCATGAATGTCGAGCCCGAGGAAATCAACCGGGTCCCGACCATCGAAGAGCTCGAGGCTTACTTCGAGCAATCGCGCGTCGCCTGACTTAGCCGTCCCCGGCCGCATCCTATAATGCGGTCACCTTTTGGGGGAGGTGATGCCGGCCAAGCGCCTCGACAATTGAACAGCGCCGACAGGTGGCTCGACGTGAGCTGAAAAGGAAAGCCGGTGTGAATCCGGCGCGAACCCGTCACTGTAACCGGGGAGCCGTGGGCGAGATCCACTGAGGCCAAAAGCCTTGGGAAGGAGCCCAGCGGCGATGATCCGGAGCCAGGAGACCTGCCTGTCGGGGACCACGACCCTCTTCGAGGCTGAGAGGGAGGTGCCAGGCATCTTCTCGATCGGCCTCCAGCACAGATCTGGAGGTACACATGCAACGACGTATCGTGGCGAGTTTCCTCGCCCTACCGCTGCTCTTGCTCGCACCGATGAGCGCATCCGCGCAAACGACCGCGAGCTCCAATGCCCAACGAGCCCTGCAATGGCTGCAGTGCACCCAGCAACAGGCCAACGGCCAGATCGGCACTGGGGGCAACCCCATCGCCCGGTCGTCGGAAGTCGCCGTCGGCCTGGCGGCGGCCGGCCAGCAGGCCTCCGCGATGCACGCGGGGACAACGTCTCTGGCGGACTACCTCAAGACGGCGACGACCACCGAGGTCGGCACCAACGGTGAGCTCCTGCTCGCTCGCGCCTCCGTTGGGGATGCNGGACCGATTGGCACGGTGGCCGCCCAACTGCAGGCGGCAAAGGGCGTCAATGGCGAATACGGTGCCGACATCTATAGTGATGCGCTNGCCATCCTGGGCCTTCGTGCCGCGGGCCAAACCGTACCCGACGATGCGGTCGCCTTCCTGAAGGGGCAGCAGAAGGCCAACGGCGGCTGGAGCGCCGACAACGCGGATCAGTACGGCGAGGATTCGAACACGACCTCGCTGGTGATCCAGGCGTTGGTCAGCACCGGGGTTGCGTCTACTGACCCGACGATCGGCAAGGCGTTCACCTACCTGCAGGGCGTCTTCGGCAATGGCGGCTTCGGCAGCTCACCGGGAGCCGCACCCGATCCAAACTCCGACGAGCTGGCTGTTCAGGCCATTCTGGCGGCGCATCTTCAGTCGGATGCAGCCTGGCAGACCAGGCTCGACGAGGCGCTGTCGTACCTCGCTGGGCAGCAGGTCGCTAGTGGCGCCGATGCGGGCGCCATCTCCAGTCCATACAGCAAGCTGTTCGCCAGTACGTTCGCGCCGGCCGCGTTTCTGCGTCGCGCACTCACGGCTAGGGGTCGTTCCGAAAACGCGATCCCGCTCCTCGCCTGCCCGGCCGCGACCATCGCGACCGCGACGCCACATCCGACGCCCACGACTGCGCCCATCCTCGCGCAGACGGGCCGCGCCATTGATGGGCGACCACTGCTCGGCGGGCTCGCACTTTTCGCCGTCGGCCTCGGTCTCGTCTGGAGACAGCGGAGACGCGCACGCACCTTGTAATTCGATCGGTGATCGGACTGGCGCTGGCCCTTGCCGCCGGGCTCGCGTGGCAGGGGTCGGCGCACGCGCAAACGCATCGTGTCGCGCTTCTGATTCAGCACGGCTCGTCCTGGCCGGGACCGCACGTTTTCTGGAAGTGTGTCGAGTTTGCGCAGGAGGCGATTGGCGGACTCGCCCTGTTGCAGATGGCCGGAGTCAACACCGGCCAGCCGCCCGAGATCTACGACTGGGGCGGGGGCGCATACACCGTATGCCAGCTCGACCGTCAACCTCAGCCGATCCCAGACCGGTGTTTCGGTCCAATGTCGGGGCCTAACTGGTCAGACTGGTCGCAGACCGCGAACGGTTGGGTAGCTCGATCGACGGGCGTCGCCGGGTACACGGTCAGGGATGGCGATGTGGAGGCTTGGACCTACTCCGTCGGGCGAGGGGTGCAGCCGCCGGGGGTCTCGTTCAGCCAGGTGTGTCCCCCGCCGCAAGCGCCGACCGCTACTGCGCCATCGCGGACCACGGCCCCGTCGACGGGCAACGCTTCGAGGGCGTCGCCGTCGGCCGACGCCACATCGACAGCCGCGCCCTCGCCAGCGATGCAGGCACTCGCCCCATCGGTCTCGCCGTCGGCCGGGACGGCGCTCGCCTCGACCGGGCCCACGACAAAATCGCCGCCGCGCGCGCTCGGACCCTGGTTGCTGCTCGTCGGCGCGCTGGCCCTGCTGACCGGATTGGGCGCGTGGAATCTGCGACGGCGCCGGCCGTGACCCGGCATCCCCTCGCATGGTGCGCCTGGGCGACGGCGGCGCTGGCCGCCGCCTTCATCGACCGCAACCCCTTCCTCCAGGCGCTGCTCCTGCTGATCGTCATCAACGTCTTCATTCCCTATCGCGCAGGTCGTCGGATTCGCTTTTGGAAAATTGGGCTCGCGCTCGCGATGGTCCCCATCCTCTTCAGCGTCGCCCTCAGCCGGTTTGGAACGCACGTGCTGTTTACGCTGCCGGCGATCCCGATCATCGGCGGTCGCTGGACCCTTGACGCCGCGGTGTTCGGCGCATCGACCGGCGCGGCGCTGCTGCTGACGGTAGCCATTTTCGCTGTGATCCAGACGACGGTCCGGAGCGCCGACCTGGTCGCCATCTTGCCGCGACCGTTCTACCGCGCCGGCACCACGGTTGCCCTTGCAATCGCTTTTGCCCCAAAGACCGCGGCGTCGCTGCAGTCGATCCGAGAGGCCCGCCAGTTGCGCGGGCAGCGCGCCGGCTGGCGTTCGGCACCGCAGCTGCTGCTCCCACTTCTCCTGACGACCCTCGAGCGAGCGCTGCAGTACGGCGAGTCGCTCGACGCCCGCGGCTTTGGCAGCCGCCGCCGATCCCGCTATCGTCCCGTGCCCTGGGCCATGCCCGACCTCGTGGTAGCAGCTGCCGCGCTGGTCGCCGTCGCCGCCATCGTGCTGACGCCCGCGCAAGCGTACAACCCGTATCTCGGACTACGGCCGACCGCACCGGCCATGGATAGCCTCCTCATTGTTCTCTTGCTCGCGATGCCCGCCGTCACCGCCAGCCTCGTTCGAATGGACCATGCCACTCATCACGCTTGAGGGCGTCACCTACCGTTATCCGGAGGCCGAACGGCCGGCCCTGGTTGACCTCTCGGCCGCCATCGACGCGGGTCAGGTCATCCTGTTGCGCGGCGCCTCAGGTAGCGGGAAGTCGACGCTGCTTCGGTGCCTTAACGGGCTGGTCCCGCACAGCACCGGCGGCGAGTTCAGCGGCCGCGTGATCGCCTGCGGCCTCGACACACGCACGCATGCCCCTCGCGACCTCGGGGCGCACATCGGCTTCGTCTTCCAGCACCCGGACGCTCAGTTCGTTCTCGACGACGTCGAAGCCGAGCTCGCGTTTGGGATGGAGAACCTCGGCCTCTCGCGGCCGCTGATGCGAAAGCGCGTCGAGGAGGTGATCGATCAGGTCGGCATCAACCACCTGCGCCGGCGCCACATCGACACCCTCTCGGGCGGCGAGCGACAGCGGGTCGCGATCGCAGCCGCCCTGGCCGTACACCCGCAGGCGCTGGTGCTCGACGAGCCAACCTCTCAGCTCGATCCGCAGGCCGCCGAAGATGTGCTGCAGGTGGTGATGCGGCTGGTCGCCGAGCTGGGCATGACCACGGTGATCGCGGAGCATCGTGTCGAACGGATCGCGCCCTTCGTCGATCGGATCTGGACGCTCGATGCCGGGGTGCTGAAGGATCAAGCCCCGCGAATCGCGCTCGCCGAGGGTGGCGCGCGACCGCCGGTCGTCGACCTGGCGCTGCGCGCCGGATGGACCCCCATCCCGCTCGGCTTGCGCGATGCGCGCGTTTACGCCCAACGTCTGCCCGACCTCCCACCGCCACCCTCCGCCGCCAGGAGGAAGGGAGACTTTCACGAGGCGGGGTCGGGGCCGGTTATCTGCAAGATCGAGAACATTGAGCATCGATACAACGGCGTCCCGGCCGTGCGAGGCCTGTCGCTCAGTGTGCAGCGTGGCCAGGTCACAGCACTGATGGGGCGCAACGGATCCGGGAAGACCACGCTCCTCAAGCTCGTCGCCGGACTGCTTCGCCCGCAACGCGGCACGGTCCATGCTGATGCCCGCGCCGCCTACGTGCCACAAGATGCCGATGCCCTCCTCTTCGCCGCCACCGTCGAAGACGAATTGCGTGGCCAAACGCCCGAGGTGGCGGCTCCATTTGATGCTTTTTTGCATCGCTATCCACGCGACCTCAGCTCGGGCGAGCGTCAGCAGCTCGCGATCGCCGTCGTGGCAGCGCAGGCGGACCTGCTGCTGCTCGACGAACCGACCCGTGGCCTCGACCCTCTGGTCAAAAAGGCCCTGAGCGCGTTCCTGCGCACGCGCGCTGCAACCGGAGCAGGCATCGTGATCGCGACGCACGACGTCGAATGGGCAGCTCGTACCGCCGACCGCGTTCTCTTGATGGCGGAAGGCGAGATCTATGCCGACGGCCCACCAGGCGCCGTGCTCAGCGACTCACTCGTCTTCGCGACCCAGATCAGCAAGCTCGTCGGCGGCCGCTGGCTACTCGCCGACGAGGTCCCAGTATGAGGCGCTGGGCAGCGGCGCGTGCCGAGGATGGCGTCCTGCTGGCGCTGACCGGCGCCGGTGTCACGCTCTTCCTGGCTCCGCTCCTGCTTGGTTCGCGGTTTCCGCAGCCCATCGTGCTCTTCAGCGCGTTGGTCGCCGTCTCCGCCGTGGTCGCCCTGGCCGTCGCCCTGCAGACGCATCGCCTCTCGACCCGCCTGCTCGCCGTATTGGCCGCCCTGGTCGCGATCGACGCCACGCTTCGCCTCGTGATCGTGATCGGGTTGCTGGGTTTTTCGCCGATCTTCTTCCTGGTCATCGCCGGCGGCTTCGTCATGGGCCCGAGCTTCGGATTCGCGAGTGGCGCGCTGACCCTGCTGCTCTCGGCCGTCCTCACCGCGGGCCTCGGCCCCTGGCTCCCCTACCAGATGCTTGCCGCCGGCTGGGTCGGCATGGGCGCCGGATACGTGGGACGGATCGGTGGACGCAGGTCATCACCGAAGACGATCGCGGCGCTCGCCCTTTATGGCGGTGCCGCGGGCTTTGCCTACGGCATACTCCTCGACCTCTGGGAATGGCCGCTGCTGGTTGCCGCCGGGTCGTCGCCGCTCAGCTGGGCGCCCGGGATCGGGCTCGTGCCCATGGTCCGCAGATTCGGAGCCTTCTACCTCGCGACCTCGCTCGTATATGACAGCTTCCGAGCCGCCGGCAATCTCCTGCTGCTCGCGGTGTTGGGCTCTGCCGTGATTCGGGCGCTGGAGCGGTTCCGCCAACGGTTCCTTACGGTTTGGGCCGTCGCCCCACCGGTGAGGGAGCAGGCCCCGGTTAAGATTTCTCTAGATGTCGGAACTCCCGCCTGAGATCGCGGTCGAGCCCGAGCCGACCGACGCCGATCCGCCGCCAGAAGCCATTCGTCCCGAGCGGCCGCGCATCTGGCCTGAGGAGCCACGCGCCCCGCGCCCGCAGATCAAGCGGCCGATGGAAGAGTGGCTGGCTGAATTCGACGAGCGCGTCAAGCAGGTGGACGCGCGTCCCCGCGAGCAGCCCAGCCGGCGGCGCCGTCCGCGCGGGCTGGCCCGAATCGTCCCCGTCGTGGCACGGCCGGAGCGGCCGAGAGACGCGGCCGGCGCCGATACCGGAAGGCCGTCGGCTCCGGACCAGCAGCGCCGTGG
>JGI12635J15846_10001053_pt1 | contig 24175 bp, 16 predicted proteins | sample BlaSpr_A8_OM2_M2_FD_15846 | JGI IMG/M metagenome (IMG submission 15846) | reverse complement strand
CCGCCAAATCCGCCGTTGAGACGAGTCCCAATTATTTCCGCGGTCCAAGTGTGATCGGGGCTTTCTTCGCCACGTACAAATACAATGTCGCCGACCTTAAGATCGCTGAGCTTCGCGGCCTCTCCCTCTTTCCGGAACTGCGTGCTACCGCTGATCTTGACGGTCACCGTGTCTCCATTTTGGTTAGTAACCTCGACCGACTGGTCGTGCACGGCCGTCAATTTCCCGAACACGCTAGGACGCCTCTCGCCGCCGCGTCCAGGCGTTTGCGCGCCAGCGCCCTGCGCGGAACCGGGATTCTGGGCCGGCGGGGCTTCCTGGAGAGCCCGAGCTTCCACCCGCGTCACTATCACTAGTGCTGACAAACAAAAAAGTNAACCCGATAAGACCTTTGCGATTGCCTTCATTTCAGCCTTCCTCCTACCTCGCTTTAGGTAAATCTACGCCGGNCTGCGGTTAAAAGTCTTCCGTTTTGCTCCGCATCCGAGGACTTAGGCGACTTCTACGTCCGTTAGAGTTTTCTTAAATCTCTTTGCGCTGCTCACTCTTTCTAAATTCCGCTGAATGCCGCACTTAGTTCCCGCGCACTCATCGAATCTCATGCGATCACCTTCGTCGCGGATTGTTAATGGGAAGTAACGGAAACGGCCAGGAGCAAAACTCACCTGGCCGATTCGAATGCGGGCGATCCGCCGACGACGGCGGAGTTTATTTGGTTTTGTAGGTGAACGTGATTTTGGTTTCTTCGTTCAGAACGAGCGGGCGCACGAAGCTGTACGAACTGCCCGCTCGAGGCACGTCGACTTGGACAGGCAGCACACCGGCCACGCGCCGTTGAAGATTCAGCACATTCGCGGAGGCGGAGTTGGCAGCCGCGGCTTGGTTCTTTTTCAAGTCGCGCTCAATTTGCCGCGATTCCTTCTCATCATCCTTCCCGCGCACCTCGATCGATTCCGAGACGCTTCCGATCTGCAACGCAAAACTAACCGACGCAGGGTAATTCGCGTTGTAAAGGACGTCGCGGACAGTGGTCCGGAATCCCTGCATGGCGGCCGTGACTCTCACTCTTCCCGACGGCATGTTTCCGACGATCCACCGGCCGGAATTATCCGTCACTGCGCTCCGTGCGGCACCGGTGTCCAACTGGGTGACGTTCACTTGCGCGCCGGTAACGGTCGCGCCGCTCGGGTCGATGATATAACCGCCGAGCTGCCCTGGCAGGAGTTGCAGAGGCGCAATCCTGTCGCCCACGCTGCCGCCCACTCCCACGCCTGCCTGGAACGACCCCGTCGCGCCCCACGCACTCTCAACCCCTTGATACGATGCGGGCAACAGGTTTGCGGCCAAAGCGTCGCCGCCGAAATCCTTCACTTTGTACTGCTCCGGCAGAAAGACCTCCCATTGCAGCACGGTGATAGGAATGTCCATTTTCGGCAGTGCCAACTCCGATCCGCCCTTTTTTGCAAATGGAGTGCCCGAGTGCATGACCACGAAGGACACTTCGTAGGAATCGACTGTGCGGAATCCGGGGCGCAACAGCGGCACGCGCTGGCCATCCGCGCCTTCTACGGGCTTTACCTTTTCTCCGGCGACGTCCGCGGAGACGATGCTTGCTCCCGTCGGCAATTCCACTTTCAGAAATGGCTGAGCCTGATTTTTTACCGTCAGCTTTACTTCTGTCAGGGATCTGCCCTCGGTGGTCACGAGCGTCGTCACAACGGCTCGTTCGGCAATGGCCGCAAGCACGCTGCTGTCTGGAAATCGTGTCCATTCGAGCGCGAGGCTCGGATTTTCCGTCGGCTGGCGATGATAGCGAAATGCTGCCTGCAAGGGAGAGCGCGCGAGTGAGCGTAGATAAGGATTTGTCTCCTTGATATCCATGCGCTTCAGGCTTCCGCCTTCCGTCGCAGTCAGTTCCATGGTGCCAACGCCTTCGATGAGCACTTCGCCCGTTTCACGTTGCGAGTTTTTCACGCTGAGGAAAGGCACGTCCGCTTTCGTCACGCCGATGGCTTTTTCCATTGAGATCAGGAACTGGTGGGTGCGCTGCGCCGGTGCGTTGACCTTCAAAGTCAAAACGCCCGACCGCACATCGCTGGAATCGACCGAAGCGCCGGATGCGCCCATCACTTCATATCCCGCAGGGACTTCCACTTCGAATTGCGTGGGTTCGCCCTGGATCACGTTGATATCGGCGAGCACGGCGAGGCGAATGTCCGCTTCGCTAACGGAAACAAGCGTTTTCACGTTGGAAAGAAAACGCACTTCACGCGGGACGACCGGTGCAACCACTTCTCGCGTGGCCCACCAGATGTTTGTGGGTTGCCCCGGCACGAGCGTCGCTTCGATCGTGGTGTTACCGTTTGCGGATGCACGGCTCGTGATTAATCCAGAACTTAACTTAACGTTGGTGTGATCGCCGGGAACTTCGAGCGTCATGCGCACATTGCCAGCCGAGGGCACCGGCAGGTTGAACGATGCGCGGCCCGTTTCGATGCTCAAAGGCAAACCGGCGTCGAGAACGACGGAAAACTCTGCGGGACCGGCGAGAATCGCCGTTTGTGTGCCGCCTTCTTGTTCGAGCGGCAGGCCTTTGCCTTCCTGCCGGGCGTCCAGGATCGTCATTCCCGAAGTGAGCGCGACTTTCGTTTCGCCCTTGTTGAATGTTTCGCCTTGTAGCTGAACGGTTCCCATCACGGTTTCATTCGCGACGCGCAACTTTAATTCTCCGCGTTTGATGGTGTAGGGAAGCGGGGCGGNCTCCACTCTCCTGGGCGACTTGTTCGCCAGTTCGAGCAAGCGGTTGTATTCATCGAGGGGCAGCGTCACGTTCCCGGCCGGGGGAACAGGAGGAGCGATCTTGTCTTGTGCAAATGCGGGGACGCTTATTAGAAAAGCAACTGCCAGTAGGAACTTTTTCATCGCCCACCTGCCTTTTTCTCGCGCTGATAATTTAAATCCGTAGTTGGAGATTGGTTTTCGCCTGTGAGTTCGGAAACTAGATAGAGAGAAGGCCCGAGGCCCGCGAAGGAAACTTTGATAGGAAGAATCCCCGCGGCCTTGCCTCCTTGCAGGGTGAGGCGGAAATTGTCGACCAGAGTTTGCGTGGAAACCTTTGGAGCATCCGTTACGGATTCCGTGAGACCCGGGGCCGCAATACTTGAGGGCGCAGGAGTGGGCGCAGGCGCCGCCATACCAACACTTATTGAACTTACGAAGCTGGCGGGCTGCGGTGGAGGATTCAGGGCTGCGGACATTGGCTCCGCGTAGGCTTCCGTGCGGAACGAGCCGGGCTCCGGCGATACTTTAAAGAGCGGCGGGTGATAAACCAGCAATCCTGTCCGCGACACGGGCAAGTCCAGCGCAGGCAGTGCCAGCTTGAATTGTCCTTTGTCATTCCAGGTTGTGCCGCGGCTGATATAAACGATTTCGACGGCGAACTCCGGCGATTCCTCGCCGGCGTGAGATTTTTGCAAAGGCAGCAACACGCTGCCATCCGGCGATTGCCCCGGCCGGACGGGATTGCCCGCCAAGGAGGCGCTCCAAAGCGTTGCACTGGGAGGCAAAGTGATCTTCAGGAAGTTGCGCTGGTTATTCCGGACCGCGTATCGCGCCTGCACCAACAGCTTGCCTTCGTTGGTGATCAAGACGTTGTAACGGGCTTCGGCGACATTGGCCATCAGGACGGCCTGGGATGTGTAGCGCGCTACGTTCACCGTCAGCGATCTTGTCGTCTTCGCGTCGCCCGATCGGAACCGGAACGCGGAGAGCGAAGTGGATTGGCGGCTCGAGACGATTTCGCCCAAGTCTGTGGCGTCGGCGTTTTCTAGTCCTTCGGTTTTGAACTTATTGATTTCGCCGGCGCCGAGAACTTCCACCGCTACGCCTCCCGTGTCGCGTTCGGTGTTCAGCAGGCGCAACAGCGGAATTTCGATCTGGCCATCGCGGGGGCTGCGCGTTTCTCCGCTTACGATGAATTTGGCGTTTTGCTCGACCGGCTCGAGAAACGTCACCGCGAGCTGCCCGTCTTTCATTTCCCAATCCGCCACCGTCGCGCCCGCAACCTGGTTGATCGTCACTTTGTCGGGGAGTGCGATGCGGACTTCCCGCGCGGCGCCTTGTGTTACTTCAACGTTGACCTCGGCAACGATCGTGGTGGTGTCTTCGCCGAGGCCGGTCAATTCGGTCAGCGAGCCGCGCAGACGCAACGCCTGGCTGCTGCGGTGATCTTCTGTTTTTCGTTTCCAGGTGAAGGTCAGCGGCTCATTTCCGCGCGCGTACGCTAACCATTTGCTTTCCGCTCCGGGCTCGGATTTTTCGGCCAAGAGCCCGCCGGTGAGTTTGATGTCCACGCCTTGTCTTGGAAGGCGAACCGCGGCGCGCGTGATTCCGGATGCGGTGGAAGGAAGGGAGATGCTCTCTTCTCCGGCCGTCGAGACGACAGGCAGAGCGACATCTAGCAATAAAACGGCTCGCCCCGGCCGCGAGAGCAGGGCAGAGAGTTGGTTTGAACCCTTTCCCGCCACGCCGGGCACAAGGGAAACCAGCTTGCCGTCAAGTTTTGCTTCGCGCACCAGCAATCCCGCAGGAATCGGCACGCGTACCCAGCCATCCTTTAGTACATCGACTGTGAGGCTCGCGCGGCCTGCGGCGAGGTCGCCGTCGATGCGCAAATCGTAGTCGACACGCGTCAACGTCGCGTCCACCGGCGGTGGTTCCGGTTCGCGGTCCGGTGGGTACGCTTTCGTATGCAGGGATCTATAGTCACCGATGGTGATCACCACCCATCCGGGCGCATGCGATGCTGTCTGCGCGGAAGAATTGCCCGCGCAAAGCAAAAACGCGGCCATCAGGCAAACGAAGAAACGCCAGGGCTTGCGATTTTCGTGCTGGAGAGAAACGAATGCGTTTGAGCTGGTCATTTTCGACACCTCTAGCTTCCAGGAATTGCCTCGGCTGTTGCTCTTTTCAACCCGGGGAATGGAGGACCGTCTTAAGAGTAATAGGCGCCGTTCTCGACGAACAGCGTTCTCACTCTCGTTTGTTACCTCATTAGAGTTAGCATTCTGGACACCGGGTTGCTTGCGGTGACGTCCTTAGAACGAATTTCTCTCTTCAGCTTGCAGAGTTTTACTCATGCCCATTCCTCGCGCCCTGACTCCGCGATTCGGGCTTACCTTCGGATCGCAATGCCCCTTTGCCTGACTCGCGCTATAATTCCGCTGTCCGCGCCAGGTGCCCAGGCGTGCTTTCCGCGGTCGCGAAACCTGAGGAGCGGAGCATCGGTCTAACGTAAGGAGGCGCTATGAATACATTGGAATCCGTTGAGCCCAGAAACCCTAGGACTATCAGAACTATCGGGCGCCGCTCGTTTCTGCGTGTGAGCGCTGTCGCCGGAGGGGGAATTCTCCTCGCTGCGTACATCGAGCCGATGGAAAACGCTCTCGCGCAAGCGCCCCAGGGGCCGCCGCCCGCAATGCTCACTCCCAACGCGTTCATTCGCATTTCGCCCGATGGCATTGTGACGATCACGGCAAAAAATCCGGAAATTGGTCAGGGCATCCGGACCATGCTGCCCATGCTGATCGCGGAAGAACTCGACGCCGATTGGAAAGATGTGCGGATTGAGCAGGGGGACGTCAACTTCGCCAAGTATGGCTCGCAAGTTGCCGGTGGCAGCACGGCGACTCCGACCAACTGGCTCCCCATGCGGCAGGTGGGTGCGGCAGGCCGGCAGCTTCTCGTCGCAGCAGCCGCGCAAACTTGGTCCGTGCCGGAATCGGAATGCGCCACCGCTTCCGGCCGCGTGCAGCATGCGGCGACGAACCGTTCGCTTGGTTACGGTGAACTCGCAGCTAAAGCTGCGGAGTTACCTCCGCCCGATCTCGCTACCGTTAAGCTAAAAGATCCGAAGGATTTCAAAATTATCGGCAAGTCGATTCCGAGCGTGGACAACGAGGCGATCGTTCGCGGCAAGCCGCTCTACGGGATTGATTTAAGACTCCCGGGAATGCTGTGGGGAGTGTTCGCGAAGTGTCCGGTTTTCGCTGGCAGAGTTGTCAGCGCGAATCTTGAGGTCATCAAGGCGATACCCGGCGTGCGTCATGCGTTTATCGTGGAAGGCGGGACGGATTTGACGGGGCTTCTGTGCGGCGTCGCTATTGTTGCGGATAACTGGTGGACAGCCAAAACCGCGCGAGAAAAGTTGGATGTGAAATGGGACGAGGGCCCAACCGCGCAGCAGAGTAGCGAAGGATTTGCGCGCAACGCCGTCGAACTTTCAAAGCAAAAACCTGCGCGTTCGTTGCGTACCGATGGCGACGCCGAAACCACTTTGCAATCTGCTTCCAAAGTCGTGGAAGGAGCTTACTTCTATCCGTTCCTCGCTCACGCGCCGCTTGAGCCCCAGAACTGCACGGCGCGTTTTCAAGACGGCAAACTGGAAATGTGGGTTCCTAGCCAGACACCGCAACGCGGCTTGACACAAGTTGCGAAAACACTCGGCATTGCTGAGAGCGACGTCACGATTCACCTTCCGCGCATGGGCGGGGGTTTTGGCCGGCGTCTGACCAACGACTACATGATCGAAGGCGCATGGATCGCGAAACAACTCGGAGGCACGCCCGTCAAGTTGCTCTGGTCGCGCGAAGACGACATGCATCATGATTTTTATCGTCCGGCGGGTTTTCACTTTTTGAAGGGAGGAGTGGATGCCTCCGGCAAGCTGGTGGCGTGGCGCAATCACTTCGTGAGTTTTGGCGAAGGGGAGCGGTTCGCACCTAGCGCTCAGATTTCTCCCGACGAATTCCCTGCTCGGTTTATTTCGAATTTTGCTACGCATACTTCTGTCATGGCGCTGGGTGTTCCTACAGGGGCGATGCGCGCGCCAGGAAGTAACGGCATCGCATTCGTGATGCAATCGTTCATCGATGAGCTTGCCCATGCCGCGGGTGTCGATCCCGTGAAGTTCCGCATCGCGTTACTCAATACTTCTCCGCTCGAAGGCGCGCCAGCCCCCGCTGGCGGTCAGCCCACTCCGCCTGCTTTTTTGTTTAATGCGCAGCGCATGCGCGGCGTGCTCGAACTTGTCGCGGAAAAATCCAGTTGGGGCTCGCGCAAATTGCCGAAAGACACCGGCATGGGCGTAGCGTTCCACTTCAGCCATCGCGGATATTTTGCCGAGGTTGCCGAAGTTCGCGTCAGTTCTGATAATCGGCTTAAGGTGAACAAAGTTTGGGTCGCCGGCGACGTTGGCAGTCAGATCATCAATCCCACCAGTGCGCTCAATGAAGTTCAGGGCTCGGTGATCGAGGGGCTCAGTCACCTCATGGGTTACGAAATCACTATCGAGCGTGGCCGGGCCATGCAAAACAATTTTCATGAGTATCCGCCGCTGCGCATGAACCAGGTGCCTCCGGAAATTGAAGTCCATTTCCTGAAGACCGACAATCCTCCTACCGGACTCGGCGAGCCGGCGCTTCCGCCGATTTTGCCTGCTGTCTGCAACGCCATTTTCAGCGTAACTGGCAAGCGCATCCGCTCTCTCCCGCTTGCCAAGCAAGGCTATAAGTGGGCCTAAACGTTCAGCGCTTCTGAAGCGATCGCGCGCTATGCACATTTTTTGCGCTGCAGCAAGCGGCGAAAAGTTGCGTGAATGCCTTTGCCATGCAAAAATCCCACCATGCAAAACGCGAAAATCTGGTTCGCTTCTAAAATCTTGCTCCTGGTCTTTTCCTACGCCGCTTCGGCGAACGCCCAAACCACTCGTCCCGACGCCGAAAAACAGCTGGCCCACGACATTTACAAACAATTCATCGAAATTCAGTCCGGCTTTACGACTGGAGCTACAACTCCAGTTGCCGAAGCGGGCGCTGCGCGCCTGAAAGCAGCAGGATTCTCGGATTCCGACATTTTTGTTGGTGGCGCAATCCCCAAAAAAGCAAATCTCGTTGTTCGCTATCACGGCACGGGCGGGCGAAAACCAATTCTTCTCCTCGCTCACATCGATGTCGTTGAAGCTAAACGTGAGGACTGGAGCACCGACCCTTTTCAATTCCTCGAGAAGGACGGCTTCTTTTACGGCCGCGGGACCGGTGACGACAAAGCCCAGGCCGCCGTCTGGATCGCCAACCTCATTCAGTACAAGCGCGAAGGGTTCAAGCCGGACCGCGACATCATTGTCGCACTCACCGCCGACGAAGAGGGCGGCGGGCCGTATAACGGCGTCGATTGGCTCCTAAAAAATCATCGCGATCTTATCGACGGAGAAATGGCACTTAACGAAGGCGGCTGGGGCGAAGAATCCAAAGGCAAAAAAATCTCTAACGATCTGCAAGTCAGCGAAAAATACGTTCTGAATTTTCGCTTCGAAGTGCGCAACAAGGGCGGGCACAGCTCTATGCCGGTGCGCGATAACGCTATCTATCATCTCGCTGGAGCTTTGCAGCGCCTCAGCGAATTCGGCTTTCCATTGAAGACGAATGAAGTCACCGCGGCTTACTTCCAGCAAATGGCGAAAATCGAAACAGGACCCGTCAAAGACGATCTCGCAAAGGTCGCCACCGGTTCGCGGGAATCCATGGAACGAGTTGCGGCGGCGTCTCCCGCTTGGAACTCCACTCTTCGCACCACGTGCGTCGCCACGATGCTGGAAGGCGGCCACGCCATCAATGCGCTGCCGCAACTCGCCGCCGCCACCGTGAATTGCCGCGTCCTGCCGGAGGATTCGCCCGAATACGTTCTTAGCACCTTGCAAAAAGTCGTGGCGGATGATCAGGTCAGCGTGAAGCAGATGAGCGACTTCAGCAAAGCCGCTGCTTCCCCGATGCGCCCCGATTTGCTCAAGGCTGTGAGTGATATCACAAGTCAGATGTGGCCAGGCGTTCCAACCGTTCCCATCATGGTCATGGGCGCTACCGACGGCAGATATCTCCGCGCCGCCGGCATTCCCACGTATGGCATTCAGGGGTTTTTCATGGACCGCGACGATATTCGCTTCCATGGCCGGGATGAACGCCTGGGCGTCCAATCCTTCTACGAAGGCCAGGCCTTCCTCTATGAACTGGTCAAGCGCCTTTCGACAGCAGCCAAATGAAAATCCGGCCAAAAACAACGTGTTCTTTCAGCAATCCGATCACGCATTGGGCCGCAAATGCGCGATCAGGCTTTGCACGCTCTTTGCCAGTTCTGCCACTTCTCCCCGGCCCTCAATCTCAAAATCAATCGCGCTATGTCCCTCCGCAGCGTGATCCACAGCTTCCCGCAGAATGATCAGTGGTTTCACCACTTGCCGCGGCAAAATAAAGCTCACCCACACGCTAAACAACAGCGTAATCGCGGACACAACGCTAAGCGCCCATTCCGCCGACCGTATCAGCCGCCGCGCTTCCCGATGATCGTTTTCCACGCTCTTCCAATTTTCTGTCTCAAGATCACTCAGCAAGCCTAAAACTTCCTGACTCGAAGTCTGCAAATCAGCGGTGACCGGGGCCAGCGCCGGGTTCCCTGCCTGAACCGTCTCCGAGATCTGCGTATCAAACGACCCGACGCGGTTTCGCAGCTCCTCGATCAACTGCGCACGTCTCTTAAAATTCGCCACTCGCAGCAAATCGTTCAAATCTTTTTCATAAGCTCGCACCACCGCCTGGATACGGTCCGCATCCCCCTGCCCCGGCTGCCCCATCGCGGACACTGCCAGACTTAATCGTTGTTCGTATACGCCAAGCGCCTCCAACGCCTTTTGTGTTTCTCCCATGTCTTGTGGCTCGAGCTCTTGTATCTGGCTCACAATCTGCTTGGTTCTTCCCAGTGCCTCGCGGTTCGCCGCGAGGTAGCTGGGATCATGCAGCAACAAATAATTGCGTTCCGCGCGGCGTGCTTCCAGAATCTCAATCGAAGCCCGCTGCGCCAGCGTCGCCGCGGGTGCATCCACGTTGACGATGCGATCCACAATCCATCCCATCTCGAAAAGGTAATACACCGCTAGGAAAATTACCGGCACCAGAATAAATCGCGCAATCGCCAGACTGTACGCCACTCTCTTGCGCAAGGAATTTCCCGGTGCAAGAATCTTGAACGTCTTCCGGATTCCAAGTCTCATAAGCCGGCTCCCGCCAAAGAGACTTCTCTTTGGTCGCCCGATTGTATGTCAGCAAACCATCTGTAACATGCTGTTTCAACTTCGGGCAATCTAAACACCGGAACACGCGCGGCCGAAGGGGTGGCACTAACCTACAGGCGAACCGAACCTCGTTTCTTGCAAACGGTGATTTGACGCGGTCGGTAAGCCAACGAAGCATCCAGGTGAAGATGGAGTAGCTCGCCGTGCGGCCTGGCGCGAACACAGAAGAGAGGGTTATTTTTTTACGGTTTGGATGAGTGCATCAATGGCGTCGACGCTGTCGATCAGGGTTTGGTCGAAGCCGAGCTCGGCAAAATCTACGCCGAATTTTTCTTCTAGGAAAACCACGATGTCCACGGCGTCAACGGAAGCAAGACGGCCGCCGAGAAGCAGCGACGCGTCGTCCGCGAAGGGCTGCCTGTCGCCCTTTAGCGCCAGCAATTCTTGCAGATACTTGCGAATCTCTTCCCGGTGGTCCATGTATTTCCCTCAGTACGCGAGATCAATCAAGTGCGCGATAAATCGAAAGTGTTCCCGGATCGGGTAGGTGCGTTCCGTATAGTCGAAGACGTGAAGCAAGCAATAAAAGAGAACGACGCAAAACGCGGGGACAATGTGCCCCCGGAAAAACCCCGCGGGCGGTGGACGCCGCTTGCGCAACTGCGAAATGGCGATGGCTCCAGCCAGGGCGGTGCAATAAAAAAGGTAGACGTGGTAAGCGGTGAACGCGCGCCACAAGCCGAGTTCGGAGATGAAGTGCAGGTCGCGAATGAAATGATAGAATGCGTTTCCAAAACCAGCAGCTGCAAAGGTGGCAACGGCGATACGAAGNTTTTTGTTCTTTTTGAAATAATTCAAAAAGACAGGATAGAAAAAGAAATCCGCAAGTAATTCCTTGAAATAGAAGTAGTAGCGGTTCCAGAATTCCGCAATGGTTCGCGCAGACAAAGGACGATAGGTATTGCGAAGAGCATTGAAGCCGGCCATGCGGCAGCAGGCAACAATGCGGTGGCCCCAAACCGAAATATAAAATACCTCTTCAAGGAAAGCTGTAACCAGGCTCGCCCAGCACATGTACCAAGCGTCCGGTCTATGCTGGACGCTATGAACGAAGGCCACCGGAAACGTCGGTACCGCAAGATAGCCGTGGACGAATAACTGGAAGTATTTCGAAAAGACAGAAATTAGAAGCGACCATGCCAACAGTTTCAGGCCCTTAAGCTGCGTGACGGCCAGTTGCTCGCCGTCCCGNGCTTCAATGCGGCGCAAGTAGCTTGCCCCTTTAACAAAAGGAGTGTGCGTCGATCCCCAGAAGGGACGGTACGTGCCGAGCTGCAAACCGAAATCATCGCGGTCTGCGGCGCGAAGGTCCTGGAGGGAATAAGCGATGAACCACACGTAAGTGCCGAATGTGTAAGCGAGAGCCCAGACGGTTACGTAGACGGGAGTATCGGTTGGGAAGTACGCGGCGAAGATGATGAACAGCGAGTACGCGGTAAGAAGAAAAAACACTGGATGGTGACCGACCACAGAGTTGCGGAGCTCGGTGGCCACCCAAAAACTTACCGCCCCGAGCATGATTACAAAAATGATGAGCGAAAACGTATAAACGGGATGCAAGTAAGTGTGCCAGGGAACGACGAACGTGAAGATCAGGGTTGCAACGGTAACGAGAATCCTGCGGCGAGCGGGGACGAAGGTGATCATGACGAGGCAAAGACTGAGCGGAATCCAGTCTGGCGTCCCAAAACTCAGACCGAAAGCGAACAGGACAAGAATCAACAGCTTGCCGGCAAATTTCTGCGCCAAGCTCGTCACGAAAGGATAAGTCTCTATGCGCGGGATAATGCGGAAATTCGCAAGCCAGCTTGGGATGCGGCTTGGAAAGGCGTCTGAAGTAGTTGCGACTTGTGTACTCAACACTTTCCCTCGACCAGCATTCCGCCATTCTTACTTGGCGCTGGCGAACTGACCCCAGAATTCCGCCGGCAGCGCGACAGTTCGCGTCTCTAACGACGATATTTTCAGATTACCATCGGAAAAGTGTGCCCTCCGCCATGAACAGCGGGCGATTGTGGAATACGACAACGCCTTTTAAGACAATCCGCATAGCGAGGATGCGGCTAACGCCGGGCGGACGGAAAATGTTAGGTGCGCTAAATATTTGGCATCTGTAATGCGTCGAGGTTCAATTCGCCGGTTGACATCGGTGGGATGGCATCGACCAGGACAATATCCGCGGGGATCATTTCAGTTGCAAGACTCTGTTTGATGAATTCGAACAGCTCTTGAATCAACTTTCCGGCGAGGTTCGTTTGGCCAGGAGTATTCGAATGATCGGCAAACTTTTCACTGACCGTCATCGGTTTGGGCCAGGCAACCACAGGCTCACTAGCAGGCGTTTCGCGTGGAATCCGCTGGAACAAGGCGTCAAAGCGGCCATCCGGCTGCGTGCTCGTCCAACTCCAATCCAGGGAAAAACCCATATCGTCAGCCATGCTGCAGAGGGCTTGCGGATGGACACCCTGAGCGGCAGCCTGCGCCACCGATTCTTTCACGTCGGCAACCGTCCGAGCCAGCTCTGACATACGGATCTCTTTCATGGCTGCGACATCGTTCTGCAATCGGGCGTTAGGAATATTCTTGATCGCAAGAATTTCGCACTCAGGCTTTTCAAGAGCTTCTTTGACAGATTCTATTGTCAATTCAAGCCCGGACCAGTCAAGCCAGCTAGGCTCCATGGATTTCTTGGCTTGCTCCCCCACGGAGAGAATCGCGTTGAACCGAAATCGAGTCAGTTCGTTATCGAAGCGTCCCCGCTTGGGTTTGACCTCCACTCGTGAAATCTTGGGGAAGCGCTGCTGCAGGGCAAGGAAAAAGGAGGGCGAGAGCAATAACTCTTCCTGCTGCCGTATCCGTCGAACGATTCGCTCTCGCAACTCTGCCAAATTCAGCGACGGAGGAGCTTGATGCAATTCGACCGAAGACGCATAAGTCTCCAGTAGAGGCAAGCTGCGCACATCGCCTATAAAAATCTTCCCACCCGGCTTGGTTAATTCCACTATTTGTTCCAACACTCGAATCAGGTAAGTGACGCTGGGAAAGTATTGGACGACGGAATTAAGGATCACCGTATCAAAGGAATTCGCGCTGAAACCTTCGAAATTGTCCGCCGATCTTTCAAGAAGCGTAGCGGCAGGCGACGACTCTGGCGACTGCTCAAGTTGCTCTTTGAGCCGCTGCAGCGCAGCGTTGGATTGATCTGCGCCAACGTAACGTTGGCAATGCGGCGCAATGCGGAGCAGGAGCAAGCCAGTTCCGCAGCCAATCTCCAGAACTTGCTGAGGCCGGAGCGCCAATATTTCTGTCACCGTGGCTTCGACCCATTCGCGCATTTCTTCCGCTGGAATTGGCTGCCTGGTGTAGCTGCTATTCCATCCGGCGATGTTAAAGGCCACAGCGGAAGCCGCCGCCTCCTTCCCAAACTGCATCAAGTCAAATGTTTTGCGCCACTTTTGGAGACGCTTGCGCTCTTCTTCGGTGCCAGAGAGAACCACCTCCCAATAATTCGTCTCTGGTAGAACGTAAGCGACAAGCTTTTTCTCTCCGGGAATAACTTCGCGAGAAACGATGGCGACATCGCGAACACCGGGGTGCGCTCGCAGAGCGTCCTGGGCTTCACTTAGCCGCATTTAGTTTTCCCTGAGCGAGGAGCTCCGCCAACTCTTTGCGGTTCACTTTGCCGTTGGCATTCAGCGGGATGGATTCGATGTGATGGACCGTCGAAGGCACCATATAACTCGGAAGGCGCTTCTTGATTTGGGTTTTCAAGGCGGGATCATCGGCTCCGATACGTCCGCAGACGAACGCCACAATACCGCTGGCGGAGCCGTGCTCGACGGGCCATGCGATGACGGCGACGGAGTCGGTTTCGTAAACTTCGCGCAAGTGCGCTTCGATTTCTTCGAGCTCCACGCGGAGACCGAGCACTTTTACCTGGTTGTCGATTCGACCGAGGTGATGGAACACGCCGGATGCATCGCGATAAGCGAGATCGCCGGTTCGATACCAACACCTGCCGGCAAGATTGGGAAAGCACTTGCTGCTGAGCTGGGGGTCGCCGAAATAGCCTGAGCTGAGCTGCGGTCCGGAAAGCAGCAGTTCACCATTCTGGCCGTCGGGGATGAATTTTAGAGCAGCGTCAACAATGGCCGCTTCCATTCCGGGGAACGGAGTGCCGATGGCGACGACGCCGCGGGCGGGAGTGGCATTTTCCGGGCCATGGAAGCGTTGGCCGATGCAAACGACGGTCGCTTCCGTGGGGCCGAACAGATTATCAACAACACTGTTGGGCGCTGCAGCTTTCCACATGGAGGCGGAAGCGACAGGGAGCGGTTCTCCCGCGAAAAAAGAATAACGCAAGCTAGTCATAGAATTCGGAGCGAGCAACTTCATGCGTTGCATACTGGCCGCGATGGAAGGAACTGTGAAGACGATCGTCGGTCGGTGCCGTTGAATGAAAGACGATGGCGCCATCATTTGCGTCGCAGGAACTACGAGAAGCGCCGCGCCGTATTTCCAGGTGACGAAGAGATCGAACACGGAAATGTCGAACGTAATTTCCGTGATGCCCGCCATGCGGTCCGTCGGCTCAATTGCATATTGCGACTGCATCGCCTCGACAAAATGAGCCACCGCGCTTGAGGGGATCATGACTCCCTTGGGGATGCCCGTCGTGCCGGAGGTAAAGATGATGTAGGCGGTGTGGTCCGGCGAAACTTCGACTGGCTTGTCGGAAGAATCGTAAACTGGAAGAGTATCGCGACCTAAAATAGTTATTTTTGCGCCGTCCGCGAGCTGGCGTTCGGATGATGTGGGAATTCCGGGAGCAAGAATGATTCGCGGGCCGCGGGCGAGGACGCGGTCGGTCAGGAGGGCCATTCCATTCGAATCGACGATAAGAGCATCGAGGGCAATGCGTTCGAAGTGTTGCAGGAGGCGCTCCTCTGGATACTTGGGACTGAGCGGGATGTAAGTGCCGCCAGCCCAACAGGTGGTGAGGATGCCGAGATAAGTTTCTGGAGTTCGCGAAGCGAGGATTCCGACACGAGGGGCGTTCGAATGAGAGTGGATGCGCAACCAGCGTGCAAGGGGCTGGACTTGGGCGCGTAGCCCCGCGTAAGTGAAATGTGTATCGCCAACAGAAAGCGCGAGGCTCTCCGGATGAGCAAGAGAGCTTTCATAGAAGGGATAGGCGAGGTTGTATTGCACGATTGTTGTTTTCTGCTCGATAAAAAAGGATACCAGCGCGCGTCGCGTCCGAAGGATGAAAGGCGAGAAAGGTGTGTTGGAAAGGACACCCAACAATCGCAGATACTCTTAGCAAACTGCGCGCTGGGGCAGAGCGTTCTTCCCTCAGGTCGAGGCGGCGAAGAGGGCGCCGAGCGCGGCTGCGGGGATGAATAGGGATCCTTGCGAACGGCGCTAAACGCAGGGTTGAACTGGACAAAGACGGAAGTTCATTGTTGAATGCGGTGGAGTCGCTGCGCTGCAGAGAAAGAGGGTTTTCCCATGGCCGAGCCGGAAGCAGACCTGAGCAAGAAATACGATGCGGTGATCATTGGATCCGGCGCGGCCGGAGGTATGGCGGCGCATGTCTTGACAACTCACGGGCTGCAAGTCTTGCTGCTCGAGGCGGGTAAGAAACTGAACATCGAACAGGAACTCCGTTCGATGGAATGGCCTTACGACAATGCAAACAGGGGAGGGCTTCCGCCCGGCTCGCATTCGCTGAATCATAACGAGTACACGATTCGAAGGCCGCCTTATGGCCCGGGTTTTGAAAAATCAAAGAATCTTTACAGCTATATCGGCAACAGCGACTACGCGAAAAATATCGTGGTCAACGAACGGGACAATCCCTACACGGGCACGAATTACGCTTGGGTCCGCGCGCGGTGCCTGGGCGGCAAGACAAATATTTGGGGGCGGCTCGCGCTGCGGCTCTCCGATTACGACTTCAAGGCCAAGGACCGCGACGGCTACGGCGAAAACTGGCCGATCAGCTATAGCGACATCGCTCCTTATTACGACAAAGTGGATTTGTATCTCGGCATCACGGGAGTGAAAGAAAATCTGCCGTATCTGCCGGACAGCATTTTTCAGCGGCCCACGAAACTGAACTGCGCGGAAGTGACCCTCAAGCAAGGCATACAGAAAATGGGGCGGGTGCTGACGCAGTACAGAGCTGGGGTGACAACCGACGGCTTGAAACACAATAAATATCGCAGCCGGTGCTATGGACGCGGTGCTTGTTCGCGCAAGGGCGGCTGCGATATTCATGCTGCGTTCGATTCGCCTACCGGGCTAATCTACCCTGCGATGGATACTGGTAATCTGACTCTGCGCACGAACTCCGTGGCGCGAGAAATCACCGTCGATCCAGAAACTGGCAAAGCCTCCGGCGTGCACTTCACGGATTCGCAGACCATGAAGGACTACACAGTGCGTGGAAAAGCGGTGATTGTGGCGGCGTCGACACTTGAGTCGGCGCGGCTTCTTTTACTTTCCAAATCCCGGCTCTATCCAAACGGCTTGGCGAACTCGAGCGGGCACGTCGGGCACAATTTTTGTGAACACATCATGGGACCATACGTTGCCGGTCAGGCTACGGACCTTGTCGGGAAACCGCCGACGCTTGATGACGGGCGGCCAGGCAGTTTTTATCTCACGCGTTTTCGCAATCTGGCGGAGAAGCATCCGAAATTCATCCGCGGCTATGGATTCGAAGGCGGCAGCGGAAGCAGCATGTTTCCGCCGGGCACCGACAGCAGCGGGTTTGGCGCTTCTTTCAAGGAAGAGATTCGGAAGAATCAAGGTTCATACATCGCCATGGGCGCGTTTGGAGAAGTGCTGTCGCGCTACGAGAATTTTGTCGATCTCGATCCGCTGGTGAAGGACAAGTGGGGCATCCCTTCACTGCGATTTCACTATAAGTTCGGCGACAACGAGCACCGCATGGCCGAAGACATGAAGGAGACGGCACAGGAGATGTTCGAAGCCGCGGGGTTGAAAATTATTTTTGTGAGCGACCGGGTGCTTACCGAAGGATGGTCGATCCACGAGTTGGGCACGGCGCGGATGGGAAATGACCCGAAAACGTCGGTGCTAAATCAATTTCAGCAGTCGCATGACGTGAAGAATTTGTTTGTGGTGGATGGGAGCGCGTTCGTCAATGCCAGTTGTCAGAATCCGACGTGGACGATTATGGCCTTGTGCTGGCGGTCGTGTGACTACCTGGCGGATCAATTGGCCAAGAACGAACTGTAAAAGTATCTGGATTGAGTCAAAGAATCGGCTGTGAATGCGAGGAGGGACAATGTCCGCGAAAGATCCCATCGATTTGAAGCAGGATCGGCGGCAGTGGTTGAAGACTTCGGCGACGGTTCTGGGGGCGGCGGTTTTGCCGTTGTCCCGTGTGTCGACGGATGCATTGCCTGGGGAATCGCAGAGTGCGCAAGCGTCCTCTGCTGGTGCGCCACAAGCGGCGGGCGGGGAAGCGAAATCTGGTGCGCGGTTTTTCACGCCAGCGCAGCACACGCTGATTGAAGAGTTGTCCGAGACGATCATTCCCGCTGACAGCCATTCAGGTGGGGCAAAAGCCGCAAAAGTCGCCGATTTTATCGAACAGACTGTCCGTGAGAGCACGGACGACCAGCAGAAAACGACATGGCGCGAAGGGCTGCGGCTGATGGAGTCGATGAGCCAACACTACAATGGAAAATCGTTCGTTGATGCGAGCGCGGAAGAAAAAATTGCTGTTCTCAAGGTGCTTTCTGACAACGAGCAGATGACCGAGCTCCCAGAAGTGCAGTTTTTCCACGAGCTGAAGCGTCTGACCGTGCGTGGCTATTACACAAGCAAAATTGGAATTCACGACGAACTCGAATACAAAGGAAATCGTGTGCTGATGGAGTACGTCGGATGCGGCGATCCCACGCCGCCGACTACATAAGACATCGTGGCTATCGCGTCGTCGAATGCATCGCTCGCAGGTTATTTCTGCGGCGACTGGGCTTCGATTTTATCGATTACGATGGCCTTGGAGCCGCCTCGTTGGTAGACCTTGCCGGTCACGATGACTTTGTCCGCCGCGAACGGAAGAAGTTTGGGATTTTGTCCACTGGATGGGGTGGTGCTTGCGATGGGCCAGTAGATGGTGCCGTCTTCGGCGAGAATAACGAGTTGTGAGCCCGCGTTTGCGCAGGAGGTCGCACATTGTTTGCTGATGGGCTTGCTTAGGTCCTTCGTAAACGCGCAGGCGGAATCGAGGACGTAGCCTTTTACGGTGACGGAAGGTGAGTCAGCGGCGGCCATGTAAACTGCAGCCATCAACAGAAAGCACGGGATAGATGCCTTGGCACAGATTGCGTTGAATTTCATTCGTATTGCCTCCGATTGTGAGCTTGCCGGATCAGATTTAATGTTTATTCGGGGAGGGAGAATGCCTAAGGGAGTCCCCGCAGCTCCAAGCGGATGGAAGCGTACACTACTGCGGAAAAATTGCTCTAATGCTTTTGTACTATCGCCGATCACGATTACGTTGCACGGGTTAGGAGCGGCCAGTCTCTCAAGCAACGAAGTAGCCGCAAGAGAATATCGCTTACCGCAGGAGCTTCTGCGGCGCTTGCAGTTCCTGCGCGCGTGCAACTAGTTTTTTGAGTTTGCCTTCGATGGAGGCGTCGCCGATGTGTTCGTCCTGGAGGACGCCGTCGGCGTCGATGGTAAACGTGTGGGGAATGGCTTTTACGCCGAAGAGGTTAGCGACGGATCCAGTGAAGCCGCCGTCGCGGTAGTGGAGCCAGGTCATGCCGTTTTTGGAGATGAACTCTTTCCACTTTTGTTCGTCGGAATCAAGGCTCACGCTGAGCACAACCAAGGGCTGTCCCTGAAATTTTTTCGCGATTTCGCGAATATGCGGCGTCGCTTCGCGGCACGGCCCGCACCATGTCGCCCAAAAGTCGATCAGGACAACTTTTCCGGTCAGATCATCCATGGAAATGTGCTGCCCATCCAGCGTGTCGATGGCAAAGGGCGGCGCCATTCTGGCCCGCGCCAGTTCGGGTTCCGTGATGTAGCGAAGGGCACGCTGGCGTTCCGGCTCGCCGACTGGTTTCAGTTGCACATATTTCTCGAATTCCGCTTTGGCGGCGGCGTCTTGCCTCAACTGCGCGAGGGCTTTGCCATCGGCGAGCAAAGCTTCCGGAAAATTTGCAAACGCTGTGAGAGACTTGGTGAATTCGTCATGCGCACGAGTAAAGAGATCGTCCTTGTGCTTGTCGCGGCCTTCATTTAGGAGGACTATGCCGAGTTCGAAATGCGCCAGCGCGACGCTTTTGTCGCCTTGCGCCTCGGCGACCATTTCGTCGGCGGCGGTCTGGGCAGTTTTCCATTCGTGAAGTTCAAGGCCGTACTGGATCATTTTCCTTTGGCATGCGAGGCAGCGGCCTTCGTCCTGTTTGTCGGCTTTCTTGAAGCCATCAAGAGCGAAGTCTGTCCTATGCTTGGGAACTTCCTCCAGGGCTTCTTTGTAAGATTTCTGGGCTTTTTCGCTTGTGGGGCCCTCTGGCGGAACTTGTGCGAGCAAGGGCGTGACGGAAAGAGAGCACAATACAAGGAGCCGGGAAAGCCTCCTGCTGGGTGAGAGTCTGTCACGGGAGGCTATCACGATTGGGAGGTGTTTCGCGAGGAGCCAGATGAGGACGAACAAACCCGCGAATTGGACGTATCTTTATATGTGGGCGTCAAAGGAGAATGGGAGTGGTGGCCGGAGGGGCAGGAGTGTCCGGTCGTGGGACGGGGATTCCCATATTCGGCCAAGGAGGCCGGATTGCGGCGTGGACGAAGCTCCGTAAGCCATTGACAAAGCGAGGCTTTAGGCGAATTCTCTTGGGCAAGGGATTTGCGCCTAGGAAAGGCGATAACTACTATGGACATCCAAAGACCATCAAACGCAAGAGCTAAGAAAATCCGCAGGATTGCCTACGGCACCATCGCCTTAGTGTTGATCGGCGGCGTCACTTATGGGCTTTCCAAGTTGAAGCCTGCCGCTCCGTATGTAGACCCGGGGACGGTCTGGTCCGACACCGTAAAGCGAGGGCCGATGCTGCGCGAAGTGCGCGGGCTGGGGACACTGGTGCCCGAAGACATTCGGTGGATTGCGGCGCAGACGGAGTCGCGCGTGGACCGCTGGGTGTTGCGGCCGGGGGCGATCGTCAAGTCAAATTCCATCATTATGGAGTTGAGCGACCCAACGTTGTCGCAAACCGCGCTCGACGCGGAGCTCCAGCTCAGAGGCGCGCAAGCAGATTTGGCGAACCTTCGGGTGCAAGTGAACAGCGATCTGATGAACCAAAAGGCAACAGAAGCTGGAGTGCGAAGCGATTACGAGCAGGCCAAGATCCAGCACAACGTGGATGAAAAATTGGTGAAGGAAGGCCTCACGGCACAGGTCATTGAGAATCTGTCCAGGGTCAAGGTGGAGCAACTTGCGATTCGCGTTCAGCTGGAGGGCGACAAGACCAGGATTGCCACGGACTCCGGGACTGCGAGGCTGGCAGCCCAACAAGCAAAGGTCGATGAAACAAAAGCTCTCTATCAACTGAAAAAGGGCCAATTGGAAGCGCTGCACGTCCGCGCGGGCATTGATGGCGTGTTGCAGCTTGTTCCCGTGGACGTCGGCCAGCACATAACCCCCGGCACGAACCTGGCGCGCGTGGCCGATCCGAAGAAGCTCAAAGCGGAAGTGAAAATTGCGGAGACGCAAGCAAAAGACGTGCTGCCCGGACAAAAGGCTACGATTGACACGCGGAATGGCATCGTTGGCGGACATGTTTCGCGAATCGATCCGTCAGTAATAAACGGCACCGTTACGGTGGACGTGACGATCGACGAACCCCTTCCCAACGGTGCGCGGCCAGATTTGAGCGTGGACGGCACAATCACACTCGAGAATCTGACGAATGTGCTGTTTGTCGGCAGGCCAGTGCACGGGCAGTCCGACAGCACGATTGGAATATTTAAGCTCAACGAGGACAGCTCGGAAGCGACGCGGGTGAACGTGAAGCTGGGGCGGAGTTCCGTCAATACCATCGAAATCCTCGATGGCTTGAAGGTGGGCGACAAGGTTATTTTGTCCGACATGTCGGCCTGGGACGCTTTCGACCGTGTCCGCCTGAAGTAGCAGATCCTCAGCCGCTGGCGGTTGCCGCGCATAGGAGTTCTGGTTTCGGTTTCTCTCATTCCGTTGATGGAGTTTGTGCGTTTCTTCCGGAGGCCCAGTTGCAGACTCTCTGGCAGGACATTCGCTACGGATTGCGAATGCTGGCGAAGAATCCGGGCTTCACAGCAGTCGCCGTTGCCACACTTGCCCTCGGCATCGGCGCAAATACCGCGATATTTAGCCTTGTGAATGCCGTGATGCTGCAATCGTTGCCGGTGCGTCATCCCGAGCAATTGGTTGTGGCGCGATGGTCAGCGCACGGAAAACCGCAGGATATTGGCTCAAGCAGCTATGGCGACTGCCATTCCACGGAATGGCGCGGACCGAACTATGGCGGCTGCTCGTTTTCCTATCCCACGTTCAAAGAGATTCGGGCTGAGAAGGATATTTTTTCGAGTGTTTCGGCTTTTGCTGGCCCGGCAAATCTGGACCTCAGCGGAAACGGCCCTGCCAGCATGGCCGAGGGCGAACTCGTCTCCGGAGATTACTTCCAAACTCTGGGCGTACGAGCCGCGCTTGGGAGAACGCTTGAGCCTTCCGATGAACGGCCTGATGCAGCGCCGGTAGTGGTGCTCAATTATGGGTATTGGCAAAGCGCGTTCGGCGGCGCTTCAGCGGCGATCGGTAAAACAATTCGGTTAAACGGCGTGGCGTTCACCATCGTTGGCGTGACGGAACCGAGCTTTACAAGACTGACGCCGGGCAAGTCACTGGACATGTGGTTGCCCCTTACGCAGCTTGTCCCGCTTGGTCTTCCGTGGGGCGGCAGATCCTTGGAAGCGCGAAACTGGTGGCTTACGCTCGTCGGCCGGTTAAAACAAGGGACGCCGTTGCCGCAGGCCCAGGCGGCCGTCAGCCTGCTCTTCCGGAATCAAACTCTGCATGGCGAAAAACCAGCGCTGAAAGATTCCGATGATCCGAAAGTCACGCTGCTGCCTGCGCAAAAGGCCCTGACTGGAATTCGCGCGAATTTCGGGGAGCCACTTTATTTGCTGATGGCGGCGGTCGGCATCGTGCTTTTGATCGCGTGCGCAAATGTTGCGGGATTGATGCTGGCGCGCGCGACCGCGCGTGAGAAAGAGATGGCGGTACGTCTGGCGCTCGGAGCAGGACGCGGACGGGTGATTCAACAGCTGCTGACGGAGAGTCTGCTTCTTTCCGTGGCAGGGGCGGCGCTGGGCGTGCTTCTCGCATACTGGGGCGCGGCCGGGCTGGCGGGGTTTCTCGCAGCCAATTGGTACCATCCCTTGGAAATTGATCTGCAACCTGACGCGACTGTACTCCTTTTTACAATCGGGGCGGCNCTCCTGACGGGAATNGGTTTNGGGCTGGCGCCGGCGTTCCNCGGCACNCGGATCAACGTTGCNCCGGTGCTCAAAGAAAACTCGGGAAGTCTGTCNTCNGCGAGCCNTGTGGGCAGCAGGCGTTTCGGACTNGGCAGTTCGCTNGTGGTAGCNCAGGTCGCGCTCTCGATGGTCGTGCTGATTGGAGCGGGGCTTTTGTTGCGCACACTGGAGAAACTGCAGAGCATCAATCCGGGATTTGACACGCGAAATATTTTGCTCTTTTCGGTTGACCCCACGCTCGCGGGATACAAGGAATGGAATATCCAGAGCGTTTACGACGAACTCGATCGGCGACTCGCGGCGTTGCCTGGCGTGGTCTCCGCAAGCTATTCCTCGGACGCGCTTTTGGACGGCGGGCTGTGGACCTCGGACGTGCATGTTGAAGGGCATGGCCCGGGAAGTACAATTGAAACGCAGATGATGGCCACGGGGCCGGACTTTTTTGAAACGATGCGGATACCGCTGGTGAAGGGCCGGACTTTTCGAGCCGCCGATATGCGTTCGAAGCAGGACGTAGCGGTTGTCAATGAAGCTTTTGTTCGGAAATTTCTGGAATCGAGAGATCCAATTGGCATGCATTTTGGCGGGACCGATCCCAAGGATGCGCAACGGGAAATCGTCGGCGTAGTCGCCGATACGAAATATGACGACATGCGAAAGGCGGATGAGCCGACAGCGTACATCCCTCTGAAAAAGGGCCAATTGACTTTTGCATTGCGCACGGCGGCGGCTCCGAGTGCGCTCATTCCGGGGGTCAGGAAGATCGTGAGCGATGTGGACAACAACCTGCCCGTCTTCGGTGTGCGGACGCAATCACAGACCATCGATCGGTTGCTTTTTAATCAGCGCTTGGTCGCGCGGCTCTCTTCCCTTTTTGGATTGCTGGGATTGCTGCTGGCGTGCATTGGGCTGTACGGTTTGTTGTCCTACGAAGTGGCTCGCCGCACGCGCGAGATCGGAATTCGCGCGGCGTTGGGCGCACAACGGCAGGATGTGTTGCGCATGGTCATAAAGCAGGGTCTTGTGCTGGTGGTTTTTGGAGCGGTGACCGGGATCATCGCCTCTTTCGCAGTGACCCGATTCCTGCAGAGTCTGCTTTTTGGAGTCCGTGCAACCGATCCGTGGACCTTCGCGGCAGTCTGCGGATTGCTGATCTTTGTAGGAATCCTGGCTTGTTACATCCCGGCGCGGCGGGCGACGCGCGTCGATCCGATGATGGCATTGCGCTATGAGTAGGAGGAGCTGATGCAAATCCTATGGCAAGACATCCGGTACGGTTTGCGGATGCTCGGCAGAGACCCCGGCTTCACGGCGGTTGCCGTGCTGGCGATTGCTTTGGGCATCGGTGTAAACGCTGGCATTTTCTCGGTGCTGAATGGGACCGCCTTGCGGATGCTGCCGGTGCCTAGCGCCGGGCAGGTTGTCAGC
>JGI12635J15846_10001052_pt1 | contig 24217 bp, 20 predicted proteins | sample BlaSpr_A8_OM2_M2_FD_15846 | JGI IMG/M metagenome (IMG submission 15846) | reverse complement strand
AGCCTGAAAGGAACCACCCAATGACCAACAACCTGTACCGCAATCTGGCGCCGGTCACCGACGTCGCCTGGACTGACATCGAATTGGAGGCGACACGGACGTTCAAACGCCATATCGCAGGGCGGCGGGTGGTCGACGTCAGCGAGCCCGGTGGGCCGGTCACCGCGGCGGTCAGCACGGGACGGCTACTCGATGTCAAGGCGCCTACCGACGGCGTCGTGGCGCACTTGCGGGCAAGTAAACCCCTTGTCCGGCTTCGTGTCCCGTTCACACTGTCGCGCCGCGAGATCGATGACGTCGAGCGTGGTTCGCAGGACTCCGACTGGGACCCGGTCAAAGCCGCGGCCAAGAAGCTGGCGTTCGTCGAGGACCGCGCCATCTTCGAGGGCTACGCCGCTGCGTCCATTGAGGGCATCCGCAGCGCGAGCTCTAACAAGCCGCTGACGTTGCCCGAGGATCCCCGAAAAACTCCCGACGTCATCACGCAGGCGTTGTCCGAACTGCGGCTGGCCGGCGTCGATGGGCCGTACTCGGTGCTGGTGTCCGCCGACGTCTACACCAAGGTCAGCGAGACCACTGAACATGGCTATCCGATCCTTGAGCACCTGAACCGGCTGGTCGATGGCGACATCATCTGGGCGCCGGCCATCGACGGTGCTTTCGTGCTGACCACCCGTGGCGGTGACTTCGATCTGCAGCTGGGCACCGACGTCGCGATCGGGTACACCAGCCACGACGCCGACACCGTACAGCTGTATCTGCAGGAGACGCTGACGTTCTTGTGCTACACCGCCGAGGCGTCGGTGGCGCTGAGCCTGTAGGCGGAATAAACACCGCGGGCCCGCGCTTTGGGGACGGGCGGTCAGCAATCGCTGCCTAGCAGTTGACCCGTAATTGTCCCTGGTTCTTGAGGTTCCAGAGTCCGGTGATGGTGTGGAGGCTGTGGTTGATGGCTTGGCCGCGTCGTCGGCATTGTCGCAGGATTTGCCGGTCTTTGAGCGGGGCGGTGATGTGTTCGACGCGGGCGCGGATACGCCGGTGTTTGCGGTAGTGGTCGTCGCGGATGATCCGGGCTGTCGGTTGCTGGGCGTGGACTGGTGATCGTGTCGATGCTGCGGTATCCGCGGTCGCCCGGGATTGGCCGGGTGCCGTCGAGCAGATGGGCGACGGTGCGGCGGGCCACGATGACGTCATTGCGGTTAGCGGGCCAGCAAGGGCCAACGGCTATGACGGCCGATGATCGGGTCCAGGGTGGATTGGCTGGTGGCGAACAAGGCGGCCAGTGCCCGGGTGGTCAGGTTGGTTGGGCAAGTGGGTCAGTACCAACAGCAGCCGGACGGACAGCGGCAGTCCCCAGGGGCGCCCAGCAGCCGGTGGGATCTGGTCGGCGATCTTGCACACTGCGGAACTGGTGATCAGTTAATCCGGTGAGCGCCAGCCAGGTTCGGTATCGGCGCGGTAGAGGCTCGGTGTCGGTGGCCTGTGATTGCATGGGTTGCATGGGTTCTATGGCATCCACGTCCATCGACACCATGGGCGCGACCAGCGGTGATGAGGTGGTAGTTGCGCCGCGGCGCCGTGGTAAGTCCAAGGCCCCGAACTTCACATACGACGGGCCGGTGGCGGTGATCCGCCTGGAACTCGACGGTTCTGATGATCGAGTGCGGCGGCGACTGGAACGGCAGTGGGAGGCGGTGTTTCGGTTACGGCGGGCGTTGCAGCGTGACGCCGCCGCACGGTGCCGGGCGTACTGGGCGGCCCGCCACCAACGGGCAGCTGATCCCAAAGCGCTGCGGGCACGGTTGGGCCTGTCCCGCAAAGGTATTGAAGCCGCAGCAAAACGTCATATTCAGGCCAGTGGGTGGATGCGTGAGCACCTCACCAAAGCGGTTGGCCTGCATGTGGNCGACGAGGTGTGGGAGACGATCGAGCGGCATCTGTTCGCCGACTCGTCGGGGCGCCGGCATGGGCCGCCGCGGGTCGGTTCGTGGTGGGATTTCACCCGCATCCCCGGNCGCGCNCGTTCACACACCAAAGACCAACCGACGTGGGAGACCTACCGTCTGGTGGGCACGTTGGATGGGCACCTGGCCACCTACCGGCACCGGCAACTGCCCGCTGGGGTGCGCACCGCGCATCAGGCGGCGGGCCAACCGGTAGGTACGTCGATCCTGGCCGCGCCGGCTCGCCTGCCCGCGCCGTCGCGGCCCGCGAGTAAGTCATGGTGGCATCACGACGGCGCGCTGGCGGTGGTGTTCACCGGGCTGCCCGCCGGTGATCTCGTCCTGCCGGTGCGGTTGCCGCACGGTGCCGGACAGTGGGCCCACCTGGCCCATTTCCTGGCCGACCCGGGCGTCTGGCACAAGATCGACCTGGTGCGGGTGGGTGACCGCAAAGCCCCCGGCGGCCGGCGCTACTACGCGCATTTGCTCATCCACCAGGGCGGCTACCAGTCGCCGTCCACCAGGACACGGCGCGCCGGGATTCCCGCCGACCGTCGTGGCGGGGTGGACGCGAACGTGTCCAACCTGTCGGTGGCGTCATTTCCCGCCGACACACCAGAGCAGTTGGTGACCGATCAGCTCATCTGCACCCCACAACAGCACAAGACGGCGGCTCGCGCGGCGGCGAAAACCCGTGCCCGTCAGCGTGCGCTGGACCGCTCGAGGCGCAACACCAACGCCAGCCAGTACGGCCCGTCACCACGCCAGGCCGCCCGGGCGGCACGCCGAGACGTCAAAGGGCTGCCGGCGCGACAGGTCAGCGACCCCGGCGGGGCCCGGGCGGCCCGCGCCGATGGGGTGCCGCTGCGCGCCTACCGCCACGACAAGCTCTCAGGTGGCTATCAACGCACCCGTACCGATCACGCCGCCGAATCACGCCGCACCAGCCAGGCTAAACTCGCCCGGGCCCGCGATATCGCCGCGCGGATCGTGGCCACCCACGGCAACACCCTCACCGTAGAGGACTGCAGGATCTCCACGTGGGCACGGTTGTGGGGCACAAGGATCGCCCTGTTCAGTCCCGGCATGCTGGTATCGGCGCTGGCAAGCGAATGCGCCGCTACCGGCGGACAGCTCTACCGGGCCGGCACCAGATCGACCGCGATGTCCCAACACTGCCTGTGCGGACACCTGGTCGCCAAGACCCTGGACCAGCGCACCCACGACTGCGGGCACTGCGGGTTGCGCGGCGACCGCGACATCGTCTCCGCGATGTTGGCTGCCTGCGTGGAACTCACCGACCCGCAAGACCCGCGCACCGCGGCCGTCGACTACAAACTTGCCCACGCCCTGCGCGATGGGTTGGCCTCCCAGCAAGAGTGGGAGGGTTCAGTCAACCGGCACCAGCCACCACCATCACCGGATGAGGGATCGGCCAGGACCGGCAGCCACCACCCGGTGGCCTCTGCTGAACAAGCAGCACCCGGCCCACCCCCGAACAGACCAGGACCCGTTCCTAGACGTCGCGGGACCAGCCGAAAACAACTAGCCCCCAAGCTGATTGGCGCCGCATGACCCGCATCACGGGTCAACTCTTAGCGCAAATGCACCACGTCACCGGCGGAAACCACGACGGTCTGGCCCTCAACTTCTAGGCACAGTCGGCCCTGGTCATCGATGCCGCTGGCGGTCCCGACGAGTTCTTTGCCGCCGGGGAGGTACGCNCGCACGCGGGAGCCGATGGTCAGGCTGCGCGTCCGGTAGTCGGCCGCCAACTGCCAGTCGGCTCCACGTGCAGCCCGCCAGCTNAGGATCCGCCCCCCGAGCTCTCGCAGCAGCCTGCGCAGGAGTTGGTCGCGGTCGGGCGCCGCCACGCCGAGGTCGAGCAGTGAGGTGGCCCCGGGTCCGTCGACCTCCTCAGGGGCCTGAGTTACGTTGAGCCCCAGACCGATTACCACAACCGGTCGTGCGACCTCGGCGAGGATCCCTGCAAGCTTGCCGGTACGGTCAGCAGGACCGGCCAGCACGTCGTTGGGCCACTTGAGGCCCGCTTCGACCCCGGTCCCTTCAATCAGGGGGGCCACCGCGTCAACCACCGCCACACCAGTGGCCAGCGGCAGCCAGCCCCAGGTCGAGGCCGGGATGTCGGCCACCCTGACACCGACCGACATCGTGATCTGGGCTCGCGGGGAAGCCGACCATCCGCGTCCGTGACGTCCGCGACCGGCGGTCTGGTGCTCGGCGATCAACACCGCTCCATCGATATCGACGCCCGACGCGGCCCGTGCCAGCAGGTCGGCATTGGTGGATCCGGTCTGCGCGACGACGTCGAGTTGCCGCCAACCCAACCCGGTCCCGACCAGCTCGATGCGCAGTGCGGCCGCATCCAGTGGCGGCCTCAGTTGATCCCGATCCATCACCGCTTAGCTTAGAACCGGCGTCGGTCGCGCATGTCGATCGCGGCCAGGTGACTGAACAGCATGCTGGTCCCAATCGGGTTGCCACCACCCGGATACGCGGTACCGCTGGGCGCAGCCATCGTATTGCCGGCCGCGTACAAGCCGGGGATCGGATTACCGGAAGTGTCGAGGACCCGCGCCGCGGTGTCGGTGCGCAGGCCGCCCTTGGTGCCCAGGTCGGAGATGCCAAAGGCGGCGGCGTGAAACGGCGGCCGGTCTATTGACACCAGCGGCGATGCGCCACCGGAGAACGCACGGTCGAACGCCTCTTCGCCACGGCCGAAATCCTCGTCGATGCCGGCGGCGGCAAACTCGTTGAACCGAACAACCGTTGCCGCCAGCCGGTGAGCCGGCACACCGATCTTCCCGGCAAGTTCCTCAATGGTGTCAGCGGAGCGCCACAACCCGGCCGCGACGTACTTCTCGGTTTCCACGATGGCGACGTTGGCTGCCTTGACCGGCGGCACGTCGCCTTCCTTGTCGTCGTAGATCATCCAGTACGGCAAGGTGATTGACCCATCCTGCAGCTGTGCAATGATCTCGCGACCGACCCGGTCGTAAGCCCGGGACTCGTTGACGAACCGGTTGCCTGACTGGTTCACGAAGATGCCACCGGTGAACCACAGCGCGAAAGCGGATCGACCGTCGGGATGGGTCATACCCGGCGACCACCACGCCTGATCCATCAGGTCGGTGTCGGCACCCAAGGCGATGCCGGCTCGCAGCGCTAGGCCGCGATTGCCGCAAGCCCCCATCGTGTCGCGCACCTGACCCGGCACGCCATATTCGCGGCGCAGCTCATCGTTGGATTCGAAACCGCCGGCGGCCAGCAGCACCCCCAGGCGGGTGCGGATCCCACGGCGTTTCCCCGCGCTCTCGACGATCGCGCCGATAACGTGCTTTTCGGGGCCGTCGGAGACCACCAACTGGACCAAGGCGGTGTCGCGCCGCAGCGAGGCGGTCGGGTACTGTGCGATGGCCTTGAGGAAGCGCGCGATCAACGCGCGGCCTCCGAGGAAGTAATCCACGGGAGGTTGGACGCCGAGCCGGTCGGTATCCAGTGGCCCGCGGATTACCTCGCGCAATTCGGGAGCGGCGTCCACCGCCATCGCCTTTGCCGCAATATGGCGTTGACCGTCCAGCCGTGCTTTCGGCACCTTCCCGTAGTAATCGGGCCAGGGCAACGGTACGAACTTCAGGTTCGAATCGTGCTCAAGGTACTCGATCAGTCCGGCGCCGCCACGGACGTATGTTTCTTGCAGTTCACGGGGAGTGCGGTCACCGACCACGGCGTGGTAGTAGGTCAGCGCGTCCTCAATGGTGTCGTCGGTGCCGGCGCGAACGAGCACCGGGTTACACGGAAACCACACCCCGCCCCCGCCGGAGTAGGCGGTAGTGCCGCCGAACCTGTCGGTCGCCTCGATCAGCAGCACGTCGAGACCTTCGCGCGCGGCGGTGTACGCACCGGTGACGCCACCGCCGCCGGACCCCGCGACGAGCACGTCGTGTTCTTCGCTCCACTCCACCATTGCTATCCCTACATCCATCGCAACCATCTCAACAAGGCCGCGCTAACCAATGTTCGCTGCCAGCAGCCCATCTTCGTGTGGCTTGATGCGGGTGTGACGACAGCCGCGGCTAAACTCGACACCCATGACAAGCGTTACCGACCACACCGCAGAACCGGCCGCCGAGCACACCATCGACATCCACACCACCGCGGGCAAGTTGGCCGAACTCCACAAGCGCAGGGAAGAGTCGCTGCATCCGGTCGGTGAGACCGCCGTCGAAAAGGTGCACGCCAAGGGCAAGCTGACCGCCCGCGAGCGCATCTACGCCCTGCTGGACGACGCCTCGTTCGTCGAACTCGACGCACTGGCCAAGCACCGCAGCACCAACTTCGGGCTGGAAAGCAACCGCCCGCTCGGCGACGGCGTGGTCACCGGCTACGGCACCATCGACGGCCGCGACGTGTGCATCTTCAGCCAGGACGCCACGGTGTTCGGCGGCAGCCTCGGCGAGGTTTACGGCGAGAAGATCGTCAAGGTGCAGGAACTGGCCATCAAAACCGGCCGCCCGCTGATCGGAATCAACGACGGCGCGGGCGCCCGCATCCAGGAGGGCGTCGTCTCGCTCGGCCTCTACAGCCGCATCTTCCGCAACAACATCCTGGCGTCCGGCGTCGTACCGCAGATCTCGCTGATCATGGGTGCCGCCGCCGGCGGGCACGTCTACTCACCCGCGCTGACCGACTTCGTGGTCATGGTCGACCAGACCAGCCAAATGTTCATCACCGGGCCCGACGTCATCAAGACCGTCACCGGCGAGGACGTCACCATGGAGGAACTCGGCGGCGCCCACACTCACATGGCCAAGTCAGGCACGGCGCACTACGTCGCATCCGGCGAGCAGGACGCCTTCGACTGGGTTCGCGACCTACTGAGCTACCTGCCCCCGAACAACTTCACCGACCCGCCGCGGGATGCCGTGCCCCATCCGGAGGGCCCGATCGAGGAAAATCTCACCGACGAGGACCTCGAGCTGGACACGCTGATCCCGGACTCGCCCAACCAGCCCTATGACATGCACGAGGTGATCACCCGCATCCTCGACGACGACGAGTTCCTGGAGATTCAGAACGGCTACGCCACCAACATCGTCGTCGGGTTCGGCCGCATCGACGGGCGGCCGGTCGGGATCGTGGCCAACCAGCCCACCCAGTTCGCCGGCTGCCTGGACATCAACGCCTCGGAGAAGGCCGCCCGGTTCGTGCGCACGTGTGACTGCTTCAACATCCCGATCATCATGTTGGTGGACGTTCCGGGCTTCCTGCCGGGCACCGGCCAGGAATACAACGGAATCATTCGGCGCGGCGCCAAGCTGCTGTTCGCCTACGGCGAGGCCACCGTCCCCAAGATCACCGTCATCACCCGCAAAGCCTACGGCGGCGCCTACTGCGTCATGGGCTCCAAGGACATGGGCTGCGACGTCAACATCGCCTGGCCGACCGCGCAGATCGCGGTGATGGGCGCCTCGGGCGCGGTCGGCTTCGTCTACCGGCAGCAGCTCAAAGAGGCCGCCAAGGAGGGCAAGGACGTCGACAAGCTGCGTCTGCAGCTGCAGCAGGAGTACGAAGACACGCTGGTCAACCCGTACGTCGCCGCCGAGCGGGGATACGTCGACGCGGTGATCCCGCCGTCGCACACCCGGGGCTACATCGCCACGGCGCTGCGCCTGCTGGAACGCAAGGTCTCCCATCTGCCGCCCAAGAAGCACGGGAACATCCCGCTCTGACAGCAGGAACGGCTCTGATATCAGGAACAGAAATGAGAACGCCATGACGGGTGAAACGCAGCAGCCGCACGAGCCGCTCATCCAGATACTCAAGGGTCACCCCACCGACGAGGAGCTGGCCGCGCTGATCACCGTGCTGGGCAGCGTCGGCGGTGCACCCGAGCCTGCGCAGCCCGAGAGCACCCGCTGGGGGCTTCCGGTCGACAGGCTGCGCTACGCGATGTCCAACTACCAGCGAATCACCATGCAGCAACGGCTACACATGCAGCAATGACCCGGGTGGTGCTGGGGTCTGCATCTCCCGGTCGCCGCAAAGTACTGCGTCAAGCCGGCATCGATCCGCTGGTCATGGTTTCCGGCGTCGACGAGGAACTGGTCACCGTGGGACTAGGGTCAAATGCTTCGCCCGGTGACGTGGTGTGCGCACTGGCGCAGGCCAAGGCCGAGCAGGTGGCAGCCGAGCTGGCCGGCCAGGACGCCGGCGTAGCGGCGGATTGCGTTGTGATCGGCTGTGATTCGATGCTCTACATCGACGGCCGGCTATGCGGCAAGCCACAATCGGTCACTGCCGCACGCCAACTTTGGCAGTCGATGGCAGGACGCGCCGGACACCTGTATACCGGTCACTGCATTATTCGGATGCTGAACCATGAAAGTGTCCACCAAGATGCGCAAACATCGGTCACCACAGTCCATTTCGGAACACCTTCGTCCGACGACCTGGAGGCGTACCTGTCCAGCGGGGAATCGTTGCGGGTCGCCGGCGGATTCACCCTCGACGGCCTGGGCGGATGGTTCATCGACGGCGTCGACGGCGACCCAGCGGCCGTGGTGGGGATCGGACTGACGCTGACGCGGTCACTGCTGGCCCGCGCGGGGCTGTCGATCGCGGCGCTCTGGGCGGCCAACCCGCTCACCTAGCAAACCCCATCGGTGCACGGCGCGGGCCGCGGGCAAATGGGGCCACGAGGGCGGGAGCGAAAACCGATCCGAGAAGTGCGAAAAGGCGAGTGTGAAAAAGTCAGTGATAGCGATACGATTCGATCTACGAGGATGTTTCGACGATGACCGGGTGGGGCACTTGTCTCTCGTGACTGACAGTGTCTGTCGTGAACTGACCGTGTCTGTCGTGAACTCAGTAGCGCTGTCTGTCGTGAACTGATTAGCAGTGTCTGTTGTGAACTGAGTAGCAGTGTCTGTCGTGAACTGAGTAACAGTAATCAGCTGATGAAGGGGTGGGAGCATGTCATTTGTGAGCGCGGCGCCGGCGATGGTGGAAGCGGCGGCAACGGATTTGGCGAGTATCGGTTCGAATATCAGCGCGGCCAATGCGGCCGCGGCGGCGCCGACGACGGGGGTGGTGGCGGCGGCCGCCGATGAGGTCTCGGAGGCCATCGCGGCGTTGTTCGGCTCGCACGCCCAGGCCTTTCAGTCCCTGAGCGCGCAGGCGGAGTCGTTCCATCAGCAGTTTGTGCAGCTCATGAATAACGGCGCGGCGCAGTACACCGCCGCCGAGGCCGCCAACGCGTCGCCGATGCAGCAGATGCTCAACGCGGTGAATGCGCCCGCCCAGGCGATAACCGGGCGCCCGCTGATCGGCAACGGCGTCAACGGCGTCAACGGGACCGGGCAGGCGGGCCAAAACGGCGGGTTCTTGATCGGCAACGGCGGTAACGGCGGGTCGGGGGGAATCGCGAATACGACCGGTGGTGCCGGCGGGGCCGGCGGGCTGATCGGCAACGGCGGCAACGGCGGGGCTGGTTTCGGTGCTGGCATCGGCGGTGCCGGCGGCAACGGCGGCCTACTGTTCGGCAGCGGCGGCAGCGGCGGGGCCAGCATGGGCGGTATGGCCGGTGCCGGCGGCAACGCCTTCTTTATCGGCAACGCCGGCAACGGCGGTATGGGCGGCACATCCGGCGGGGCCGCCGGCACCGCCGGGGAACTGATCGGCAACGGTGGCACTGCATTTACGCCTGGGATGAACGGCACCAACGGCGGGCTATTGATGGGCAGCGGAGGCAACAGCGTCTCCGGAGCCGGCGGCAGCGCCACCTTGATCGGCAACGGCGGGACCGGCCAAACCGCCGGCCACGCCGGGCTGCTGATCGGCAACGGCGGCAGTGCTGTTGGGGATGGGCAGATGGGCGCGAACGGCGGGCTATTGGCCGGCAACGGCGGCAACAGCGTCTCCGGTGCCGGCGGCAACGCCATCTTGATCGGCAACGGCGGGAACGGCCAAACCCCCGGCACCGCCGGGCTGCTGATCGGCAACGGCGGCAATGCTCTTGAGGCTGGGGTGATGGGCGCGAACGGCGGGCTGTTGTTCGGCAACGGCGGCAACGGCGGGGCCGGCGCTGCCGGCGGCAATGCCGTCTTGATCGGCCAAGGCGGCATCGGCGGGGCCAGCGGGACCACCGGCGGGATGGGCGGTGCTGGCGGGCTGCTGGACGGCAACGGCGGGGCAGGCGGGGCCGGCGGGAACACCGGCGGTGCCGGCGGCAGCGCCTCGGCGTTCGGCATCGGCAACGGCGGGAACGGCGGGACCGGCGGCGTGACCGGCGGTCACGGCGGCAACGGCGGGCTGATCGGCAGCGGCGGCACCGGCGGGACCGGCGGCGTGACCGGCGGTAACGGCGGCAACGCCATCTTGATCGGCAACGGCGGGAACGGCGGCAACTCCGTCGCCGCCGGCGGCGGCGGGTTCGGCGGTCACGGCGGGCTACTGTTCGGCGTCAACGGCCTGATGGGGGAGTCGGAGTTATAGCCGGCACCTTGATAAGGCCGTCGATCACGCGGTAGCGATCAGCGAGCACCTGTACTTCGAAGCGGCGAGCGTTCGCGCCGCTTCGAAGTACAGTTTCGTCTTCACGCCGGCGAAGTGGCCCGTCGTCGACGTCGCGTTCGACCCGACCAGCAGCGCGACTTGGGGTCGTTTCGGCCGCGATGCTGGGGGCGAACGCGGTGACGAGCCGCTGCGGGCCCTAGCTCACCGAAATCGACGCCAAGGCTGCGCCGGCAAGTATTCGCTGACGCGAATCTCTGCACGTGGTCTCAGCAATCTCGGGGTGGGTAGGCTTTGCGTGTGGCGCTACCCCCCGATCCAAGTCCGTCCCTGTCGGCCTACACCCACCCCGAACGCTTGGTCACCGCTGACTGGTTGTCTGCCAACATGGGGTCGCGCGGTCTGGTGATCGTCGAATCCGACGAGGACGTGTTGATCTATGACGTCGGTCATATTCCCGGCGCGGTCAAGATCGACTGGCACACCGACCTCAACGACCCGAGGGTGCGCGACTACATCACCGGCGAGCAGTTCGCCGACTTGATGAATCGCAAGGGCATCGCCCGCGATGACACGGTGGTGATCTACGGCGACAAGAGCAACTGGTGGGCGGCCTACGCACTGTGGGTCTTCACCTTGTTCGGCCATCCCGACGTGCGGTTGCTCAATGGTGGGCGTGACCTCTGGCTCTCCGAAAACCGGGACCTGACCCTGGAGGTCCCGGCCAAGACGTCGACCGGCTATCCCGTCGTGCAACGCAATGACGAGCCGATCCGCGCCTTCAAGGACGACGTGCTGGCCATCCTGGGCACCCAGCCACTGATCGACGTGCGCTCGCCGGAGGAGTACACCGGCAAGCGCACCCACATGCCCGACTACCCCGAGGAAGGCGCGCTGCGCGCCGGCCACATCCCCACCGCGAGGTCGATCCCGTGGGCGAAGGCNGTCGACGAGACCGGNCAATTCCGCAAACGCGAGGAGCTNGAAGAGCTCTACGGTTTCATCGACCCGGACGACAAGGCCATCGTCTATTGCCGTATCGGCGAGCGATCCAGCCACACCTGGTTTGTCCTTACTCACCTGCTGGGCAAGCCCGGAGTGCGTAATTACGACGGGTCGTGGACCGAGTGGGGAAACGCCGTACGCGTGCCGATCGTCGCGGGCGAAAGCCCGGGACCAGCAACCGGACCAGTAGCTACCTGATGGCGCTGCCCGCCCCGCTGGCAGAGGTGATGGCCGACTTCGCCGAAGTCCAAGGCCAGGACAAACTAAAGCTGCTGCTGGAATTCGCCGACGACCTGCCCGCCCTGCCCCCCGATCTGGCCGAGGCGGCCATGGAGCCGGTGCCCGAGTGCCAATCCCCGCTGTTTCTGCACGTTGACGCAAGTGATCCCAACCGGGTGCGCCTGCATTTCACTGCGCCGGCCGAAGCGCCAACCACCCGCGGGTTCGCCTCGATCCTGGCCGCCGGCCTAGACGAGCAACCCGCCGCCGACATCCTGGCGGTGCCCGAGGATTTCTACGCCGATCTGGGTCTGGCCGCTCTGATCAGCCCGCTGCGGTTGCGTGGGATGTCGGCGATGCTCGCCCGCATCAAACGGCGATTGCGCGAGGCATCCGAAAAACCCTGAATCCGGCACCGCTTGGTCGGGCTCGCGGCGCGGCGCTTAGACTTCCACCGAGTTGTAAGAAACTCTCTTAGACAAGAATTGTCTGCATATGTGCGAACAGTGCGAACAGGAGGCGCAGTGGCCAGTCACGCCAGCTCGAGGATCTCCAAGGTTCTCGTCGCCAATCGGGGCGAGATCGCGGTCCGGGTGATCCGGGCGGCCCGGGATGCGGGCCTGCGCAGCGTGGCGGTGTACGCCGAGCCCGACGCCGACGCGCCGCACGTGCGTCTGGCCGACGAGGCGTTCGCGCTGGGCGGTCAGACCTCCGCGGAGTCCTACCTGGACTTCGCCAAGATCCTCGACGCGGCGGCGAAATCCGGCGCGAACGCCATCCATCCCGGCTACGGCTTCTTGTCGGAGAACGGCGACTTCGCCCAAGCGGTCATCGACGCCGGCCTGATCTGGATCGGCCCCAGCCCGCAGTCCATTCGCGACCTCGGTGACAAGGTCACCGCCCGCCACATCGCCGCCCGCGCGCAGGCTCCGCTGGTGCCCGGCACTCCCGACCCGGTCAAGGACGCCGACGAAGTGGTGGCCTTCGCCAGGGAGTACGGTGTGCCGATCGCGATCAAGGCCGCCTTCGGCGGCGGCGGCCGCGGCATGAAGGTGGCCCGCAACATAGACGAGATCCCCGAACTGTTCGAGTCCGCCACCCGTGAGGCCGTTGCGGCATTCGGACGTGGCGAATGTTTCGTGGAGCGCTACCTGGACAAGCCCCGCCACGTCGAAGCACAGGTGATCGCCGACCAGCATGGGAATGTGGTCGTCGCCGGCACCCGGGACTGCTCCCTGCAACGCCGCTTCCAGAAGCTGGTCGAGGAGGCGCCGGCGCCGTTCCTGACCGACGCGCAGCGCAAGGAGATCCACGAGTCTGCCAAGCGGATCTGCAAAGAGGCGCACTACTACGGCGCCGGAACCGTCGAGTATCTGGTCGGCCAGGACGGACTGATCTCCTTCCTTGAAGTCAACACGCGTCTGCAGGTGGAACATCCGGTCACCGAGGAAACCGCGGGCATCGACCTGGTTTTGCAGCAGTTCAAGATCGCCAACGGCGAGAAGCTGGACCTGACCGAGGACCCCACGCCCCGCGGGCATGCCATCGAATTCCGGATCAACGGCGAGGACGCCGGACGTGGCTTCCTGCCCGCCCCCGGGCCGGTGATCAAGTTCAACCCGCCCAGCGGCCCGGGTGTGCGGTTGGACTCCGGTGTCGTGACTGGGTCGGTGATCGGCGGTCAATTCGACTCGATGCTGGCCAAGCTGATCGTGTATGGCGCCGATCGCCAGGAGGCGCTGGCGCGCGCCCGCCGCGCGCTGGACGAATTCGAAGTCGAAGGCCTTGCCACCGTCATCCCATTCCACCGCGCTGTGGTGTCCGACCCGGCCTTCATCGGCGACGACAAGGGCTTCTCGGTGCACACCCGCTGGATCGAGACCGAATGGGATAACACGGTCGAGCCCTTTACCGGCGGCGAACCCCTCGACGAAGAGGAAGCCCGCCCACGGCAGAAGGTGGTCGTCGAGGTCGGCGGCCGCCGGCTCGAGGTCTCATTGCCGGGCGACCTGGCGCTGTCCAACGGCGCGCCCGACGCGGTCGGTGTCGTCCGCAAGAAGCCGAAGCCCCGCAAGCGGGGTGCGCATGCCGGAGCAGCGCCTTCCGGTGACGCGGTAACCGCGCCGATGCAGGGCACCGTGGTCAAGGTCGCGGTCGAGGAAGGACAGCAGGTCGCGGTCGGCGACCTGGTAGTGGTCCTAGAGGCGATGAAGATGGAGAACCCGGTCACCGCGCACAAGGACGGCACCATTACCGGACTTGCCGTCGAGGCCGGGGCCGCCATTACGCAGGGCACGGTGCTGGCCGAGATCAAGTAAGCCGCGGCGATCAGACCCGCGGGTTTTGACCAGCCTTCCTGAGAATCGGGTTAGAGACCCGTTGGTGACCGTTGTTGGCCTCGCCTACCGCGGGTAGGGTTCAAGACNGGCTGAGTTCACAGCCACCCGGATGGCGTCAGCGACGCAACGGAGGCAAATTNCCCTGTTTGGAACGTTTCTACGCCCCTGACGTGATCCACAGCAGAATCCGCTACTGAGGGGAGTCAGCAATTGTGTCTGTGGCCCAATCGCGGCAACAAAGCCACACTGCTCATTTCACCGCTCGCTGGGGCCCTTCGGGCACGGTAATCACCGCAGCCGGTGAGCTCGACGCCGCCAACTCCGATGAGCTCGCCGCTTATGTGCAGCGTGGCGTCAGTCGTTCCAAGCGGGTGATCGTGGATTTACGCGGCTTGAAATTCATTGGTACTGCAGGATTTTCGGCGCTACATCGGATCAATGTCGTGTGCTCGGCCGCGCGGGCACAGTGGGCTATGGCACCGAGCGCGGCGGTGTCCAGGTTGTTGCGAGTCTGCGACCCAGACGGCACTCTTCCGATAACGACGGTGGCAGCGGAGCCGCTACTGGAATCGGCTACGTGGGCCGAAAACGACGAGCTGGAAGCTCTACTCCAATTGGTCACGGAGTCGCGTTAGCGACTTAGCCAGCAGCCGGGATACATGCATCTGTGAAATGCCGACCCGCTCGGCGATCTGCGTTTGTGTCATCGAATCGAAAAACCTGAGCACCAACACCGTTCGCTCCCGCTCCGGTAGCGCCTCGAGCAACGGACGCAGCGCCTCCCGATCTTCAATCCGGTCGAGACCGGCGTCCGCGTCACCGAGGGTGTCTGCGATCGCGCGGACGTCGTCATCCTCGCTGCCGCTACCACTGTCGATGGACAAGGTGTTGTACGAGCTGCCCGCCACCAGGCCTTCGACGACTTCGGCGCGGTCCATACCGAGTTCGGCGGCGAGCTCCGTGGCGGTGGGCGCCCGGCCGAGGCGTTGCGAGAGTTCGCCGGTGGCGGCGCCAAGTCGCAGATGCAGCTCCTTGAGACGCCGGGGCACCTTGACCGACCAGCTGTTGTCGCGGAAGTGACGTCGGACCTCACCCATGATCGTCGGTACCGCGAACGAGACGAAGTCCGACCCGGCGTCGACGTTGAAGCGGACTACCGCGTTGACCAATCCGACCCGCGCAACCTGAACCAGATCATCACGTGGTTCGCCCCGGCCCTCGAAGCGGCGGGCAATGTGATCGGCCAGCGGTAAGCACCGCTCTACGATCTTGTCCCGGTGACGCTGGAATTCCGATGAGTCCGCGGCAAGGNTGGCCAACTCACGAAACATCCCCGGGACATCGGCGTATTCGTTTGGACGCGAACCCGAACCGCCGGAAGCGCGCGNNGTCACCTACTGGAGGCCGCNCGCCGCGCCGTCAGCGTGATACCGAAAACACTGCCGGACTNATTTGGATCGTGGCCGTCATGGAAGGTCTGGACGTCGTCCGCCAACGATGTCAGGACATGCCAGCTGAAGCTGCCGGGCGCAACCACATCGTGGGTGTCGCAGGCCGCGGAAGCTTCCACCACCAATTCGTCCTCGCGCGGGTCGACCAACACGACCAGCGTTGCATCGGGAGTCGCCGACCGGATCAACCGGGTGCACACTTCGTCGACCGCGAGCCGCAGGTCTGCCACGGCGTCGAAATCGAGATCCTCGAAGGTGCCGATCGCGCCGACCAGCGTGCGTAACATCGCCAGGTTCTCCAGTCGTGCAGCAACGTGCAGTTCGACGGCGCGATGGCCTCGTTGGCCCTTGCTAACGCGCAATCCCGCATCGTTCATATGGTCTCCCGGCAATGTTTGACTGAAGTTATTTCTGCTTGGAAGCTCGCCTAAGACCCTACGTTCGAGTCGGTTAGTCATGAGCACCCCCGGGTATTCCACCCAACATGGACGAGCCTGACGTAACCGACCCACCTCGGACGCGCACAGTTAGGCGCGCCGCGGTGATCGCCGGGATCATGCTGATCATATTCATCGCTATCGCAGTTGCCATCTATGTCGGTGCTTTCGTGATTCTGTCCCCCATGATGCGGTGACCACGCTCACGCAACTCCGCCGGCACACATCATGATCTAGACCTGATACCCATTCGGCGATGCCGGTAACCCGGGAGTTCGGGTTTCCGGCGAGATTTCCCGAGATTTCCGGAGCAATATCGCGACCGCAAGGGAGAGCAAGCGGCAATCGGCGCGGGGCCAGGGACAAGAAGACAGCGAAAAACCTTGACATTCCGAGCTATTCGAAGTCTCGCCATTGACACTTAGCTGGCAGGCCGCTGCCTGCGCACTTCGGGATGCTCGGCGTACCACCGGTCTGCGATCCTGCGTATCCGCCGGTGCTCGACGGCCAGCCACGCCAGGCCCAACACGGTGACGAGAACCCCGGTCACGCCAGCCGCCATGCCCTGGTGATGATGTCCGGTAGCGAAGGCCGCAAGGCTTCCGCACGCACCGATGACGCCCGCCACAACTAGGAGGTACCCGGGCCAGTGCACTACGTCGATCAGTGATTCGCCGGCGAATGGCCGCGTCGTACGCAGGTGGTCGACGGGGTCACGATATGTGTCTCCCATGGCTGTTCCTAATCTGGGTTCCTATCTAGCCGACTGGTCAAAGGGCCAGCACCAGTCCAGCGATCGGAGGGACGCTCATGGAGAGCGTCACGACCATCAGCGTCAACAGGAACCAGCCGGCGCCGTGCCATCCCCACCAGACTCCTTCGCTACGCCAGACGAGGTAGGTGCGCCAAAATGCCCAAAGCCCGGCGACCGACAAGATCAGCGGTCCGCCAAGGGCCAGCAGCGTGCGCTGAGGCGGGCCACACGCCGCCGTGTCGACGTTCGTTCCCCCGCAGGTACTGACCCACAACGCGGCGATGACCACAAAGCCGACTCCGGCGGCCGCGGCCAAGACGGCGAACCGGATGGCGGCGCGCACCTCGTCGTCATCCTGACCTAAACGATCGCCACGTGATCGCTCGTCTGCTTTCGGCATCCTGAATCCCATTTTCCGCGTCCGGCGGCACTGAAGTCCATCGTTTGCTACATCTTTTTTAGTTACCGCATTCAAGACAAAGATTCAGATACCCGCGGTTGGCCACCGCTAACCGCTTGCCGCCCGCGTCACAGCCCCTTAACCGGCCGCCAGCACACCGCGCACGGCCGCAATCGCAGCGTCGATTTCGGCGCGCGAAACGGTCAGCGCGGGGCGGAATCGAATGCCGTTTTTGCCGGTGGGCAGCACAATCACCGCGCGTTGCCACAATTGGCGAATCAATTCGTCGCGATCGTCCGTGGTCGGCAGGCTGAACGCACACATCAGGCCGCGGCCGCGCGGGTGCAGAACGATGGTTGGGAAGTCGCGGGCGAGTTCGCCAAGCCTGGCCCGCAAGTAGCGGCCCTGTTCGGCGGCATGCTCGAACAACTCCTCGTCCTCGATCACCTCGAGGATGCGGCGTGCGCGCACCATATCGACGAGATTGCCGCCCCATGTCGAGTTGATCCGAGACGTCACCGCGAAAACGTTGTCGGCGATTTCGTCGACCCGCCGACCCGCCATCACCCCACACACCTGGGTCTTCTTTCCGAAGGCAACCACATCGGGCTCCACATCCAATTGCTGGTAGGCCCAGGGAGTTCCGGTCAACCCGCAGCCCGTCTGTACCTCGTCGAGGATCAGCAGGGCGTCGAATTCGTCGCACAGCTCACGCATCGCCGCGAAGAACTCCGGCCGAAAGTGGCGGTCGCCACCTTCCCCCTGAATGGGTTCGGCCAGGAAGCACGCGATGTCGTGCGGGTACCTCTCGAATGCCGCGCGGGCCTGGCGCAGCGACTCGGCTTCCAGCGCGTCCATGTCGGCTCCCGGCCGGATAAACGGCGCGTCGATACGCGGCCAGTCGAACTTCGGGAAGCGGGCCACACTGACCGGCTTGGTGTTGGTAAGCGACAGGGTGTAGCCGCTGCGACCGTGAAATGCGCCGCGCAGGTGCAGCACCCGGGTACCGAGCTCCGGGTCGATGCCACGGGCCTGGTTGTGCCGGCTCTTCCAGTCGAATGCGACCTTGAGCGCGTTCTCCACCGCCAGTGCGCCGCCTTCGACGAAGAACAGATGCGGAAGCGCCGGGTCGCCCAGGACCCGAGCGAAGGTCTCGACGAAGTCGGCCATCGGCACCGAGTACATGTCGGCGTTGCTCGGCTTGTTCAGCGCCGCTTCGGTGAGTTCGTCCCGGAACTCCTTGTCGTCGGCCAGCGCCGGGTGATTCATGCCCAGCGCCGACGACGCGAAGAACGTGAACATGTCGAGATAACGCCGGCCATCTCGGGCATCGACCAGATACGAGCCGGCCGACTCCGCCAGATCGAGCACCAGGTCATAACCGTCGACGAGGATGCTGCGCGCCAGGACCTCGTGGACCTGGTCGGGGCGGGTTTGCAGATCGACAAGTTTCAGGGCTGCGGTCATGAAGCCATNATAGCGGAATTTTTACGATATCCTGACGTCTAGTTAGTAAAAATCAAGGTATATACTGCCTGTCACTGTAAAATGTATTCAAGATGATGGTGCTGCGGGTCTTGACGTTCGCCGCTGTACGGATCCGTTGCAGCAGATGCTCGAGCGCACGCGCGGACGCGACCCGCACCAGCAAGACGTAGCTTTCTTCCCCGGCCACCGAGTGACACGACGCGATCTCCTCGATGTGTGCCAGGCGGGCGGGGGCATCATCGGGTTGAGACGGATCAAGAGGGGTGATGGCCACGAACGCAGACAGCAGGTGCCCGACGGCCTCCGGGTTGATCCGCGCGGAGTATCCCGCCACCACGCCGCGAGACTCCAACCTGCGTACCCGCGATTGGACCGCCGAGACGGACAGGCCGGCGCTCGCGGCCAACTCCGACAACGTCGCGCGTCCGTCGGCGACCAGCTCACGCGCCAGGATCCGGTCGATGTCGTCGAGCGTCTCACTCATGGCCGGAGACTATCGCAATGGCCGCACCCAATGAGCCGGGCGAAAAAGCTGGTGACCTGGCAGCTGCGTGCGGAATTCGCTGCCGGGCTGTCGGCCATGTACGCCGGCGAGGTGCCCGCATACGGCACCCTGGTTGAGGTAACCGGGCAGGTCAACCGGGATTACGCGGCAGGCAATCAGGGTGCCGAACTTCTCGGCTCGCTGCAGCGGGTCACCGCTGAGCGGCACGGCGCCATCCGGGTGGGCAGCCCGGCCGAACTGGCCGCCGTCGCCGACCTGTTCGCCGCATTCGGCATGCTGCCGGTGGGCTACTACGATCTGCGCTCGGCCCAGTCACCCGTTCCGGTGGTGTCGACCGCTTTTCGGCCCATCGATGCAAACGAGTTGGCGCGCAACCCGTTCCGGGTGTTCACTTCGATGCTGGCCACCCGGGACCCCCGGTACTTCGATCCCGACCTGCGTACCCGCGTGGAAACCTTCCTCGCGCGCCGCCAACTATTCGACCCCGCGCTGCTCGCTTGGGCGCGGATCATCGCCGCCGAGGGCGCTTGCGATGCCGAGGAGGCGCAGGCTTTCGTCGCGGCGGCGGTGGCAGCATTCGCGCTCTCCCGCGAGCCGATCAAGAAGTCCTGGTATGACGAGTTGTCGCGGGTGTCCGCGGTGGCCGCCGACATCGCCGGGGTCAGCTCCACCCACATCAACCACCTGACGCCGCGAGTCCTCGACATCGACGATCTGTACCGCCGGATGACCGAACGCGGCATCACCATGATCGATGCCATCCAGGGCCCGCCCCGCACCGACGGACCCGCGGTGCTGTTGCGCCAGACCTCGTTTCGCGCACTCGCCGAACCATGCCTGTTTCGCGGCAGAGACGGCACCCTCACCCCGGGAAGCCTGCGGGTGCGGTTCGGTGAAGTCGAGGCGCGCGGTGTCGCGCTGACCCCGCGGGGGCGCGAACGCTACGACGCGGCGATGGCTCGGCTTGTCGGGGACTCGGACTCATCTGAAGACTCATCTGAAGACCCCGCCCGACTGTGGAGTCAGTACTTCCCGTCGACCGATGCGGAGATGGCCGCCGCGGGGTTGGCCTACTATCGGCGCGGCAACCCTACGGCGCCCATCGTCTACGAAGACTTTCTGCCGGCCTCGGCGGCGGGTATCTTCCGGTCCAACCTGGACCGCGGCAGCGAGGCCAGTGATGTCACCGACGATTCCGGTTACAGCGTCGGGTGGCTGGCCGGGGCGGTTGACCGCCACATCTACGACCCGTACACACTCTACGATTCACTCTCCCAGGAGGTACCCGCGTGAGCATGCCGACGGCCGACGAGTTGCGCAACCGGGCACGCAAAGCCTTGGAAGCGATCGGCACCGACGTCACGCTCGCCGAGCCGGACGGGAACGGTCTTCCGGCGAGCACACCGGTCACCGGCGAGGTGCTGTTCACCGTCGCGCCGACCACACCAGAGCAAGCCGATCAAACCATCGCCAATGCGGCACAAGCGTTTTCGGTATGGCGCAGCACGCCGGCGCCGGTGCGCGGGGCACTGGTGAGCCGACTCGGCGAGCTGCTCACCGCACACAAGGACGATCTCGCGACACTGGTGAGCATCGAGGTAGGCAAGATCACGTCTGAGGCGCTGGGCGAAGTTCAGGAAATGATCGACATCTGCCAGTTCGCCGTGGGCCTGTCTCGCCAGCTCTACGGCCGCACCATCGCCTCCGAACGCCCGGGTCACCGGCTGATGGAGACCTGGCATCCGCTCGGCGTGGTCGGCGTGATCACTGCGTTCAACTTCCCCGTTGCCGTCTGGGCGTGGAACACCGCAGTGGCGCTGGTCTGCGGGGACGTCGTGGTGTGGAAGCCTTCCGAGCTGACGCCATTGACGGCATTGGCCTGTGCGGCGCTGATTGATCGGGCCGCCGCTGACGTCGGCGCGCCACCCGCGGTGAGTGGCCGGCTGCTAGGCGACCGTGACCTTGGCGAGCAGCTGGTCGACGACCCCCGGATCGCGTTGCTGTCCGCGACCGGTTCGGTGCGGATGGGCCAACAGGTCGGCCCACGCGTGGCCCGCCGCTTCGGTCGGGTGCTGCTAGAACTGGGCGGTAACAACGCGGCCATCGTGACCCCGGCCGCCGACCTGGATCTGGCGGTGCGCGCCGTGGTGTTTGCTGCTGCCGGTACCGCCGGGCAGCGCTGCACCAGCCTGCGCCGGCTGATCGTGCACCGCTCGGTGGCCGATGATGCGGTGGCGCGCGTGGTGTCGGCCTATCGGCAGCTGCCGATCGGCGACCCGACGGCCGCGGGCACGCTGGTCGGTCCGCTGATCCACGAGACCGCCTACCGGGACATGGTGGGCGCACTGGAACAGGCACGCGCCGACGGCGGCGAGGTGGTCGGTGGTGACCGCCGGCACGCGGGCTTTCCAGAGAGTGCGTACTACGTCGCACCCGCGGTGGTCCGGATGCCCGCCCAGACCGCCATCGTGGCAACCGAAACGTTCGCGCCGATCCTCTACGTGCTGGCCTACGACGACCTGGACGAGGCGATAGCGCTCAACAATGCCGTGCCGCAAGGACTGTCGTCGGCGATCTTCACCAGTGACCTGCGGGAGGCTGAGCGCTTCCTGGACGAATCCGACTGCGGTATCGCCAACGTCAATATCGGCACGTCCGGTGCTGAGATTGGCGGCGCGTTCGGCGGCGAGAAGGAAACCGGCGGCGGTCGGGAGTCCGGTTCAGACGCGTGGAAGACCTATATGCGGCGCGCCACCAACACCGTGAACTACTCCACGAGATTACCGCTGGCCCAGGGCGTGGAATTCGGATAATCGTGAATTCGCGGTTTACTCAATCGTCCTGAGTACTATCTGACAGATGACAGCCAGGAGGCGGCTATCCCCCGCGGACCGCCGAGCTGAGCTGCTCGCTTTGGGGGCGGAGGTCTTTGGGAAGCGGCCCTACGACGAGGTCCGCATCGACGAGATCGCCGAGCGAGCCGGGGTTTCGCGGGCATTGATGTATCACTACTTCCCCGATAAGCGGGCGTTCTTCGCCGCTGTCGTCAAGGACGAGGCTGATCGGCTGTACGAGGCCACCAATAAGGACGCCGTCACCGGCCTGACGATGTTCGAAGAGGTGCGTATCGGTGTGCTGGCGTACATGGCCTACCACGAGCAGTATCCCGAGGCCGCATGGGCCGCGTATGTCGGTCTGGGCCGGTCTGACCCGGTTTTGCTCGGCACTTCTGAAGAAGCCCAGACCCGCCAGTTGGAGCACATCATGACCCGCATTGGCCAGGTTGTGGCCGGGGTCCAGGAGGCCAGGCTGGAACCGGATGTCGAGCGGGACCTGCGGGTCATCCTTCATGGCTGGCTGGCGCTCACCTTCGAAATATGCCGGCAGCGGATCATCAACCCCACTACCGACGCCGAGTGGCTTGCCGACTCGTGCGCCCACACGCTGCTGGACGCGATCGCCCGGGTGCCCGAGATCCCCGAGGAACTGGCCTACGCGATGGAGACCGCTCGTATGGAACCGCGATTAGGGACCTAAATGTCGGTGTCTGTTGGCACCATAGGTAGGTGACCACCCGTGACCCGTTAGGCCGATTCAGCTCGATCACCCGCGAATGGTTCACCGGCACCTTCGACGCTCCCACCGCTGCGCAGGCCGCCGCCTGGGAAGCGATCGCAGATGGCCATAACTCGCTGGTCATCGCACCGACAGGTTCGGGTAAGACGCTGGCTGCCTTCTTGTGGGCCTTAGATAACCTCGCTAGCCTCGCCAATCTCGCCGGTGCGCCCAACCGGCCGGAGGGCACCCGGGTGCTCTACGTGTCTCCGCTCAAGGCGCTGGCGGTCGACGTCGAGCGCAACCTGCGCACGCCGCTGACCGGGCTCACCAGGATCGCCGAGCGCCACGGTCTGCCCGCACCCGAGATCAGTGTGGGAGTTCGATCCGGCGACACCCCGCCCGCGATCCGCCGCCAGCTCATCGCCAAGCCGCCCGACGTACTGATCACCACCCCGGAGTCACTGTTTCTGATGCTGACCTCGGCCGCGCGCGAAATCCTGGCCGGCGTGCAAACCGTGATCGTGGACGAGATTCACGCCATCGCCGCCGGCAAGCGCGGCGCACACCTGGCCCTGTCGCTGGAGCGACTCGACAACTTGCGTGAAGGGCGGCCCGCACAGCGCATCGGGTTGTCGGCGACCGTGCGTCCGCCCGAAGAGCTTGCGCGGTTCCTGTCCGGCGGAGCCCCGACAACTCGGACAACCATCGTGGCTCCCCCGTCGGCTAAGACGGTCGACCTCAGCGTGCAGGTGCCGGTGCCCGATATGGCCAACTTGACGAACAACACCATCTGGCCAGATGTCGAGGCGCGTCTGGTCGACCTGATCGAATCGCACAGCTCGACCATCGTGTTCGCCAATTCGCGACGACTAGCAGAGCGACTTACCTCGCGACTCAACGAGATTCACGCCGAACGCGCTGGCATCGAGCTCTTGACCCAGGCCAACCGCCAGGTGCCGGGTGGGGCGCCGGCGCACATCATGGGCTCGAGCCAACAAGGCCAGACCTTCGGTGCCGACCCTGTGCTGGCGCGCGCCCACCATGGTTCGGTCAGCAAGGAGCAGCGCGCCCTGGTCGAAGAGGACCTCAAACGCGGACTGCTCAAGGCGGTGGTGGCGACGTCGAGCCTGGAACTGGGCATCGACATGGGCGCGGTCGACCTGGTGATTCAGGTGGAGGCGCCGCCATCGGTGGCCAGTGGCCTGCAACGCATCGGGCGGGCCGGACACCATGTCGGCGAAGTCTCAAAGGGAGTGCTGTTCCCGAAGCACCGCACTGACCTGATCGGCTGCGCGGTGAGCGTGCAGCGGATGCTCGCCGGCCAGATCGAGACGATGCGGGTGCCCGCCAACCCCCTGGACATCCTGGCGCAACACACGGTGGCGGCGGCCGCCCTGGAGCCCCTGGACGCCGACGGATGGTTCGACACCGTACGCCGCAGCGCGCCGTTCGCGACGCTACCGCGCAGCGTGTACGAGGCCACCCTGGACCTACTGTCCGGCAAGTACCCGTCCACCGAATTCGCCGAGCTGCGGCCACGACTGGTCTACGACCGCGACGGGGACCGTGGGGGCACCCTGACT
>JGI12635J15846_10001051_pt1 | contig 24230 bp, 26 predicted proteins | sample BlaSpr_A8_OM2_M2_FD_15846 | JGI IMG/M metagenome (IMG submission 15846) | reverse complement strand
TAGGCAAATACCGGGAATCACAAAGACGCAATATTGGCGAAGTCAGTTACGGTTATTTTGACTTTCCTTACACTCGGGGGAGTGCAAAGGCCGTCATGGCGGCGGTCACGCATTCCTTCAATCGTCACGGAGAAAGTCGAAAATGATCAAGCTGACGTCTGTCCTCGCCGTTGCTGTTGCTGTGCTGTTCACGTCGGGAAGTCCGGCTGCTTTCGCGCAGGACAACGCCAAGCCAGGTACGGGCGCGAGCTCAAGCACCGCGTCGAGTTACTCGCCGCCAATGACCGAGCACAAGAAGAAGCCCCGCAAGCCGCGTGCGAAGAAAGGTGCGAGCATGCCGGCGTCCGCAGCCGCGCAATAAGGCGCTGCGTATTCATAAGATGAAAAAACCCGCATCGGCGACGAGGCGGGTTTTTTATGCGCTGACTTTAATGCGGATTCCCGGAACGCCGCTCGACGCTCAAACGCCCCACAGGATGTCGCCGTTCGCCTTATGCGCGAGGCGCAGCATGTCGAGGAACGGATAAGCGCGCTGCGCCAGGCCGGCGGGAATCTCGTGCGGCTCGTGGCCGGGTTCGCCTTCGTGGAAGTGGCCGTCGTGTTCGGCGCGTTCCTGTTTGTCCACTGCAATCGCCGATTCCAGCTTCTGGATAGCCACCGGCAGCTCGTCGTGCATGATGACGCCGCGCTCTCCGAGCCGCTTTCCGATGATGGCGAGCAAGTAGTCAGCGAGGTTATCGAGCATCAGCACGTCCGGTGCAGCGCTGGTTTTGAATGTGATCCACATGGCGAGGTCCCTTCCCTTATGTTGGCCTTTGTTGGCTAATGAGTGAGATGCGCCACGCGTAGCGACAGCCAAGGCCACCGCATCGACACGCCGGCGCATTGTCTTATTTCCTGACTCTTTTCCCCGACTCGACCCTGATTCGACATATTAGCACCTGCTAAAATCCCGATTTACCCGAGCAAAATGTTGCACCGGTTACAAAACCCCCGGTTTTTGCACTATGGCCGTAACCGGCTCCGGCTATGCCTCCGGGCGCGCATACGCAGTCCTGCCCGACTGTCCGAAGTCTTTTTCCCGCTCCCGAACGAGCGTAATGGATTGAAACTATCGAACGCGCGCCGCCTCGGCGTTTGGTGCTCAATCGCACGTTTTTTGTCGCGTTCTTCACGGGCGCGTGGATTGAAACACGGTCGCGTGGATTGAAACGAGCAAACACCGAAGGAACGAAGCAACGCAGCAACGGACCAACAGCTCAATTACCGGATTTCAGAATCAGCATGCTGCCCGCACAAAAACATACACTCGAAACGCTGCTCGCCGACGCGGTCAAGCAGGTCGTACAGGCGTCGCAAGGCGCATCGGAAGCGAACTTTGTCGCGCCGTCCATCGTCCTGGAGCGCCCGAAGGTTGCGGCGCATGGCGACGTCGCGTCGAACGTCGCCATGCAGCTCGCCAAGCCGCTGCGCGCGAATCCGCGGCAACTGGCGCAACAGATTGTCGATGCGGTGCTCGGCTTGGCCGCAGCTCAAGGTCTGGTCGATGCCGCTGAAGTCGCCGGTCCTGGCTTCATCAACTTGCGGCTGGCGGCATCGGCGAAACAGGCCGTGGTGCCCGCAGCCATTGCTGAAGGCGCGCGCTACGGCTACAGCGATCGCGACGAAGGCAAGCGCGTGCTGATCGAATTCGTGTCGGCGAACCCGACCGGGCCGCTGCACGTGGGCCACGGCCGCCAAGCCACGCTCGGGGACGCATTGGCGAACCTGCTCGGCACGCAAGGCAACGCGGTGCATCGCGAGTTCTACTACAACGACGCCGGCGTGCAGATCGGCAATCTCGCCATGTCCACGCAATTGCGCGCTCGCGGCTTCAAGCCGGGCGACAAGGAATGGCCGGATAACGCGTACAACGGCGAGTACATCGCGGATATCGCCCGCGACTATCTGGCGGGCGCGACGGTCGCAGCCAAGGACGGCGCGCCGGTGACGGCGAAGGGCGATGTCGACGATATCGATGCTATTCGCGTCTTCGCCGTCGCGTATCTGCGCCACGAACAGGATCTGGACCTGACCGCGTTCGGCGTCACGTTCGACCAGTTCTACCTGGAGTCGTCGCTGTATCAGGAAGGCCGAGTGCAAGCTACGGTCGACGCGCTGATCGCCGCGGGCAAGACCTACGAGCAGGACGGCGCGCTATGGCTGCGCACGACCGACGACGGCGACGACAAGGACCGCGTCATGCGCAAGTCCGACGGCACGTTCACGTACTTCGTGCCGGACGTCGCGTATCACGTGGCGAAGTGGCAGCGGGGCTTTACCAAGGTCATCAACGTGCAGGGTTCGGACCACCACGGCACCATCGCGCGCGTGCGGGCGGGGCTGCAAGGGCTTGGCATCGGCATTCCGAAGGGTTATCCCGACTACGTGTTGCACAAGATGGTCACGGTCATGCGCAACGGCGTCGAAGTGAAGATCTCCAAGCGCGCAGGCAGCTATGTCACGGTGCGCGACCTGATCGAATGGTCGGGCGGCATGACGCCGGGCGAGGAAGTCGCGCCGGACCAGATCGATGAAGACACGATTCGCCGCGGCCGCGACGCCGTGCGATTCTTCCTGATCTCGCGCAAGGCCGACACGGAATTCGTCTTCGATATCGACCTGGCGCTCAAGCAGAGCGATGAGAACCCGGTGTATTACGTGCAGTACGCGCACGCGCGGATTTGCACGATTCTCGGTGACTGGAAAACGCGCTACGCCGGCGATGCCGCCACGCTGCCTCAGGTCGATCTCTCTCCGCTTTCGAGCGAACGTGCGATGGCGCTGCTGAACAAGCTCGCCGAGTATCCGGACATGCTCTCCCACGCCGCCGACGAACTCGCGCCGCACGCGGTCGCGTTCTACTTGCGTGACCTCGCGGGCGAATTCCACTCGTTCTACAATGCGGAGCGCGTGTTGGTGGAGGAAGATGGCGTGCGCAACGCGCGCATCGCGTTGCTTGCCGCCACCCGGCAAGTGCTCGAAAACGGCCTCGCGCTGATCGGTGTGTCCGCTCCCGTCAAGATGTGATGCCCGCTTCGGGCGTATCCGTTGCCACGTGCCCGGCGTGCAAAGCTTGCGCGACGGACACGCAATGCAACATACGCAACGCCATGCCACGCTTAAGGCCGCCGTTATAATCGACGGCTATTCAGAAGACTTTTTGCAGGTTATTCATACGATGGCAAAACCACGCAGCACGTCGAAGCAGTCGAAGCAAACCGGGGGCACTTTTCTCGGTATCGTGCTGGGCTTGATTGTCGGCCTTGCAATTGCAGTGATCGTGGCGCTGTACATCACGCGTGCGCCCACGCCATTCGTCGCGAAGGTCGCACCTGCTCCAGCCGATGCCGTCTCCGCGCCCGCCACAGGCCAGCCCTACGATCCCAACCGGCCGCTACAGGGCAAGACCCCCGGCCAGGCTGTGCCGCAAGCCGCGCAGCCCGCGCCGCCGAACACCGCACCCGGGCAGACGAACGATCAGACGCAGTCGTCGGGCGTGCAGGACGAACCACAGATCCTGGAAGTGCCGCCGTCCGCGAACGGCACAGCGGTTGCGCCGAAGCCCGCCGTGGTGCCTCCGGTCGCGAATGCGCCAGGTGGCTCGTCGAGCGCAACGCCTGCGAAAAAGCCGGCTGACGCACAAGCTTCGTCAACGGCCAAGGTCACGCCGCCCGCGCCCGGCGACGCAAACACGGGCTATTTCCTGCAGGTTGGCGCGTACAAGACCCAGGCCGATGCGGAGCAGCAGCGCGCGCGGCTCGGCTTCCAGGGCTTCGAGTCGAAGGTCACGCAACGCGATGCCGGTAACGTCACGTATTACCGCGTGCGGATCGGGCCGTTCACGAAGTTCGAGGACATGAACAACGTGCGCCAGCGACTCTCCGATGCAGGCGTGGATACCGCCGTCATCCGCTTTTCCAAGCAGTGAACTCAAAGTAAAACCCGCGACCCGCGCAGCCTGTCTTCGTATAAGGCAGGCGCGGGTCGACAAGCGCGAGCGGGCGGTCAATAGACCAAACAGGTCAGCGGCGGCTGATAGCGGCCCGGCCGGCTTAAGCTTCCTTTAAGTGTCGTGTGTTCCCCTTTTGCCTCTCCACGCCCTTTCTCGATCACTTTCTCGGTCATTATGAAAAAACTCCTCAGCGCCCTCGCTCTCTCCCTCGGCCTTGTGGCCGGCACCCTGAGCGCCATGAACGCGGCGCACGCATCGCCGGCAGCGCCTGTCGCGGGCACCGACTACACGGTGCTGCAAGCCGCGCAGCCGGTGGACGCCAAGGGCAAGATCGAAGTGATCGAATTCATGTGGTACGGCTGCCCGCACTGCAACGAATTCGACCCGTATCTGGAAGCATGGGTCAAGAAGCAAGGTCCTGACGTGGTGTTCAAGCGCGTGCCGGTTGCCTTCCGCGACGACTTCATCCCGCACTCGAAGATGTATCACGCACTCGATGCACTCGGCCTCGCGGACAAGCTCACGCCCGCCGTGTTCAACGAGATCCACGTGAAGAAGAACTATCTGCTGACGCCGGAAGCGCAGGCTACGTTCCTCGCCACGCAGGGTGTCGACAAGAAGAAGTACATGGACGCGTACAACTCGTTCTCGACGCAAAGCGACCTGCAACGCGACACCAAGATGATGCAGGACTACAAGATCGACGGCGTGCCAACGTTGGCCGTCCAGGGCAAGTACGAAACGGGTCCGGCCACCACGAACAGCCTGCCGGGCACGGTCCAGGTCCTCGACTTCCTGGTGGGCCAGGTTCGCGCGAAGAAGATGTAAAGGCGTGAGCGCCGCTATGAAGGACACGCCGGGCGCCGGTTCCACGCCGGCCCGGCTGAGAGTTTTCATCACCGGCGCGTCCAGCGGCATTGGCCTCGCGCTCGCCGAGGAATATCTCCGGCGCGGTGCGGTGCTTGGCCTCGTCGCCCGTCGTGGCGACGCGCTCGCGGCATTCGCCGCGCGTTTCCCCCCTGATTCCATCTCGATCTATCCCGCCGATGTCCGCGACGCCGCCGCGCTAGGCGCCGCTGCGGCCCAGTTCTGCGCGCAGCATGGCGGTGCCGACGTGGTGATCGCGAATGCCGGTATCAGCCGCGGCGCGCTGACCGGTCACGGCGACCTCGATGTCTTTCGCGACGTGATGGACATCAACTACTTCGGCATGGTCGCCACCTTCGAGCCGTTCGTCGCCCGGATGGTCGAGGAACGGCTCGGAACGCTGGTCGGTGTGGCGAGCGTAGCGGGGATACGCGGGCTGCCGGGCTCGGGCGCGTATAGCGCGTCGAAATCGGCGGCGCTGAAGTATCTCGAAGCGCTGCGGGTGGAGATGCGGCCGAAAGGGGTATCGGTGGTGACGATCGCGCCGGGTTATATCCGCACCGCGATGACCGAGCACAATCCGTATCCCATGCCCTTCCTGATGGACGCCGATAAATTCGCCGTCAAAACCGCCGACGCGATCGCCGGGAAGAAGAGGTTTGCGACGTTTCCATGGCAGATGCGCGTAGCCGGCGCGGTGCTGCACGTGGTGCCGCGCTGGCTGTACGACCGCTTGCTGGAGAAGGCGCCGAGGAAACCGCGTGCGGGAGAGTGACACGTGCGCGACGAAGCTCTGACGCTTCCATTAACAACAAAGCCCGGCGGAATGACCCGCCGGGCTTTGTCTTTTCTGAGGCTATCGAACCGGACTAACCGCGATCAAAACGCCACGTACGGCGAATTTCCGTTGGTTGCGATGCCGAAATACACATGTCGTCCGAAGAAGAACGGCAAGCCGAAGTCGAACAGTGTCGGGAACGAGCCAATACTGCCCGCCAGTCCGTTAAGCGCGTAGTTCGTGCCGCTGGACGCCAGCGTCTGCGCGTTGTTTACCGTGAAATTCACCGTGGCCGTCGTGCCGTCCAGCCCGCGAACGGTAGCCGAAAGCGCCTGCGGACTGGCTGGACAGTAGAAATCCGTGAACGTGGACGTGCACGCGGGCAATGAGCTGTCGATGAAGAACAGGCCGTTCGAACCCGAATCGACGATCGTCGTCACTGCCGTGCCCTTGTAGGTGCCGCTCAGGTTGCCAAAACCCGTCGAGCGAAACGACGTCACGCCGGTCAGAGTATTGTTGCTCTGCGTACCGATACCGAACACCAGCGTGCCCGTCGCCGACGCTGCCGTAGTCGCCACTGGCGGCAATTGCACGATCACGCCATTGTTGTTCACGGCAAACTTGGTGACCGGATTCACGACTTGCTGGGCGANCGGCACGCCAATGGCCGTGCAGTTCGTTCCACTCGGGCATGAATAGTAGTTGCTGGTCAAGGCGTCCGTACACGACGCGCCGCAATCGGTCACCGACACACCCACGCCAAGAATCCCGTTTGCTCCAAGTTGCCGCGAGGTGCTCTCGTTGCTGCCGTTGATGCAGCCGTTGACCGGCACTGTGGAGTTAGGCAGATCGCCCACCATCTGGATCGGAATGGCGCTCGCGGTTTCACCGCCGATCTTCACGTCGGCGGTACGCACGGTGCCCCACGTGAAGCCATCGGCGAATTGCGTGCATTCCGCCAGTTGGCCGCCGCTCGTCGACGTATTCACCGGCAAGCTGCCGAGAATCTGCGCCGCCGCGTCGCTCGCGAGGCGCAAGCCGTACGAGCCGGTATCNAGCTGGATGTTGTCGATGGTCTGGCAAGTGCTTGTGCCGGGCGCGCACACGGTGACGGACACGTTCGGGATATTGACGAAATTCTGCGCACCTGGGCCGATGGTAATAGGTACCGTGTTCGACGCCGTGGCCGCAATCGGCTGTGCGTTGGGCGTGTTGGTGGAACCGCCACTACCGCTGCTACCACTACCGCTGCTTCCGCTGCTACTGACGGAACTGCTGCTGGAATCGCCGCCTCCGCCGCCGCAGGCAGCGAGGAACAGCGAAAGGCTCAGCACGGCGAGCCAGCGGTACAGACCCGGACGCCGGGACGGATTGGACGAGAAAATCGTCGGACGCATAGTGGAGGTCTCCGTCCGTTATTGGATGTCGCTGGGGCTGACGCCGGCGGGCAAGGACTGCGGCAGATAAGCCTGGCCGGCGAACGCGCCCATATGGCCGCCGGAACGGACCACCAGCGCGCTGCCTGCCACGCTTACGGGACCGCGACCGCCGCCATTAGCGCGCTGGTTCTGGATGCCCTGCACGTATTGCGGGAAATAGCTGCCGAGCAAGGTCGGCAAGTCGGGAATGCGCGGGCCTTGCCACGCAATGCCGAACACCACGCCGTCCGCACCGACATACTCGTTCACCACCGTCCCGACGACGAGCGTCGTGGTGCGCACGGTGTAAGAACTACTGGCCGAAGCGCCTGCTGCTGACGCAACCGCGGACGCCGCGGAATGCGTCACGGCCTTGCTGACGGTCGCGCCGTCGGGCGGTGTCATCGGCGCGCCGCCGAGCACCGCATACGCTGGCATTATCGCGAACAGTCCCAAGGTCAGCCCTGCTGCCAGGCCGGCGAGCGCGCTTACGCGTCGCGAGCTCAATGAGCTCGATGAAATGATCGAAGTGTTCAATTCGCCTCCCCGTTCCGATTATTTCAAGATGCGCTATTTTGCCTGCTGCAACGTCCGCGCAACACAAGCTGTCACAAAGCATTACCAGTATGCCAGCCGAATGAGTCGAACTCGGGAAAACGGGGGGTGGGACCCACGCGGAAGTTCGAGCGCGCGTAGAAGAGACGCGAAGGACCTACGCCGCCAGAAGCGGTTCGACGCAGGCGAATGTGGATAGATACACCCGCAATCCCGGCCGCGTCGAACCGTTGTTGATGTCAGAAGCCCAGACTGGCGAGCAAGTCGTCGACTTGAGTCTGGTCCTGGACCACGTCGGTACGGCCTTCCGGATTGATCTGCGGACCGTTCAGCAAGGTGTCCGACGAGCCCGAAGCGCTCGATGCCGCCGCCAGCGCCGCCGCCTGAGCCGCGAATTGCTCACGCCGCTCCGGTGCGATGTTCTCCAGCAACACGCTGAGCAATTGCTGCTCGATCACGTACACGACATCGGTAATCTTCTTGATCACCTGGCCGGTCAGATCCTGGAAATCCTGCGCGAGCATGATTTCGAGCAATTGCGTATTGGTCGCGACCGTCTGCACGGGGACTTGCTGCAAGAAGCCGCGGGTGTCCGCCAGCAAGGTCTTGACGTCCGCGTGCTCGAGCGGCGCGCCGTACCACTGCTCCCAGCGAGCATCGAGCGCCTGCGCGTCGCGCTGCATGGTTTCCTGGATCGGCTTGGCGAGTTCGATGGCGTTCAGTGCGCGCTCGGCGGCCTGTTCCGTCATGGTCGCGACATATTTCAGGCGGTCGCGCGCATCCGGCACCATTTCGGCGGCGGCTTCCACTTGTTTGTCGAGGCCGAGTTCGCGCATGGAGTCGCGCAGCGTGCGCGTCAACTGGCCAATGCGTGCCAGGATGCGGTCGCTCGATGCATCGCCTTCGTGTTCGACGTCGATGAGCGTCTCGTGGTTGGTCATTTCGTTCACGGTCAGCTCCCGGCTTTAGCCATCTTTTCGAGAATCTTCGACAGCTTCTCGTCGAGGGTCGCAGCCGTGAACGGCTTGACCACGTAACCGCTCGCGCCAGCCTGGGCCGCGGCGATGATGTTTTCTTTCTTCGATTCCGCCGTCACCATCAGCACCGGCAGATGGGTAAGCGTGCTGTCGGCGCGGATTTGCTTGAGCATTTCCAGGCCGTCGAGGTTCGGCATGTTCCAGTCGGAAATAACGAAATCGAAACCGCCGCCACGCAGGCGCGCAAGACCGGCCGCGCCGTCTTCGGCTTCATCGACGTTCGAGAAACCCAGCTCCTTCAGCAGATTTCGCACGATACGCCGCATCGTCGGAAAGTCGTCGACGACCAAAATCTTCATGTTCTTGTCCACCATCACTGCTCCTTGTGTTCCTTGTGTTTTCTTCAAGCGACGCGTTGCGCCGCGTGTCTATCCGAATTCTTTTGGCGAGGATTAAACGCGCTGTGTGCGTTCACCCATCGAGTTGAGCCGCGCCATCACGCGCCGGGTCATTTCCGACAGCGGCGCGATCTCGCTCACGCCGCCCGTTGCGATAGCTTCGCGCGGCATGCCGAACACCACGCAGCTCGCTTCGTCCTGCGCGAAGGTGTAGGCGCCGGCTTGCTGCATTTCCAGCATGCCCTGCGCGCCGTCGCGGCCCATGCCGGTCAAAATCACACCAAGCACGTTCTTGCCGGCGTTTTGCGCGGCTGACCGGAACAGCACATCCACCGACGGCCGGTGCCGGTTGACCGGCGGGGCATCGGAGAGATGCGCCACGTAGTTCGCACCGCTGCGCGCGAGCACCAGATGGGCGTCGCCGGGCGCGATATACGCGTGGCCGGGCAGGACGCGCTCGCCGTGCTCCGCTTCCTTCACCGCGATCCGGCACAAGCCGTTGAGACGTTGTGCGAACGACTTCGTGAAGCCTGGCGGCATATGCTGCGCAATCATCACGCCGGGTGCATCGGGCGGCAGCGGCAACAAGAGCTCGCGGATCGCTTCGGTGCCGCCCGTCGATGCCCCGACGATAATCAGCTTCTCCGTACTCACCAGCGGATTGTTCAGGTTCGGCGTGGGCTTCGACGGTGCGGCTGCAGCCCCTGGCGCCGCATGCACGACGTGAGGCGTCTGCCGCACCCGGGCGCGTGCTGCCGCGCGGATTTTATCGGCGAGCTTTTCGGAATACTCGAGCATGCCGTCGCGAATCCCCACGCGCGGTTTCGTCACGAAATCGACCGCTCCGAGTTCCAGCGCGCGCAGCGTGATTTCCGAGCCGCGTTCAGTCAGCGACGACACCATCACCACCGGCATCGGCCGAAGCCGCATCAGCTTTTCGAGAAAATCGAGACCGTCCATGCGCGGCATTTCGACGTCGAGTGTCAGCACGTCCGGGTTGTGCTGCTTGATGAGTTCCCGCGCCACCAGCGGATCGGGCGCGGTCGCGCACACGTGCATGTCGGGTTGCGAGTTGATGATCTCGGTCATCAGGCTGCGCACCAGCGCCGAGTCGTCGACGCACAGCACACTGATCTTCGGTTCCGTGCTCCGGGCCATCGTCATGCTTCCTCCGCCGTCTTCGCGCGGACGGTTCGCTGCAGGCCGGCTGCGGCACCGAATAGTTCGATGCGGGGTTTATCGGGTGTTGTTGATTTGGGCTGCGCTTTCGGCTGATTAAACAGCTCGACGCGCGCCCGCGCCTTTGCAAGTCGTTCGCTGCGCGCTTCAGGCGTTTGCCTTGCGAGCGCCTGTTCGCGTTCGACCACGCTCGGGTCCTGCTGCGTGATGAGTTTCTTGACCATCGCCTGGCCGGTTCGCGGCATGAACGCGACCTTGCGCGGATACATGCCCTGCAAGTCCTCGGCAACAATACGAATCTTTTCCAGCGCGAGATATCGGCGGACAAATTCCGAGTTGCGATCGCCGATATTGATCGTCGTCATGCCCGCCAGCACCGCGCCGCCGCCGAAGACTTTCGCTTCGAATCGTTCGCGCCGGCCGCCGCGCTTGATCATCTCGTTGATCAGCACTTCCATGGCATAGGCGCCGTAACGCATGGAATCCGAACTGGATTGAGATGCGTCGGAACCGTCGTCGGGAAGCATGAAATGATTCATCCCGCCAATGCCCGCTGTACGGTCGTGAATGCACGCCGCGACGCACGAACCCAGCACGGTGACGAGCACCATGTCCTCGCCGGTCATGTAGAACTCGTTCGGGAGCAGCTTCACGCCCGGACGCTTGAAATGGTTGTCGAAGTAAAGATTCGACGCGATCGGCAAGCCGCTCATGCCAGCTCCCCGGCGAGCGTCTTGCCCGCTTTCTTCACCGATGCCGCGGCCGCCGCATCGCGCGACAACCCGTACACCGTCTGGCCGCGCAGCTTGAACGCCTGCGTCACGTAGGTGAAGTTCTCCGAATGCCCGGCGAACAGCAAGCCGCCGCTTTTCATCAGCGGCTCGAAGCGCGCGAGCACTTGCGCCTGCGTGGGTTTGTCGAAGTAGATCATCACGTTGCGGCAGAAGATCGCGTCGAACTGGCCGGGCAGCGCGTATTTCGCGTCGGTGAGATTCAGTTGGTCAAACTTCACCAGCGCGCGTACTTCAGGGCGGATCTTCACCATGCCGGCGTGCGCGCCCGTGCCCTTCAGGAAGAAGCGCTTCAGGCGTTCCGGCCCAAGTGTCTTGACTGAATCGAGCGAATAAACGCCCGCATCGGCCTTCTGCAAAACCTGACTGTCGATATCCGTCGCGATCACCGAACACTGGCGCGCGGTTGCATCGCCGAGCGTCTCGATCAGCGTCATGGCGATGGAATACGGCTCCTCCCCCGTCGATGCCGCCGAGCACCACACCGAGAACGGCTGCGGCCGGCTCTTCGCAAACGTAGCGAGGATCGGGAAATGATGCGATTCGCGGAAGAACGCGGTCAGGTTCGTGGTCAGCGCGTTGGTGAACGCTTCCCACTCGTCGCTATCCGGCTGCGCTTCGAGACTATCGAGGTAAAGGCGGAACGTATCGATATTGCAGGCGCGCAGGCGTCGCGCGAGACGGCTGTACGCCATGTCGCGCTTATGCTCGGACAGCGAAATCCCCGCGCGACGATAAATCAGGTCGCGAATGCGGCCGAAATCGGCGCTGGTGAATTCGAAGTCGCGTTCCACTTCCGAACCGTTTCGGGTCCGGTCGCGGGGTGTATCGACGGGCGGGCGCGTTGCCATCATCTAGCCTTTGTTCTGCTGGAACGTGCATGGGCTGCATTCCGTACGGGCGCTGCACCGCGTTTCTTCGACAACCACACCGCCCGGCTTGACGCCTGGTTCGCGCACCTCAGTGAAATGCTCCCCAAGGAGCGCGATGTGATGGGCCTGCATGGTCGTCCGACACTGCTTTAAAAAGTTTCCCAATCGCCGGCCGCTGCAACGGCGAGCTTCGCGGCAGGCGCTTTCGCGGCGGGTTTTGCTGCTGCGGGAGCGGAAGCGCTGGCTGAAGCGGCCGAAGCCGGCGAGGCAATAAGCTTATTAACGGCGCGATTAGCCGCTACGTTAGGCCGCGCTGCAACTTTAATCGCCGGGGTTTCGCGCGGCCGGATAGCAACCGTCGGCTCGATCCGCGCACGCTGATCGCTGGACGGCGTATCGCTGCTTACTTGCCAGTGACCAACCACGTCCTTCAGCTTGCGCGTCTGCTCTTCGAGCGACGCCGCCGCTGCCGCCGCCTGTTCAACCAGCGCCGCGTTCTGCTGCGTCACTTCGTCCATCTGCCCGACGGCGCGGCTCACCTGTTCGATGCCCTGCGACTGCTCGTCGGACGCCGCGCTGATCTCGCCCATGATGTCCGTCACGCGACGCACGGCCTGCACGATTTCGTCCATCGTCTTGCCGGCGCGCCCGACGAGCACGGAGCCGCTTTCCACCTTCGCGGTGGAATCGCCGATCAGCGACTTGATCTCTTTCGCCGCTGCCGCGCTGCGCTGCGCGAGACTGCGCACTTCGCCGGCCACGACCGCGAAACCGCGCCCCTCCTCTCCTGCGCGCGCCGCTTCCACGGCCGCGTTCAGAGCAAGAATATTGGTCTGAAAAGCGATGCCTTCAATCACGCCGATGATGTCGACCACCTTGCTCGAACTCGATGAAATCGCGCTCATGGTGTCCACGACCTGCTCCACCACTTCACCGCCGCGCGATGCGATATCCGACGCGTTGACGGCGAGTTGCGAAGCCTGGCGCGCGTTCTCCGCGTTCTGTTTCACGGTGCTGGTGAGCTGCTCCATGCTCGACGCCGTTTCCTGCAGCGACGCGGCCTGCTCTTCCGTGCGCTGCGAGAGATCCGTGTTGCCGCTCGCGATTTCCCGCGCGCCGACATCGATGGATTCCGCGCCGCGATGCACCGATCCGACCATCGCGGTCAGGTTCACCCGCATCCGCTCGATGCCCGCAAACAAGCGGCCAATCTCGTTGGTTTTGTCGGTGTGCGCGGACTTCGTCAGGTCGCCCTTCGCGATGCGCTCGAAGTGATCGACGGCGTCGTTGATCGGCTGCACGATCATGCCGCCCAGCGCGACACGCGTACCGATCAGCGTCAGCAGCGCCAGCACCATCACGCCGACGATCACGTTGATCAGTAGCGCGATGCTCGCCGCCGCGTCCGTGCGCAACTGTTCGGCGTGCTTCTGCGTGAGGCCGACCGTGACGGCCGTGACGGCGTCGAAGGCGATGAACATCGGGCTGATCTTCGTGTCGGCGATGGCGTGATACGCGGCCATGTCGCCGGCGCGTATTGCCGCGAACTCGGGCTCGACACCGTCACGCAGCAGTGCGTCGTGTTTCGTGACGATGTCGTCGAGCGTGGCTTGCGGCAGCATCGGCTTCGGCGTAGCCACGAAAAGCTTCCAGCTCTCATTCGATTTATCGAGCAGGAACTGCCCGCGATCGAGCGCCTTCTTCGCTTCATCGGCTTTGTCCGCTTCAGTCAGCGAGCGCACGCGGTCGAGCGCCACGCGTGAACGCAGCAGGTTCGACGACGCATCGTTGAGTGCGCGCATCGACACCATGTCGCTGTCCGCCAGCAAGGCAAGCGAATTGCCCGCCGAGCGCAAGCCGTTCAGCGACAACGCGCTCACGACTGCTGCAAAGCCCACGAACAGCAGGCCCACGAGCGTCAGCGTGGTACGAATCGACCAGTTCTTAAGCATGTCTTTCTTCCCGACCAGCGTGGAGATAAACCAACTACATAAAGACTTAAGCAGCGACGGAGTCGATCAACTCCATCTCCTTGCTCGTCATCAACTTTTCGATGTCCATCAGGATCAGCATCCGGCCATCGACGGTACCGAGGCCCGTCAGATATTCGGTCGTGAGCGTGGCGCCGAATTCCGGTGCAGGCATGACCTGATCAGCTTGCAGCGTCAGCACGTCGGAGACGCCGTCCACCACCATGCCGACCACGCGATGCGCCACGTTCAGGATGATCACGACCGTCTGGTTGTCGTACTCCACGCGGCCGAGATTGAACTTGATGCGCATATCGACAATAGGCACGATGATGCCGCGCAAGTTGATCACGCCCTTGATGAACGCCGGTGCATTCGCGATGCGCGTGACGTTGTCGTAGCCGCGAATCTCTTGCACTTTCAGGATGTCGATGCCGTACTCTTCCGCGCCCAGCGTGAAGACGAGAAATTCCTGTCCCGCCGCTTCGGCCTGGCTGACACGTTGAACGTCACGGCGTTGTGCCGCGGAAGTGATGGATTGGATGTCTGCTGCCACGTTAACCCCCAGAATTTGGTTGGTAAGTTTTGTTAGTGCACTAGTGCGTCAGCGCGCCGTGCGCCGAGCGGTTTTCACGGTTCAGCGCCGCGACGTCGACGATCAGTGCGACGCTGCCGTCGCCCAGGATGGTCGCGGCGGAAATGCCGTGCACCTTGCGGTAATTCGTTTCCAGGTTCTTCACCACCACTTGCTGCTGGCCGACCAGCTCGTCGATCAGCATCGCAAAACGGCGCCCTTCCGACTGGATGATCGTGATGATTCCCTGCGTGGGTTCAGTACGTGCATCGGTCACTTCGAAGACCTGGTGCAGTGCGACCAGCGGCAAATATTCACCGCGCACGCGCACCACGCGCTCGCCACCGGCGACCGTGTAGATATCTTCGGAAACGGGTTGCAGCGACTCCATCACGAAGTTCAGCGGCAGGATGAAAATCTCGTTGCCCACCTTCACCGACATGCCGTCGAGAATCGCCAGCGTCAGCGGCAATACAATCCGCGTGGTCGTGCCCTTGCCTTCGCGCGACTGGATTTCGACATGGCCGCCCATCGCCTGGATGTTGCGCTTCACCACGTCCATGCCCACGCCGCGGCCGGAGATGTCCGTGACCTGCTCGGCGGTGGAGAAACCCGGCATGAAGATCAGTTGCCAGACTTCGTCGTCGGACATTTGCTCGTTGACCTGCATGCCTTGCTTCATCGCCTTCGCAAGAATCTTGTCGCGGCGCAGGCCCGCGCCGTCGTCGCTGACTTCGATCACGATGTTGCCGCCGTGATGCGCCGCCGACAGAACCAGTTGTCCCACCGCCGCTTTACCCGCCGCACGCCGCGCTTCCACGGTTTCGATGCCGTGATCGAGCGAGTTGCGCACGAGGTGCGTCAGCGGATCGATGATGCGTTCGATCAAACTCTTGTCCAACTCCGTCGCCTGGCCGAACGTGACTAGTTCGACTTCCTTGCCAAGCTTCGCGGCCAGATCGCGCACGAGGCGCGGGAAGCGGCTGAACACGTAGTCCATCGGCATCATGCGGATGGACATCACGGCTTCCTGCAGATCGCGCGCATTGCGCTCAAGTTGCGCCATGCCGTTGAACAGACGGTCGTGCAACGCCGGGTCGAAGGTGCTCGTGGTTTCGGCGAGCATCGCTTGCGTAATCACCAGTTCACCGACGAGGTTGATCAGTTGATCCACCTTCTCCACGCCCACACGGATAGAACTGCCTTCGGCGGCTGCGGGCGCGGCTGCAGTGCGCGTTTTCTTGTCGCCTTCGGGGGCTTTCGGCGCTTCGGGCGCTTCCGTCACCGCGCGGGACTCGGTGGCAGCCGGGGCTGCCACCGGTTCCGTCTTCTCAGATGCGGGTGCTTTGGCTGCCACCTCGTTAGTTTCTTCCAGCTCTGCAGCAGCTTGCGACGCACCGGCTGGTGCCGCATCCGCTGCATTGCCGCGGCTCACCGCGATCTGCGCTTCATCGATCACGAAACAGCACACGGCGACGATGTCGTCGGAGGACACATCAGAGTCGAGCCACAACGTCAAATCCGCGCCCGACTTCCTTTCCCCGACAACCGTTCCCAGGTTTCCAAGCTCCTCAGTCAGCAGAGCCTGGTCCTTCTCCCCTACCCCCCGCAGCGTAATTTTCAGGTGCGGACCGTCTTGCTTAGCAGCGTTATCGGCCACATCGCTTGCATCCGGCGTGGCCGGAAATTCGGTCCACTCGCCGTCTTCCTCGACGGCCTCGCTCGCTTGCTCGATCACATGCGGCGGTGGTTCATTCGGCCCCAGCGCCAACGCGACTTGCGCGAGATCCTGAGCGAGCGCGGCGGCATCGGCGAACGACCGTTCGGGCTCCGGCTTGGCCATGTCGGTTGTCCCGGCGATAGCGCTGACGTCGTCGGCAGGATCGTTGTCCCGCAGATATTCAAGCTTCGCGCAGATCGCTTTAGCGGCGACCGCATCCGGCTCCGCACTCGCGCGATATGCACCGAGCTGATCCGACAGCACGTCCTTGGTTTCGAGGAACGTATCGATCATGTCGCGACGCAAAACCAGCTCGTTGTTACGCGCCCGGTCGAGCAGCGATTCGAGGATGTGCGTGGTCTCGGTCAGCGCCGAAAAGCCGAACGTGGCCGCGCCGCCCTTGATTGAATGTGCCGCGCGAAAGATCGCGCCAAGGTCCTCGGGATCGGGGTTCGCCAGATCCAGCGCGAGCAGCAATTGCTCCATATCCGCGAGCAGCTCGTCGGCTTCGTCGAAGAATGTTTGATAGAACTGCGTAATGTCGAGTGTCATGCCTGGGTCACCACCGGATGCCTTGTCTGTCGTCGCTATGCGCGTCGTAAAAGCTAATGTGTTCGTCGTGCTTCTTGCTTCGTGCGTGATGCCTTGTTCGTCATGCTGTGTGCTTCGCGCAAAAAACCTTCAGTGCGGGTGTTCCGCTTCCGACAACGCGGCCACCAGTTCGGTCAGCATGTCGGGGTCGAGTGGCTTTTCGATCCAGCCGGTCGCGCCTGCTGCGCGCGCCGCGGCTTTGAACGGCTCGCCGGATTCGGTCGTCAGCACAAGAATCGGCGTATTTGCATACGCACGATGTCCGCGCAATTTGCCGATCAATTCGAGCCCGCTCATCGCCGGCATGTGCTGGTCGGTCAGCACGAGATCGAACTGTTCGGCGAGCGCCGCTTCGTAGGCTTCTGCGCCATCCACGGCCACCACCACGCGATATCCCGCCGCGATAAACGTCGCCGAGAGGATTTGCCGCATGGACGCGGAGTCGTCTATCGCCAAAATGTTCTTGATCATGGTATGTGCTGCCCTCTGTCCGATGTTCCTGTGGTGCTCTCGTGAGCACGTCTCATGGCTTGGCCGGCAGCGCCGGCGCCAGCGCGCCGAAGTTCGGCTTTACGTTGCCCGGGCCGCCTGGACCGCCCGCGTTGCTGGTAATCGTGGTCGCCGGCATGTCCTCGCGCGTCATGGACTCTTCCGACTTGTGGTTCAACACGAGAATGCTGATGCGCCGGTTCTCGGGATCGAAGGCGTCCTGCTTGTTCAGGTTCTGCGTCGATGCCAGACCCAGCACCCGCAACACTTTCGCTTCGTCCATGCCGCCCGAGATCAGCTCGCGCCGCGAGGCGTTCGCGCGGTCCGCCGACAACTCCCAGTTGCTGTAACCCTTTTCGCCGCCCGCGTATTGCGTGGCGTCGGTGTGTCCCTGCACCACGATCCGGTTTGGCACGTCGTTTAGCGCCTTGCCGATCTCGCGGAGGATGTCGCGCATGTACGGTTCCACGTTGTTGCTGGAGAGCGCGAACATCGGCCGCTTCTGGGTATCGACTATCTCGATGCGCAAACCCTGTTGCGTCGAATCAATCCGGATCTGCTGCCTGAACTGGCGCAACACCGGATTCGCTTCGATCGCGGCCATCAGCTTGACCTGCAGGTCGTGCAGACGCGCCTGGTCGCGCCGTTCGAGTTCACCCTGCGCCGCTCTCAACGTCTGTTCATCGAGCCGGTCCACGCGGCGCGTGCCGTCGCTCATGCGGGTCGTGCCGGGTTCGGGGCTGGAAATATCGCGCCCGCCGCCATTGATGATGCTGGAGTCCATGCCGCTACCCTGCCCGCCCATGATCGCGTTCTTGAGCGGCATGTTGAAATACTCGGCGATGCCCTGGCGCTGCACCGGCGACACCGCGCTCAACAGCCACATCAACAGGAAGAACGCCATCATCGCGGTCATGAAGTCGGCATAAGCCAGCTTCCACGCACCGCCGTGGTGCGACTTCTTGCTCGATATGACGCGCTTGATGAAAATCGGACGATCTTTGTGGGTCGGCATGGCGGGCTCCGGGCGCTCGGTCGCTGAAGGCGGTTACTTCGCCTTCACGCGGCGCACGTGTTCTTCCAGTTCGGAGAACGACGGACGCTCGGTGGAGAAGAGCACTTTGCGGCCGAACTCCACCGCGATAGCCGGTGCGTAGCCGTTCAGGCTCGCCAGGATCGTCACCTTGATGCACTGGAACATCTTCGTCGACTCGGCCACACGCTGTTCCGCGACGCTCGCGAGCGGGCCGATCAACCCGTACGACAACAAGATGCCGAGAAACGTACCGACCAGGGCCTGCGCGATCATCTCGCCGAGAATCGCCGGCGGCTGATCGGCGGACGCCATCGTGTGGACCACGCCCATCACGGCCGCGACAATGCCGAACGCGGGCATCGCGTCGCCTACCTTGTGCAGCGCCTGCGCCGGGCCTTCGCCTTCCGCGTGATGGGTCTCGATCTCCTCGTCCATGAGGCTCTCGATCTCGAACGCGTTCATGTTGCCGCCGACCATCAGGCGCAAATAATCCGTAAGGAATTCGACGATATGGCGATCCGCCAGGATCTTCGGATACTGGCCAAAGATCGGGCTTTTGGCCGGATCGTCGATATCCGACTCCAGCGTCAGCGTGCCTTCCTTGCGCGCTTTGGCGAGCAGGACATAGAGCAGCGCCATCAGCTCCATGTACACATCCTTGTTGTACTTCGAGCCCTTGAAGAGCGTGGGCAGCACGCGCAGCGTGGCTTTGATCGTCTTCATGCCGTTGCCGAGGATGAACGCGCCCAGTCCGGCACCCGCGATCATCAGGATTTCAACGGGCTGGAGCAATGCGCCGAGGTGTCCGCCTTCCAGCGCATAACCGCCGAAAACGGACAACAGCGTCACCAGCGTTCCGATGAAAATCAGCACAGTCGAGCCCTCATGGTTGCATCGGCGAGACCGCCGTTAAGTGGTTTACGGCAAGCGGACGGAAAACTTTGAAGGGAAATAGCGGATGGGCAGAGCCGGACGGCGCACCGGGCAGCGTCTTTATTGGCGGTGCGTTCAAGCGTGTAAGGTGGTCGCTTGATAAGCGGTTTGGTCGCCTGTCTGGGCTCTAAACCGTTCTATCAGCAAGAAACCGGGCAAAGATGCCGACTCCCGCCTTACGGTTCGGCAATAAGTTGTAAGTACGGTTCAGCCGGTTGAGAGATCAGACGAATCGTTTTGCCAGCCGGATGGCTTACCGCCTGATTAACGGCAGACCGCTAAAAATCTTTAACCGAAGGGCGTTTATTTTCCCGCTCCAAGGCCCACGCCAACGCAGGGAGGGCAAGACCGGCGCGGCGCGGCGGTGGCACACGCTTTGCTGATTGTTGCGTCCTCGGCAATGCATCCTGCACCGCGTAATTTGATGACGGACTCGCAATCGCTTGCCGCATAAGGGCTTCCGCAATCCGTTGAGCTTCGTAACGGCTGGTGTTTCGGCCTGTAACAAGGTTAAGCGTTTGAAAAATGACTCGGCGATACCGGAAGTCATCTCGATAATGCGTCGTAAGGGATAACCCGATTCACAGCGGGTCCGATTTTAAGGGGCGGCAGCATAAGGCGCTGGCCCGTCCGCAAGGCTTCACCGGTTTCTATCGGAGATCGTGCTTCGAAGCCCTCACGAACAGGAGAGTCACGTTATGCGTATCGCACAAATTGCACCGTTGCACGAAGCAGTTCCCCCGAAGTTCTACGGCGGCACCGAGCGCGTCGTTTCGTACCTGACCGACGCGCTGGTCGATCTCGGCCACGATGTGACCCTGTTCGCGAGCGGCGATTCGCAAACCAAAGCGACGCTGGAAGCCGCTTGGCCGCGAGCGTTGCGCCTCGATCCGTCCATCCGCGACTGGAACGCACCGCACGCCCTTCTACTTGAAAACGTGCGACGCCGCGCGCACGAGTTCGATGTGCTGCACTTTCACCTCGACTACATGCCGTTCTCGACCTTCTCGCAGATGGACACGCCGTTTGTGACGACGCTGCACGGCCGGCTGGACCTGCCCGAGCTACAGCCTGTGTTCGACGCGTTCCCAGGGGCATCGGTTATCTCGATCTCCGATTCGCAACGCGTGCCGCTGCCGCAAGCTGCGTGGCTCAACACGATTTATCACGGACTGCCGGAAAACCTGCTGACGCCGCAAACGCACAAGAAGCCGGAATACCTCGCCTTCCTCGGTCGTATCTGCCCCGAAAAGCGCGCCGATCTCGCCATCAAGATCGCTGCTCAAAGCGGTCTGCCGCTGAAGATTGCCGCCAAAGTGGACAAGGTCGATCAGGAATACTTCAAGAGCACTATCGAGCCGTTGCTGGCGGAGTCGAAGGCCAGTGTTGAATTCGTCGGCGAGATCAACGAACAGCAAAAGCCGGAGTTCCTGTCGGGCGCGAAGGCGCTGCTGTTCCCGATCGACTGGTCGGAGCCGTTTGGTCTGGTGATGATCGAGGCCATGGCGTGCGGTACGCCGGTGATCGCGTTCAATCGCGGCTCGGTACCGGAAGTGATCGACCACGGCGTGACGGGCTATATTTGCGAGGACGTGCAGGGCGCGGTCGGCGCACTCCAGCGCCTCGGCGAACTCTCGCGTACCGAAATTCGCGCGCAATTCGAACGCCGCTTTAGCGCGAAGACCATGGCGCAGAATTACGTCGACAGCTATACCGCGTTACTGCAAGCAGCGAAGCGTCCGGTGCTGCGCCGGGTCGCGGTCGGCTAAGTTCCGGCTAATTTCCTCAGTCGCCTGGAGACCCGGGCGCCGCAGGAAAACGCGGCGCCAACTCGATTGGAAACGATGGTTGCGTTGTTATCCAACGTTTATTGCAAAGCACAAAAAAATCCGCCTGAAAGGGCGGATTTTTTTGTGCTTTGCTTTTGCTCTTTGCAATTCATGCGGACATTCTGCTTCTATTCATCAGCAATATTCGAGGCAGCCATCCGGCGTTTTAGGAATGCGCCTGACTAATCAGGAAGCGCTCGCGATTTTTTCCCACGATCCATTTGGGTGGCTTGCCACGGCCGCTCCAGGTGTTGCCTGACTTGGGGTCCTGATAGATCGGCGGCAGCGGCTCCTTCTTGGGCGGGCGGCCTCGCCGGACGACCGACAGTCCCAGATCCTGGGCTGTCAGCCCATACTCCACGATCTTGCGCCGGATATCCGCCAGTACTGCTTCCAGTTCCGCGCGGCGTGCTTCCTCCGCTTGTTCCTGGAGCTTCGCGATCTGCGCCTTGAGCTCAGTGTATTGCGACATTTTTCAATCCTTTCTAATAGCCCGCGATTATTGAGAAGCGTAACGGCATCGATTAAAAGATGCAACGTTTGAACATCCAATTGCAAAAAATCCTATTGCGAATGAGAAGAGTCTTGAAACTATAGGGCATTCCTAATAAGAGTTGACTTAGTTCTTGGCGGTTTAACAATTGTTGACAACTAGTCGCCGCACTCGGATTACACTGCGTACCCGCCGCGGTGGTCCGAACGAATATTCATGATCACGAGCGTCGGAATTGTTTCAGTTTTCTAAATATTTTTAGGACTTCGAATCATGCGATTAGGACAGCGCCTCGGCGCAGAAATGTTTGGTACGTTCTGGCTCGTGCTGGGCGGCTGCGGCAGCGCAGTGCTAGCAGCGGGTTTTCCTCAACTCGGGATCGGTTTCGCGGGCGTAGCGCTTGCGTTCGGCCTGACCGTGCTCACCATGGCCTACGCCATCGGCCATATTTCGGGTTGCCACCTGAATCCGGCGGTGAGTATCGGCTTGACGGTCGCCGGACGTTTCCCGGCCCGTGATCTGGTTCCGTACATTGTCGCCCAGGTGATCGGCGGCGTGATCGGCGCGTATGTGTTGTACGTGATCGCCAGCGGCGCACCAAACTTCGACCTCATTGCCAGCGGCTTTGCCACCAATGGTTACGGCGATCATTCGCCCGGTCATTACACGATGATCGCGGCGCTGGTGTGTGAAGTCGTCATGACGTTCTTCTTCCTGTTCGTCATCCTGGGCGCCACCGACAGCCGCGCACCCGCCGGGTTTGCGCCGATCGCCATTGGCTTGTGCCTGACGCTGATCCACCTGATCTCGATTCCGGTCACGAATACGTCGGTGAACCCGGCGCGTTCCACCGGCCCTGCGTTGTTTGTAGGCGGCGCGGCGGTGGAGCAGTTGTGGCTCTTCTGGGTCGCCCCGATCATTGGCGCGATCATCGCGGGCGTGGTTTATCCGGTGCTGACCGGCGCCAAAAAGCGGGCGCTCTCTGCTGCCTGACATTAAAAAACGGTGAAAACCGATAAAAAACGGGCGCTCGGCGCCCGTTTTTTTATTGTCCTACTCGTATATACCGGGTCGATGCGGCGGACCAATATGAATAATACGCGACAAATGTAATGGGCGTTTACCGGCCACCAAGGTTTTAAACGTCAATTTACTTATCCCAAACTTAAGAGCTACCCAAGAAGCAATAGCTGGCAGGGCTTTGCGGGTATTTACTCCACGGACAAATCCCGCCTTCGACTTTCGCGCGACTTTCATCTGCTAACAACTCGTCGATACTCGTAAAACAGCCGTTGCGTAAATTGGACTCATGCGACACGCGTCGCCCTAAAGGAGAACACCATGAAGCGCATCGTCACTCATTTGCTGGTTGCCGCCGGTCTCGCGATGGGAGCGGTTGGCGTCGCACAGGCTCACACGGATCTGTCTATCGGACTGTCGCTCGGCGTGCCTGAGTACGTACAACCCGCACCGGTGTATGTCCAGCCCGCGCCCTTTTACCGGGCACCGCCGCCGGTTTGGGGTCATCGCGACGACCGCTGGGACGGACGAGACCGCGGACACTGGAACCGCGCCGGCTGGGATCATGGCGACGATCATCGCCATGGCTGGGATCGTCGCGGATAAACGGCTACGGAACCGCTACGGCTAAACGACCGCGGCCAATCGCTACGGTCCGCTAGCATCCCCCACGCTATTCGTCAGCGCGAGCCGGCGCGGCCAGTTCATCCGTCATGCCGAATAACGCGCGCAATTGATGAGCAACGCCGGCCTCGAAGTTGTTGCCGGTTCGCGGGACATTCGGCAGGCGTTTTATCAGCGCCGGATTTGCGTTGTTCATCATGAATGGCCGGCCTGCGGTTTCGAGCAGATCGATGTCGTTCATGTTGTCGCCAAAGGCCACGCAATGCGCAGTGTCGATATCGAGCCGGTCCAGCACGAATTGCAACGCGCGTCCCTTCGATACATCCGACGTCATGACTTCCAGACAATCCGGCAACGAATAAGTGACGTAGATGGAATCGCCGAATTCACGTTCGAGATTCGCGGCGGTCACCTTGAGATCGTCCGGCTCGCCGATATACAGCACCTTCGCAATGTTCTCGCCGTCGTGATGACGCAGATCCATCACGTCATAGTCGAAACCCGAATCCTGGTGAAAAGCCAGCAATTCGGGCGCGTGACGGTCGATCAGCCAGGCGTCGTCGGCGAAGAGGTTCACGATCACACGCTCGCTTCCCGCCAGGTCTGGCTGGACGAGACGACGCACGGCGGCCGGAGCAATGTCGCGGGCATAGATGCGCTCGTTGTCCGGCGCATGGATACGGGCGCCGTTCGATGTGATCAGATAAGCGTCGATGCCGAGCACTTTACGAATCCCGACCACATCGCGATAATGCCGCCCCGTCGCGATGATGAAACGCACGCCGCGCGCTTCCAGTTCGCGGACCGTTTCGACGGTGAACGGGTCGACCTGATGGTCGGTGTTGAGCAAGGTGCCGTCGAGATCGGTAGCGATAATCGAATACATGGGAAGCGGTTTCCTTTAAGCCGTTAGGAACTTGGCATTTTAGCCCTCACGGGGCGATTTTCCGCTCGCGGCGCGGCGAGCCAGTTGCAACGCGCCCGTAGCGGAGTCCGCTAGCGGCAGACGCAACCTGTTGCGGAGTTCTTGCGGCACGAATGGCGCTAGCGGCACGGCAAGTCCGCCGCACAACGCGACTGGGAGAGTGTGGTCCGGGTCCAGTGTTGACACCATTTTTGCGA
>JGI12635J15846_10001050_pt1 | contig 24236 bp, 27 predicted proteins | sample BlaSpr_A8_OM2_M2_FD_15846 | JGI IMG/M metagenome (IMG submission 15846) | reverse complement strand
CTGCCGTATCGGCTCGTGTTCACCGCTGCGCTGCTGCACGTCCTGCTGACGGTCTCTCCGCTATTTGCCGGCGACCCTGCCTATCGATATTTTCGCTCCGGAAGTCCCACCGATGTGCCGACCAAAACCCAAGGCGGCTTTGCCCTCATGGGCGGCGGCAAAGACCTTGACGCGGCGTTTCGGTGGATGTGCGAGCGATCCGGAGGCGGAGATTTTCTTGTGCTTCGCGCCACCGGAGACGACGCCTACAACCCCTACATTCAGTCTCTCTGTCACATCAACTCGGTATCGACACTCATAATTCCCGACCGTACGGCCGCGGCGGATCCGTTTGTGGCAAAAGCGATACGTCATGCGGCGGCCGTCTTCATTGCCGGAGGCGATCAGGCGAACTACATCAATTTCTGGATGGGAACGCCCGTGCAAGAGGCGCTGAATGATGCGATCATCCGGAAGGTTCCGATTGGCGGAACGAGTGCGGGGCTGGCCGTTCAGGGCGAATTCGTGTACTCGGCTCAAGGCGACGCTCCGGATGGACCAGACCTTAAATCGCCTGAGACTCTGTCGAATCCATTCAATCCGCGCGTCACCATTGTGCAGCGATTCCTGAGCAATCCGCTGTTGAAGGCTACGATTATCGATACGCACTTTGCCGCGCGTGACCGCATGGGCCGGACGCTGGTGTTTATGGCGCGGATTCTACAGGATCGATTGGCCTCCCGAGTTCGGGAGATGGCGGTGGATGAACGCACCTCTGTTCTTCTCGAACTGGATGGAACCGCAACCGTGGTTGGCGCGGGTTCGGCCTATTTCCTGCAAGCATCGCAGCTTCCAGAAATCTGCAAGCCAAATACTCCTTTAACCTTTCGCGGAGCGATGGTGCACAGCTTGCGTGCGGGCGAGAAATTCGATGTGCCGCAATGGTCGAGCAGCCAGGGTACCTCGTATTCTCTCACGGTGGAATCCGGGGTTATTCATTCGACTTTGCCGGATGGCGCTGTGTACGTGAAGAACAAATAGGATTTCGGCGGCGTCGGCATAATGGTCGTCTGCTTGCCGGGTGACGTCGGGCCGATGATCACCGCTCTTCTCTCTGACGAGAACCGGTGGGTGAATGGCCAGAGAATCGAAGTCTCGGGGGGAATTTCCTCTGACCTGTGGATGGCCAGCTGGATGGTCGGCATCCTCGGTAGCGAGACTGACGCCGGTGCTTTGAGAGCCGCCCTACAGCGAATTCAGCGTAACTGACACGAGCTACGGGCTGAACTCAAGCAGCTTCTTCAGAAGCAATCTGAAACCCTGAATGCACGGGCATTTGGTGGCGTCAGCGATACCGAGCTTATTGAGTATGAGCTAAGGCAAGAAATCATTGCCGATATTGAGGAGCAGCTTGCCCCCTCTGCCGCCGCACAGGCTCGGTTCGGAAAGTCCGGCCAGCCGCAGGGATTGCTGTCAGCGAGTGCGGCATTCTCCGTGATCCCAATCACCCTGATACCGAGTCCCTGTGCACGAAGTTTTTCCTCGCAAGCTGCGGACTCAAGCCGCCGTGGAGTAGAGGAGACCTCGGGCTTTGTGACTCAGGACAGATGCGTGCTCAGACTTTGAAACCACTTCCGAAATACCAATCAACCGGGCTTGGTGCTCCGCAACCTTGTCACCAAATGCGCTGTACATAATCAAGGGCACTGTAGGCATCAACCGTTTCAGAACACGCGCCGCGTCAAAGCCGTTCATCACAGGCATTGAAAGGTCTAGCACGATTATGTCGGGGTGCAACTCCCTCGCCTTCTCAATTGCTTTTTTTCCGTCCTCTGCTTCCCCGCACACTTCAAAGTCTGCCTCCCGTTTGAACAGTTCGCAAAGCCCACGACGGAGGAACGCATTGTCATCCACAATCAACACGGATTTTATGGCAGTGGGGCTCATGGAAGTTTCCTCGCATAGACGGAGGCGCAGTTTCGCAGCCAAACTTGGGATGCAGAAAAGAACGATGGTGGTTTACTGAAGAGTTTAACTCTGCGGTTCGATCTGCATGCTCTCACCTTCTGCAAGCCTCCGTTCCACCGTCAACCTCTGGACGAAGCATTCTCGGCAATGCGGCACAAGCGGAACCGAGTAGCGGCTATTCTGTACGTAGGGGAGAGCTTTTTGTAAACAAGAAGGGCGTCCAGACCAGCTAGTTCTGGCCGCCAGCAAAACTTAAGAGCGTCAAAAGACCCTCCTACGTGCACATTGGATCGACCCCGCCGAGCACGCAAGCTTCCGCAGTTACCTGAATCAATGTTACTCATGATCCAGTTAGGCCCATCGGAGCCATAGCCAAGAAACAGCTTACATCGTAGGCTGGTGGTGAGCAGACTTCGGGGGAGGGCTGTTCAACCGTAAGCGCCCCATGACTTAATGAGTTTGGGGCGTTTTCGTTTTTCTCCGGGTAATGTTGCTTGCCCGATCCGCCGATCAGTCGGTAGACCTGCCGCCAAAATTATCCTCCGCGTTTTCCCGAATCTTCCACCGGACCCTGTCGGGCTTTCATCGAGCCTCGCCCTTGCACCCCGACTTCCTAAGTACCGGTGCAGGTGGCGTCCCCGATTGAGGCCAATTTGTCGGGCCACTTCGGCCTTGAGCATCGTCTTGGAAATGCTCTAGAGTTGGGTATGAAAAGTTCCCTGGAAATGGCGGCAGCCCTCGTCCTGACATTGCTGATACCTTCGACCCTAATCGGATGGGGAACCGAAGGGCACGAGATCGTGGGGTTGTTGGCTCAGAGACGCCTGACCGAGAACGCAAAAACAGGCATTCGCTCCCTGATCGGTGATGCGAGCCTCGCCTCCATCGCAAACTGGGCGGACGAAGTTCGACCGGAGCGCGATGAAACCTACAACTGGCATTTTGTCGATATCCCCGCCAGTGCTTCAAGCTTCTCGGACGAGCGGGACTGTTTTCTGCCCAACAGCAGGCACAAGGGTTCGGCTACCGACCATCACAATTGCGTGGTGGATCGGATAGAAATATTCGAGCACGTTCTCTCCGACAGCAATGCCCTACGCGATGATCGCATCGAAGCATTGAAATTTCTCGTCCACTTCATCGGTGACGTGCATCAGCCGTTCCATGCAATCGGGGAGGCGGCTGGCGGCAACGGAATTGCCGTTACGGAGTTCGGCTCAACTGAGTGCGGGCGGCATCCATGCAATTTGCACGGTGTTTGGGACAGCGGACTCATTCAACACACTGGCATGGGACGAGATGAATACGTTGCTCATTTGGAGAAGCTGATCGCCGACGAGCATCTGACCGCCATCGGGAATCCGGAGGACTGGGCGAATGAGTCGCACGGGGATGCACAATCGGCTTGGTTGCCTGATGGCACACAAGTCGATGAGAACTATTATCGGATGGAAATCAAGGTCGTTGACAAGAGGCTCGCACTAGCCGGGTTACGCCTCGCTTCCGTCCTGAACGAAGCTTTCGCACACGTGCTGCATTAGGAAAGAAAGATGACTTCAGGCTTGACCGAATACCCGTTATTCTCGATCCGGGGATGAAGGATGTGAGCGCGGCGTCCGACCTCCTGAAGCGCCTTACGATCCTCGGCTGATACTCGGTGAGCAGTTGGTCGATCAGCTTCGCTGATCGACTCTTTGTCGCATCCCGCAGATTCGGACATTGGCGATACGATGATGCTTAGCCTCTATTTTGCGCTCGGCAGCATGGTCAAGCTTCGCCCATGCCGTGGCAATGTCGATACTGGGACTCGAAATTCCGAGCCAACGTGTAGGATTTCTAGTTGGATCGGCTGTTCTTATTGTCATCGGCGTAGCCTTGATCGCGCTGACTCCGGCAAAGCAGTCGGGACAACTGGCATCCGCATCAGCCAGTGCGTAAGCTCGCACTCTGGGAAACGGGACCCCGACATCGTAATCCTGAAATAAGCCCAAGCCGAGCACGCAAAGCTGAAAATGGCCCGCCATTGATGTGAAGCGATCAAGTGCAGAATGACCTCAAAGAACGCCTCACCCGATACCGTCAGATCAAGATCATCGTGATTGGCAGGAAGACGGGCCATACAAGCTCCGTACCCGTCTGGTTTGTGCTAGAAGGCGAGACGATTTACCTCTTGCCTGTGCAGGGATCGGATACCCAGTAGTATCGGAACGTGCTCAAGAAGAACCCAACGTTGAGCCATTTTTTCCTTTCCGAAATTGAGTTTTCCCACGAGTCAATAAACGTACGGCAGGAGGCGAGACTTTTGCCGACTGTAGATTCCGTATTTCTCTGCGAATAACCCCTGCAAATGCACTTCTTCCAGACTGATCCTGCGTTGCGCCAAGTAAAAGGAAAATGCTGCAGATGCCCAGCCAAAGAAGTTGGCGAAAATGAAAGCGAAGCCTATCTTGGCCAGAAGCAGGCTGGCATAGCGAGGATGGCGTACGATCCCATACGGCCCCGTGGTCATAAGTTCACGATTTAACGAGCCGCCCTCAAAATGGCGCATCAGAACCGTGTCCGTCCACAGTAAGCAAAGCACGCCGGTGCCATAGCATCCCAAGCCGATTCCACGAAGCAGAGGGTTTGCCAGGACTGAAATCGTGCGCGCATGACCGTAGAAAAGAAATACGCAAAGATCAAGCAAGGTTTGCACGAGTCCGAACTTTACGGTGCTGGAATCGTAGTTTGACCCCGAGGCCTCGCGCAACACATCAACACGATGCAATATCGAACGGTTGAACGTGAACTCGTAGACGACCGCCAGTGTATTGAGAAGAAAGAAGCCGCCGCTATACACGTCGATCCTTGACCAGGGCTGGCTAGGGGTGCGTTGGCGCAGACAGAGCAGCGCGATCCCCAGGTAAAAGAGTGGAGACAGCGCTCCCAGGTAGCGCAAGCGCACAGAGGTTTCCGGTTTCATTAAGGAGTCTAATGAGTGCTGCAAATTCAGAACAGCGCTCAGCTGCGGGGCATTCTTGTCTGCTGCTGCCAACTTGTCAAGCGTCGGAGATTTTTGGGACACAAGCTCCCGCGAGCCTGCGCTGCTTCCATTCACCGGACGGAAACGATATGATGCAGCCCATCCGGGCACCTGCGCTTGATTAAGCATGCGACCGCCAGGGTGAGGACACGCCATACCGAGCATGGATTCCACCGCCCAGTCAGCTCCGAAAAGTCTCGCAGCCTACCTTCCAAATTTTTATGTCCGCCGGATCGCCTCGGTCCAGCAGGAATCAGTTCGTCCCTTTACGCAGAGGCTGACGGCCGCAATTTCGTTGGTTGACATATCCGGATTCACCGAACTAACCGAACAGTTCGCAGCGAGTGGTGCAATCGGCGCGGAAGAGCTTTCCAAACTCCTGAATGCTTACTTCGGGCGGATATCCGACATCATCACACGGCACCAGGGCGACATCGTGGCCTTTGCCGGCGATGCTGTCTTGTCCATGTGGCCTGCGGATAAAGAAGACGATCTAGTTACATGCATAAGGAGAGCAGTCCAGGCCACGCAGGAGATCCAGGTAGAGCTCGGCGATTACCAATCGCCACAGAAAGTTGTCTTGCGCCAGCGAGCGGCGGTCACCAGCGGACAGTTGATGGCGATGGAAGTCGGTGGCGCTAACGGCCGTTGGCATTTTCTGGCCGCAGGGGAAGCGATTAGTCACGCGGGGAAAGCAAACGAAACGGCCAACTCTGGAGAAGTACTGCTTTCGCCATCCGTTTGGAACGCGATGCGGCCATACAGCAAGGGAGCACTGCTCCCATCGGGTTTTACCAGATTGGATGAGCTCTCGCAGTCGCTTCCCCCAGATGGAAGCAGGGCGTCAACTCAGGACGCCGTGGTTGCGGACCTTTCTTCTTATGTTCACCCCATTCTCACGGACCGCCTGGATGCCGGGCTGGGAACTTGGCTGGCCGAGTTCAGAAACATTACTGCCTTGTTCATTCATCTCGCGAATATTGATCTCCATCATCAGGACACGAACGAACGCTTGCATGCCGCGGTTCGAAAAACACAGGAAATACTCTTTCGCTACGAGGGCAGCGAATATCAATTCTTGATGGATGACAAGGGCCTGATCCTGATCGGAGTCTTCGGTCTTCCGCCGCTGTCCCATGAAGATGATCCCGTGCGCGGAGTGCAGGCTGCTCTCGCTATTCGCGCAGAGCTGGAGCGTATGGGAATCGCCGCTTCCTTCGGGATTACCAGCGGACGATCGTTTTGCGGTGTGCTAGGCAATGCGAAACGCTGTCAGTACACCGCTGTTGGCAGCGTCATGAACCTGTCGGCTCGGCTGATGCAGGTGTCGAGAGAAGGGATTCTTTGCGACGAAGCGACTGCACGGGCTTGTCGAGGACGGATGGGATTGAGGTTTTACTCGCGAAGTGAAATTAAAGTCAAAGGCAAGGCCGATGCAGTTGCCGTCTATGTTCCAACAAAATCCACGGCGATCTCCGAAAGCGGACTGGTTGGGCGTGAAGCAGAGCGAACGATTCTTGTGCAAGCTCTCGACGCGCTCGTTTCCGAGAAGCGCGGAAGCACGGTGGTAGTTGAGGGTGAACCGGGAATCGGCAAATCGCGGTTAATCGAATATTTCCTGGAGAAGGCGCGGGCCTCGAATGTTCCGAGCCTGCTCGGTGCGGGCGAGGGGATCGAGCGTTCCTCTCCATATTATGCGTGGCGCAAGGTATTCGGATCGCTTCTTCGATACGACCCGGAGGGTGCGACACCAGAGTCCCTCAAAAAGCGCATTGCCGATCAACTCGCCAGCATGCCCCAGTTCAGCGAACTCACTCCTCTATTGTCAGCGGTCCTCCCTGTCGAATTGCCGGATACCGCGATTACCTCCCAAATGAGCGGCAAAGTGCGCGCGGAAAATACACAGCACTTATTGCTGCAATTGGTGCAAAATGCAGTTTCATCCGCTCCGTACGTGCTGGTGTTGGAAGATGCGCACTGGCTGGATTCATCCTCCTGGGCTTTGACCGCGCTGGTTTGCCAGCGAGTTCCGTCTCTGCTTCTAGTGCTGTCTACTAGGCCGATCCCTGATCCTGTACCTCCGGAGTATGGGGAAGTGCTCAATGCTGCCGGGAAACACCGGTTGCGCTTGGAGGCTTTACCGGCCGATGGAACCCTTGAGATCGCGCGTCGGCGTCTGGGTGTTGAGTCGCTTCCTGACGCAGTGGCCGGATTCCTCGATCGCCGCGCTGGGGGCCACCCTTACTTCATACAGGAACTGGCTTTGGCTTTGCGCGATTCGGGACTCATTACGGTTGAGAACGGCAAGTGCGTCATCAGTTCGCAACTCGCAGGGTCGGTGGACAGCTTCGAGGTAGCTTTTGGCGAACTCCACATCCCAAATACCATTCAAGGAATCATCACCAGCCGCACTGACCGCTTACCCGCGGCGCAACAGCTGACCCTCAAGGTCGCGAGCGTGATTGGCCGGTCTTTCGCTTTGTTCCTGCTCCAGGAAATTTATCCGATGGAAAGCAGCAAGACGGAAATTTCAAAACATGTAAAGGGGCTGGAGAAGCTCGACCTCATGCGTCCGCTGCCGGCCGCCGAGCCCAGCGAAGAATTCAAACACGCTCTTACCCAGGAGGTCGTCTACATCTCAGTCTCGTTTGCGCACCGTCAAGAGCTACACCGGGCGATTGCTCAGTGGTACGAAAAACAATATGGTGAGGATTGCGCGGCCTTCTATGCTCTGCTAGCACATCATTATCGACACGCCGAGGTGATGCCCAAAGCCATTGAGTATTCTGCGAAAGCCGGAGCACAGGCGCTGGAAAAATTTGCCAACCGGGAAGCCATCCAGTTCTTTAACGACTCGTTGGAATGGGACGCGCAGTCAGCGAATTTGGCCAGCGGGCCAAACGCAGTTTCCAACATGGACCGGGCCCAATGGCGGCTTTCTCTCGGCCAGGCTTTCGTGCATCTGTCGAACTATTCCGAAGGGCGAACCAATCTTGAGCAGGGACTCTCCATGTTGGGACAACCCGCCTTGAAAAGTCCAGTGAGCGTCGGCGGCATTTTGCTAGGGCAATTGATCCGGCAAATTGTGCATCGCAAGCTGCCCACGCGCTACGTTCGGCGGGATGTTGGGAACGCGAATCTACTGAAAGCCGCCCGTGCGTACCAAGGGTTAATGGAGATTTATTACATTGAGAATTCTCCCCTGAACACGCTTGCAGCCGCCGTGAAATCGCTGAATTTAGCTGAACTGGCCGGGCCTTCCCCGGAATTGGCGCGTGCTTATGCATCGCTGGGAGCGATCATGGGTTTCATCCCGTGGCACAGGTCCGCGGAGGCCTACTGCCAGCGGGCGCTGCAGACCGCAGAGAAAGTGGGCGACCTTTCCGCGCTCTCCTGGGTTTCCATGTGCAAAGGCATCTACCTGGCCGGCCTTGGGCAATGGGCCGCTGCCGCAGAGCTTTTCAGGAAGGTAGAGCAGATCAGCACACGACTGGGGGACGAGAGGAATACTGGCGACGGAATCCAATGCCAGTCTATGGTTAATTTCTTTCGCAGTGACTTTGTCCAGAGCCTGCGACAGGCGGAAAGCTTATACTTTACTGCGGCTCGCAACAAGGAATTGCGCCTGAAAGCGGAGGCCCTGCGTTGGAAAGCGAACAATCTAGTCATCCTTAATGAGCTGGAGAAGTTGGCTGCCTCTGTGAACGTGTTGCAGAATCTGCGGGCAGCCGAGAAGAATGGCGGATTCTGCTTTCTGGGGGATGTGTACGCGCTGCTTGCAGAAATGCATCTCCATCGGGGAGATGATCTGCAAGCATTCGAAGCGGTGGAGCGGGCATCGGAGAGCCTCGCCAAGATCTCGAGTAGTGGTCATGAACTACTTCTTGAGCGCTCCGCGATTGCACAAGTCTATTTGACGCTTTGGGAACGAGCTATGGAGGGTGAACTAAAAACATTGCGCGGCCAGGCTGTCCCCGTTGATGAGAACTTCATTCCTAGGTGCCGGGCAGGAGCTGCTAAGGCGTGTAAGGCATTGAGAGGTTATGCTCGCGTATTTCCTATTGGTCGACCCGCCTTATTTCTTTGGTCAGGTGCCTACTGTCAGCTCTCCGGGGACAACGCGAAGGCAGTTGCCGCCTGGTCGAAGAGCCTGGCGGTTGCGAGACGCTTGAACATGATGTACTTCGAGGCTTTGGCGGAACTTGAGATGGGGCGTCATTTGCCGGCCGATGATCCTAACCGGACGACGCATCTGGTAAAAGCATCGCAAATGTTTGACCGTACCGGTGCGGCATACGATCTGCAGCGAGCTCAGCGGGCCCTGAGAGGATGAGAGCCTGGCCAGGTCCACCAACTTGACACTAACTGACACTAACTTGACCTTCGACATTCGAACTATTCGAACTTGACCTTCTGAACTTGACCTTCTTGACGACCAGGAGTACCGCTGCTATTATCCGCAGCCTGGGAGCAATGCCCCAGAGTGAGCCATCTTGATCGTTTGCGAGAATTCCAGCCCGCCATTGCTGTACGCCTCAGCTTTCTACGAGCCCAAACTGCGAGAGTTGCTCGATCACGGCCATAGCCGAATCGAGTCGGATCTGCACCGCTCCGCGCCATTTCTGGGTCAACTTGTATCCGATTGGATGACACGGCTCTCGCCAACTGGAGACGCTCGGGACTATCTGTGCCAACCGCGGATGTTTCCAACTCTGCTGCTGCCCTGGTGGATGGCGAAGAGTTTTGACCTGGAACTCGATATTGCCTTTCAGGCCGACGTCATCTACTCGAGCCTGAACGGTTATTACCACATTCGTTTGCTCGACAATCTGATGGACGGGCACGGCTCGACAGAGTTGCAGATTCTGCCGGCGGCCGCTTTCTTTCACACTCAATTCCAGCTTGCGTATCAACGGTACTTTGAGGCGAGCCACCCTTTTTGGGAGGTTTTTCAGGGGGAATGGTTTTCGTCTGCCGAAGCAGTGGCAAGAGAGGTCAGTCTGGAGTGCATCGGGATTCCGGAGTTCGAGCAGGTTTCAATAAAGAAGGTCTGTGCGGTCAAGATCACACTAGCTGCAACGGCTTATCGTTATGGCCGTATAGACCAAATGACTCTGTGGTGGCAGTTCGCCGAAGCCCTCGCCGGTTGGGCGCAAATGATGGACGATTTGTTCGATTGGCATCAGGATTTGCAGCACGGAAAGGTTTCCTACTTTCTTTCACGAGCTCAGCAAACCAAAGAGGCGGGCGAGAGTGTTGAATCCTGGGTCTTGCGAGAGGGTTTCAATTCTGGGATTTGCGAATTGCAGCAAGGCGTTCCAGAACTACGTCGCATTGCACGGCAATTGAAGAGTCCGGAAGTCGAAAGCTATCTCGATGCTCGCGAAGAGTTGCTCGCAGAGGATGCAGACAGAATCGGCGCGGGCCTTTCAACTTTGAGGGAGATCGCAACGATCTTTGGGATCGGAAGCAACAAGATGCAAGCTGTGTAGAGACCTAATCAGAAGATAAGGAGCAGGATATGGATAAGCACGAGCACGGCATGGATGTCCAACAATTATTCAAGAAAGGGCTTCACGATAAGGCGTTCTTTGACCAGCTTCAGGCCGATCCAGCAAAGGCATTGGAGAGCGCCGGACTCAAAGCGACTCCCGAACAAATCGCATCACTGAAACAGATCAATTACAAGAGCCTGGTGGATGTGGCAACGGCTTTCGGCGGCGGCACCGCTGGCAATATTACCTAAATTTGGCGGGTCGTTCTCTGCGCGCGTGGTCGAACTCGGGCTTGTGGAGGAATGCCTATTTCCAGGAGAGGACCGCGCGGAATCTCGAGCAGTTATTCGAAGGCTGTTCGCGATGAGGCATGTTTCAACCAGCTTCAGAGTGATCCGGCAAAAGCATCGCATATTATGGGAGTCCAGGCCACCCCCGATCAGATCGCGTCACTGCAGCACCTCAATTACAAAAGCTTACTTGATGTGACGACAGCTTTTCACGGCGCATCGGCAGATATTACCTAGGCTTCCCGAGGTTGTGTGGTGTGAGGTCTTCTACTTATGCCTGTCAACGCGTTCCAACTGATTACCGGAGGTAACAAGCTGGCGGCGATTCTCGCCGGGGCTGGCGTGCTGGTTTGGGTGTTGGCTTACATATTCATCTTCGTCAAAGGATTTCAGGACAAGTCTTACGGAATTCCCGCGGTAGCCATCACCTTGAATTTCACTTGGGAGTTCATCTTTCTGTACATTTATCCAACAAACCCTCCGGCCCGGTTTCAAGACTGGCTGTGGTTGTTGTTCGACTTGCCAAACCTATACCTGCTGCTGCGCTTCGGCCGGAACTGCCAAACCATCCCAGAATTCCGCAAGAATTTCTTTTCACTTATTTCCCTGGCATTCGTTCTGGCCTTCTTCGGACATGTCGTGTTTCACCAGCGGTACCACGATCCCGACGGTACTGATGCCGCTTACCTCATTAACTACTTGATGAGCGTGCTATTTGTATTTTTCTATTTCGGTCGCCGGCAACTCAGTGGCATCCAGGTTCCTGGGCTCTCGTACGCCGGGGCGTGGGCCAAGCTGATCGGTACGCTCCTGATTGATATTGCGAATGTCGTGATTTGGATTGGCCATTCCGGCACCCACTATTTCATGCTCTATCTTTTCATCGGCATTTTCATTTTTGATGTTTGGTACGTATACCTGATGCAAGTTTCGCATCGTGCGACTATGGCCATCGGGAACGATACGACCGCTCGAGCTGTAATGGCCGCTTAGGCCGGAACCTCGGCTTGGTCGCCCAACCCGATCGCGTTACGAACTTCCACGACTCGCGGATCCTGCTGAATGGAATCGAAAGCGGGGCGAACCTTCAGCCAAACCAGGTCCGTGGCCCTGATTTGTTGGGCTTGTTGAAGGTGAGTAATAGCCTGTTCTCGCTCGCCCAGGGCGAGCAGTATCTGCGCCAGCAAAACCGGGGAGACGTATTCAGTCCTCGTTCTCTCTTGCAGTTGCCGCAGCAACCGCGAAGCCTCTACTTGGTTTCCCGCCATGGCATGCACATGCCCTAGAGCAGCGATCACCTCAGCGCGGTCGCGCGTCAAGGTCAGCGATCGATCGAGGGCGGCGATCGCATCGGCGTACGCACCCTTCTGCTCGTAGGCCTGGCCCAGAAAATAGAACCCCAGTCCGAAATGGGGATCCATCTCCACGCATCTCTGATACTCAGCAATCGCTTCGTCAGGGTTTCGTTCGAAATAAGCGATCAGTCCAGCCGTGCTCAAAATCGGTAGTGATAAAGGGTCTTTCTCCCGGGCGATCGCAATTTGGGCGCGTGCTTGGGAAAACCGACCGAGCGGTATCAGGCAATGGCTTGCATGCCAGTGATAAGCCGTACTGTACTGCGGGTTCAGAGAGATCGCTTTTTCAAAGTCTGTTTCGGCTCCAGTCCAGTCCCAATCGTAGATGGCACGAATGGAGCCTAAACTCGTATAAGCCTCGGCCAGGCCAGGATTGATGGCCAGGGCCCTCCGGGCGACCTCGGTGGCCAAGGGAAAGAGATCTTCCGGTTTATGATTCCCGTACACGCCGAGGATGACGTAGCAATCCGCCAGCCCGCTGAATGCCGCAGCGAACTGCGGATCGCTTTCCGCTGCCTGACTAAAGCACTCGATCGCTCTTTCGACGTCCGCAGCGCTTCGCCGGTTCCAGAAATAACGTCCCTTCAAATACTGGTTGTACGCAGCCATGTTGTGGGTGGGGGGCCGCCCGGCAATCGGTTCGTTTCGAAGGCCCAGCCTCACCTTGAGTTGACCCATGATGGCTTCGGTGATTTCATCCTGTAGCGCAAAGATGTCCACCATGTCCCGGTCATACCGCTCCGCCCAAAGATGAAATCCGTCCGCCGTGTTGACCAGTTGGGTGGTCACGCGCAGCCGTTTTCCGGACGCTCTTACGCTGCCTGTCAAAACGGATCTGACATTTAATCGTTGGCCTACCTCCCGAACATCAGCATCCTTGCCGCGAAAGTGAAAAGCGGAAGTCCGTGCGGCCACCCGTAAAGGCTCGAGCTTGGCTAAGGCATTGATCAATTCCTCCGCCAGACCATCCCCGAAATACTCGTTATCTTTGTCAGGGCTAATATTCGTGAACGGCAAAACAGCGATGGAGCGGTTAGCCCCATCGGGGCCTTCCTCCCCGAATGGAGCGAAGCGCGAGTGCACTAGTCCCTGCGAAATACGGTTCAGGTCATCGAGCAAGACGCCCGCATCGGCGTATCGATCATCCGGTTTCTTGGCCAGCATCTTGGTCAGTAGGGCATCGAGACCGCGCGGCATTGGAGTCTCCGCCAGCGGACTGTGGCTCGGTTCGCACAGGATCGCGCTGGCGGTTTCAAAATCGGACTTCTTCTTAAAGGGATGGACTCCGCACAGCAATTCGAAGTAAACGATCCCCAAAGAGAAAATGTCACTTCGCGGAGTTGCCGGTTCTCCTCGCAATTGCTCCGGACTCATATAGCTAAGGGTGCCGACAATTCTGCCTGGCTCGGTGAGTTCGCCCGGGCCGTGATCCATCGTCGGCCCATCAGCCGAAGCAGGGCCGCTGTTGTCCAGTTCCCTGACGAGACCGAAATCGAGAATCTTGGCTCGTCCATCGTTCGTCAGAAAAAGATTGGACGGCTTGATATCACGATGGACCAGCCCCTTGGAATGTGCTGCCTTGAGGCCCTCGGCCAGTTGGATAGCTATGTCGAGAACGGTTTCTGACGGCAACTTCTTCTGACGAATCAACGCTTCTAATGTGGCGCCCTCCAACAGTTCCTGCACCAGGTACGGTCGGTTCTCATATTCAGCTAATTCGTGGATCGTGCAAATATTGGGATGGTTCAAAGCAGAGATCGCACGTGCCTCACGCTCCATCCGCTTCGCTTGATTTTCCCCGGGCTTTAGCATGTCTGGAAGGAATTTCAGGGCCACATGCCGTCCAAGGTCAAGGTCCAAGGCCTTGTAGACGACCCCCATTCCACCTTGGCCCAGTCTGCCGAGAATGCGATAGTGGGAAATTGTCTGCCCGATCATATGCGTCCTTGGCGAATCGTGATCGTTTCCCCTGAGCTGCTCGGCCCACGCCTCCTTTTTTTTGCTGGGCTCGGACAGCGAGGGGATCGTAGTGGATCCGCTGCGCGATGCTTATGCAGCTGCAAGCGTCGAAAAACAACAGCCTGAGAAATTCGTCGGTTTCGTGAGACCCACATACACGCCCAGATCATACCTGACCAAGAGCATGCGCGAACGCGACATGGGTCGTTACTTGGAAGGCACGAATGCAGGGGGCGACTGGGCGGAGGGGCCACTCCACGCTGGTCCACTCGGGCATGGGAGCTGCGTAGCTGAGAGCGTCAGCAGCGCAGTGTATGTACCCAACATTGGTGTTCTTTCACTATTTCATTAGAAGAGGCCACCTGGGTGCCGGCTGCTTCGACTCTGTGTGTCCTTTCAATCCCAAGGCAGGCTTACGTTTAGGACGGGCAATCCGGAACTGATCCCTCCGGATTGGTCCCAATAAACGCTCCCTCTTGCGGGAGGAATTGAACGAGGTTCCAAAACAGCCTGCCAAAGTTTAGCGGCTTTCGCCGAGTGATCGGTTTTTGATCGCTCGGTGTTCGGCTGAGCGAACCTTAGAAGTCGGACGACTGACTGGGCCTGGAGAGAAAAAGTCGGATCTTAACGCCTGGCCGTCTTTGGGCAGTCGGTTTTCCCCGGTCCGGTTTTGTGGGAATTATCGCGAAATACGGGCATATTCGCGTATTTTCGCAACGTTGGGCCCAAAGTTTCACTGCAGTCCAGACCGCGTGGCGAGAGGGAGGGATTCTACTACCGTCGTTTCTGTTATCTAGCTATGATGCCTACACTTCCGAGATAATACCCTGTGTTTAAGAGGGTTAGAAGCGAATCCGATCTTAGGCCACAGTTTCTAAAGCTTCTGCTACCGCCTGCATTTCTCACGAAAAGGGTATCGCCGGTACCACCCCGAAACCGATCCTAATCAGGGAAAATCGTCGCATCGCCCCTTTGAATTAACTTCGCGATCGGCCCAAAGTGTAAGACTTAATCTGCCAGGGTCAAACACTGGGGGGTATACGCATTGAGGGGATTTTGCTACATCCCTCCCCAAACCCCACCACCGAACACTCAGGTTTTGGTTCTGACCCCCGCCCCCGCGTGCGCATGGCATTCGCGCGTTTGGTTCGTACGTTCGCACGAGCGCGCGATGGAGTTTTGAGTGTCTGTTCTCGACAGTTGACAGCCCTGTGCGATACTTGCGAGGCCTGCAGGTTCATTCCTATGGGCGCTAAGTTTAAGGCGTGAAGGGGAGGGGTTGCCAGAGTTCCACGCGGTTGCCCTCGGGGTCGGTAATCCAGGCGAAGTGGCCGTAGGGGTGGGATTGGCGGTCGGGGTCGATAGGGATGCTGGCGGAGGCGAGTTGGGTGAGCAGGGTTTCGAGGTCGTCGACGCGGTAGTTGACGATGGAGGTTTGGGCGCCGGGGCCAAAGTGCGGGGAGTCGGCGGGGAAGAGCGACCAGGCGGTGCTGCCGGTGCCGACGGGGAGTTCGTCGGACCACAGGAAGACGGCGCCGCCCCAGTCGGCGAGCTGGATGCCGAGGTGCTGGGCGTACCAGGCGGTGAGAGCTTTGGGGTCCCGCGCTTTGAGGAAGATGCCGCCAATGCCGGTAACGCGTGCCATGGGGTTCTCCTTGATGCGGAGAAAGTATACGGCGATTCAGGTGCCCGGCGCTACGGGGATTTTTTCAACTTCGACGGCGGTGCCCTAGGCGACGACGAGGCGCTCAACTCGATTTCGTTATTGGGCACGAACTGGCGCATGCAAAAGGGAAGCATGGCCGCAAGAGACTATTCGCAATGGCAACCATTTTCGCCGGTATCGCTCTCGCAGGTTTCTTCATGCCGCCTTTCCTGGTTCCATTTCGGCCCATTATCGATGCCTCGATAGTATTCGTGCCAATTCTTGTGTTCTATTTCCTGTCTCGTGGTTTTGAATACGCTGCCGACGGGGCTGGTGTTGAATCGATGCGGGACCGGAGACGGCAATCCATGCCTTTGTCAATCTGTATCGCGTCACTCAATCGCCCAGGCGTTGCGATCGATTGACACAGCTTTTCATGATGCATCTTTGCGGCATTCTGACCTACCCTTGGAGGAGGTTTGAAGTTACATTCTTCGGAGTCGTTTCAACCTCACCCAGCATTGGGTGTATGCAGGTTCGGCCGTATTACGCGCGGCAATCTCCAGCGGCTTTGATAATCTGACAGGATGCAAGACTCGGTAAAAGATCGAATCCAAAAGATTCGCGACGAAATAGCGCGAATCAGCGCGGCTAACCGTGAGTACATGCTAAGCCGGAACAAGGTATCGGGCGCAGGTGACCATGAACGGCGGCTTGAAAGGTTGCAGGCAATTCTGGATGAATTGACCGCGCTGACCGACTGGAAGAAGCTGTAGACATGAAAGACTCTTGCCAATCCTCCGGTCGCTCATTGGCCAGACATAGAAGAAAATCACATTTATCAGCATCAGCGCCAGGAATGACAGGCCAACGGTTGGGATCGTGTCCGCCAGATTCGCGGCTACAATTCCCAGCACGATGACCGCTCCGTTCGTTACATAAGAGACGCTCAATTCAACAGATAGTTCTAGGATAGCTCGTGCTCATCCCCGCCAGTCGAAGAGTCGAAGACCAATTCTTCAATCACGTGAAGGGCGTACATTGCAGTTGCCAGCCAGCACAGTTCCCTGAAGTTCACTTTCTTCTCCCTATTTGAAATAAGAAATGTCCTTCTCGGGCTATCGCGACGTACCAAAATATACAGGCGCCGACCTCGGCTTTGTCCTCTCTGAGAAGATGAGCTATCCTAAAAGCTATGGAACACCTTAATGTTCTTCGGGAAAAAATAGTGCGTCTTCGGGTGGAGATCGCTCACATTCAAGAGTTGAATAAACAGTATCGCCTTCGAGACCGGAACGGAACAGAGTCCCAAGTCGCTCACGGACAGAGGAATGAACGGCTGCAAGAAATTCAGCAAGAACTTGTCCAACTCTCGAACCTTGGACGCAAAGTTCTTTCAATCGAACAGAGGAAAGAAAAGCATCGTTCCGGGTTGCTCGTCAAAAAGGCTTCATAGACCTCTAGCATTTCCGCGTAATCGTTCTGACGGGTCTTAGGTCCACAACTCAAGCAATTCTCGGGGAGAACCGGGCTGCCAATGCTGGATTAAAAGGCGCTCACAAAGCCGCAGGCGCAGACCTGTGAGCAACTGAGGTCGCGTGCCTGACGTTGGACTACTGATAAACCGAAGTCTCATCGAGACCGAGCCTGCCCGCGATCTCCGGGTGGCGGACAAGAAGTCTCCAATAATTTCGCCGCGATCGCGACGGCGCACACGAGGGATCGGCGGCGGGCAGGCGGGCAATCGTAAGCGTCGCAGCAACCCCATTCTAGAAAGTGCGCGAGTCCTGTGTTGAAGTGGAACCATGACAGAGGAACAGGCCACGGTGGTGAAGAGGCGCGCACAGCTGCGGAGATTGAGCAGATTGTGCACGAGTTTAAGAACAGTGGTCTGAACCGAAGCCAGTTTTGCCGGCAGCAAGGTCTGACGCTGGGAGTGCTGCATCGTTACTTGCGGCAGCTGCGGGTAAATGGCGGAGACGGCGCAAACGGCGATGGGCTGGTGGCAGTGGAAGTGGCGGACCAGAAGCGGAGTGCGGGGGGTGGCGGGAGTTGCGGCTTAGCGGTGGTTTTGGGAAAAGGGCGTCGGATCGCAGTGAGCGCCGGCTTCGATGCAACTACGCTGCAGCGACTGGTACAGGTATTGGAGGCGATGTAGATGTTTGGCTTCGGCCCAGCGACGCGGATCTATGTGGCGGTGGGCGCGATCGACATGCGGATGGGACTCGAGGGTTTGTACGGACTGGTGCGGGACCGAATGCAATGCGCGCCGCTCAGCGGCCACGCATTTTTATTTTGTAACGCGCAGCGGAGTCGGCTGAAGCTATTACTGTGGGACGGCAGCGGACTCTGGATTTGCGCAAACAAGTTATCCAGGGGAAGGTTTCGCTGGTCGGAGCTGGCGGCGGGAGAAGTGAAAGTGGTACTGAGTCATGAAGAACTGACGATGTTGTTGGGTGGGATTGATCTTAGTCAGACGCGACAACGGCCGTGATACAGAAGTCAGATCGACAGCAACGAAGTTGGTTCTGACCGTATAAATACTGCATGAAGTGATTGTATTCCACAGCTGACCTCTGTTACTAAGCAGCTGATCGTGAATGCTACTTCCCAACCTTCTGTTCTTCGACCGGCGACCCTTTCCGAAGCCGAGAAGATCATCGAGCAACTGCTACGGAACAGCGAGCAATCGCAACAGAAGCTGCAATTCAGCGAGTTAAGAGTTCTGGTTTTGGAAGAGCAGTTACGGAAACGACACATCGAGAAATATGGGGTGGGCAACGAGAAGTTGTCGAACTTGCAGTTGGAGTTGCTGGAACAGGAACCAGGAGTCAGCGGGGCGGAGGTGCAAGCCGAGAGCGAACGCCCATGATCGAGGGCGACATCCTCGAGGTGGCGGGGTATCGGCGGCAGCGGCGCACGCATCCTGGCCGGCAATCGTTGCCGCCAGAGCTGCCCCGCGTGCGGACCGCACCAGCACGTCCTGGCTGCGCAGCAATCAAATCCGACTCTACGTCTCGACGGTGACTTACGTGTTGATGCCGGCTCTGCGGCGGTTGGGGTGGGGGGGCACCGAACCGGCCAAGGCGCAATGCAACACGGTGCGCTTAAAGCTGCTAAAGATCGGAGCTCAGATTCGGGTTATGATACGCAAAATCTGGGTGTCGATGTCGACGGCTACCCTTACCTGGATCTATTCCGCCGGGTGTGCCGGCAGTTACAAGTCACCGCTCTCCGGGCTAATTTCTCTTTGGCGCACCCCCACGGCCCTCTACAAAGGGCCGCTTCATTTGTGCCGCGTTGTTCGCCGATCCAATGATTCTTCGCTCGTGCGGGTACGCACTATAATTTAATGTCGTCCGAGACGAGGGCTGTTGAAAAGAAGATGCAGATGCACCGTCCTGCCGGGGACACCGTGCTGACCAAGAAAGCAAGGCTCCAGTTCCTTTTCCTGCTCCTCATTCTCTTGTCTGCTGACACACCCGCTTTTGCCCAAGGCGGTCCGCCCTACTACACCAATGATCCCGGCACGCCCGGCAATCACAACTGGGAAATCAATATTGGCTACATGCCTTTCTATTACAGCGGGCAATCGGTTTCGCACACTCCCGACCTCGACATTAACTTCGGCGTCGGAAATCGCATTCAGCTGACCTACGAAAACGCGTGGCTCCGGGTGCAGAATGGCTCGGCCGCGGCGAAATACGGGCTGGGGCAATCGAATCCGGGGGTCAAGTGGCGTTTTTATGACGCTGGCGAGAAAGGCTGGTCGATCTCGACCTTTCCGCAGTTCTTTCTGAATAATCCGAATGATGCCGTCCGCCGGGGCATCACTTCGGCCAGTGACGTTTTCCTATTGCCCGCTGAATTCACTCGGAAGATTGGTCCGCTCGATGTGGACTTTGAAATCGGATACCAGTTTGTCCACAAGGGTCCGAACGGCTGGCTCACCGGTCTTGTCATCGGGCACGATTTCACACGCAAACTCGAAGGCGATGTGGAGTTGTACAATCAGGGCACTTTTCATCCTTCGTTCAATCAGCCCACGATCGATTTCGGAGGGCGCTACAAACTCCACAAGCCCGTCATTCTGCTTTTCATGGCCGGACACAGCCTCGAACCCACTAGCAGCAATCAATCTTATTTCCTCGGCTATTTCGGCATTCAACTCCTGCTGCCTCCAAAGTCCTACAAAGCCGATTTGCCGGAAAACCCAGCCAAATAGCTTAGTCTTACAACGCAGCAACCGGTATTGACACTCTGTATGGGCAAATGCAAACAGTGTGGTCGGACAGCCAGCGACGCCACACCGTAATTCCAAGCAATCAGAAGTTTTGCCGACCCGCGAGGGCTTTCGTAATGTCAGAACTCCTGACATACCCCCTTTAAAATAATCGATGGATTCGGTTTTATCTTCCCGCGTGCGAACCAAAACCTGTCCGCTTTTTGCGTTTTCCCTAGCTTCGGGCCTCTGGCTTTTCGTTTTTCCTCGTGCTGATCTGAAGCAAAAAGCGGACACGCGCCCCGTATACCATGTCAGGAGTTCTGAATGTAGGGGCAACTTTCTGCGGTGCGGTGGCATAATTCGAGCCAAAAGGTGGGTTGCATGATGACCATTGTGCGTAACGGTGCGCTGCTGATTCTGATGGTCGCCCTCGTCGTTGGATATGGACTATCGCAGCAGGCACAAAATTCGATGTCGGAAATGCATGTAAAGGACATAAGGGCTGAACAGACGCAGCAGGTGATATCCGCTAGCTCGCTGTGCGAACAAGTAAGGGCAAATGGCCCTAAGGCACCCTCAAAGCGTAACCGACCCTGAGGATGCCCCATGCTCACATCGACTGCAGTGGTGCGGTGGAAGCGTTAGTCAGACAGGGGTTGTACGGTTGCCAATCCCTGTGGCCTGACGCCATTGGGCACCGTGATCGGCAGCGGCGCGTTCGGCTCGGCGACCAGCCCGGTGGCAGGCTCGACCGTCAACAGGTGCAGCGTATTTCCCTCACCGAGCGGAGTCGAGGCGCTGGCGCGTTGGGAGATGGCATAGAGGAATTTGCCGGACGGGTCTAGGTCGATTTCGAACTGATTCCCCTCGCCCTGTAGCACCAGATGTTGAATCTCAACCGGCGCTAATGGGTTGGTGGTATCGAAGACCGAGATACTGCGGTCGCCGGTGTTCGAGGCGTAAAGACGAGTGCCTTCATCGTTGGTCCGAACCCAGCAGACCCCTGCTCCTGAGTCGGGAACTGCGGTGACGAACTTTAGAACGCCGGTGTTATTGAACTGATACACGCCAACCATGCTGACGTTCACCAGCCCAACGTAGAGAATTGGCTGCTTCGGGTGCGCCCAGAGGCCGAGAGGCAAGGGCTTCGTGGTGCTGCCGGAGAGGACGGGTGGGGCAACGCGCTCCCCCGGAGACAGTGTGCCATTCGGTTGCAAGAAAAAGGTCTTCAGGAATCCTGCCAGGAATTGCGCATCGAACACGATCCGCTTGTCGGGAGATATTGCAGCCTGGGAAGGCGAGCTGCCTTGCGGCGCATTTACGGCCGAGAGTTCTTCGTTCAGCTGGCCATTCGGAAGAATCTGGAAAACGGTATAGCTCGGGATCTTGAGGAACGGCCGGGCCGGATCGAACGCCTTGTTCACCACGATCAGCTTATCCGCCGCCAAGCCAAGGCTGACAGGGTTTGAGCCTCCAGAGGGAAACGGCGATCCTGCGACCGCTGCCAGTTTCCCATCCGGCAGAATGCGGAAAACTGCCACTGTGTCCGAACCCGGGTTCACGGCAAACAGCAGATTATGTTGTGCATTGGTGATGATCTCTTGATCGGAGTCGAAGGGACCGAGTTGCAAGGAAAGATCGAACACGCCCTTTCCGCCGGTTGGAAAGTCGCCAATCTGCGAGAGGGTTCCGTCCGCGCTGCGGGCGAAGGCTAAAACAGAATTCTGGTCGGGGAGATTGCTCTCAACATAAACGACGGCGGTGAACTGGGTTACCGCAGACTGGGCAAAAGTGCGAGCGCCGAGGCCGAGCAAGAGGCTGAGCATGGCGAGACCAACTGTGCGAACCTGCTTTAGAACAGATTGTTTCCTTTGCATTGTTTGCTCCTTTAGGATTTTGGGTTCGTGACTTCCAGTGGCGAGCGGATTTGGAACTGCAGGCAATCGGATGAACAGGTTGCAGAAAAGTTACGCGGAAGGATGGCTCAAAGTCAGCGAGGCGGTCTGGACAAGCTGGTAGCCAAGTCCGATGTCACGCTTCTCACCTTCGGGGAATTGGCGGAGAAATATCTCAGCCAGTATCCCTTCAATAAACAATCCACAAGAGAACTGTGCGAGCAGATCGTTCGGAATTTGCTTATGCCGAAGTGGTCTGAAGAAATCACGGTCGAGATTGACCCGCCGAAGCTGAAAGCATGGCTGGTCGCCCTCGATGTCGAATCGTCCACACGAGGCAAGTACAAGAGCATCATGTCCGGCGTGTACAACTGGCGCCAATTCGAGGGGTTGATAGCTCGCGGCGAGCAGTTCAACCCCTGCCGCTACGTGAAGGGGCGGGAATTCAGTCAGGTCACGGGGTACGAGGCTCTAGCTCTTGAGATCGAAGACACTCTCAAAGTGCTCAGCGAACTCAAGCAGCCAGAGTATGAGCTTGCGCTGCTGGTCGCTACTTGCGGACTGCGCATCAGCGAGGCTCTCGGTACTGAAATAGCTGGACATCCTTTTCGACAAGGGGCGGGTCGCCATCCGTCAGACGTTCGTCCATCTCGGGATTCAAGACGGTGCCAAGACGAAGCTGTCCCGCACCCGCGTTGAAGCGCCCAAGCTGTTGCTTGATGCTCTTTCGGCTTGGCGGCAGGAAACACTGTATGCCGATGACGACGACTTCGCGTTCCCGTCCGGGAAGCTAGGCGGCAAGCAACCTCGAAGCGGATCGCAGTTGGTCGAGGATTACCTTCGCCCAGCAGCAATTCGTGCTGGCGTGATCCGCGAAAAGGACGGCATCACCGGAAACCAGAACTTGACACTGATGTTACACCGCCTGCTCAATCGAGTTTTTCGCGCCGCGCAAAGAGGAAATGCAAAGGAATTATGGGCGAAACAACAATTCGCCACACGTGGTAGGATCCCCGAAAAAGGAGGACAATAGACGTATGGCGACGCCGAACCAGCCATAATTATCGGATTCCCAGCTCGCCGAGCTGGAAAAGCTCGCGCGCGCACAGGAGCGGAGCGTGGATGAGGTGGTATCCGAAGCGGTGGACCGCTATATCAGGGATAAGCTGTGGGAAGCGGTCAAGCGCTACGGTGTAGCGAAGTCCCGCTCAGAATGCAGGTCAGGCGGCGTCCTCCGCAAAGAATTTAGCCAAAGAGCGGATCGTTCTTAGCTTATCTTCACTGAAACCGTGTAGCTCTTCTTCACTGACTCGGGTCTCGTACAAGAGTCTCCCAAACACTTGCGTGAGATGCGAGTACCGATAGTTGTACTTGTGGTCGATCTCCTTACGTCGTTGGGTTAGGTATTCCTGCAGGTCCCACAGGTCCGACGGCTGCTTGATCTTGCCGGCGATTTCCTTTGCTTGCTGCATCAACTCGTGAAGCTCCCGTTTCAGAGCAGCGTCGAAGGCTTGGCGCGCGATTGCTTTCTCTGACCTCGACCATGTCATATCGCTCGCGCTGGCATACCCGTAATGGACGGGAGATTGGGGTGGGATGCTCATGGGCTGATCCTCCGTCCCCACATTCTATCTCTGAGCCAGACGGGGTTTCTACGGGGGTGAATCCCTTCGGCGCTTCGGCTTCGCAGTCAGCTTCCTGAGTTTGGACGTCGTATCTAAAGTTAAAATGGTCGTTTACCGGATGTCCCAGATTTTGTTTGCAGCCGAGATATCGCTCCGTAGTCTGGACCGATGCGGGCAATCTCAGACGCTAAGAGCGCAGTCGCTTGGTATCAGAATCGTAGTCCCAAAGCGACGTTAGACTTCATCGACGAACTGTTGGAAACACAGACCACCTCTGGCAACGTTGGAGCGCCCGTCGCTATCCTCGGCACAAATCTGACGGGCGCGACGGGCGTTCAGCTTTAACTGCACGGCGGTCGCTTTCACGATCGTCTTGGGCTCCGAAATCAAGGCCACCGTACCGGCCGGAGCGACCACCGGATTCGTGACGCCGATTCCCGGATACGTCGGCGAGTGGCACGTTGAGCAAAACCTGAGGTGTCGGGATGCGTGTAACAGCGCGTTGAACCTTCTTGCTAGAGTGCCACCGTGACGCCATCCTCATCACGCACGACCCTTCCTCAGTCCGTTGATTCTAAAGACTCTCAAGAAGGGTCATGAGCTGCGAACGAAGCATTTCCCATCGGAGTTCGGTACGCTTTGGTACGGTCGGCGTTTTTGATGGTCTGCAAGTGATAGAATCAAAAGGGCGGGCGCTTAACTCAGCGGTAGAGTGCCATCTTCACACGGTGGAAGTCATAGGTTCGAATCCTATAGCGCCCACCATCTTTTCAATCAC
>JGI12635J15846_10001049_pt1 | contig 24254 bp, 24 predicted proteins | sample BlaSpr_A8_OM2_M2_FD_15846 | JGI IMG/M metagenome (IMG submission 15846) | reverse complement strand
TCGCACACCTACTTCTTTGGCCTTCCCGGCAACCCCGTCTCCACTATGGTCACCTTCGAATTGTTTGCCCGGCCCATGCTCGAAGCGCTAGCGGGAATGTCGCTCGGTCCGCTTGCTTTTCTACATGCTCGCCTGAAATCCGAGATCAAAGTTAAGTCCGGCCTCACGCGGTTTCTGCCCGCCATATTTTCCGGTGAGTACGCCAACACTCAGGTAGAGTTGGTGCCCTGGCAGGGGTCGGGCGACATCGCCGCGCGCGTCCGCTCCAACTGTTACGTCGTCATCCCGCCCGACCGCGAGCAAATCGCTGCTGGCGAGTGGGTCGCAGTAATGCTAACCCGGTAGGGATATCACATCTCCAACGCATCCCCCATGTAAGATAGAGATTCCGCATGGCGAAAAAGCTCTCCCATTACGATGATGCCGGCCATGCCCGCATGGTAGACGTCTCGGCCAAAGTTCCGACGAAACGTGAGGCTGAAGCCAGCGCTTTCGTCCGCATGAGTCCCGCCGTATTGCAGGCGCTACCGAAAAATCCCAAGGGCGATCCGCTGGAAATCGCGCGCATTGCGGGAATTATGGCCGCTAAGCGCACGGCGGACTTGATCCCGATGTGCCACTCTCTGCCGCTCTCGCACGTTGATGTCGAACTCCGCCTGTGCGAAAATGGCGTCGCCATCAGCACAAAAGCGGTTACTACGGCGCAAACCGGCGTTGAAATGGAGGCCATGGTCGCAGCCAGTGTTTCCGCCCTGACGGTTTTTGATATGGTCAAGGGGATCGATAAGGGAACTGAGATTCGTGAGATTGTTTTAGAGCGGAAGAGTGGCGGCAAGAGCGGGGAGTACCAGCGCAAGAAGTGATTCATGGCAAACGACGTTAAGCTGCTTTTGGTCGATGACAATCCGATGGTGCTGGCGATGCTGCAGCAGGCGCTGACGGCATTCGCGCACGTTGTGCCAGCGGGTGACACTGCGGACGCTTTGCTCAAGGCGGTCGACGATCCTCCTGACTTGGTTGTCTGCGACTACCGAATGCCCGGCATGGATGGGCGGCAACTTGTGGAGAAATTGAAGAGCCGTCCGGCCACCGCGAATTTTTCCGCTGTTCTCATGGCCAGCCGGACTGACATTGATGAGCGTCTATCGCCCCAGGATGCTGCCGACGATTATCTTGTCAAACCATTCTTTTTAAAAGATGCGACGCGCCGCATCAAGCGCACCATTGACCGCATCGCGCTTGAGAAAATGGCGAAGACCGCACCCTCCGACGGCGTGGTGCGCGGGAACCTATCGCAGATGAACGTGATCGACCTGATGCAGTCGCTTGAGATGGGCCGCAAAAGCTGCCAGCTCAAACTCAATTATCAGGGCGACAAGTGCGAGGTCTTTTTCGTGGAAGGGCAGGTCAAGCACGCGACTTATGGCTCTTTGACCGGCGATGAAGCTGTCTTCAAAGTTCTGCGTTGGACCGGCGGCAATTTCGAATTGAACTTCGAAGGGAAAACCGATCAGGAAACGACCAAGCTCAATACCCAGGGTCTATTGATGGAGGGCTTGCGCCTGCTCGACGAATCGCAGCGCGAGGGCGGGGGAGAACCCGCGCAGGAAAGTGTAGCAAGCGCCGGAGCGGGTTCAAGCGCATCAGGCAGTGCAAGCACTTCGGGCGGCGAGCGAAGGGAAGAAGAGGAAGATGTCCTCCTCGATAACTGAAAAGTCAGCCGAAGGATCTGCGCCAGCTTTGCTGAGCGCCGCCGTCGTGACAGTCAGCGATTCTTGTGCTCGCGGCGAACGAAAAGATATTTCCGGGCCGGCTGTCGGCGAGCTTTTGAAAAAGCTCGGCTTCCGCGTGGCGGCGACGCGAATCGTGCAAGACGATTCCATGCAAATTCAGAATGCGCTCGTCCACCTCGCCTTGGAAGCGCGATTCATTGTGACCACTGGCGGAACCGGCATCGCTGAGCGCGACGTCACGCCGGAGGCGACTGAGGCGATCTGCGAGCGTTTGATCAGTGGCGTCGGCGAGCATATGCGGCTTGCGGGCGCGAAGAAAACTCCATTCGCGGCGCTCAGCCGCGGTGTCTGCGGAGTTCGCGGCAAGACTCTCATCCTGAATGTCCCGGGCNGTCCCAGCGGCGCGGTGGAATCTCTCGAGGCTGTGGCTGATCTGATTCCTCATGCCCTGAATTTATTGGATGGTAAGACCGAACACTCGTAAAGGTCGATACCGGCATCTCCCAGACGAGATCCCTCCGGGAAAATCCCACGCAAACTTCCTCGCCGGGAGTCCGAACCACTGCGCGTGGCGGTTCACGGCGTGTTGTTCCGGAGTCATTTCTTGGTAGCGTTTGCCGGGCCAGCTTTCTGTGCGGCGAGTTCTTGCGAGAGTTTGTGGGCGTTCATGGAGTGCTCGTGCGCCTGTTGACTGAGCTCGTGAGCGGTCCGATGGTCCCCTTTGCCGTGCGCGGTAGCGGCGGCGGCGTGGGCATGGGCGGCAAGGTTGTGGAGCTCGGCGGCTCGATTGTGCGTGCTCTGCGGCATGGCGTGCTCTCCGGAAACAAACGTGGGGCAATCGATAGATGCTATTCCTCGGATGTGTTCGAGTGCAAAAAAGAAAACTGGCACGAGGCTTCTTTTCCCAGCTCGCGGGAAGGTGGGCGGCGGATCAGGCTTGAAATTCGGAAGCTTCGGGGAAGCGAAGATTGCACTTGGCCAGTGCGAGAGTCAGAAGTTCCTCGATCTTGGTCTCTTCGCAACTGCGGGACATGGCCAGTTCGCTGACCAGGAGGTAGCGCGCGCGCTCCAACATCTTTTTTTCGCGGAAAGACAGCGGCTTGGCCTGGTGAAGGGCAATTAGGCTCTTGAGGACTCCGGCGACCTCGAACAGAGAACCGGTCCGCATGCGGTCGGAGTTTTCCTTGAAGCGGTCTTTCCAGTCGGAGGGGCTCAGGTCGTCGCTAACCGCCAGAAAATCCAGTATTTTTTGCACTTCGCCGTTGCGAACCACGCGGCGGATGCCCACGCTTCCCACATTGTTGCAGGGCACCATCACCTTGAGACTGCTGGCTTTAATGTTGAGCAGATAGAACTTTTCGATCGTGGCGCCGATGGACCGGCTGCTGATCTGTTCAATGATTCCCACGCCGTGGTTAGGGTAGACAACCTTGTCGCCGATGTGGAAGTTCAGGTCAGTAGTACTCATAAAAAGGCACCCGGTCGGCGGAGGGTCTATTGGGAATAGCCTTGACTACTACAAATAGATTATCCCGAAATGGGACGAAAAGCAAGGTCTGGTGCTGGGTTTGACAGGGTCAGAATGTATCAAGATGTTAACCGAACGGCGGCGCTTATAATCGCGGCGTGAACGTTTCTCGAGAAAAACCCGTCAGGGCGGCGGGACGGATCCTGGGGCTGGACGTGGGATCACGAAGGATTGGGATAGCGGTATCGGATCCTCTGGGGATTACCGCGCAGGGATTGGAAACCCTGCAACGCCGCAACAAACGGCAAGATTTGGCAGCGTTAGAGCGGGTAATTCGAGAATACTCCGTGCGCGAAATTGTGGTTGGCCTGCCGCTGCGGATGAGCGGCGCAGAGGGAACCCAATCGGAGAAAATGCAGGTTTTCGCCGAGGAGCTGCGCAAGCGGTTTCGCTTGCCGGTGCACTTGTGGGACGAACGGCTGACCTCGGCAGAGGCTAATCGACTGTTGCGGGAAACCGAATTGTCGATCGAAAAGCGCGCCAAAGCAGTGGACCGGATGGCGGCGATTTTGATTCTGCAGGGATGGATGGAAGGAAAGGAATCGCACCGACCGGCAACCAACGACTAACAACAGACGCCGTTCCTACTTCCCCCGCATGGCTCTACGATAAGCCGCCACATTGTCGTTGTGTTCTTCGATGGTGCGGGCGAAGCGGTGGTGACCGGCCGCATCGGCGACGAAGTAGTAGTAGTCGCTTTGGGCAGGGTGCATGGCCGCTTCCAGCGCGCTTTTGCCGGGATTGCCGATCGGACCGAGAGGTAGACCGGCGTGAGTGTAGGTATTGTAAGGCGAATTAAAGCGCATATCGTCGTGGTGAAGGGCGCCCGTGTAGGTTCCGGCTAAAAGTTCAGCATAGATGATGCTCGGATCCGCATCGAGGGCGATTCTTTTTGCCAGGCGGTTGTAGTAAACGCTGGCTACCAGCGGACGCTCTTCTGCGACTGCGGTTTCTTTCTCCACGATTGACGCCATGATCACGGTCTGCTCGACATCCGGCTGCACTTTATTAGCCTGGTTGAGGTCGCGAATTTCCAGAGTCATCATTCCGCACCGGTGATGCGCACCAGCTGATTCGCCAGCTCCGTTCCCCTTCGGTTCGCCAGTCGCTGCCGTTGTCAATCCAATTTGACGCGCTACGAGGCGGAACTGGCATACCATGGCCGCAACCATCTCTTCCATGGTTCGCATGCGGCTGAATTCGTAAGTATCAGGAAATAGATAGCCCTCGAGCGATGGCGCGCCCGGGGCAAGATCAGAGATTAGCGCAGTGTCCGATTGCGCCACCTTCAAGAAATCTGCCGCAGGCCCAAGTCCCGCGGCCTCGATGGCGCGGGCAATGTCGAACATAGTGAAACCTTCGGGCACAACCACGGTATGGAAGTACACGTCGCCGCGCCTTAAACGCTTTTGAATGTCGATGATGTTGGCCGGTCTATCGAAGAGATATTCTCCCGCCTTTAGCGATCGGCGGTGACGTATATAGCGCCAGAAAATAAACGCCTCTTCACTGCGAATCACGCCTGCGTTTTTCAGTTCATAGGCGATGCGGCGCGTGGAGTATCCGGGCCGCAACATAACGAAAGTCTGACCGTTAGGCGCTACTGGAGTCAGAAGAACCCAGGCCAACCAGCCCGCGCAGGCGAATATTGCAATCAAGAAAAGGCAGAAAATTTTACGCACGATGGCGACAGTTTAGATGACCAGAGCTAAAAGGCGTAACTGACTTTAGTAAGCAGAGACTGCCGGGCTGACCCCTTGGTCACGACGAACTCCCTTACGGATGACGTAGTTACGGCTGATTTGCCGTCCGGTCACTTGACGCGCGCCAGGACAATTTATGCGGCTCAAATGAAAACTCAATAGCCGCCGTCACATTCTTGGAAGGATTTGACTGAATCACTGGAAACAGCCAGCGCTCGTACTGCACCCGGGCTGATAATCCTAGGCCGGAGTGCAGAGAATAGTCCCCGGTTACTCCGAAGTCCGTTAACGTGCCGCCATCGGGGATGAATGCCTTACTCACTTTCTCGTGGCGGAAGTTGAATTGCACTTTATTTTTCGGGGTGAACGAATAAGTCGCCCATGCGTTCGCGCCCTGTCCTTGTCTTCCAATCCAACTGCCAATCAGACTGCCGTCGTTCGTGTAGCCGCTTTTGAAGCGATCATTGATGTAAAAAAATCCGTGCTGGGTGACAGCCGTCCCTGCAGGCAGGTCGGTATAGACGCCTTCCACCCGGAAATCCAGTTTTGGAATTTTTGGGACATGGGAGAGATATAAGCCGGAAGTCAGCGCTGTCTTATTCCAAGCCAACCATGGATTGGGCTCGTCGTCGGTAAAACCATCGGCATAGATGGTGAGCCAGTCGCGTAGCTTCGGAATTCGATAGGTAAAGTCGAAGCCGCCGCGCCGGTCGCCGGGATCGCTCGTAGTTCCTGGGTTTCCATTCGAATTCGAGAAACTGGATTGCAAAACCTTATGAAGGTTGAAGGGAACTCCAGAACCGGCGGTCAGAGCTGTCGCGCTGATCCCGAATTCCATGTTCGATGTAGGTTTGAAGCTGACTTTCTCACCGATAATAAATGGCTGATCGCTCAGGGTCTGCGTCCACGAGCCGGTAAAGCCAGAAATCGAGCTATTGAGCCAATGGTAGCCGCCGATCCGCCCAACCAAATAGGTGAGGCGCGTGGGCCCAAGCAAAGGCAGTTTGAAGGGCTTCACACGGTTAATTTGCAGCATCAGAATCGGCTCGGCATTCGTGCTGAACAACATTGGACCGCTCTGGTCTTCGCCCCACCATAGGGCCTGTTTGCCGAATGTGATCTGCCAGTTATCGAGTTGCATTCCTACGTATCCCTCGAGCAAGTCCAGCCGGTTTACTCCGGCGACTGCCGTAGTTGGCGGGGCTGTGGGAAGACCATCCACCGTTTGGATCACCTGTGCCGCTTGGGCGGAGAGAGCGGGCAATGAGGCCGAATGTTGGTATTCGCTGCGTACATAGAAGGAAAGCGGGCCCAGCACCGCATGGCTGGTAAATCCGCTCACGTTGTTGAAGCCTTCGCCGTACGGGCGCCCATAATCGTTGATGATCGTCTGGCCGAAGTGGAGGCCGTCGCGCAACGGAGTTCCCGAAATATTTTCCATCCGCGTATAGACCGAATCCAGGCTGATGCCGATATTGGCCGCACCATCTAAGCGCTCGGTTTCATCCGTAAACTCTTCCTCCAGCGCTGCATAAATCTTTCGCGGTTCGCTCTTCGCTTCAGTGTCATCCTGCAGTTGCGGAGCGGCCTCATCCCGCAACATGCGGGCGCATTCCATCCGGGTCCAGGGACGCAACCCAAGATCGGCAGACTGAATATAGCCAAGTGCGATCAGGCGCTGCATGGCAGGGTAGATCCAGCTATCAAGCGGTACATTGGGAGACGCCATATTGCCCGGGTCGCGACTGGCTTCGTCTTGACTCTTGCTGAACGTTCCCCATTTCGCGATTTCGCCATCGCTGTAATGTGAGTGGGAACGATAGACCTGCCGGCCCAGATACCACCCCAGGGCGCTCCCGATGATCGCCTCCGACGCGAAGTGCTGATGCCCTACTATCCGGGCTGCGCTTATTCCTCCCGCCGCGCCATAGGCCAGCACCTCCGTCAAGGGGCCGGGATATTCATGGGCGATCACACTCGCAATCGCCCAACTGATGGAAGCGTGCTCGGAAGGAAAAGACGTCCCACCCTGAAAAAAATGACCCTTGCCGCTGCCCGTGAAAGGGCGTTCCCGGCCGGAGATATATTTAATAAGCTCCGTATCGATCAGCGCGTCAATGCCAGCTTCTCCGCTCAGAAGTCCGGTCTCGCGCTGTTGATCATTGCTCTTCAGGCGTCCCCAGAGGAACATTCCTGCGCCAACGCCGGCCATTGCACCGAGCCCAACATTGGAGGCGGTCACTGCATGTGAGACCGTCGTTGGATTCGTTGGAACGTGCCCTTCTATCGCTGTATCGCTAGCGACCAGTGCGGTTACGGCAAAAGCTAATGGGACCGCCCATTGCCACTCCCTGACGCTCAAGTGGAATGGGGTAGCAAACAGTGTCTTTTGATCCAGGAAAAGATTCCGCGGAAGCGATTTCAAATCGACAGGGGCCGGGATGTCTGGAGATTGCATCTTCGGTTTCGCAGATGCAGACGAGGCATTGTCGTCCGTGGACGCTTGCGCACATGCCATGACAGAACAACCAACGAATAGCGCCGCCAATAACCACGATCTGACCCCTTTGGCGCGATAGCTTCCGACGCGCAGCGTCTGGACAACGGCTTCGACTTTGTTCCCGATGCCCAGCCTGCGCTCAGGAGCTGTTTCACTCAGAGTCAATGTCACAGCGTGGTGTGTTCGCCCAGGGATCACTTCTTTCGTTTTCGTAGCGGAGCTCTGAATCCTCTAAAGTTAGCATAAAACCGGCCTGGCCAACGGGCTAGCTCGCGCCGGGGGGTATTCTAAGGAGGAGCATCAATTTGACGGAGCTACTAGCATGACTGTCTGCATCATGTCATAAATTTAGAGTTGCAACCAAAATGCATACAGTGATTGGGGCCGGACCGATTGCGCCAAAGAAAACCCAGGCGTGTCTCGGACAGAAACCGAGGTTTAACTGCTTTACATCACGGTCCTTCCCATCCGAGTTCGGCGGTTAAGCTCTTCTGTCATACGCTTTATAGCGGGATCTGAGCTAACCGGACCGTGTCGTTACGGGGGCGCTGGCGACGAAGGCGAACAACCGTTGACCCCCAATCAAAAGCGCAGGCAATCCAATGCCGATTACAAACCAAACAATAAAAGCTCCCTGCTGGAAGAGATCAAGGCGCCACAATTCGGCCGATCCGTACAAAATTGCACCGCAGGGTAAGAGAAAAATCGTTTCACCAAGAGAAGCCAGCGCTTCAAAGACAAGGCCCATGAACAGACATGTAAGCGCTATGTACACCCAGCTGAAATACCCCATTTGCTGGTGCAGGTGAAAAAAGGCTGAGTTTGTCATCAAAGTTATCTCGATATCGACGTAATTACGGTAGGAGTCAGGATCTCCTCCGATAATCTGGTCACTGACTTGCGCTGTACCGATTGCTACCTGGAACGGAGAGCCTACATAGGCCAGGACCTCCGAAGCGCCAGCCAGCCCAAAAGACAGCTTATTCCTTTCGTAATAGTCTTTATTGCGGGAATAATTTAAGACCGCGAGCACCAGGAAAAGAAGCGTAGCTATAGTAATCAACTTTGGAATACTGACCCTTATCGATCTTTTATCAAAATTAAGCAAAAATACTACAGTCAGAAGTGTAGCGATAAAGATCAATCGAGAAGACAGAATAGTACTGATCGTCAACAGTAGGACATTGAGGATATTCAGTAGGGTAAATGACCTCGATCGAAAGATTCGGTACAGAGCGATAGATGCCGGATAAAGCACCAAGTAGCGCAGAGAAACGAGGCCTATGCTGTAGTCTTCGTACAGCGCGTCTTTTAGCTGGTTCGCCTGTCCTAAGGCAATAGCGGCGACGGCTTGTTGGAGAGGCAAGATTTGAAACACTCTGATCAGAGTGGCGGCGATACCAGTCGCGCTCAGAAGAGTAAAGCCATAGTAGATCACGTTGGATTTCAAGCTCAACAACCGTGCCGTTGGAGGACTCCTCCTAAGAGCCAGCAGGCCCCCAACCTTCTCTCCGGCGGTAAAGCTCACAAATATCAACAAGTACCAGCAGGCCAGCACTGTAAACGTGCCTAAGTCAAGTCGCGACGGATTATCGAAACCCTTCCGTAGGACGCCGAAGCTCGGAAATAGCCAAGCTGCAAAGCTGGCAAACATGGCGGCCATTGAAACAACAGACGGCCGAAAAATGGTCCTAGGGCGCAGAGGTATGTTCATGTTCGTCGTTTTAGACTGAGTGCAAAGTGACGACTCCTCGCGTGAGCATACGACTCATAGGCTGAAACGGAAGCCGCTTCTGAGGCGAGCGAGTTTAATCGCATACTCCGGAACCTCTGAGGCGCGGCGGAGAGCCTGAGTGACGGCGGCTAACAGGTACCCTAGGCAGAATCCGATGAAACCGCAGCCCAGCGTTATCAATAGTCTATGCGGGCCCGACTTTTTGTCGGGAGGAACGGCACGATCAACTACCTGAATGATCGGGGCGGCTTTCGCCTCATCTATGCGGGCGGCCTCATACTGCTTCGAAAGCAGTTCGAAGAGAGTTTCATGATACTTAACCTCACGCAGCTTGCGGGCGTACTCAAGGGCGATAGCAGGAACCTGTCCCGCCGGAATTCCAACTGCGCTCAGCTGCGGATTGCGTGGGTCTCTTTCAAGCTGCGAAAGCTGATCACGCAGTGAGTTGATTTCCTTCTGTACCAGGACTGTGTCGGGATTCTGATCAGTGGCGAATGTGCGCATTGCGCTGATCTGAACTTCGCGGCTCGCTATCTCAGCCCTTAACTGGGCGAGGGTACGAATGATTGCCTCAGCCTGGCCGCCCAGTTGTATAATCCCGGTCTTCTCCGCGGTCTGCTTTAGATCGTTCTCGGCGATCGTCAGGGCGTTCTTTTCATCCGCCAATTCCTGGTCAAAGAAGACTCGCCTCTGCGCCGCCTCAGTTATAGCCAGGTGCGAATTCATGGAATAGAGTTCGTCGACGTAGGCATTTGCCATTTCGCAAGCGCGGTTGGGATCGTGATCGTCAACGGTGATGTGAATTAACCCGTCTTTGCTTGCAAGGAAGCGGCTATTGCGCCTCAGGCTCGTGCGAGCATCTTCCATCTTCCTGGCTTTGTACAACTCTTGGAGGTGAAATCTCGCGATCAAGTGATCGGCGATCGTCCGACTCTCGAGGATCCCTATGTACATATCTGCCGGAGTTTTGAGCGGTCCGCTGCCGGCAAGCGCCATAAGAGAACCCAATTGCCCCATCATCGACGACGACAGCGACTGGCCCTGCTGAGGTGGCAAGATGAGCGCACTAGCGCTAAAAGTAGGGCCAGCCAGAAGGGAAAATGTTCCGCCGAGAGCCATGAATATCACCACCCAAATGGGGATGCTTCTTCGAGCCTCGGAGAGAACGAGCAGAAAATCCAAGAGATCAGCCCCCTCCTTTCTGGCCGTCACCGTCTCATCTTCTTGTTTAACCTGATCGAGTGTGTCCATAAGCTCGCCTAATCGTAGTGCATCATGACGGCGTTGCGCAATCGTGACGGCCCCTTCTCTTGACCTGCCCGTTTTGCGGCAACCTGCACCGTTCAAATTCTCCGGGTGGGGAACCCGAGTGAGCGGCAGGCTTGGGCAAGAAAGATTGGAGATTGCCAAATTTGACAAGCCGTGAAAGGGAAACATTATTCAAGTGGTGGACGTGGCCGCCCCCGATAAGAGGCCATCTCCGCATCGAATCCCCATTGTGATCAGGATGACGATTCTGGCCTTCTTTGTCGCCCCTAGTTTTGGATCGCAATTCGTTGGGCTCGACTCGGGCCTTAGAACTCCGGGAGAATCGACGAAGGTTGGACGCGATCAAGGCTCTGCTGGAGGGCAAAAGAGGTTGTGCTCTAACTGAGTCTGATTCGGGCTGCGGGATTATAACCCGAAGCGCTGGCTCCCCGCGGGGGCGTTGTCCCAGAACCCATTTTGGGATTCAAGGGAGATGCACTGGGCCTCAGCCGTTGGCAAAGATGGTGTTTTATCCTCAAGCGTTTGCAACCAGCTCTGATATACTCTTCGTATAATGCGTGTTCTCTTTTTGAATCCTCCGTTTCACCCACGATTTTCGCGAGAGCAACGTAGTCCTGCCGTCACCAAGAGCGGCACGCTCTACTATCCTAAATGGTTGGCTCACGCGGCCGGAGTCGCGATCAAGAATGGCCATGACGTCGACCTAGTCGACGCTCCCGCAACCGGCTGTTCGGTGCAGGGAGTAATTGACCGGATCGCGGCAAAAAATATCGAAGCGGTGGTTTGTGATACTTCCACACCCAGCATTCTGAACGACGTCAGCGTCATCGAGTCTCTGGTTTCCGCTAACCCATCGTTGCATGTGTTGATGGTCGGGAGGCACGTTTCGTCGCTACCCAAAGAGACACTCGCAATGTCGGCCTCTCTGCAGGCTGTAGCCATCCGCGAGTACGAATACACTGTGCGCGACTGGCTGGAGGCAAAAGCCTGCGGCGCAGATCTTTCCGCTGTCGATGGTCTGGTTTGGCGCCGCCCTGATACGGGTGAGATCGTCAGCAACAAGCCGCGCGAAGCCATCAAAAATCTGGACGAGTTGCCCTTCGTCTCCGAAGTTTACAAGCGATTTTTGCATACTCCAGATTATTTCTATGGCCACTCTCTGTGGCCTCTCGTGGTATTCGATACCAGCCGCGGATGCCCCTACCACTGCTCGTTCTGCGTTTATCCGCAGACGTTCAGCGGGCACACCATGCGCTATCGCTCGGTGGCGAATGTTGCCGACGAGTTTGACTTCGTCTCGCGCGAAATGCCTGAGATCAAGACCGTCATGCTGGAAGACGATACATTCATCATCAGCAAGCCGCGGACGATGGAACTGGCGCATGAACTGATCCGTCGCGGTAACAAGCTGCCGTTCGATGCTAACTGCCGTGCTGATATCGGCGCCGAAGGCGAGTTGCTTTCCACCCTGCACAAGGCTGGCGCACGGTTGTTCTGTGTCGGCTTCGAGAGTGGCGATGTGGAAGTCATCAATGGCATGAAGAAGAACAACGATGANCGCCGCGACGCCAAGTATCACGACGAAGCCCACCGTTTTGTGCGCCGCTGCCAGGAGTCNGGCATNATGGTGCATGGCTGCTTCATGGTCGGGAATCTGAACGAAACGCCCGCCAGCATGGAGAAGACACTNGGTTTCGCCAAGAAGCTTCAACCCGATACTGCGCAATTCTTCCCCATCATGGTGTATCCGGGCACGACTGCCTATGAAGAGGCCAAGAAACGGAACTACATTCAGATCGAAGACTGGGGTGCGTGGTTGACCAAAGATGGCCTGCACAACAGCGTCGTCACTTTACCCAACATTACCCATGAACAGCTGGTGAGCTTTTGCGATCGAGCGCGGCGCAGTTTCTATCTCAGCCCTTCTTATCTTATCTACAAACTAAAACAGTCGCTCAAAGACCGCCGGGAACTGCAGCGCAATCTTAAAGGCTTCGTCACATTGTCAAAGTACCTGTTGCGCGGCAGCCAGCACGAGAAAACGGGCGCCTCCCCGAAAAATCAGGGGAGCGATCGCTTGACGCAGATCACGAGTCCCCAAGGCGGCGACTAGGCACACTTGAGGAAGCACAAGGCTGTTGCAAAGGGCTGATTCTTCAAATATCACTCGTAGCTTTTCACGGTTCTCCGGAAGCCTTCTTCTAGTCCGGTCGTCGGCGCCCATCCCATCGATTTTATTTTCGAGAGGTCGAAGTGACCCCCGGATGTCGGACTTACGAGGTAAGGATCGTCAGGATGCCGCTCCTGTCGAACCACTCCACACTTGCGTTCGGGGAACAGCCGGCACAACAGTTCGGCTAGTTCTAGAATGGAGATCTCCGAATCGCTTCCCACGTTATAAGCCTCGCCGCTGTTTCCGCGTAACAAGACTGTGAAGATACCTTGGATTGTGTCTGCGAGATAACAGAAAGGGCGCCGCGCGCTCCCGTTGCTTTTCATGACGATGTCTCGACCCGCAACCACATCGGCAACGAAATCGGAGAATACGCGGCCATCGCTCAGATCCATTCGCGGTCCATAAGTATGAGATAGGCGGACGATTTTTGCTGGGATCCCAAATTGAGAATGCCAGCAGGCGCAGAGCGTTTCGCCTCCCCGCTTTCCCTCTGCGTAGCATGATCGAACGTCGACCGGGTCGACGGATCCAAATGACGTTTCGCTCACCGGAATTGCCGGATCGTCGATCCGGCCGTAAACCTCTCCGCTGCTGAAGAACAATAAACCCTCGCTCTGCGCATCTCTTGCCGTCTCCAGCATTCGCCAAGTCCCCATAATATTTGCTGCAAAGGTACCGACCGGATCGGTGCTGTAAAACTTCGGGCTGGCCTGGCTCGCCGCATGAATGATGAAATCAACGGCGACTGGTCCGGCGTATGCGTCTTGCACATTCTGTACAACCATGGTGAGGTCCGGGCGGCCGGTAAGATGACCTAGCCTACGCGTCGCCCTCTCCATATTTCTAACCAGAGCGACCACGCGAATGCCGGCGCCCGCAGACTCGTTGAGGTAAAGGAGTGTCTCCAGCACATAAGATGGAACGAATCCGTTGGCGCCGGATATCAAAATGGTCTTTCCGAACAACCTTTCCCAGGGTAGGCGGCAAGAGACGATTTTCCTTAGATCGTCTTCAATAATCGGGTGTCTCAAGGTCGACAAAGATCCCTCCTTCAATGGCGGCTACAAGATATAGCGGATGAGAATTCGACCGCGAGTTCCGCGCTCGATCCAAGCCGCTGACTTAGTCCGAGCAGGACGCTATGTTCAGCTTTATGTTCAGCTTTATGTTCAGCTTTATGTTCAGCTTTATGTTCAGCTTTATGTTCAGTTTTGGTGACGAGCCAGCCAGCGGTTTGAGTGACGCCTTGCTGTGAGGACGCTTCCGAGATCTGATTTACCAGGTCTTCCAAGGCGCTCGTCCGCCCGCCCAAAGTTCTTCCAGCCTTTGTTTGTCTCGCAATGTGTCCATCGGCTGCCAGAAGCCGCGATGGAAATATGCCTGGACTTGCTGTTTCAAAGTGAGGTTCTGCATTGCTTCGCCTTCGAACATCGAGGAATCATCGTGGATCTCATTGAAGACCGCCGGCGAGAGAACAAAGAATCCTCCGTTGATCCATCCTCCTTCGCCTTTTGGCTTTTCCTGGAAGGCGGAAATGGTGGTCCCGTCAATGCCCAATCCGCCGAATCGAGCAGGTGGTTGCACGGCTGTCACAGTCACACTGCGGCCGTGCCCCCTGTGGAAGACGATGGCTGCCGAAATGTCGACGTCGCTTACACCATCCCCGTAGGTCATGCAAAAGTACTCCTCACCCTCCAGATAGTGCGCCACTTTCTTGAGCCGTCCTCCCGTGCCCGCATTATCTCCGGTATCGACCAGAGTTACGCGCCATGGCTCTGCGACGCTCTGATGCACCTTCATGCTGTTCTCTTTCATATCGAAAGTGACGTCCGACATGTGCAGAAAATAGTTGGCGAAGTACTCCTTGATCAGATACCCCTTATATCCACAACAAACGATGAAGTCGTTGATTCCGTGGTGCGAATACATCTTGAGAATGTGCCATAGGATCGGTCGCCCGCCAATTTCAACCATCGGTTTTGGGCGTATGACCGTTTCTTCACTAAGCCGTGTCCCGAACCCGCCCGCCAATATGACTGCTTTCATTCTCTTCCTCTGCTGGTCCCAAGTCTTGCGCTTCGTAGGCCGGGACCTTTTTATTTCTGGGACATAGCCATAAGTCCATCCATACAGTACACGGGCGTGTGCCCAATTGTGTATGCTTACTTTGCAGCTTCGACGGAGATCAGTGGCAGAGCTTCGGCAATGAGTTCTGACGTGGTCGGGAATGCGGCGTAATATCCTGGGAGCGGGCATGTCACTTGCTTTTGATCCATCTTCGGTTTTTGATGAAGCCATTCAAGACCATCTCGCGGTACTGATTCGCTGCGCGACCAGCAATCACGGCTGCAAGGGAGAGCCGAGGAAATGACCCGCACAATTCTTGCCGAGGAAAAAATACTCTGGTGCGGAAATGGAGGTAGCGCCGCCGATTCTCAGCACTTTGCTGCGGAGTTGATGGGTCGATTCCGGCGCGAGCGCCGCGCTTCCCTCAATTGCGCTAACTACCGACACATCCATCTTGGCTGCCGTTGGGAACGATTACGGGTACGAAAGGGTATTCCATTTCCAGCGCCAAGTGGAAGCACTCTGCAACAAGGGCGACGTTCCGGTAGGCATTTCAACTTCCGGCCCAAGCAAGAACGTCTATGCCGCCCTCCAAACCGCGCGGCAGATCGGCGCATTCGCCGTTGCATTCACCGGACAGGGCGGGCGGGAAAATAGCCACCATCACTGATGGGTCGCACTTCGCATCCCTTCGGAAGATACGGCTCGCATTCAGGAGGGTCATCTGTTCTGCGGGCACATTCTCTGCGGCTGGGTGGAGCGATCCGTTTGCGAACGGCAGCCGGAGATGGCGAAGGGTGTCGTTCGCTAGTTGCATGTGTTAACTTGATTGACCTTACTTCAGAGGTCTGGGCGATCGAGACATCAACAGATATATAATCACTTGCGACGGTGTCCCGCAATGCTGTAAGCGACCCCGTCAAGCGCAGCACCTAAAGGAGTTTTCCCATGAGCACTGTCCGGATTGGCGACCGGCTGATCGGAGAGGATCAACCGTGCTTCATCGTCGCGGAAATCGGCATTAACCACAACGGAGATGTTGATCTTGCCAAGAGACTTATCAGCGTAGCCTTGGCTGCCGGCTGCGACGCGATTAAGTTCCAGAAACGGACGGTTGATGTCGTTTACACGCCGGAGGAGCTGGCCAAGCCCCGCGAGAATCCTTTTGGCCCTACGAATGGAGACCTAAAGTACGGCCTCGAATTCGAGCAGGAGGAGTACGAAGAAATCGACGCTTTCTGCAAATCGGTCAAGATGCTCTGGTTCGCCTCTCCCTGGGACGAGGCCTCCGTGGATTTCCTGGAACGTTTTCACACTCCGGTTTACAAAATCGCTTCCGCATCGCTTACCGACGATCGACTGCTGCGGCACATTCGTGCGACAGAAAAACCGATTATTCTCTCTACCGGCATGAGTACCTACGAGGAGATTGACCACGCAGTGCAAGTTCTGGGCAAAGAAGATCTTGTACTGCTGCATACTACAAGCACGTACCCGGCGACGTACGACGAGTTGAATCTACGCGCAATACCGACTATGGCTGAACGTTATAGCGTACCCGTCGGCTACTCCGGACATGAGACCGGGATTCCGACCAGCGTGTGCGCGGCTGCACTTGGAGCCTGCTGTGTGGAGCGTCACATCACGATGGATCGCGCGATGTGGGGCTCTGATCACGCGGCCTCCCTGGAGCCAAACGGCATCTCGCGGCTGGTACGCGATATCCGTCTGTGGGAGCAGTCAAAAGGCGACGGTATCAAGCGCGTTTACGAGCGCGAGGTTCCCATCATTAAGAAACTCCGGCGCGTGGGCGCCACGGTCTAACTGCATGGTGCCGGAAAACTCCGCAGCGATCGGCCTGGAGACGATCCGGGCAGTGGCCATCGATGTCGACGGCGTACTCAGTGACGGCGGCCTTTGGTGGGGACCTGCTGGTGAAGAGTGGAAGCGCTTTTGCTTCGCCGATATCATGGGCGTTTCTTTGGCGCGCCGAGCGGGACTGGTCCTGGCCTTAATCTCAGGCGAAAACAGCCCACTCGTAGATCGCTACGCCGAAAAGATGCTTATTCGTCATGTGGTCAAGGGATGCCGCGATAAAGCCGCGGCGCTCCGGGAATTCGCCGCTTCCGCCGGGGTGAAACTCACAGAAATCTGCTTCATGGGCGACGACGTTAACGATCTGCCGGCAATGGCAATTGCGGGGTTATCAGCCGCTCCAGCAAATGCAGCGTCGGCGGTATTGGCGCAGGCGAACTTTATTGCCAAGGCTCCCGGGGGCAATGGGGCGGTGCGCGAATTGATGGACGCGTTGCTAGCCGCCCGGGGCCTCACCGCTCAGGAAGTCTTCGCCAGGGATTGAAGCCTTCGCCGTTCCATGGCCTTTCCCGAATCCATTTACGATTGAAACCAATGAAGCTCTCCGATTACGTAGTCCGCTTTGTCGCAGACCAGGGGGTAAAGCACGTTTTCCTGGTCACCGGGGGCGGCGCAATGCACCTGAATGCCTCTCTTGCAAGCGAGAAGCGGTTGACGCCGGTTTGTAATCTGCATGAGCAGGCCAGCGCGATCGCAGCGGAGAATTACTCCAAGGCAACGAACAATCTGGGCGTCTGCATGGTTACAACTGGCCCGGGCAGCACCAATACCGTTACTGGCGTGGCGGGAGCGTGGTTGGACTCCACGCCGACCCTATTCATATCCGGGCAGGTCAAGCGGCCTGATCGCGCATTCGACAACGAAAACAAGCCTCTCGGAATGCGACAGGTTGGGGTTCAGGAGGTAGACATTGTCTCAATCGTCAATCCCGTCACCAAATACGCGGTAACTGTGCTTGACCCAAACGAAATCCGCTATCACCTCGAGAAAGCTGTCTATTTGGCTCGGACTGGGCGTCCAGGTCCCGTGTGGATCGATATTCCCCTCGATGTGCAAGCATCTCCGATAGATGACCTGGCCGCTCTTCGGCAATTCGCTCCGGAGGAGCTTGCCGCAGTCGATTCCACCCGACTAACAACGGCAGATCTTAAGGAAAAGGCTGTTGCGATCGTGGCCGAACTGAACCAAGCCGAACGGCCTATCGTTCTGATCGGTAATGGCGTTCGCCTGTCGCGCGCGGAGGCAGAGATGCAAGAGCTCGTCCGCCTTTTGGACATCCCGGTGGAAGTCACTTGGCTGGCCATTGACCTCGTACCCGACGACGATCCGCTTTACGTCGGTCGGCCCGGCACCATCGCACAACGCGGAGCTAACTTCGCCATTCAGAATTGCGACTTCCTCCTTTCCATCGGCTGCCGCCTCGATCGCATCGTCACCGGTTACGCGCCTGAAGGCTTCGCCCGAGCTGCCTGCAAGGTCATGGTCGACATCGATCCCTCCGAATTGAATAAGATGCATGGCACAATTCGCTATCCAATCTGCGCAGACGCCGGCGACTTCATGCGAGCCATGCTGGCTCAGGCCCCTGGCATCCATAGGAAGGATCGCACCGCATGGAAACAACGTTGTGCCGACTGGCGGAAGCGTTATCCGTTAGTCCTTCCCGAACACAAATTGCCGGAAGGAAGGGTCAGTGTATACAACTTCGCTGAGGTGATGTCAGGCATTCTCAAAGAGGGCGATTTCTGTATCTCAGGCAGTTCGGGTACCGGTATTGAGCTTTTTCTGCTGGCGTTCCGGACCAAATGCAAGCAGCGCATCTTTCATACCACGGCCCTTGGGGCGATGGGATTTGGTATTCCCGCGTCCATCGGAGCAGGCCTCGTGGGAGTTGCGCAAGGTGCCAAGCGCAACATCATTTGCGTGGACGGAGATGGCGGATTTCAATTCAACATCCAGGAACTGGAAACCATTAAGCGCCTGCAACTACCGATAAAGTTCTTCGTTCTTAACAATCAGGGCTATGGTTCAATTCGCGCATCCCAGACTGCCTTCTTCGGTGCTTGTATGATTGGCTGTGATCCCGCCACTGGCCAGACCCTTCCGGACGTTCGGCGAGTCGCTGAGGCCTATGGCATTGCCACTGATGTAATAACCACGCAGCGCAATCTCGAAGATGAGATTCGCCGGGTTCTGGCGACACCCGGTCCAGTGGTTTGCGACGTTCACATCGTGCTCGATGAGATTCGTCAGCCGCGCCTTTCGTCTATGCAGCTCCCCGACGGCTCCTTCGTCTCGAAGCCGCTGGAAGATCTTTGGCCTTTTCTCGACCGGGAAGAATTCAAGGCCAACATGCTGGTCGAAACTATTGGAGAGTAAGAGCAGACCTATGCCCTTTTTCGCTGTTATGCAGGGCCGTCTCGTTCCTCCTGAAGGTGGCCGCTTTCAATCTTTTCCATGCGCACGCTGGCGCGATGAGTTCGCACTCGCGGCGCAGGCTCGCCTTAGCGGCATCGAATGGATTTTCGATTTGTGTGGCGAAGACGTAAACCCGTTGATCAGCGATACAGGCATCGCGGAAATGCTCGCTCTTTCTCAACAGACCGGCATTGCGGTACGCTCGCTCTGCGCCGATTATTTCATGGACAAGCCATTCCTGCGAACTACTCAATCCGAGCGGAGGCAATTGATCCAGAAAATGGAGTGGCTGCTTTCGCGTTGCAAGCTTCTAGGCATTGGCCGGATCGTAATTCCATTCGTGGACAATTCTCGCATCGAAGGCCCCGACGAAGAAGCCCAGGCGATCTCGATTTTGCGAACTATTCTGCCGGCCGCGGAAGTCAACGGAGTGGAGCTTCACGTCGAAACGTCGCTCGGTCCTCAGGCGTTTGCCGCTCTTTTGGAGCAGTGTCTTCACCCCTCTGTCCGCGTGAACTACGATTCCGGCAATAGCGCATCACTTGGCTACAGCGTCAGTGAAGAGTTCGCTGCTTACGGGCATCGTATCGGCAGCGTCCACATCAAGGATCGAAAACTCGGCGGGGGCACCGTTCCGCTGGGAACAGGAGCTGCCGATCTTCCCAGCCTCTTCCGTGGATTGGCTGCGCTCAATTACAGCGGAGATTATGTATTGCAGATCGCACGTTCGGACTCTGGTCAGGAACCGCCCTGGATCGCTCGGAACCTTTCCTGGGTCACTGACCAGGTTCAAATGGCAAGAGGGCTGGCACCATGAAGGTTCTGATGATCGGATTGGGAGGAATTGGCCAGCGCCACACACGCAATCTACAGGCACTATTAAGCAATGGTGTCGAAATCATGGCTTATCGCGTTCGACGCCAGATGCACGTTGTCACTCCTGCGATGGGGGCTGATACTAACCGTAACGTAGAGAATGAGTACGCCATCAGGACCTTTTCAGATCTTGAAGAAGCTCTGGCGCAAAAGCCCGATGTCGCCTTCATATGCAATCCGAGCAGCCTGCATATTCCTGTAAGTTTGGCCTGCGTTCAAGCCAATTGCGATGTCTTCGTCGAAAAGCCTCTCTCCGACTCAACGCGAGGAGTCGATGAGCTTCTACGCTCCGCGGATGAACACAAAGTCATCGCCATGGTCGGTTATCAATTACGCTTTCATCCGTGTCTCCGCGCATTAGCCGAGACAGTGAAGAGCGGAATTCTCGGCACTCTGTTGGCAGTCCGAGCGACAGTTGGTGAATATCTTCCCCATTGGCATCCTTACGAGGATTACCGCCACATGTATGCGGCCCGCGCGGATCTGGGTGGTGGGGTGGTGCTTTCGCAGATTCACGAATTCGACTACCTTTACTCCCTTTTCGGAGTTCCCAGCCGCATCTATGCGCTCGGAGGACATTGGAGCGACCTGGAGATCGACGTAGAGGACACGGCCAGTATGCTGATGGAATGCAGCTTTGCCAAACGTCCGCTTCCCGTTCAGCTACATCAAGACTTTCTCCAATCACCTCCCTCTAGGCAGTGCGAGGTAATCGGAGACCGTGGCCGCGTCGTCATGGATCTGCATGCGCTGACCGTGAGTGTCTTTACCCGAGGGAACACAACGCCCGAGGTCCGGAACTTCTCCGGCTTCGAGCGAAATCAGCTATTTATGGATCAGTTGAGTCACTTTTTGGAGTGTGTGAAATCGCGGACAAAACCGGTCGTCGATCTCCACGACGGATTACAGAGCTTGCGTATGGCACTGGCAGCCAAAAAATCGATAGAAGCTCACGAACCGATAGAGCTGTCATCGATGCGATAGCGGAGGATGCGCTGGATGTCGAAAGCTGAATCAGGTCGTGTACAGCAACTCTTTAACCTTGGCGGCCGCGTAGCCGTCGTCACCGGGGGAGCTGGGCTGTTGGGCTACCATCATGGAGCGATCCTCGCGGACGCCGGCGCCCATGTGGTGCTGCTCGATCTGCCCGCCACTGGACCCGCTAGCCGTGCTGCACAACTCGCCGCCGCTCATGGCGTCGAATGTCTCGGATTGACAACGGATGTCACAAACGAAGCTTCGATCTCGGAAGCCAGCAGCCGAATCCTGGCGAAGTTCGGACGGATCGATATTCTGATCAACAACGCCGCTAACAATCCCAAAGTGGAGGATGCTAAAGGGCTGGCATGGTCGCGACTTGAGAATCTGCCTCTCGACGTTTGGGATGCTGATATTCGAGTCGGATTGACGGGAGCGTTCCTGTGTAGTCGGATTTTTGGAGCGGAAATGGCCAAGCGCAAGGCGGGCGTCATCGTCAACGTGGCGTCTGATCTTGCGATTATCGCACCGGACCAAAGGCTGTATCGCGTCGAGAACCTGCCGGAAGATCAGCAACCGGTAAAGCCTGTTACGTATTCTGTTGTTAAATCGGCGCTGCTCGGTCTCACACGCTACCTTGCGACTTACTGGAGCGGGGCGAACATTCGGGTGAATGCCATTTCTCCTGGCGGAGTGCTAAACGGCCAACCAGAGGTGTTCTTGAGCCGGCTGAAACACCTCATTCCAATGGGACGAATGGCCGAACGTGACGAGTATCAGGGCGCAATTCTATTTCTTTGTTCTGACGCTTCCTCATACATGACGGGCGCAAACTTGGTGATCGATGGCGGACGCACCTGTTGGTAGGCGAGCATCGTACCCTCTGGAGGAGAGATTCTGTGAGTAAAATGTCGATGGATTTTTATCATGAACTCGAGACACTCCTAGCCGAAGCCGCCGAAGGCGCGCGAGAACGTGAAGGTGCCGCCACTGCGGCGTTAGGTGATCTAAGTGCTGGGGGAATTGTTCTGTTCGGTGCAGGTAATCTTGGGCAGCGTACATTGACCGGTTTGCGCATGCTTGGAATTGAACCTTTGTGTTTCATCGATAACAACAAGTCGCTATGGGGCAAGGATCGGAACGGAATCCCTGTATTAAGCCCTGACGAAGGAGTGGCGCTTTATGGGAATCGAGCTACGTTTGTCGTCACCATTTGGCGCGCGGGTGGCAGCGACCGGATGGCGGCGCGGGTGGGACAGTTGCGTCTGCTCGGATGCAAGACTGTGGTGCCATTCCTTCCCTTGTATTGGAAATATTCTGAGTCACTTCTGCCCCACTACATGCACGATCTCCCCCACCGCGTGCATGCTCAGGCCGACCGAGTCCGTCAGGCGTTCCGCTTGATGGCGGATGATGCATCGCGTCGGGAATACCTCGCTCAAATGCGTTTCCGTTTGCTGGGAGATTTCGCTTCACTTCCAGCTCCCGCGCAGGGAGATGCCTATTTTAGGGAGGAACTGTTCAGTCTCCGCAGGGATGAGATGCTGGTCGATTGTGGCGCCTTTGACGGGGACACTCTAGATCTCTTTCTCAAAAAGACTGCACATTCGTTCGGAGGCGCCGTAGCCTTTGAGCCCGATCCCGAGAATTATGCCAAACTCGTCGCGAGAATCGATTCCATGCCTTCTAAGACGCGCGAACGCGTCGCAGCGCACCAGGCTGCAACTGGAGAAACGAACACACGCGTATTGATGGACGTAGGAAAGGGAGTGGCCTCAAAGATCGGCACTGGCGGCTGCGAGGTCGACTGCGTCTCACTGGATTCCATGCTGCGCGACGTGCCCGTCAGTTTCATAAAAATGGATATCGAGGGATCAGAGCTCGAGACACTTGCCGGTGCACGAGAATTGATCCGGAAGAACACTCCGATTTTGGCTATTTGTGCTTATCATAAGCAAAGCGATCTTTGGAACATCCCTCTTTTCATCCATGACTTAAGTCCGGATTATTCTTTCCATCTGCGGCCGCATGACCTCGAAGGTTGGGATGTCGTCTGCTATGCGATCCCTGCCAGTCGCCGCTTCCTACAAACGTTATAATCCTGGAAGTTTCATACCGAATCGCGCTGACGGAGGAGATTGGGTGAGCGAATGCAGGAACTGTGGCAGGAGCCAACTAAAAGACCTTGGACTGATCGGCAAAGTCCACCCTTTCTTTCTCAAGCGAGCATTGGGTATAGAGCTCCGCGCTCCCCGGTCCCCGAATGCCCTGAAGCAAAAGATTCGCGATCTTGTCGCTATTCCCGTGTCGCTCTTTTCCCGGGTAATATCTCAGTCTGCGTTTGTGGAGATGCAAGTTTGCAATCATTGTTCCTTCATCCAGACTATGCTGCCCTTTCATGATGACGACATCTTGCGCCTGTATGCCGATTATCGATCGCCCGCTTATCATCAACAACGCATCCAGTACGAGCCCGAGTATGCGGCGATTGCTGCAGCCGTTGGATACGATCCAGTTGAGGTCCGTACCCGAACCGCGGCGCTCACCGCATTCCTGCGCAAGGAACTGAGTACATCTGATCCCGTCACGGTATTAGATTATGGAGGGTCTGACGGGAGGTTCATTCCCGATATTCCGGGGTCGAAGTTTGTCTATGAGATTTCAAACATCGATCCGATTCCCGGCGTTGCCCGCATTAAATCGGAGTCGGAACTCGGGACATATTCCCTCGTCCTGCTTGCACATGTTACGGAACATGTACCGCATCCATTGGACCTGGTTCGGAAGCTCAGTAAATACGTCGAACCGGGCGGGCATCTCTACATTGAGACCCCGCAGGAAATATCAGATCAGCAACGCGACGAGTTGCGGAGTGTCGCCACTAGCTTTGATATCGGAATCCACGAGCATATCAACAACTATTGCCTCCCCGCTGTCGGTGCCCTCCTCGAAGCCGCAGGCTTTAGCATTGTGGCGATAGAGAGTGCGTCCGTGGATCTTGGTTGGGCAAAGTCGACACATCTTCGCGCGCTCGGGCGCAAGGCGCTCGCGGTTTAGTCGGATGTGCTCGACACCGGAGTCTCCCTCTAGAGGTCGAAACCGTCAGCTTCTGTCTGGCGCAGCAGGACGGCGAGCTTGCCCCAGCGCGGGTAGCGCAGCCGTAAGGCGAGAACGCGATCGGCCAGCGGGGACGACCAGGTGGGCTGGCGGCGATGATGACGGCGGTGGGAACGCTCTTTCAGGGTGGTCCAGGTTCTGCGGATCGTAGCGGCGCTGCCAGCGGTAAAAAGTCTGGCGGCTGATCCCGAAATGGCGGCAGGTGCGGGCACCTTCTTGCTCCGACGATAAAAATCCATCCAGGCCAGGACGAGTCCGGGCCTCCCGGCTCAACTCTTT
>JGI12635J15846_10001048_pt1 | contig 24254 bp, 18 predicted proteins | sample BlaSpr_A8_OM2_M2_FD_15846 | JGI IMG/M metagenome (IMG submission 15846) | reverse complement strand
CGCAAAAAAGAAAACACTAGTGGCAACTTTTCCCAGATGCACTACGCGCGCCAGGGCGTGATCACCGAGGAAATGTCGTACATCGCCCACAAAGAAAAGCTGGCGCCCGAACTGGTGCGCGATGAAGTCGGTCGCGGCCGGATGATTATTCCCGCCAACATCAATCATCCCGAACTCGAGCCCATGGCGATCGGCGTGGCTTCGCTCTGCAAAATCAACGCCAACATCGGCAACTCGGCCGTGACTTCGGAAGTGAACGAGGAACTCAAGAAGCTGCACACCGCCGTCCACTACGGCGCCGACACCGTGATGGACCTCTCTACCGGGGGCAATATTCACGAGATTCGCGAAGCGATCCTGCGCCATTCTCCGGTTCCGATCGGGACTGTGCCTATCTACGAGGCCATTGCCCGCGTCAAGCGCGTAGAAGACCTGAATGCCGACGTCATGCTCGAAGTGATCGAAGAGCAAGCCGCGCAGGGCGTCGACTACATGACGATTCATGCCGGCGTGCTCATCCAATACCTCCCGTTAATCTCCAAGCGCATCACAGGCATTGTTAGCCGTGGCGGCGCCATCCTCGCCCAGTGGATGGCCTACAACCACAAGCAGAATTTCCTCTACGAGCGCTTCGACGACATCGTCAGGATTTTCAAGAAGTACGACGTCAGCTTCTCGCTTGGTGACGGACTCCGCCCCGGCTGCGTTGCCGACGCCAGTGACGAAGCCCAGTTTGCCGAACTCAAAACTTTGGGCGAACTCACCAAGAAGGCCTGGGAGCACGACGTACAGGTCATGATCGAAGGCCCCGGCCACGTCTCCATGGACAAGATCAAGGAGCAGGTCGAAAAAGAAGTCGAACTCTGCTACGAAGCCCCCTTCTACACGCTCGGTCCGCTGGTCACCGACATCGCTCCTGGCTATGACCACATCACCTCAGCCATTGGCGCGGCGATGATTGGGTGGTACGGCGCCGCCATGCTCTGCTACGTCACACCGAAGGAGCATTTAGGTTTACCGAACGAAAAAGACGTGAAAGACGGCATCATCGCGTACAAAATTTCCGCCCACGCCGCTGACATTGCTCGCGGACGTCCCGGCGCTCGCGATCGCGACGACGCCCTCAGCTACGCCCGATACAAGTTCGACTGGGAAAAACAATTCGCGCTCTCTCTCGACCCAGAAACCGCCCGCTCCATGCACGACGAAACCTTGCCGGATGATTACTACAAAGAAGCCGCCTTCTGCTCCATGTGCGGCCCGAAATTCTGCTCAATGAATTATTCGTCCAAGGTCGACGAATACAACAAGCAGGTCCACGGCATCGAGAAGAAGGATTATTCAGAGTTGGTAGAAAAGTTAGTCTCGCTGAAGTAACTACGCACACGTAGCGACAGCCGCCTCGGCTGTCCGAGCAAAGCTCGTGTGGCGCGGGCACTCTTGCCCGCGCAGGTCTTAAGAGGATGTATTACGCCAATTCTTGGTCAGCCCCGTTAGATTTGGTCAGCCCCGCTAGATATTGACTTCTAGGGCCTTTGCCGTCCCAAACCAAAGTAACCCGGAAGTGAGTGAAATCACATCCGGGGCTAAGGGACTCCTCTGAAATAGTAGCGGAGGGTCGATTGATGTGCAGCTTGCGGATCATTCTCGGTTTAGCTCTGCAGATCGCACTGGTCAGCCTGGTAGGCCCTGAGGCCTTTGCGTCTCAGTTCGTCGTCTTTCCCAAGGCCAGGGAACTCGTGTCCCCGGACGGGCGGTTTGCCGTGCGCAGTATCGATAGTCAGGGCTCCGCGTCCGATATTGCCGGAACGTTTCACTCTCTGTGGCTCTTCGAGCTAGCCACGGGCGGTTCGCGAAAGCTCTGCGATTATCTTGGAGTCGCTTCCGTCGCCTGGTCCAGCAACGATTGGCTCGTCGTTACGCAATATGTCGGCAAGCGGACGTCCCGAGCCTTAGTTCTTTCCGCAACCGCCGTGGACGATCCTGTCATGCTCGATAAAATCACGCTTACCCGGCTTATCCCCGCGGAACTTCGCCCGTCATTACGGGAAAATGACCACGTCTTCGTTGAAGGTTCGCGCGTCGAGCACGACACTCTCTACCTGGTAGTTTGGGGATATGGTCAACACGATGCCAACGGCTTTCGCTGGCGTTGCGAATACTCTCTGCGGGAGGGGACCGCCTCCTGCGTCGAAGAGCGTGGTTCGCACAATTAAGAATTGAGTGGGACGCTGGCGGAGTGTTCCGCGGGATCAGTACTGCCGCGGTGGATAGTGCGTGTTTTTTCGCGACGTCTTTATCATCTTCTGGTCGGCTTTTCGCTGCTTCTTCGCCTGCCGCTTCATTGCCTTTTCCTGTTTCTTGCTGAATTTTCTGGAAGCGCNGTCCCCATAGTTTGAGTTCGTCTGCTTCTGACTATGAGTAGATGACGCGGCAGCATAGCCNANACTCAACGCGCCCAAAAGGAGAAGNATCGCCAGTCTTTTCATAANCCGCATGGAAGGCTCCCGCATTGATACAACATACACGGGTCGCCGTCTTTCGAAAAGAAGAATCGGGCACCCCACCCTTCTCGCGCCTTTTGCGAGACGGTGGGGAATTTGACTTCGATTAGCGTGAGACACGCCAAGAACCTAGTCCTTCACCGCCTTGTCGGTGATCTCGAGACCCTTATCGATGATGGCAAATGCCTCCCGCAATTGCTGCTCGTTGATGCATAGCGGAGGGTTCGTATAGAACGTGTTCCAGCGCACCAGCGTATAGAGTCCCTGCTCTCGGAAGAAACGTCCCAGCGCCGCCATTTCGTCAGACGTCCCGTTAAAGGGGGCCATTGGCTGTCGTGTCTTGCGGCTCCGCACCAGTTCCACGATGCCAAACAGTCCGATGGATCGCACCGCGCCGACCGAAGGATGTTTGGCCTGCAACTCGCGCCCCAGCTCTTTCATGATCGCGCCCATCTTCTTCGCGTTGTCGATGAGATGATCCTCTTCGTAAACGCGAATCGTGGCCAGCGCCGCGGCGCACCCCATGGGATGCGAGTTATACGTGAGCCCGCCGTAAAACACTTTGTCCTGGAAATGCTGCGCAATGTGATGCCGCATCCCGACGGCGCCCAGCGGAAGATAGCTCGAAGTGAGCCCTTTAGCCATGCAGATCAAGTCCGGAACCACCTTCCAGTGATCGACGGCGAACCACTCGCCGGTCCGGCCGAAGCCTGCCATAACTTCGTCGGCGATCATCAGGATTCCGTATTTGTCGCACAGCTTGCGCACGCCTTCGAGGTATCCATCCGGCGGAATCAGAATGCCGTTGGTGCCGACCACGGTTTCCAGAATGAAGGCAGCAATGGTGTGCGGGCCTTCGAGTTGCATGGTCTCTTCGATCATGGCCAGCGAAGTTTCCGCCGACTCCCACCCGCGCTCGATTCCGTGATAAGGATCAAGCACGCGCACGACGCCGGGAATCCCGGGCTCCGCGGCCCAGCGTCGCGGATCGCCGGTCAACGTTATGCTCCCGGCAGTCGCACCATGATACGAGCGGTAGCGCGCCATGATCTTGTGACGTCCGGTAAAGAAGCGGGCGATCTTGATCGCGTTCTCGTTGGCTTCGGCGCCGCCATTGGTGAAGAAGAAGGTGTCGATGTCGCCGGGTGTGATTTCTGCAAGCTTCGCACCAAGCCGTGCACGGGGCTCAGTCGCCATGAAGGGATTCGCATAGCAGAGCGTGGCGGCCTGCTCGTTGATCGCCTGGATGACGCGCTCGTCCCCGTGACCGATGTTGACCGACATCAACTGGCTGTTGAAATCGATGAAGCGTTTGCCTTCGGGTGTCCAGAAATAGATGCCCTTGGCCTTCGCGACCGGAATGGGATCCACTTTCGATTGTGCGGACCACTCGAAGAGCGTGTGCTTTTTGGTGAGATCGACGATTTCTTTACCGGTCATAGCTGGAGTTACTAGTGTTGTCGTCATTTGGCCCTCATTCTACGGATCTGAAATCTTTCACCACAGAGCCACAGAGACACAGAGAAAACCTAAAGAATTCTTCGGATGATTCCTTGTGTCAGCAATGGATTGTTAAAGTCAATTAACAGACCGACGCGTTTACCCGACATCTTCAAATATGTGAGGAGCTGGGCTTCGTGTACTGGCAGAATTTTGTCGATAGCCTTCAACTCAACGACTATTTCTTGTTCGACGATGAGGTCGATTCTGTATCCACAGTCAAGAAGCAGGCCTTTGTATGAGACTGGCAGCGCGACTTGGCGCTGAAATGAAAGCCCTCGGAGATGCAATTCGTGACACAAGCATTCTTCATACGCGGATTCGAGCAATCCCGGACCGATGTGGCGATGCACTTCGATCGCCGCTCCAATGATTGGGCTCGTTCTAGGATCTTTCTGCTCTTCGATTTCTCTGTGACTCTGTGACTCTGTGGTGAGAACTTTCATTGCTCCTTCTAAGCTAATCAAAACTTGCGGCTGTGCTCTTTGGCCCAGCGTTCGACGACGACTTTCTTGTCGGTATAGAACTCGATGGCGTCACGGCCCTGTCCGTGGAGATCGCCGAAGAAACTGTTCTTCCATCCGCTGAACGGAAAGTAGGCCATGGGCGCGGCAACTCCGATGTTGATCCCAATATTGCCGGCTGGCGCTGCGTAGCGGAAACGGCGCGCGGCCGATCCGCTCGAGGTAAACAGTGACGCCTGATTGCCATAGGCGCTGCGTTCCAGGAAAGCTAAAGCTTCGTCGAGGTTGTCGGCATGAACCAGGCTGAGCACAGGCCCGAAAATTTCTGTGTCGGCGAGATCGCTGGTGGCGGGAACGTCATCGAGAATCGTGGGCTTCACGAAGTTACCGGATTCGTATTTCGGAATCTTCGAGTTGCGACCATCGATCAACACTTTCGCGCCTTGTTTTTCACCGAGGCCAATCAATGATTCGACCCGTTCCTTGCTCTGTGGCGTGATCACGGGCCCCATCTGCACGCCGTCTTCGAGACCGTTGCCGACACGAAGTTTCGAGGCGGCATCGGCGATTGAGTCACGGAAAGTCCTCTGCGCTTCGCCGATGGTCACCGCGACCGAGACGGCGAGACAACGTTGCCCAGCACATCCGAAAGCACTGTCGCTGATGATCTGGGTCGCCATTGGCATATCCGCGTCGGGAAGTACGATGACATGGTTCTTCGCACCGCCCTGACACTGGCAACGCTTCCCTTGTTCACCAGAGCGCGCGTAGATGTAGCGCGCAACTGGCGTCGATCCGACGAAGCTGATGGCACGAACTTTTGGATGGTCGATCAGCGCATCGACTACAGCCTTGCTCCCATTGACGAGACTGACCACGCCTTTAGGCAATCCGGTTTTTTCCAGCAACTCGTACACGTAGCGCATCGTGAGCGGGACGCGCTCACTCGGTTTCAGAATAAATGTGTTTCCTGTGGCGATGGCGTAGGGCAAATACCAGAAGGCAATCATGCCCGGAAAATTAAAAGGCACGATCGCGGCGGTAACGCCGATGGGCTGGCGAATCATCATCTCGTCGATGCCGCGAGCGACGTCTTCGAGGTTGTAGCCCTGCATCATCATCGGGATGCCGCAGGCCACTTCCACATTTTCGATGGCGCGACGCATCTCAGCTTTGGCTTCGGTGAAGGTCTTGCCATTCTCCGTGGTGATGATGCGAGCGATGTCGTCGATGTGCTCCTCGAGCAGCATCTTGAGCTTGAAGAGAGGCTGGATGCGATCTTCGGGCGGAGTGCGGCGCCATTCCGGGAAAGCGCGGGCTGCGGCTTCGACGGCCATGTTGACTTCGGCGGCGTCGGCGAGCGGGACGCTGGCCAGGACTTCGCTGGTGGCCGGATTCACAACGTCGCGCCATTCAGTCGCGTGCGAGTCGGTCCACTGGCCGTTGATGTAGTTCGTGAGTTTGGTGATGGGAGGTGCTGCTACCGTCATGGTGTGATGCCTCTGCTATCGCGAAGAATATCTGCTGCGGCTACGCTACATGCATGATCGTGAAATCTCGGAGACAGCAATAATGATACCGCGTTCGGCCGACACATTTGCTCGTTGTGCAAGAGAAAGCGAGCCGAGTTGCGCGCGGCCTGTCCGAGTCAAAGACCGAGACCAGCATCGAATCCGAGCCCACTGAAACTCACACCAACTGAGCCACTGCGCCTTTTTGGTTACACACGGCGGCCAGGGCGGCTTCCAGCACGGACAGGCCTTCATCGATTTGCGCATCGGTGGCGACCAGCGGAACCAGGACACGAATTACGTTGGAGTGCGTACCGGCTGTGATGGTGATCAAGCCGTGCTCGTAGCAATACTGCGTGATCTTTTTCGTTTCCTCGGTGGCGGGAGTCTTGGTTTCCTGCGACTGCACGAGTTCGATGGCCTGCATGCCGCCGAGGCCGCGGACATCGCCAATGAGGGACCAGCGACGCTGCCATTCGCGGGCGCGGGTCTGGAAGCGTTCACCGAGTTCGTTGGCGCGCTGCAGCAGGTTCTCGCGTTCGAACAGGTCCAGCACGGCGAGGGCCGCGGCACAGGAGAGCGGGTTCCCTGCAAACGTTCCGCCGAGGCCGCCAGGTCCGGGAGCGTCCATAATTTCGGCGCGGCCGGTAACCGCGGCGAGTGGCAAACCACCCCCGAGCGATTTCGCTGTGACGAGAAGATCAGGCTCGATCCCGTAACGTTCGCTGGCGAAGAGCGCGCCGGTGCGTCCGAAGCCGGACTGCACTTCGTCAGCAATAAACAGGATGCCATGCTTGTGGCAGAGATCAATCAGGACTTGGAAATAATCGGGCGGCGGAGCGATGAAACCGCCCTCGCCCAGGACCGGTTCGGCGATCACGGCTGCAACTTCTTCGTTGGCAACAACGCGCTTGAACGTGTCCTCGAGATGACGCGCACAATAAAGATCGCACGACGGGTACTTCAAGTTATAGGAGCAGCGATAGCAGTAGGCGAACGGGACGCGATACACTTCGCCAGGAAACGGAGCGAATCCGGCTTTGTAGGGATGCGTTTTGCTGGTGAGGGCCAGCGTCATCATGGTGCGGCCGTGGAAGGCGTCTTCGAAGGCGATGATGCCGGGCCGCTTGGTGTAGGCGCGTGCGATCTTGACCGCGTTTTCAACCGCCTCGGCGCCGCTGTTCACGAAAATTGTTTTCTTGGCGAACTTGCCGGGAGTGACTTCGTTCATCCGCTCGGCGAGGCGGACGTAGCTCTCGTAAGGCGTGACCTGGATGCAGGTGTGCAGAAAGCGATCGAGCTGCGCTTTCACGGCTTCGACGACGGGTTCCTGGCGATGACCAACGTTGAGGCAGCCTATGCCGCCCGCGAAGTCGATGTAGCGGTTGCCATCGACATCCTCAAGCCAGGCGTCTTCGGCCTTGGCAACATAGATGGGTGTGCCATGAGAGAGGCCGCGGGGCACGGCTTTGGCGCGGCGCTCCGACAGGGCCCGGGATTTAGGCCCAGGAATTGCGGTGCGAAGTTGAATGGTTGACATTGTAAATTCCAATGGCCAGTGATCAGTGATCAGTGGCTAGTAAATTCGAGTTTGCGATCCGGCCACTGGTTACCGACCACTGGCCACTTTGTGTTCAGTACCAGCCGATCGGGGCTTCATTCAGGTTGATGTAGACCTGTTTGGTCTCGAGATATTCTTCGACGCCCCAGGGGCCAAGTTCGCGGCCGAAACCAGATTGCTTGTAGCCTCCCCACGGCGCTTCCACGTAGGTGGGCTGCATATGGTTGACCCAGACAATCCCGGCGCGCAACGCCTTCACAGCGCGCATGGCCTTGAAAATATCGCGGGTCCAGACCGCGGCAGCGAGGCCGTAGGGCGAATCGTTGGCGATTTTGAGCGCATCTTTTTCGTCTTCGAAGGGAATCACGGCGGCGACGGGACCGAAGATCTCTTCGCGGGCAATCCGGGCGCTATTGTTCACGTCATAGAAAATCGTGGGCTGGACGTAGTAGCCCTTGGCAAATTTTTCGGGGCGTCCGCCGCCGGACGCGAGCTTGGCTTCTTTCTTGCCGATTTCGAGGTACGAATTCACGCGGTCATATTGTTCTTTGCTGACCAGCGGGCCCATCTTGGTTTCGCGTTCGAGAGGAGGACCGAGCTTAATTTTCTTGGCCTTTTCGGTCATAGCCTCAACGAACTTCTTGTAGATCGNTTTCTGCACGAGGATGCGGCTGCCAGCGGAGCAGACTTCGCCCTGATTGATAAAAACTCCGAAGAGGGCGCCATCGATGGCAGCTTCGAAATCGGCGTCGGCGAAGAAGATGTTCGGAGACTTGCCGCCCAATTCGAGGGTCACGCGCTTTACGGTGTCGGCGGCCTGCTTGACGATGATCTTGCCGACGGCGGCGCTTCCGGTGAACGCGATCTTGTTGACATCGGGATGCTGAACTAACGGCGCGCCGCAGGACTCGCCGAAGCCGGTCACGATGTTGACCACGCCAGGAGGCAGGCCGCAGTCGGCGAAGTGTTTTGCCAATTCGAGAGCGGTCAGGGGCGTCTGCTCTGCGGGCTTGAGCACGCAGGTGCAGCCGGCGGCCAATGCGGGCGCCAGTTTCCACGCGGCCATCAAAAGCGGATAATTCCATGGAATAATTTGTCCGGCGACGCCGACCGGTTCTTTGAGCGTGAGACTCATGGCATTGTCGGGGACAGGATTGACGTAGCCGACGACTTTCGTGGCGAGGCCCCCGTAGTATTCAAAACACGTAGCAACGTCGTTGAGATCGTACTCGGCTTCGACGATGGGCTTGCCGGTGTTGCGGCACTCGAGTTCGGCGAGTGCGGGCAGGTTCTGACGGACTTTGTCTGCGAGACGGAAAAGGACGCGGCCTCTTTCCTGCGCCGTTGTCGTGGACCACGGGCCTTCTTCGAAAGCGGCCTTGGCAGCGGCAACGGCGCGGTTCACGTCGTCGGCCGAGGCATCGGGGACTTGCGCGATCACTTCTTCGGTGGAGGGATCGTAGACGGGGAACGTCTTCGCGGACTTACTTGCGACCCATTCGCCGTTGATGAACATCTGGTAGGTCTTTACTTCGGTCTGAACTCCACTGGGCATAATTGAGTCCTCCTGCATACTCAGGGCCTAGAAGCCCAATCTTTAGCTGCACACAGCGGCACGACTGAAGTCATGCCCTTCCTAATCGGTCGCGAGGCGCGCTTGCTGGACAGTCGATGGCGGCTGTCGCCTCATAAAACAAATTCAACGGCGAGCCTCGCTGGCTGCGACTTGCGAGTCGCCCGTCTCCACACGGTTCATCGTCAAGGCAACCTCGCGCAGAGCCTTGCGACGGCCGTAGAAAAAGAAAAATGCGGCCAGACCGATGAAAAACAGGGTCCCGCCGAACATCCACAATTCGTACTGCCACAGCGACGTGATCTGCTGGGCTGGAAAAAATACCAGAGCGATGCCGAGAACCGTGGTCAGGAACCCGCTTAGGCCCGCGAGGAATAAGGTGATCCGGCCGTACTGGCCTCGGGGCTTCGATTCGGTTACCGCGAATTTCACCAACGCGCCGAACATGTATACGAAAGGAACGAGTTGCAGCACGACCGCCAAGGAGAGCAGCTTTTGAAATGTTTCCTGAACTCCGGCTCCTACAAAATTCAGAATGACGAGAACGGCGGAAACGATTCCCTGCACGATCAACGCTGCGTAGGGCGTAGCGTAGCGCGGGTGGATTTTGCCGAGCCACGACGGCATGTAGGAATCGAGGCCCGCAACAAACGGAATCCGGGAGCAGCCGCCGATCCAGGCCGAACCGATACCAGCGATGGCCAGACTCAGCATCAGAGCAAACGGCACGCTAATCCAGCTCACACCGACGCGTGCCGCCATTCCAGTCACGGCTTGCACCACACCTTGCAGCACGTTTACGTTCTTGCCAATCGCGATTAGGAGGGTCAGCGTCGCAGCGATATACAGAGTGCCGGAAAGCAAACCTCCCCAGGCAACGGCGCCCGGCAGCGTACGGCGCGGATCCTGAATTTCATCGCCCATGACGGAAGCGAGTTCGAGGCCAACGAGCCCAAAGCAGATTACGCCAAAGGAATTGAGGACGAAGCGCGGGTTCGCGGGAATCTTAAAATCGGCAGCGGTGATCCCGGTGCCGAAGCGCGACCAGATCACAATTCCCAACCCGACTAGCACGGCTGCGGCGATGAAGGTTCCGAAGGCGCCTACGTTATTGATCCACTTGCCAACGCCGAGGCCGAGGATATTGAGAAGTGTGAGTAATGCGAGCAGTGCCAGGGAAACACAGGCAGCGAAAAGTTTATTGTCGGGAAGATTCTGGTGGCCTGGGCCGAGCACGTAGACCGATACGCCGACGAAATAGAGCATGACTGTCGGCACGTACAGCATGTTGTTGGTCCAGTAGCACCAGCCGGAGAGAAATCCGTGGAAGTCGCCGAAGACTTCTTTGGCCCAAAGGTAGACGCCGCCTTCTCCGGGATAGCGGTGGGCTAGCTCGATGACCGCAATGCCTTGTGGCCAGAAGAAAAGGAGAAGGGAGATGATCCAGAGCCAGACGGTGACGCCACCGTTAGCGGCGATCGAGGGCACAACGTTGAGGTTGAAGACCGCTACGACGAACAGGAGCACCAGATCACGGCGTCCGAGGGCGCGGATCAGGTGGGGCTGGGCGGCGGATTGGGTCGTCGTCGACAATTTCTTCGGGAACGCCTCGCTTCGCTTGGCGGACAGCCACGGCGGCTGTCGCTACGTGATTTGCGGTGGTGCATGCAGGGGCGGACGAATGCGTCCGCCCCTACGTGATACTAATGCGCGACTGCAACCGGTGCGGAGCGCTCTTGTTGCGCCTTCGCCAGCGAGGCGGCNATGTCNTTGAACGCCGCGAGGTGCTTGTCNATGTCGGCCTCGGTNTGCTGAACAGAGATGGTCCACTGCTCATCCCACCAATAGGGCTGCGCCATCACGCCGCGGTTGACCATGCCGAACCAGTAGTGACGCCAGAGATCGACGTCGATTGGCTCCCAGTCGCGATAGTTGCGAATTTCTTTCGGATACAACATCAGCGCACCGTTCGCTCCGGCCTGGGCGATGTAGGCTTGCAGGCCCACTTTGGCGATGGTGGCACGATAGCCGTCCGCAAGTTTTTTGCCAAGTTTGTCGACCTTGGCGTAGTTCTCGCGGGTCAGAACTTCTCGGAAGGTCGCCAGCCCTGCGGCCATGGAAACCGGGTTGGTGTTATAGGTGCCCCCGTGGAAGACTTTGTGCTGGCTGATGAGATCCATCACCGAGCGGTGCGCGCCGAATGCTGCGAGCGGCAGTCCGCCGCCGATCGACTTTGCCAGACAGATCATGTCGGGCGTGACGCCAAAGTATTCACTGGCGCCGCCCCAACCAAGCTTCGCACCGGTCTTCACTTCATCGTAGATCAGCAGCGCGCCATTCTTGGTGGCGATTTCGCGCAGGCCTTTCAGGAAGCCGGGTTGCGGCATGCAGAGGCCCACGTTCATCAAGATCGGTTCGAGGATGATCGCCGCAATCTCGCCGGGATTCTCTTTGAAACGCCGTTCTACGGTCGCGAGATCATTGAACGTGGCGATGACCACGTTGGCAATCGCGGATTTCGGCACGCCAAGACCGCCGGTAACAGAAGTTGGGGCGTGGATATCGCCGTAGTCGGGAGCGTGTGGCTTGACGCTGACCAGGGCGCTGTCATGCAGGCCGTGATAGGCGCCTTCGAACTTGACAATCTTGTCGCGTCCCGTAGCCGCGCGAGCCAGACGAATCGCGTGCATGGTGGCTTCGGTACCGCTGTTGCCAAAGCGGCACATCTCGACCGGGAAGCGGTTACAGATCTCTTCCGCGAGTTCCCACTCCATGTCGTGGGGCATGCCGAACATAGTGCCGGTGGTCAGGCACTTCTCGACGGCCTTCATCACGGCAGGATGGCAGTGCCCAGCCATAAGCGCGCCGAAGGTCAGGTTATGGTCGATGTATTCGTTGCCGTCGAGGTCGCGGAACTTGCTGCCGCTGGCCTCTTTCACGAAGATCGGCCACGGATCGTAAGCGCGATAGTTGCTGGCTACACCGAGGGGAATGCGTTTGAGATTCTTCTTGTGGGCTTCGGCGGATTTAAGCGTACGCCGCTCGAAAGTGGCGAGTTCCTTCTGCAGATCGGGATACATCAAGGTCTCCGGGAAAACTCAGGCCGACGCTTCTTGGCGAGGGCCATTAGAATGCCCGGGGCGGCGGGGCCGCCCCGGGTTTGTAGGTTTCTCTTCTTACTCTACTCTTTCCAACTAGAAGTAGAACTTCAATGCAAGCTGCATAAGGCGCGGGTCTGCGACTCTCTTGGCTATACCGAAATTGGCGCCATCGGTAATGTTGCCATCTATGCTGTAAAAATGGGTGTGGTTGAAAATGTTGAAAATGTCCCAGCGGAACTCGAAATGCTTGGTTTCGCTCATCGGGAATTCCTTCTGGACGGAAAAGTCGGAATTGTTCAAGCCGGGCCCGCAGCAGATGGTGCGGCGCGCGGTACCGAAGCTGCCGAGCGCGGGATCGGCAAAACTATTTGGGTCAAACACCAAGTGGGTAGGGCTATTACGGGGATCGAGTTTGCGGAAGGGAGCAATAAGATCGGGAGTGCCGGCCGCCGAGAAGTCAATGCTGCTGGTGAGTTCGTGATCGTTGCCGTCTTGGATGTGAACTGGGAATCCGGACTGGAACTGCGTAATGCCAGAAACCTCCCAGCCATCCAAGACCTGCCCTTTCAATCCTGAGTACTTCGGAACTGGCAGTTGATAGACATAGCTGATCACGAAACGCTGGCGCGCGTCAAAGAGCGAGAGGCTGCGACTGGCACGCGCGTTGAACGGGTTAAGCAGATCTTCAAAACTGGAGGCCTGATCCATGGACTTGCTGTAGGTGTAGGCGGCCTGCATCTGCAGACCGTTGGAAAAGCGTTTCTCCAGATCAACCTGCAGGGAGTTGTAGGAAGAATTGGCGATCGTGTCTTGGGCGAAGATGTTGGAAAAAACCGGGATCTGGTCCGGAGGGCAGGTGGTGCCGTCAAGCTTACAGTTAGGAGAAGAATAGGGACGGATCCCAGTGAAATTCAGCGTCTGGCCAGTCCCCGCCACGGTCTGGCCGTTGGGGAGATGGAAATTGAAAGCATTCGGGACGGTCACACTGTACTGGTTGTCCTCGAGGAACGGTCCGCAGGAAGCTTGAGCCCCGAAGGAAGTGACATTGGCCGGATTTGTATTGGCGATGCTCATGATGTCCAAGCAGGTCTGGGGAGTCGCGCGGTTCAGGTCGGTGGTGGCCAGCAGGCGGTGGCCCTGCGAGCCCACGAATCCCACCTGCAAGACAAGGTTCCTGGCCAGCTCTCGCTGAATGGTGAAATTGTACTGGTCAGAATATTGCGTGCGCATATGGGGCTGAAATTCTCCGAACAGCAGGATGGGACGGAAGATCGACCAATCCACGGGCTGACCCGGCTTGGGATTTTGAATTCCCGTGAATTCGCCGCCTTGCGGGTTGAACGCGTTCGGGTATTGAAAGTTTGACTGAGCGTAGAACGGAGTGTTGAAGAGAGTACCAAAGATGAGAGTGCTGCCCCCGAAGGGTGGCTCGGCGCTAAACTGTTCGAGAACTAACTGCTCGATGGGGTTATAGAACATGCCCCATCCGGCACGGAAACTCGTTTTGCCGGATTTCCCGGGGCTCCAGGCGATGCCGATGCGGGGCGCGAACGCCTTGTAGTAAGTCTGGGTTAGCCCCGAAGGAACACCCTTGTCTCCGGGCACGACGAGCCCGGTAGGAAATACCCCTGTATTGTTGCAATCGGGGTTCGCGACACCGTATTGATTCTGGAAGTATTGGACGCTATATGCACTCAACTGGCAGGGGTAGACATTAGTACTCTGGCCGGGACGGAAGGTTTGCACGTGGTGGCCGATATCGTTGAGAGGGCTGTTGAATTCCCAGCGCAAGCCGTAGTTGAGCGTGAGGTTAGGACGAATCTTCCAACTATCCTGACCGAAAGTGTAGAAGGAGGTTTCGCGGACGTTCTCCACCTGTGCCGCGCCCTGCTGATACTGGTCCGGCAATCCGAGAAGATAGTCAGGGTAGAGGTCGGAAAATTTGGTGGTGTTCCCTCCTGTGCCGAAATAGTTATAGTAGCCGCTAACTTCGAAGTAGAGGTGCTGATCGAACCTCATGCGGCGCACATCCCCGCCAAACTTGAAGGTGTGACTGCCTCTGACTTTGGTGATGCTATCGGTCCACTGGAAAGAGTTGCCGATCTGAGGAATTTCACCCTCGAAGTTGTTGCCGATGGTGAAGCCACCAGAGATGGCTATATCGGGAACACCTTCACGCTGCGGACCCAAGCCCGGCGTGATCCCCAGTCTGGTCAGGCTCGGAACAGCCGAGGAGTCAGACACGCCGGTAAAGCAATAGGGCTTGGCAGCAGCGCTGGTGCAGGAGTTGGTAACGAGGTCGGTGTGCTGGGAATGACCGAATGTGCCCTGCGCCTCCCGCATGTAGGAAAAGCGCGCCTCGTTGACGAGGCTGTTGCTGATAGTCCAAGTGTGGCTGAGGTTGTACTGCTGGAAGCGCTGCTTGATGGTGTCGCCGAAGCCCGGCATGTTAGCACCAGCGGCCTGAAAGGTGTTAAAGGGATTGAAATCGGTTTCGTCGGTCAAATAGTAGTAGGCAGAAAAATTTTGCTTGTCGTTAATGCGGTGGTCGAAGCGGAAGGTGCCCTGGTCTTGCCGGTCGCGTTCTGACCCCAGGGTTACGAGCTGACCATTGACGGCTTTGGGGACATACGGGGTTACGTATTGGTTCATCAGGTCCGCTGCAACGGGGTCCTGGCACGCAGTAGGAATCGTTGTGTTGCCGTTGGCATCTTGCGGAAACAGCGTTGACCAGCTGACTGGGTAATTGGCAGCCACACTCGGATCAGGAATGCTCCCACCGTTGTTCGTAATGGCCTGAGCGCAGCCAGGACGCCCCTGCAGAACGGCGCCGACGAAGGGATTGGTGACAGAGCCTGCGAAGGCTCCCGAGAAGACACCTGAAGTCTCGGACAACGTCGGTACGGAAACCGTGCCGCTCGACACTCCCCGAATGCGTCTTCGTCCATCGTAAGAACCAAAGAAGAAGGTACGGTCTTTCTTAATCGGCCCACCGATGGTGGCGCCGAACTGGTTCAGGATGAAAGCTTCCTTGGTGGGATCAAGATAGCCTTTGGCATTGAGCGGGCGGTTGCGGTGGAACTCGTACAAGTCGCCGTGAAACTGGTTGGTGCCGGATTTGGTGACCACGTTGACCACGGAGCCGGAGTTGCGCCCGTATTCGGCATCGAATCCGTTGGTGAGGATGCGGAACTCTTCCACGCTGTCTGGGCTGGGCTGAACCGTCGGCAGATTCGCGAACAGATCGTTCGCGTCGCCGCCGTTGACGCTGAAATTATTGGCACGGCCGCGACCGCCATTGACGGAGACACTGCCGGTGCTGCTCCCTCCGTAGTAGAGATCAGCCCCCACTTGCGACTGCACGCCGGGCTGAAGGGAGAGGAATTGGTAGGTATCGCGCTCGTTCAAGGGCAACTGAACGATGGCGCGGTCATTGACGACGGTTCCGAGTTGGGTACTGGAAGTCTCGACCAGAGGGGCTTCCGAGGTGACATCGACAACTTCCTGGGTCTGGCCCACTTGCATGGTCATATTCAGGGTGATGACCTGGTTCACATCAATCGTGACGCTGCGGCGAACATTGTTTTTGAATCCGGTTAGATCGAACGAGAGAGAGTAGGTTCCCACGGAAAGATTGGGGAATACGTAATCACCGCTCTCATTGCTAGCAGTAGTCTGGGCAACACCGGTCGCTTCATTGGTGGCCTTGATTTTCACTCCGGCCAACACCGCGCCCGTGGGATCGGCAATCCGTCCCAGGATGCGGCCGCTGGTGCCTTGAGCCACGAGCAGCGTGGGGAGCGAGAGACACAGGGCAAGAATCAGGCACACAGGCTTCGGATGGGCGGTATACAGGCATAGCTTTGATGAGCGGAACCGCAGTGAGAGCATGGGGTCTCCAGACATCTTCGAGAAAGTTGTTTTTGTTTGAAAACGACTGCTTGTATCCAGACACAACCTTGCTATAATCCCGCAAGGTTAGAGAAGAGAGGCGGGAACTGTCAAGGAGAAAAAAACGCGTCCTTCGTATAGAAATTTCTAATCTACTCTTCTAATCTGTCGTACTAATCCAACCTGTTCCTGATGAAAACAAGCATGGCAGAACCTTACTTAAAGATCGGAGACGTGGCGCGGAAGGTGGGGGTTTCGCCGTCGGTGATCCGCTCGTGGGAAAGCCTGGGACTGGCGCGTCCGCGGCGTACGGAGAGCAAGTACCGCCTCTATACCGCGGAAGATGTGAAATTGCTGAAGCGTGCGCGATTCCTGCGCAAGGTGCGCGGGCTGAACGCCGCGGCAATTGTGCAGTTACTGAAGCGCGAGGGCAAAGTTCGTCCCGCGGCGGATGGGAAAGCCGGGGCGATTGGAGGGCATCTGCGCCAGTTGCGATCGCGACGGCGGCTCTCTTTGGCGGAGGTAGCGCAAGCGGTGGGAATTTCCGTGGGATTTCTCAGCGCGCTCGAACGATCGCAAATGAGCGGCTCGGTTGGAACGCTGCGCAAGCTGGCGCGATTTTACAAAACAAATATTCTGGATTTCTTTGACGCCAACGGCACCAGCGGCCGCCACGTGCGTCCTGCGGAACGCAAGGTGCTTGAGGCCGGTGCTGGCGTCCGCATGGAACTGCTGGCCTGGGGCAATACGGTGATGGAGCCCCACCTGTTTCGTATCGCGCCGGAAGCGGGAAGCGGAGATCCCTACACCCACGAGGGAGAAGAGTTCATCTTTGTATTGCGCGGTGATTTGGAGATTGCAGTCGACGGTGAGCAATACCGGCTAAAGCCGGGCGATAGTTTTTATTTTGAAAGTGCGACGCCGCATCGGTGGAAGAATCCAGGCCGCAAGGAAACCTGGCTTCTGTGGATCAACACTCCACCAACGTTTTAACTGAAGCTCAAGCTGGGTCGATGGCAGAGGCAACCTTGGATTTTGGGAGGAAAAGTGAATTGGCAACGTTGGACGCGTTTGCTGCCTTTGCTGGCAACTCTGTTGTGCCTGGGCTCTTGTTCCAAGACGCCCACGCTGAACCTCCTGGTGTGGGAGGGTTATGCCGATCCCTCGTTCATCAAGGCCTTCGAGGAACAGAACCATTGCAAAGTTTCGGCGTCCTACATGGGATCAAGTGATGAACTGGTGGCCAAGCTGCGCGGCGGCAGCGCGGGGAATTACGACGTGATTTCGCCGTCGAGCGACGTGGCGACGTCGATCGCGACCACCGGGCTCGCGGCACCGCTCGACCTTGCCAAGATCCCGAGCTACAGCCAGCTTTCTCCGCAACTCACTTCCCTGCCGCTGGTGCGTGCGAACGGCCAGGTGTACGGTGTGCCGTTCATGTGGGGACCGGATCCAATTATTTACGACACAACCGTCTTCGCGCGGCCTCCGGATTCATGGAATGTGATGTGGGATCCGAAATACAAGGGGAAGGTTTCTGTGTGGGACGATCTGTCGACCGTTTACATGGCGGCGCAGGTTCTGGGTTATGACAAGCCCGATCCGTCGCAACTCTACAACTTGAGCGACGAGCAACTGGAAGCAGTAAAGAAAAAACTGCTGGAGTTGAAACCGAACATTCGCAAAATGTGGTCGACGGGCGGGGAGCTGACGAATTTGTTTGAGAGCCACGAGGTGGTGATCGCCATGGGCTGGCCGCTCAACACCGCGGATCTGAAGAAGACGAATTTTCCTGCGGGAGAAATCATTCCCAAAGAAAATACTACGGGGTGGATCGATCACCTGATGATCACGGCGGGCAGCGAGAATAAAGAACTGGCTCACAAATTTCTGGAGTACATGATCGACGCCAAGACGCAAAAAATGGTGACCGACAAAACCCACTATGTTCCGGCGAATCCGCAGGCCTCGACATTTATGACCGCGGATGAGGTGAAGGCGCTCCACCTGGACGACGTGAGTAATTATCAAAAGCGTATTTATTTTTGGCAGAACGTGCCGCGACGGGCGAAGTATACCGAGATCTGGAACGATGTAAAGGCGGCACAGTAAGGCAGGCGATTTCCGAGACTGCAAGAGCATCGCCCGCGGCCCCATCCAACATGGCATCCCCGCTCACTCCCGCCTTCCCAGTAACGGCGAGCACGGCATCCGCCTCGAAGCCAGGCCTGCTCAGCATCCGAAATGTAGCGAAGACTTTCGGGCGCAATGTGGTGTTGCGGAATGTTTCCCTGGAGATTGCGGAGGGAGAATTCTTGACGATCCTCGGGGAGAGCGGCTCGGGAAAGACTACGCTGCTGCGGATTATTGCCGGCTTCGAGACCGCATCTTCCGGCGAGGTTTGGATGGGGCCAGAAAGGCTGGATCAGCAGCCTCCCTACCGCCGGCGCGTCAACACGGTATTTCAATCGTATGCTTTGTTTCCGCACCTTACGGTCGAGGAGAACGTGGCCTACGGTCTGCGCGTGGCTAAGCGGCCAGACGCCGAGATTACGCAGCGAGTCGCGGAGGCATTGGACAAAGTAAAGATGACGGCGTTCGCCACATCGAAACCGTCGAAGATCAGCGGAGGACAGCAGCAGCGGGTAGCGTTAGCTCGCGCGCTGGTGAACCGGCCGCGGCTCTTGTTGCTCGACGAACCGCTCTCCGCTCTGGATGCAAACTTGCGGCGGCAGATGCAGGTGGAGTTGAAATCGCTGCAGCGCGAGGTAGGGATTGCGTTTGTGTTCGTGACGCACGATCAGGAAGAGGCGATGGTAATGTCGGACCGGATCGCGCTGCTGCGCTCGGGCGAACTGGAGCAGGTGGCGACACCGCGGGAAATCTACAGCCGTCCGGCAACGGCTTATGTTGCTCAGTTCATCGGGCACACGAATTTGCTGCAGGGCAAAGTGGAAAGCGGTGTTGTCCGATGCGCATCGCTGACGTGGCGGGCTGCGTTTCCCGATGGACCGGCAGTTTTCTCTTTGCGCCCGGAGCATCTTCGGCTGGCCGGGACTGGAGCTTCGGGCAGCCACATGGTCCGCGCTAGCGGTCGAGTTCTGCATCAGGCGTTTCACGGGGCTACGGAATTGATTCGCGTGGAATGTGCGGATGGACTCATCCTGGTTTTGCGGACGGCTAGCGGCGCCGGATTGCAGGACGAAGTCGAACTCGAATTCTCTCCTGCCGACGCGGTGCCGGTGCGTGAGTCTCCCGAAAGGAAGTGATGTTCTCCCGGGCTTACAAGACGGTCGTGACGGTGCCGCCGTTGGTGTGGGTGACCGTGTTTCTGCTGGTGCCGTACCTGCTGATGTTCTGCTACAGCTTTTGGTCGGTGTCGCCGGCACAGACCATTGTGCACGCGTGGAATCTCGACAACTATAAAGAACTGCTGCAGAAAACGGTTTACTGGCAGACGCTTCTGCGTTCGATGTGGATCGCCGCTCGCGTGATGTTGTTTTCTCTGCTGCTGGGATATCCGCTGGCGTATTTTCTTTCGTTCTACGCTGGCAAACGAAAAGATCTGCTGTACCAGATGGTGATCATTCCGCTTTGGGTGAGCTATCTGGTGCGAGCTTATGCGTGGAAGACGATCCTCGGTTCCGATGGTGTACTCAATACGCTGCTGCAGTATGTGCATCTGACGCGTCATCCGCTCGATTTTCTGCTCTACAGCCCGTTTGCTGTGGTTTTGACGCTCACTCACATCTATACGCCGTTTACGTTTCTGCCGATTTATGCGGCGCTGGAACATATTCCCCGAAACCTGGTCGAGGCCTCGCACGATCTGGGCGCGACGCCGGGGCAGACGTTTTGGAAGGTTATTTTTCCGCTGTCTATCCCTGGAGTTGTGGCAGGTGCGACGTTCGCATTCGTCTTGAGTCTGGGAGACTTTCTGGCACCGCTGTTGCTGGGCGGCCCCAGCGGCATCATGATTTCCAATATCGTGGTCAGTTTGTTCGGCGCGGCCTACAACTGGCCGCTGGGCGCGGCGATTTCGCTGGGCATGCTGGTGATCGTGGTGAGTTTGCTGTTCCTTTCGGAGCGGCTGGAAAAGAAATGGAGTTTCTCGTGAGCGATATGGGCGGCAGCGCTGCCAATGTTCCGCGCTCGCGATGGCTGCTGGTCCATGCCACAGCGGTATTCTCATTCTTATATCTCCCCATTGCTGTTCTCATTCTTTATTCGTTCAACGGTCAGGGCGTCGGCGGATTTCCGCCGCATCACTTGACGCTCGATTGGTATCGCATCTTGTTCGCGGATGGGCCGATCTGGGATTCGGTGCTGAACAGCCTGCAGGTGGCATTTGCGGCGATGGCGATCTCGCTTACGTTCGGCGTGCCAGCAGCGCTCGCGCTCGATCGAGCGCAGTTTCCCGGCAAAGCGCTGTTCCGGCGACTGGTACTGCTGCCGCTCATCCTGCCCGGCATTATCACGGGGCTGTCGCTGCTCATGCTGTTCAACGTGGTGGGCGTGAAGCTCAGCCTGATGACGATCGTGTTGGGCCACGGCACGGCTTTGATCTCGGTGGCGACCACAGAGGTGTTCGCGGGTCTGCAAAAATTGGATCGTGCGCAGGAAGAGGCCTCGTTGGATTTGGGGGCGAACTACTGGCAGACGTTCTGGCGGATAACGGTACCGAACTTGAAGCTGCCGATCATTGGGGCGGCGCTACTGATCTTCACGCTCTCGATGGACGAGATCGCGGTCAGCTTTTTCCTCATCGGCCGCGACAACACGCTGCCGCTGGAAATTTGGGGACGGTTGCGGCGCGGCATCACGCCCGAAATCAATGCGGTCTCGACCGTTATCTTTGTCTTTTCACTGGTCACGATTGTGGTTTGGTACCGGCTGCGCGTGCGAGCAGAAGGCAGCGCAGAGGTGGGAGCGGAATTGGTCGAGAGCAACGCTACCTCGCACACGTAGAACCAGTCTCGATTGTTGTCACCCGCCAAAGCTTGAACCGCAGAGAGCGCTAAGAAGAGCCGCTAAAGACGCGAAGAAAATCACGCAAGAACTGGCGCAGGGATTGGTCCACAATTCCTGGGCCATTCTGGGGCTGATTCCTAGCGTCTTTCATGGTGGATTCAGCTCCCGCATAGTAAAGTGGTAGTAGACATTTATTTCGGGAAGGATCCTTTTTGAGTTCAGGCATTCGCAATATCGCAATCATCGCGCACGTCGACCACGGGAAAACCACGCTGGTCGACGCTATGCTGCAACAGAGTGGCACGTTTCGCTCCAACGAACACCACATCGAACGGGTCATGGACTCAAACGAACTGGAGCGGGAGCGCGGCATCACCATTCTCGCCAAGAATACTGCGATCTTCTACCACGACGTGAAAATCAACATCGTGGATACGCCCGGCCACAGCGACTTCGGTGGTGAGGTCGAGCGTGCGCTGAAGATGGTCGACGGCGTCATGCTGCTGGTGGATGCCAGCGAAGGTCCGCTGCCGCAGACGCGCTATGTGCTGAGCAAGGCGCTGGAGGCACATCTGCCGCCCATCGTGGTCATCAACAAGATTGATCGCTCCGACGCCCGGCCTCAAGAAGTTCTCAATGAAATTTACGACTTGTTTATCGATCTGGACGCGAAAGAAGAGCAGATCGATTTTCCGGTGCTCTACACCAACGCCAAGACGGGCACGGCGACCACCGACATCAAAGGCGGCGGCGAGGATTTACGCCCCTTGTTCGACGCGATCATCAAAACAATTCCTCCTCCAAAGGGAGACGCATCAGGTCCACTGCAAATTCTGGTCGCCAACCTCGACTACAGCGACTATCTGGGACGGCTGGCGATTGCACGTGTGTTCAACGGAAAAATGCACACGGGCGAGGAAGTCGCAATTGCCAAGCTCGACGGCACGCTGCACAAGACCAAGATCACGAAACTATTTTCGTTCTCGGGACTGAAGCGGACCGACATCACCGAAACAGAGTTGGGAGACATCATCGCGGTTGCCGGCGTCGAAGGCATCACGATCGGCGAGACCATTACCGAAGCCGAAAACCCCGCTCCCCTGCCCCACATCGCGATTGACGAACCCACGATTGCCATGCTGTTTACGGTGAATACTTCGCCGTTTGCGGGTAAGGACGGAACCTACGTCACGTCGCGCAATTTGCGGGAACGGCTGGAAAAGGAATTGCTCACCAACGTATCTCTGCGGGTGGAGGACACGGGCACGACCGATTCGTTCAAGGTTCTGGGACGCGGCGAACTGCAACTTTCCATCCTGATTGAGATGATGCGGCGGGAAGGCTACGAACTCATGGTGGGAAAGCCGGAGATCGTCACCAAGCGCATCGACGGCAAGCTGATGGAGCCGGTGGAACATCTCACGGTGGACGTGCCGGAGGATTTCGTTGGCGTGGTGATGGAGCAACTCGGATCGCGCAAAGGCGAAGTCACCAACATGCACAACCATGGCTACGGCCGCGTGAGGATCGAATTCCGCGTGCCCAGCCGGGGATTGATCGGGCTGCGCAGCCAGTTGCTCACCGACACGCGCGGAACCATCGTCATGAACGCGCTGTTTGACGGCTATACCGAATGGCAGGGCGAGATTCCTCACCGCCTCACGGGAGCGCTGATCGCCGATCGCGGCGGAGTCTCGACTGCATACGCTCTCTGGGGATTGCAGGAGCGCGGAGAGCTTTTCGTGGGCCCGGGCGTGGAACTGTACGAGGGCATGATCATTGGAGAGAACGCCAAGGACACCGACCTCGATGTGAATGCCGTGCGGGAAAAGAAGCTAACCAACATGCGCGCGTCGACCGCGGATGAAGCAATCCGTCTGGTTCCCTTCCGGCCTTTGAATCTGGAGCAGGCTATCGAATTCATCGCCGATGATGAATTCGTCGAGATCACACCCAAGTCGCTACGGCTTCGGAAGAAAACTCTGCAGTCGAACAAGCGCAAGAAGAGCTCCTACGCAACCGTCGAAGAGTCGTGAAGCGTCAGCGCAAACCCGAAAAGAGTGCGAAAGAGAAAGCGCCTCTGCGCATGTTCCTCGTCCCCTGCAGTTGCGGAACCACCTTTGCGGTGGCGGAGAATTACGATCATCAAGGCACGGCCTGGGGCCGTTACCTGATTTGTCCCGGCTGCGGAAAGAGACACGATCCCAAGAACCGTCTGTTGCAGATGGGTTTCCATCCTGAAGGATATTGGAAGGTCGACGAATGTTAAGCTGCGCCGCAGTCGGTCCGCCGTCGACGAAACCGAAGCAGGCAGGCTGCGGCATTCCACTCACGTTCTTCGGAGAACCGTTGCATCACTGGACATGGGTTGAGCTATCTGTTTTTTAACCAGCAGTTAACGGCGAACCTGCTATACTTCTGCCCGCATTCGACTGTTCGCCAGCTGCGGTTTCGATTGTCAGGAACGGTCCTCCCGACCTGCCAAGTACGCCGAATTGCTTGCAAGTCCGACAGCTCAATGCAGAGGCAGACGCGTGAAGAATATTTTCGTGGGAAATTTGAGCTTCAACACAAACGAAGACGAACTCCGGACGATTTTCGAACCGTTCGGACAAGTGGATCGAGTAAGCATCATGACGGACCGTGACACGGGCCGTTCGCGCGGCTTCGGCTTCGTGGAGATGGCCAGCAACGAAGACGGCGATAAGGCGATCACAGCGTTGAATGGCTCCTCCGTCGGTGGACGCACGATCAACGTGAATGAGGCGCGGCCCAAGACCGAACGTAGCGGCGGCGGTGGAGGCGGCGGTGGTCGCGATCGCGGAGATCGTGGCGGCCGGGGCGGTGGTGGCGGGCGGCGTGACCGGTATTAGCAAAAACAATCCCAAGGGCATTTAATCGAACTGCGCAGGGCGGGCGGCTGCTTTCGAGACGCGGTTCCTATTCACGACAATACTGCCTGGCCAGCAATTGCTGCTTGTCTGCGACGGCCTTCGTGATCCGTCGACGATGATCTTCCGCCTTCTTTCGGATCACGCTGCAAGGCGACGTTGAAGCTGTTTCCCTTCCCCATGTAGACTGTAGACACCGTGCGCGCCCGTAGCTCAGCTGGATAGAGCGGTTGCCTCCGGAGCAACAGGTCGGGAGTTCGAATCTCTCCGGGCGCACCATTTTTCTC
>JGI12635J15846_10001047_pt1 | contig 24262 bp, 20 predicted proteins | sample BlaSpr_A8_OM2_M2_FD_15846 | JGI IMG/M metagenome (IMG submission 15846) | reverse complement strand
ACGATGCCCGCGCTTGGAGGATCGGGATGGCTACGGTGAAGCCCGCATTGAACGGAAAATCGCTACAGACGGGGGTAAGCCCGGAGAATACAGCTGGCGCCCAGGCCGGCCTGGTATTCGAACGCTTCTTCACCGACGGAAAGATCTCGCCATTCGACGCGGTCGAATGGGAGAAGCGCACCGCTGCCATCGGCAACGAAAAGGGCGTCAACATCTTCCGCCAGGAAGGTGTCGAGGTCCCGAAGAATTGGTCGCAGACGGCCACCAACATCGTCGTCAGCAAATATTTCCACGGCAAGCCGAACACGAGCGAGCGCGAAACTTCCGTGCGCCAGCTGATTGGCCGCGTCGTGAACACGATCGTCCGCTGGGGCCAGGAAGGTGGCTACTTCGCCGACAACGAGTCGCGCGACGCTTTCCGCGACGAACTCACCCATCTCTTGGTTGAGCAGAAGATGAGCTTCAATTCGCCGGTCTGGTTCAACGTCGGCGTGCAGGCCAAGCCGCAGTGCTCGGCGTGCTTCATCAATTCCGTGCAGGACACCATGGAATCGATCATGGGCCTGACCCGCACCGAAGGCATGCTCTTCAAGTGGGGCTCCGGCACCGGCACCAACTTCTCCACGCTGCGCGGCAGCAGGGAATCGCTTTCCGGCGGAGGCATCGCGTCCGGCCCAGTCAGCTTCATGAAGGGCTTCGACGCCTTTGCCGGCGTCATCAAGAGCGGCGGCAAGACGCGCCGCGCCGCGAAGATGGTCATCCTCAACATCGACCACCCGGACATCGTGGAATTTATCGAATGCAAGATGAAGGAAGAGCGCAAGGCGCACGTCCTCATCGAACAGGGCTACGACTCCGCGATCGACGGTGATGCCTACAGCTCGATCTTCTTCCAGAACGCGAATCACTCCGTCCGCGTCACCGACGAATTCATGTCCGCTGCCGAAGAAGACCGCGACTGGTGGACGCGCAACATTACCGACGGCCAGCCCAACGAGAAGCTTCGCGCTCGCGACCTGCTGCTCAAGGTTTCCGAATCTACCTGGCAATGCGGCGACCCCGGCATGCAGTACGACACGACGATCAATCGCTGGCACACATCGAAGAACACGGCGCGGATCAACGCTTCGAATCCATGCTCGGAGTACATGTTCCTCGACGATACGGCTTGCAACCTCGCGTCGCTCAACCTGATGAAGTATCTCGAGCCCAACGGCAAATTTGACGTCGATGCCTTCCGGCATGCCGTCGATGTGACCATCACGGCGCAGGAGATTCTGGTCGATAACGCCAGTTATCCCACACCGAAAATCGCCGAAAATTCGCATAATTTCCGGCCACTCGGCCTCGGTTACGCCAATCTCGGCGCGCTGTTGATGTCGATGGCGTTGCCGTACGACTCCGACGAAGGTCGCGACGTCTCCGGAGCGATCACTGCGCTAATGTGCGGCGAAGCCTACGCGCAGTCGGCACGCATTGCCGAGCGCAAGGGACCGTTCGCCGGTTATGCGGTCAACCGTGAGCCGATGATCGACGTCATTCGCATGCACCGCGACGCGATTCGCGGCATCAAGTCCGAAAACGTTCAGCCCGAACTCTACGCTGCGGCTCAGGATTCGTGGGACGACGCGTTGAACCTCGGCGAACAGTTCGGCTATAAAAACTCGCAGGTCACCGTGCTCGCGCCCACCGGCACCATCGGCTTCATGATGGACTGCGACACGACCGGCATCGAGCCCGACCTCGCGTTGGTGAAGCACAAGCGGCTTGTCGGCGGCGGCGTGATCAAGATCGTCAACAACACCGTGCCGCAAGCCCTGATGAAGATGGGCTTCACGCCGGAGCAGACGAGCGAAATCGTCTCTCACATCGACGCCAACGGGAAAATCGACGGCGCGCCGTACATCAAAGCCGAGCAGATTCCGATCTTCGATTGCTCGCTCGCTCCGATGGGTGGCGGACGCTCGATCGCGTGGACCGGCCACGTCAAAATGATGGCGGCGGCGCAGCCGTTTCTCTCGGGCGCGATTTCCAAGACGATCAACATGCCGGAGGAATCGACCGTCGAAGACATCATGGACGCGTACATCGAGTCATGGAAGCTCGGCCTGAAGGCTGTGGCGATTTACCGCGACAATTCGAAGCGTTCGCAGCCGCTGTCGGCCGCAGGCAAGAAAGATGATAAGAAAGCTGCCGCTGTGGCCGCCGAACCCGCTGCTACAGTTCCGGTGCAGCAGGAACTCTTCGGCCGCCGCCAGCGCGAAAAGATGCCGACCGAGCGCGCTTCGGTGACGCACAAATTCTCCGTCGGCGGCCACGAAGGCTACATCACCGTCGGCATGTACGAAGACAGCCGGCCCGGCGAAATCTTCATCAAGATGTCGAAGGAAGGCTCGACGCTGTCGGGCGTCATGGACGGCCTCGCGCTCACCATTTCGCTCGGCTTGCAGTACGGCGTACCACTGAAGGTATTCGTCGACAAGCTCGTCAACACCCGATTCGAGCCGTCGGGCATCACCGCGAACGCGAACATTCGGTTCGTTTCGTCGGTGCTCGATTACATCGCGCGCTGGCTCGGCGGACGCTTCATCTCTTCCGACTATCTCAAGCTCACCGGCGAGCAGATCGCGGCTTCGGCGGCGCCGACGTCCTCGAATTCGGCGATGGTCGAATCGATGCTCCAGGCGGTTACCAGCGCCACCACGGCCAACGCCTCGCTCAAACAGACCAACGCGCACGAAGGCGCTCCGGCTTGCTCCGAGTGCGGCATGTTGATGGTGCCGAACGGCGCTTGCTACAAGTGCGAAAACTGCGGCAGCACTTCGGGCTGCAGCTGAGGACCCATATCGCACACAACCTGGATCACATCGATCGATGAGCGCCACCCCGCACCGCTCAAGCGCACTCTCCGAGCTTCCCTACGCGAAGCCTCGCACGCGAGGCTTTCTCCGCATCGTCCGTCACGGATCCGGCGGCGGCACGATTTACGTCGTCACCTATCACAGCCTCGATCGCAATCCACACGCGCTCGGCCAGCTTCCTTCACCGATGTTGGCTGAAGGCGCGACTCCGCTGATCGATTTGCTGGAGCGGCTTGGCGTCGATTTCAGGCTCGCCGAAGTGCGTGAAGCGCTCGAAGATATTCTTCGGCTGGGTTCGGCGAACATTCCGGATCTGTGGTTCACCGCCGAGCAACTGGCTCAGTCCCACCTGACCGATAGCTAGTCTTCATTTTGGAAGTTGGAGGCAAAGTGCCAAGACTCATACTCGCCGCAGCTCTGGGTGCGATCTTTGCGTTCGGTGTTGCTGCGCCAGGAGCCAACGCCGCGCCCGGTGACGCCTGTTCGCTGCTCACCCAGGCTCAAATCAAATCCGCAACGGGCTCCGATGTAAGTGCGGGCGTGGCCGGCTCCCCCAAACTCTGCCAGTGGAATGCATCGATGGCCCCTACCGCCACCGTCAACTTCGTAACGTTGGTGCTGCAGGACCCGAAATTTTTCGAAAGCGGCAAGAATATGCCGGCGCCTGCCAATGTGCCGGTGCGTGCCATTGTTACGCCGGTTTCGGGTGTCGGCGACGACGCCTACTTCGTGGCGGTTCGTGATCAGGTCGGACTCGTCGTGAAAAAAGGATCGAGCGCGTTCAAGGTCGCTGTATATGCGAAGCTCCCCAATGAACAAAAGGAAGCGATGGAGAAATCGCTCGCGACGCAAATAGCTTCACAACTCTGATCTGGCAGCGCCCTTCAACGCTTCTTTTCTACCGAGGGCGGCGACGTGTCCAGCTCTGCATCGCCTTCGTGATAGCACGCTTTGACATCATCGCGAGATAGCGCCGGTCCCGTCTCCCCTTTCGGTACGGAGCCGCAACGCAACATCGCTTCGAAGCCAGGCTCGTTCCAGACCGAAAACAAGCTCATCTTCTCGTCTCCCGTATTTTTCACGCTGACCCAGGTATCGGCAGGAATGAACACGGTTGCGCCGGCCTGTGCGTCGTATTCTTTATCTCCAAGCCATACGTGTGCGCTGCCCGTTTCGATCAAAACGACCTCCTCTTCTCCGTGATGTCTGTGCCTTGGGATTGTTGCGCCGGGCGCGACGTCCTCGGTGAACACCAAAAGATGCTTCGATCCGCTCGTCTTCGGGCCGATCTTCAATATGAACTCGCTACTGGGCGACGATACCCCTACGCGTGGACGCCGAGTGCGAGCTTCTCCTTCGTTCTTCTGTAGAACGACAGGCCCACCGTCTTTTTCCGGAGCAGTCGTCTGAGCAGTGACGCAGACTGCAACCAACAAGACCACGGCGAGAACTTTCAGTGCATTAGGCATGAGCGTCTCCCTTTGAGCGCGCATTATACGCAGACACTCCCGACATCCGCGATGAAGTCCGCCTCACCTTCAAAAGATTTTTGCGGACGAACGATCCGAATCAAGTTTTCCTCAGCTCTGAAACATGTTTTCCTCAATTTGGAACAGCACCCCCACATCTTGTGCTGTTTCCTCTTGACACCACAGTCACCCCGGCGCAACAATCTCGCAACGTTGGTCGGTTTTTCGCGCGCTCGACTGATCTCTCGCCGCGCCGCGCAACTGAGGGAAAATCGCAGATGCAATACCTGCCCGGTTTCACCGTTCAGTGCATTAACGCGCTCTGTGACCTTCGCGGTCACTGGTCGCGCGCCGACGCATCCGGCCCTGTCAACGAAGACGGCCGGTGTCCCTGCTGTGGCGACATGTTGCGCACCGTTCCTCCGCCACTAGGCCCCCGCTTCCGGCTCCGCCCGCGCCCCCTGACAGCCCGTCCACCGCTACGTCCCAGGCCCCGTTAGCGGCGGCGCGCCGTCCAGAAAGGGAATAGCGGATTCGTTCGTTTCTCGCTCGACGCGCCTCTCTCTTTGGCGCCCGTGCCCCAAGATAAACACAACCGCCGACCCGCCATCGCCGGTGACAAGCCTTTTGCCCGGGAACAAAGAGACGTGGCGATGCGCGCCGTGGCATACGCGCAGGAGGGTAAATGGCAGATTCGCGAAGCGGCTACTCGGGCCCATTGCCGAGCATGCCCAATTTTCGTAGTGGTGGAGTGCTACGCATCGTCATAGCGGCGGTTGTCGTGCTTCTACTGCTGTGGAGCGTCACTTCCATTCCTACCGGCAACGTTGGCGTGCTCACACTCTTTGGCCGCGTCACCGGTGAGACGCTCGGCGAAGGCATTCACCTCATCAATCCCTTGAAGGCGGTGCAGAAGCTCTCGGTTCAAACGCAGTCGGTGAAAGAAAGCGCCAACGTTCCGTCGAACGAGGGTCTGATCCTGGCGCTCGACACTTCGCTGCTCTTTCGTCTCGATCGCAGCAAAGCTGCCTACGTCTATCAAACGATCGGCGACAATTACGCAGAGAAAGTTGTCGAGCCGACTTTGCGCGCCGCGATTCGCGCGTCCACTTCGGCGCACAGCGCCAACGCCCTCTACACCAACGCTCGTGAGCTGGTGCAGCAGCAAATTCAGGACGAATTGAGCAAGGAACTGGCTCCGCGCGGCGTGATCGTCGAAAACGTGTTGCTGCGCGATGTGCAGCTCCCGGCAATGCTCAAGGGTTCCATCGAAGCCAAGCAGCAGGCCGAACAGGACGCATTGCGCATGAGCTTCGTCCTTCAGAAGGAAAAACAGGAAGCGGAACGCAAGCGCATCGAAGCGCAAGGCATCGCGGATTTCCAGAAAATTGTGGCGGCGGGGATCAGCCCGCAGCTTCTCGAATGGAAAGGCATCGAAGCCACAGAAAAGCTGGCGTCGAGCAACAACACCAAGGTAGTCGTCATCGGCAACCCGAAAAACGGTCTACCGCTAGTCCTCGAACCGAAATAACTTGGCAGGATCATGTAGGGGCGCAGCACTNCTGCGCCCCAGCTTGCCCAGGCGTCAGNACTCTCGCGCACCGAAGTTGACTCTCTGTGGCACAGGCACTCCTGCCTGTGCTTCCGTCGGTAAGTTCAGACTAGTTTGAACGGATTTGACGCGAACGAATTGCCGACGCAGCGATGAGCAACACAACTNCAGCCACGAGATACTCGACTGCATAGTGCGTCGTCGCCGCTCCGTTCGATGATCCCGTGTAGTCGATCCCGCTNACGTGATTCATCGGCCCGACGTACCACATCGCCGTCAAAATGCCTTCGAATGGCTTCGACGTTCCACTCCAGACACCAAGCGCCAGCGCCATCGAAGGCAAGAGCGCAGCCCCCGCGATCCACGGCAACAACGCCGACGCGCCCTGCGTCGCAAGAATCCGCAACCCCGCAGCCGATCCAAACAGCACGGCGAGTACGAATCCCGTAAGCCAGCACGCCAAAATCTGACGCGGCAAAATCCGCGCCGACGAAAACAGCAGCCCCCGCGTTCCGAATCGCGTCTCTCGCGCGCCCATGCTCGACCACACCAGCACCAGCCACAGCCACGAAGTCCCAAGTAGCTGCTGTCGCGCCGTCGCGAGCGGCGCCGTAGCCTGCGCAATCAACAATCCCGCCGCGACCGCGTACCACCACCAACGCAATCCCTTTACCGCAAGCTTCAACTCGGCCACAAACAGTCGCGCGAATGCGCTGCTTCGACCTCCAGCAGCCAGCGCACTCAGTCGCGCCGGCGCAATTTTCGCCGAACCAAACCGCGCGGAAACTCCGCCCGGTGCATTCGCGATATTCACGACCGCCGCGCCATTTTCCAGTGCCGCTCCGTTCGCGAACGCGCCGCCGCCCGCCGCTTGCACCGCCTTTCGTCCCGCTCGCCCAAACAATCTCGCCGAATCGAATCGATCGAACACCGCCGCCGCAAGTAAAACCAGCGCGAACGCGACGCCGCACCACGCCAGCCGCAGCAAGATCTGCGACGCCGTCCACGGTACGCCTTCCCAACGAAACGACTGCACCACCTGCACCGGCTTGTCCGCGATCGTGAAAGCAAATCCTCCCTGGTAACCGGGAATATGAGCCCACGCCCCTTGTTTCATGCTGCTGGCCATCGTCATGTTCCCGAGCGGATCCAGCCACTCGATCCCCGTGATCGCCGGGAGTGAGACGCCGAGAAACGCCCAGACAAAAAACCACACCACATTCCCAGTGCCACCGCGCAACACTGGAAGCGTCTCAAACAAAACCGCCACAGCCGCGGTAAGCAGCATCGCCGGCAGCGCCACAATCACGAACGGGCTGAGCAGCGCAAATAGATCGAGACGAGGATCCTCGCGCAGAAAAATCTGCATAACTACGGCCGCGACGGCGAGAACCAATACCATCGAGGCCAGCACGGCGAAGTTGCTTACAAATTTTCCCAGCGCGTAGGTCGGTTTCGACAACGGCGTTGCCGCAAGCACTTGTCCGACGCCGGTCTGCCGGTCCCGGTCGATCGCGCCTTTCACGATGTAAAACCCGACCAGCGAAACCCAGCATGTCGTAACCAACGCGACAAGCGCGCCAACCCACGCGGACGTGTACACGCCGCGACGTCCACCGAGTTGAATCATGATTCGCCCGGTCGCCGCGGAGTACCCGAGAAACACGGAGAAAAGCAGTGTCAGCAGAAAGCTGTAGCGCCGAACCCGCTCCAGAAAATCCGCGCGCGCAATCGCCGCGATCGCGCGAACCTCGCTCAAGCCACAACTCCGGCGGCACGCGGTGCGACTGAAGGCGCTGCTTCATTGCGGCGTTCGGCGAGCACAGCGAGATACGCATCCTCGAGTGACGCCTCCAGCGGACGCGCCACGCGCGCCCCAGGCATCATCGGCGGCGTAGGCGACACGATGCGCACGTGTACGCCGTCGCTGCGGTGCGCGGTGCTGCTGATCGGATATCTTTGCCGCAACACTGGCAAATCGCCGCTCGGCACTACGAGCTCCCACACTTGTCCGTTCACGCCATCGAGAATCGATTCCGGCGAGCCGTGCGCCAGCAATCTGCCGTGCGCCAGAATCGCGATGTTGGTCGCCACTGCTTCCACATCCGACACGATGTGCGTCGACAAAATCACGATGCGCTCGCCCGAAAGCTCCGAAAGCAAATTGCGAAAGCGCACGCGCTCTTCCGGATCGAGTCCTGCCGTCGGCTCATCGACGATCAAGAGCTGCGGATCGTTGAGCAGCGCCTGCGCGATCCCGACCCGCTGTCGCATACCGCCCGAGTAACCGCCCAGCGGACGCTTAGCGACTTCGGTGAGATTCACAAGCTCGAGCAATTCCCCAATGCGCCGTCGCGCAGGCCCCGCCGCGATGCCTTTCACCGCCGCGAGGTATTCCAGAAACTCGAGAGCGCTCAGATTCGGATAGACGCCGAAATCCTGCGGCAAATAGCCGAGCACCTCGCGCAGCGCGTCGGGATTCCGCGCGACATCATTGTTGTTCCACAGAACTTTTCCGGAGGTCGGCTGCGTGATTGTCGCGAGAATCCGCATCAGCGTGGATTTCCCCGCTCCGTTCGGCCCGAGCAATCCAAGCACTCCTGGCCCTAGCGTGATCGAGACATTCGAAAGCGCCTGCACGCCGCCGGAATACCGTTTGGTCAGTGCGTCAATGGTGAGTTGCATTTGTTTGTTTTCTCTGCGAGCACGCCTTCAGATTGCGAGAACACAGCGTTGCGCAGTGGACAGGCTGCCACCCCGCGTTCGCACAGTGAGATGCAAGAATCGAAAGCCAAGGGGACCGAATTGCTACATGAAGATACGAATGAGGAGGCAGGAAAGTTTAGGCAAACTTTAGAAAGAAGTTAGGCTGCCGCAGCCAAAAACCGCGTCCCGCTAATCAGGACTGGGGTTGCGGCGTAGGCTGCTGATCGCCCACCGGCTGATCAGAGGACGATTGATCGCTCTTTTTATCCGGCATCGTAAAACCCGCGTTTTGCGGTTTAGTCGGTTTTTTTGCAGCAGGCGCTGAGTCGGTGACGCCATGCTCAGCTTTCAACTGTTCGAGCTTCGCCTTAAGGTCATCGACAGTCGTTTGTTGATCGTTGATCTCGGCCTGCTCCGCGTCGAGTTTCGATTTGCCGTCGTGGTCGGTCGTATAGTTCGGCTTCGAGTAATAGGTGTCCTGGTCGAGCGCATTCGCGCGTTTCAGCAAATCGAGTTTCGCAGCGGCCTCCGCCAACGCTTCCCTCGCGCGCGCGATCGCAGGATCTTCGCCGGGTTTCACCGTCGCCGTGGTCTCGGCTGAAAGCTGGGCTTCGTCGGCCTTCAGATCGGCTTTCACTTCGCCGGCGTTTGGCGCCTGTGAGTCTGAAGTCGGCGCCGACCCGACGTTCAATCCGCCCGTATTGTAAGAAGTTTTGTCGATGTCTTCGTCGCTGATGACTTTCGCGGTCTTTGCCTTTTTGGCGGCGCGAGCTGCCCGTGCAGCGTCGGCGACCGACTGCGCGTCCTGCGACTGTGCATCCTGCGCCCGAGCGGGCGAAGCAAATGCGAAAACCGCGGCGCAAGCTCCGGCCAGCGCGATGGTAGCGATCGTATGGACTTTGTGCGGCATGGTAGTTCCTCGATTTGCTGCGGAACGCCTGAAACGGTGCAATGCCAAAATTCAGGATACGCCGCAGCCCTTGGCGAGGCAATCGGCCCAGTGGACAGGCGTGCGAATGAGGCACCAGCCTGGCATAGTCGCAGTTCGCGAGGCTATTGGCACCCCGAAAAGCGCGAGTGCAAGCGGGTCGCGCCATAGGGCAAAATGGTAAGGGACTATCTGCATCCAAGTTGCGATGAGCTCAACTCAGCCATTTCGGATCGCCCTGGCGATCGCAGCCATGTTTGTCTGTAGCGGCATTGCGCACGCTCAGGATGTGAACTCTTCCTGGCTGCTGCGTGCTCCCCAGATCGCGAGCAGGTATGGTCTGGATCCTTCCGCCGCTCGCATCGATCTCAAGCCGTCTCAGTCGCCGCAAACACCCAATCCGAATGGCTCCCCGAGCGCATCCGGTATCCCCTCAACGCCGGATCGTAATTCGGTCATCTACGACGAACCAGTGGAGCATCGATTCTGGGGTGCAACCAACGATCTGCTGTTTGCTGGAGTCGGCGCTTCTCGCACGCTCGACTATTTTTCGACGCTCAACATGCGGCGCCGCGGGCGGCAGGAGATTTTGCTCACCAACGACGTCGTCGATAATCACGCCGCGTTCGCCGTCATCGAAGCCGCGGGCACAGGCGCGTCGATCGGAGTTTCCTACCTGTTCCACCACTATGGCCATCACAAACTCGAACGCGCGACTTCGATTGTCCACATTGGACTGGCGACCACGGGTGCCGTGCGCAACTACTGCCTGAAAACGGCGCACCCCGCGACCGCCTCGCCGGTTTCGGCGATCCTTCCGGTTGTGCCGAGCCTGGTACCCAGCACGGGCGCCAGCTGAATCCAGCACGCACTTTAACGCATGTCGCGCGCCCGCGACGCGCTTGCAGTCCGAACAATGACGTTTCATACTCCGCCTAACAATGGTGGAGAAGACGGTGGTTACCCAGGCGCAAACTGGCGAGTGGCGCGTCCAACCGGGTATGGGGCAACTGCGTGCAGTCCGCGCGGCGACGGGCTTCGTACTCTTGTGTGCGTTGTTGGCCGCGACTTTGTCTGCGCGATGCGCACACACACCATGCGCAAACGACGCGAGCGAAACGTTTGTTTCTGCGTCCGCTGCTGCCACTCCGCTACTCATCGCTGCTGCTCATAAGCCGCAAGCTTCCGAAGTGCAAACCTATCCCGAACGTCCCACACCTTCGCAGTCTGCTACTCCCAATTCTCCCGCCACCGGAAAAGCTCCGCCGCAACCGCCGAAAACCGAGCAATACACGCTGTCGGGCGAGCGCTACGAAAAGGCGATCGCGTATTCGCGCGCCGAATACGTTTTGTATCTCTTTTCCTATGTGCTCAGCGTTTTCGTCCTCATTGTGATTTTGCGGCTTGGCATCGCTGCCAGGCTGCGTAGCTTTGCCGAGCGAAAAACTCCAAATCATTGGCTGCAAGGGTTGATTTTTATCCCGCTGCTAATCGTGGTGCTCGACCTGTGCAGCCTGCCGATTCATCTCTACGGGCATTCGCTCTCGCTGCGCTTCGAGCAGTCCGTCGAAAGCTGGGGCCCGTGGTTCTGGGATTGGGCGAAGAGCGAACTGCTCGGAATCGGCGCCGCAATTTTGATGGTGATGGTGCTGTTTCGCGTGATGCGCTGGAGCCCGCGGCGCTGGTGGTTCTTCTTCTGGATCGCGGCGCTGCCCATTCTGCTCTTCATCTTTTTCATCAGTCCGTGGTTCGTCGATCCGCTGTTCTACACGTTTCATCCGCTCGCCGAAAAACATCCGGCGCTCGCGGCGGACATGGAAAAAGTGGCACAGCGTGCCGGGCTCAATATTCCAACGGATCGCATGTTCTTAATGGATGCGAGTAAAAAGACAAACGACGTCAACGCGTACGTCACCGGATTTGGCGCGTCCAAACGCATCGTTGTGTGGGACACGACGGTGTCGAAGCTGACGACCGACGAAACATTATTTATTTTCGGGCATGAAAGCGGTCACTACGTCTTGAATCACATTCGCAACGGATTCACATTTTTCGCGGTGGGCTTGCTCGCCGCGCTTTTCGTCGGCTATCGCCTCTTCAACTGGGCAATCGGAAAGTGGGGGCGTGGCTGGGGAATTGAGGGGCCGGAGGATTGGGCATCGCTCGCCGCGATGCTGCTGATTCTGGAACTCTTGGTGTTCATCTCGATGCCCATCGAAAATGGCTTCAGCCGCATGCAGGAACACAACGCCGATGTTTACGGGCTCGAAGTCGTTCACGGGCTCGTGCCGAATTCGCCGGAAGTGGCGGCGCACTCATTTCAGGTCTTGGGGGAAATCGGATTGGCCGATCCCAATCCGCCGGCTCTGATTACGTTCTGGCTGTACTCGCATCCGCCCTTGGCGGAGCGATTGGTTTTCGCGCACACGTATGATCCGTGGTCAAAGGGCGAGACGCCCAAGTATGTGAAGACGCTGCCGGCTCCGCCGAAATAGCCGACCGGGGCGAGCGTAGTCGCAAAATTTGCGCTGTGGGGGCACGGCATGCCGTGCCCCTCCTCGCGATCAAGCCCGAGCTGCTGACGCGGCGGGAGGAAATCGGCGGCGGGCGAAGCTGGCTACTTTATTGCGATTGCCGCAGATCGCCATCGAGCACCAGCGGCGCTTGTGAGTGCGGGATTTATCGCAGAAGAATAGCCCGCAGGCCGGATTGGCACAGACGCGGACTTTGGCCGCATCGCCTTCGAGGACGATTTCGGCAGCCGAGCGGGCGATGGCGGCAAGCAGCCAGTCGAGGCCGGTCTCGCGAGCGACGAACAGAATCTTCCAGCGTCCATCGACTGCGGTCAGCTCGTCATGGCCCTCGGTGATGCGGAGAACGTCGTTGATCGGTTTGGTCCATTCCGACGAGATTGGATCGCGCCGGACCAGGGCGGTGAAGATTTCGCGTAGGGCGTCTCGGAGGTGGGTTGCGCGGGTCAGCAGCGCATGGGCGGCTCTTGGGTCGGTTTCAGGCAGGGCTAGGAGTTGGTCGCTCCGCTCGGACGAAACGATTCTTGCAGCCTCAAGGAAGCCGATGAATTCTTCCCACGACAGGTCATTAAAGGGCGCGCCGGGATAGGATGGGGCGTTGGCGAAGTCAACGGCCAAGCGACCGCCGAGAAGAACCACGATTTCGGCAGATGCGGACATCTTTCGAGCCTCCGAATGATTGCGGAGCGATTTTGGCCCGATAGAACGAATAACCGGTCAGAAGTGGAACACTGGTTATGGAAACAATGCAAGCATTTTCTGCCAGATAGAGACGGAGAGTTCAGTTATTCCTGGGCCAACGAGTAAAATGCGCGAAAGCGGTTATCAGTTCCTGGAGGCTCATACGGATACGAATGACAATTCTGCACCTACTCTGACGCCTCCGGGCGGGCCGACTTCCGCTGGGCCGGGGTTTATGGGGAGCACGGCTGCGGGACCGGTCGTGCTACGGCTTTTGCTGTTCATCGTGCTGATGGTCGTGTTTAGCGCGACGCTGGGGACTCTGGCGGCCCTGGGTGGCCTGATCACGTCATCTGGCGACCTGACCAAGAGCTTGTTCTACTCGGAGCTGACCAAGGCGGTAGGGACTCTGCTGGCGGCTTGGGTGATGTCACGGCTGGAGGGGCGGAGACTCGGGGAGTACGGGCTGCCGTGGCGCGGCGGGCAAGGAAAGCTATTTCTCCAGGGAGCGATCTTCGGGATAGCCGAAATTGCCACGATCATTGGAGTGCTGGCGGCCGCGGGGTATTACAGTTTCGGGTCGCTGGAGGTTCGCGGCGCTTCGTTGGTGAAGTGGACGGTCTTCTGGGCTGCCGTATTTGTGATCGTCGGATTTTTTGAGGAGTATGCGTTCCGGGGATATGCGCAGTTCGCGTTGACGAAGGGATTCGGATTTTGGCCGGCGACGATTGTCACGTCTTTGATCTTTGGTTTGGTTCACTTTGCCAACCCGGGCGAGAGCTGGCCAGGGATTATCGGCGTCATGGTTGTCGGAGTTTTCTGGTGCTTCACGCTGCGGCGAACGGGGACGCTCTGGTTTGCGCTCGGCATCCACGCAGCATTTGATTTTGGCGAGACGTTTCTATTTTCGGTGCCCGACAGCGGCGTGGTTTTTCCCGGCCATCTTTCGGGCGCGGTGATTCACGACGGGCCGGCGTGGCTGGTAGGAGGAACTGCGGGTCCGGAAGCCAGCGTTCTGGATTTCGTGATCCTGGCTATTTTCTTTTACATCGTGCACCGCATGTATCCGGCCAAGCCTGACTTGCCGCCAGCGGGCGCAACGCTCAACGCCGTTTCGGCGGCTGAGTTTGCGGTTTCGGTGGAGACGCCAGCGGCGGACGGCGAGAATCAGCGGACGAGTTCCGAGGCGTAGACTAGGCGCACCCCTTGCGCTTTGGCTTCCGGCAAAACTTCGCGCAGAGCCTTCAACGTAGCTGGGTGCGGATGGCCGATCGCGACAGCATCATTTTTTTCGCGCGCTTCGCGGATCGCGAGGCGTAACTGACGGCTGACAGCGTTCACTTCGGCGACATCATCGAGAAATGGAACGTTGCGATACGCGGTGGGAACGCCTGCGTTGCGCGCAGCGTCGAACGCGACCGTTGCGGCCGTGGTGCGGCTGTCGATGTAGAAGAGTTTGTGTTCGTGCAGGACGCGCATCAATTCGTTCATCAGCGGGGTGTTGGCGGTGGACTCGGAACCTTGATGATTGTTCACGCCCGAAACGCCGGGAACCGCGGCGATGAAACCGTCGACGAGAGTGGTTACGTCGCGCTGCGACATGCCGGGTCGCAACTCGTGCGATTCTGCGTGACGCTGGCTGACGGATTCCATCGGCAGATGGAGCATCACTTCGTAGCCGCGGCGATGCGCTTCTTCAGCGATGTCTACGGAGTGCGGATTGTTGGGGAGAACGGAAATCGTCAGCGGATAAGGCAGCGCGAAGATGGCTTCGGCCGCGCTGTAGTCCTGGCCGAGGTCATCGAGGATGATCGCGAGGCATGGTCCGGCGGGAGACGGCGCGAGCTCGACCGTGGGAATCGACTGTTCCGTGATGTGAATTGTGTGCGTTGCGTTCTCGCCGCGGAGATATTTGAATGCGAGCCCTTCGCGGCTTTCGATCATGCCGCTTCGCGTGAGCTCGTGGCGCGTTGCAACATCATCGAGGGCTTGGAGGACCAGAGCTCTGTCGGCGTGCTGTGCAGCCTCGGACGATGGCTGACGAAGCGTAATCGTGACGTGATCGGTGCTTCCTTGCACTTTGTCAGTCGCGTCAAGGGTTGTGCGAGTGGCGACGTTCAGCGGACCTTCGGATTTCGCTGCGTTGGCGAATTCATTCGTGATTGCATGGATTTCCGCTGCGCTGAGCGGCTTTGATTTCTTACATCCAGCAGCCAACGAAATGAACGCGAAGATCGCCGCGAACAGCAGCGCAAACACGCATCGATTTCGGCGCGCCGATATTCCGCGACTCAAGAAAAATGCGATCGCGAGGTATTCTCGCCAAACGCGGTGAGAAATTGAAATGAGTATTGGTATGAAGGTTTCGCGCTGCTCTAGCTCAAGTGCGACTAGGCGGCTTTCTTGGCGGCGCCCGGATTCTTCAGCAGGTCGAGCGCTTTGCGATAGATCTGATCTTCGGGCGAAAGCGGCCGAGGACCGAACTCTTTCGATTTCGACGGAGTCGAGGTGGTGGCGGCATCGTCGTCGCCGTCATCGTCGGTGTCGGCAGCGGCGCGGACGACTTCGGTTGGCTCGACGCCATCTTCGAGAATCGCCTTGCCGGCGGCGTTGTAGTAGTTCGCGACGGTCAGGAAGAGGGCGGAGCCATCGTCCATCGTGATCAATTTCTGTTCGGAGGCGAGGCCGAAGGTGCGTTCGCCGACTACATCGCCCCGCTTATTCGCAACGATTGCGGAAGCGAGGACCTCAGCGGCGCCCGACGTTGTGCCATCAATGAGGACGGAGACGGGACCCTTCCAGACGACTTTCGACGGTTCAGCGGACATCGTTTGCGCGGAAACGGTCTGGCCCTTCAGCGTGGCAATGATGCCGTTCGGAATGAAGAGGCGCGCGACGGCGACGGCTTCGGTGGATGAGCCGCGGCCACACTCACGAAGATCGAGAATCACTTTGTGAACGCCCTGCTTTTCGGCTTCGATCAAGCGGTTGCGAACGTCATCGGCACGGCCGGGATCCAAAGAAATCAGGCGCAGAGCAAGAACGTCGGGATCCGCTTTCTGCGCGACGACTTTTGCAGTCGCGAGCTTTTCGCGAACGATGTCGATCGAGTCGGGATCGGCCTTGCCGCGCCGAATCACGCCGACTTTCACGCCGGTGCCGACCTGGCCGTTGAGAAGATTGAGCGCCTGGCCGACAGACATGTCGCGCGTGGTGAAGCCACCGACGGATTCAAAAATGTCGCCGCTGTGGATGCCGGCTTTTTCAGCCGGACTGTCGGGCAGGACAGAAATCACGATGACGTAGCCGAAGCGCTTGCTGAGGGAGAGGCCGGTTTCGCCGGTGCCAGAGTTCTGTTGCTTTTGCTTGTATTCGGTGAATTCGCGCGGGGTCAGGTAGCTGGACTCGGCGTCGAGCGATTCGAGCAAGCCGTGGAGTGCGCCGGCGGTGACGAGATGCATGTTGGGCTCGTCGACGTAGTCGGTCTGAATCTTGTTGAGGACTTCGCCGTAGACGGTGAGCGACTTGTAAGCGCGGTCGTCGGGTGTGCGGCCGAGAACGTGGCCGATGCCGGCGTAACAGAAAATAGCCACCGAGACACCGATGATGGCGAAGCGCGCTTTTCGATTCATATCCTCACCTATGCGGCCAAGGTAGGCAATTATAACACCGCATAGGAGTGAGACGCAGATGGAATGCGGAAGGAAGCCTGAGAGTTAATTGGGGATGTTCGTCCGTGGGTTTCGGGGAAGTGACTCGTGATCTACGACTGGAAACAGGTGAAGGACGCGGACGTCCGGGCAAGCTCGGGTGTAGGGTGCTGCGCCCCTGCACTCCCGAGTTTTGGCTTTACCCCTCCCCCCGATGGTTTTTGCGTAAGAATATCATTCTATGGAGGTTGTGGGCGCATATTGTTCAAGAATGTGATTTTAAAGGGTTTATTGGCGGCTGGAGTGTACAGGGCACACCGGCGTGCACACTGCCAAAACAGGCAGATCGTCGTAAGTACAATCATTGTAAGGGTTTCAGAGCACAGAGGCGAGAGTCTGTGTGACTGTCAGTGAGCAGGGTTTGGGCTGTGAGGCTAGGATCGGCGAGGTACTGGGCTGAATCGGGAAAGACACGTCGTAGGGGTAGTTTGTTGCTCATTTACCACGGCGAAGTGATGGAATGGACACTTAGTGTCTATAAGTTGTTGATTGCAAGGAAGAAAGTGGGGAAATCGGGCGTGACATCGTGGTATCTTATTTAGACTGATGTTTCAGACTACCATTCAGCGTCCGTCGACTGCCGAGGGCGTCGGACTTCACACCGGAGCGTTCGGGCACATTCGATTGGTGCCGGCGCCAGCCGATACCGGCATCGTTTTTCGCCGCGTTGATCTCGACAATTTTCCAATTGAAGCGCACGGGCAGAACGTCGCACGCGTGAGTTATGCGACGAGCCTGATGAAGCAAGGCGTGCTGTTATCGACCACGGAGCATTTGCTGGCGGCGATTTATTCGTGCGGCATCGACAACATTTTCATTGATATCGATTCGATCGAGATTCCGATTCTGGATGGGTCGGCCGAACCGTTCATGCAGATGCTGGAGCGGTCGGGCGTGCGAAAGCTGCGGCGGAAGCGGCGATTTTTGAAAGTGCTGAAGCCAGTGGAAGTGATCGAGGGCGACCGGCGCATCGGAATTTACCCGGCGGACGAATTTCGCGTACGGTGCTACGTGGATTTTCCGCATCCGCTCGTTGGGCAGCAGCAAGTTGAAGCGGTGGTTGGTCCGGAAACGTTCCGGCAACTGCTGGCGCGGGCGCGGACATTTTGCTTTGAGCGCGATATCGAGCCGTTGCGGTCGATGGGATTGATTCGCGGCGGGTCGTTGGAAAACGCGATCGTGCTGACGAATGACGGTGTGATGAACGGGCCGCTGCGGTATCCGGATGAGTTTGGGCGGCACAAGGCGCTGGATTTGATCGGCGACCTGGCGCTGGCAGGGCTGCCATTGCTGGCGCGCGTCGAGGCCTATAAAGCGGGGCATTCGCTTCATACGGCGCTTGTCAGTAAGTTGCTGGCTGATCCTTCTTCGTGGACGATTGCGACGGCTTCGGGCGACGTGGCGACGAATGGTGATCTAGGCGACGATCACGAGCATGCTCACTCCGGATTTGACGGCGACTTGCCTGGCGGCGGGCCCCACCCTTCTGTTCCAGCCGATTGACCCCAGACAAGCCTCGGTCTTAAGCCTTTCGCATCGTGTTGACAAAACGGCACTTTGCGGACGGCACGAACTCCCCCAGAATTGAACGCGATATGGCTCCCAAAGATCTGGCAATCGTGGTGTTGGCTGCGGGCAAAGGCACGCGGCTAAAGTCGAATCTCGCGAAGGTGCTGCACCAGGCCGGCGGACGGACGCTGGTGGAGCAGGTGCTGCGAGCGTGCGCTCCTTTGGGCGCGAAGAAAACGGTGGTGGTGATCGGCCACCAGGCTGAGCAGGTGAAGGCTGTCGTTGAGCCGAGCGGTGCGNGCACCGTTTTGCAATTTCCGCAGCATGGCACGGGGCACGCGATGCAGGTTGCGCGGCGTGCAATCGGCGGGGCGAAGATTGCGGTGGTGCTGCCGGGAGATGCGCCGCTGATTCGAACTGAGACGTTGAAGGCGCTGGTGGCGACTCATCGCGCGGGAAATGCCGCGGCGACGATTTTGTCGGCGGTGGTGAGCGATCCCTCAGGTTACGGGCGCATCTTGCGGAAATCGGAGACGCAGGTGGGAGCGATTGTCGAAGAGTCGCAGCTTGCTCCCGAGCAGCGCGAGATCAACGAGATCAATTCGAGCATTTATTGCTTCACGCTAGATAAATTGTGGCCGGCGCTGGCGCAGGTGAGGCCGAACAACAAGCACAAAGAGATTTATCTGACGGATGCGGTCGCGGTGCTGGCGGCGAAGGGCGACACAGTGCTGGCGCAGGTGGCGCCGGATTCGCGCGAAGTGCTGGGTTGCAATACGCGTGTGGATTTGGCCGAGGTTGATGGGATTTTCCGCGAGTGGAAGCGGAATGAATTGATGGCGAACGGCGTTTCGATCCAGTTGCCGCAGACGGTGGTGGTGGATTCGGACGTGACTGCCGGCGAAGACACGAGTGTCGAAGCGAATGTGCAGTTACTGGGGAAGACGAAAATTGGCGCGCGATGCATCGTGCGTACGGGCAGCGTGCTGAAGGACGCCGTGCTGGGCGACGACGTGATTGTCGAGCAGCATTGCGTGATTGCAAATTCGCGATTGGATGAACGAGTGACGGTGGGGCCGTTTGCACGACTGCGCAACGAGAATCATTTGAAGGCGGGAGTGCACATCGGAAACTTCGTTGAGCTGAAGAAGACGACGATGGGCGAAGGGACGAAGGCGGGGCATCTCGCTTACCTCGGCGATGCGAAGATCGGAACCAAGACGAACATCGGCGCCGGGACGATTACGTGCAATTACGACGGATTTCACAAGCATCCGACGACGATTGGCGATCGTGTGTTCATCGGAACCGATTCGGCGCTGGTTGCGCCGGTGAAAATTGGCAACGGAGCGTATGTCGCGGCGGGCTCGACGATTACCGAGAATGTGCCGGCGGAGGCGCTGGGAATTGCGCGCGGGCGTCAAACAAACAAGCCCGGCTGGGCCAGCAAGAAACGCCGGGAACTCGCGGCTGCGAATAGCGACACGAGAAAGCCTGCGAAGCGAAAAGGCGCGACAAAATCGAGTAAGTCAGCGCGCAAGTCCAAGCGCAAGAGCCGCCGGTAGGTTTACCGGTTCGCTGCTCGCCACCAATCAGAACAATCCGAAGTATTACCCTCCGACATACTTGAGTCATAAGGAGCGCCTTCCGTGGGACTCTGGGTCAACTGGGTACTCGTCATCGTGGGCATCGTGTGTGTAATCGCGGAGCTGGCGATGGGCGCGATGACCGGACTCGATCTGGCGCTGGTGGGTGGCTCGCTGGCGATCGGCGGGGGAATCGGACTTTTTGCGGGATCGGAAAAAATCGGGCTACTCTCGGCGGGGGGATTGGCGCTGCTGTATTTCGCGGTGCTTCGGAATTGGCTGAAGGCGAAGGCGACCGTCAAACACCATCCCAGCAACGTCGACGCGCTGATCGGAAAAATCGGTGTAGTTACGAAACGGATCGCGTTGCACGAGCCCGGAATGGTGAAAGTGGGGGCGGAAGTTTGGCGCGCGGAATTGGCCGGCGATGCAGAGAGTGCAAAAGAGCCGGGAGTCGAGATCAGTGTCCAGTCGGTCGAGGGCGTAACGCTCAAGGTGAGGTGAGGGCAATGGATACCAGCGTCTTGTTCATCACATTTCTTTTTATCTTTGCGGTCTTCGGGATGGTGACGCTTGCCAGGGGAGCGCGCACGGTTCGGCAATATGAAAAAGGGCTGATTACGCGGCTGGGGAAATATCACGGCATGGCGCCGTCGGGACTCACGTTTATCGTGCCGTTCATCGATGACATCGTGCGGGTGGATATGCGCGAACAGGTGATCACGGTACCGCCGCAAAAGTTGATCACGAAAGACAACGTGACGGTTGAAGTCGACGCGGTCGTCTACTACAAGGTGATCGACCCAGTGAAATCGCAGTATGAGGTGCAGGATTTCGGGTACGCGTGCACGACACTGGCGCAAACCAATTTGCGGAATTTGATCGGCGACCGAACGCTGGATGAAACGCTGGTCGCGCGCGACATGATCAACACGAATTTGCGGCAGGTACTGGACGAAGCCACCAACGGCTGGGGCGTGAAGGTTACGCGCGTGGAGGTGCAAAAGATCGAGCCGCCGCGCGATATTACCGATGCAATGTCTCGCCAGATGAAAGCGGAACGCGAGAAGCGCGCCGCGGTGCTGGAGGCGGAGGGCATCAAGCAGAGCCAGATCTTGCAAGCCGAAGGGACGAAGCAGTCTGAAATTTTGCGCGCGGAAGGCGATGCACAGGCGCGGATTACGCGCGCGAACGCGGAAGCCGAAGCGATCAAGCTNGTTTCGAATGCGGCAGAGACTTATTTTAAAGAGCGGGCGGAGATGATGCGGCGGCTGGAAGTCTTGAATCACACCCTGGCGCACAACACGAAATACATTGTCCCGGCGAACGCGAGTCTGATAAATGTTCTTGGACTGGACGGGATTACGGCCACGAATGTGAACCCGGCCGACACGCCGGCTGCGCCGAAGCCGGGAGCCGCGAACCGATCGATCTGACGATCTGGCGATTGCGCGACTGAAACAGACCTCGGCGGAGGGGTTTCATGTCGAATGCTCCGAGTAAAACAGCCGAGAAGGCCCGCTTCCGCGGAATCAATCCACACTTTGTGGTTCAGGATGTCGTCGCTGCCGCGGAGTATTATCGCGACGTGTTCGGATTCAAAATATTGGGATATTTCTGGGATCCGCCGGTGTTTGCGATGGTGGGGCGCGACGATGTGGTGATTCAGTTTGGCAGGATCGATCGCGGACAGACGGTGGCGCCGAACAGGACGCGGCGCGATGAGGCGCTTGACGCGTACATCTGGGTGGATGATGTCGACGCACTGTACGCGGAGCTGAAAGGCAAAGGCGCGAAGATTGTGGAGGCGCCGAAGCAGCAGGTTTGGAATTGTTACGAGTTCTCGGTTGAAGATGCATTCGGGTTTCGCCTCGTGTTCAGCAAAAGCGCACCCGAGGACTAGAGATCGCGGCTACAGGATGCCGGACCGCGTAGTTTTGCGGCGCTGTGCTAAAATAAAAATTCCCCAACTTACCCGAGGAGCCACCGACGCATGAAGTTTGGAGTCGTAGTCTTTCCGGGATCGAATTGCGATCACGACGCGTACTACACCCTTGCCAATGTGATGCACAAGCCGGTTGAGGTTATCTGGCACCAATCGACAGATCTTGCGGGTTGCGATGCCATTGTTTTGCCCGGTGGGTTCGCGCACGGCGATTACTTGCGGACCGGCGCGATTGCGCGATTTTCGCCAGTGATGAAATCGGTGGAGAGGTTTGCCAAGGGCGGCGGAATGGTGTTTGGGATCTGCAACGGGTTCCAGATTTTGCTGGAGGCGGGGCTGTTGCCGGGCGCGGTGATGCGGAACTCGGGGCTGCGCTATATCTGCCGGCATGTTCATGTGCGGATCGAGCAGACGGATACGCCGTTTACGAATGCGGCGAAGAAGGGGCAGATTATTCGGATTCCGATCGCGCATAACGATGGGAATTTTAATGTCGATGAAACGACGCTGGCGGAATTGGANAAGAATCGGCAGGTGATTTTTCGTTATACGAATGCGGATGGGTCGGATGATGCGGCGGGNAATCCGAATGGGTCGATGTCGAATATCGCGGGGATTTGCAATCGCGAGCGGAATGTCGCGGCGTTGATGCCGCATCCGGAGCGGGCGGTGGAAGCGGCGCTGGGGTCGGATGATGGGTTGGTGATTTTTCAGTCGATGATCGAAGCGCTGGTCGGCGCGGCGAAGGCTTCAGCGTGAGTGCAGCGAAGAGAGAAAAACGAACCGAGACAAGTTTTTGTGATCCAGCTAATTGGGGCGCAGCATCCTGCGCCCCTACATATTTTCTGATGGCGATTGGAAATTGATGGCGACGGCACCTACGGAAATCAAGGTTACTCCTGAAATTGCGGCGGAACACGGGTTGACGGCGGACGAATTCGCGCGCGTCAAGAAAATCCTGGGGCGCGATCCAAATATCACGGAGCTGGGAATTTTCAGCGTGATGTGGAGCGAGCACTGCTCGTATAAATCGAGCAAAGTGCACCTGAAGCGGTTGCCGACGCGCGGGAAGCTGGTGGTGCAGGGGCCGGGCGAGAATGCGGGCGTCGTCGATATCGGCGATGGGCTTGTGGCGGCGTTCAAAATTGAATCGCACAATCATCCGAGTTTTGTGGAGCCGTTTCAGGGCGCGACTACGGGCGTCGGCGGAATTTTGCGCGACATTTTTACGATGGGCGCGCGGCCGGTGGCGGTGCTCGATTCGCTGCGATTTGGAGAGTTGGCGCCGGGGAAGGGAACTTCGGGCGACGATGCGGCGAAGAATCGGCGGATTCTGGATGGCGTGATTCGCGGCGTGGCGAATTACGGAAATTGCTTTGGCGTGCCGACGATTGGCGGGGAAGTGTGCTTTGAGCCGTGCTATTCGCAGAATCCGTTGGTGAATGCGCTGGCGCTGGGGATCGCGCGCAAGGAAGAGATTTTTCTGGCGAAGGCGAAGGGCATCGGGAATCCGGTGATTTACGTCGGCGCGAAAACGGGGCGCGATGGAATTCACGGCGCGTCGCTGCTGGCGTCCGCGGAATTCACGGAAGAATCGCAGCAGAAGCGGCCGAATGTGCAAGTCGGCGATCCGTTCACGGAGAAATTGCTGCTCGAGGCGTGCATCGAGGCGATGCAGACGGGTGCGGTGGTGGCGATTCAGGACATGGGCGCGGCGGGGCTGACGTGCTCGACGATGGAGATGGCATCGCGCGGCGGGACGGGAATTGAGATCGATCTGGCGAAGGTGCCACAGCGCGAGTCTGGTATGACGCCGTACGAAATTATGTTGAGCGAATCACAGGAGCGGATGCTGCTTGTTGCGGAACGCGGGCGCGAGAGCGAAGTTCTAGATGTGTTCAAGAAGTGGGGGCTGGATGCGGTTGCTGTTGGGACGGTGACCGAAGGCGGGATTGCGAAGGTGATGAACGGCGCGAGCGTCGCGGCGGAGATTCCGGCGCATCCGCTGGCGGAAGAAGGGCCAGTGTATCAGCGGCCGATTGCGCAGCCACCTTTGCGGAAGGAGACGGCGGCGGATTGGTTCAAGTTTGCGGACTCGGGCGCTGCGACGGCGCTGGCCCTGACGGAAAATTTCAAGAAACTCCTGGGATCGCCGGCGATTGCTTCGAAGCGGTGGATTACAGAACAGTACGACACGATGGTGCGGACGAACACGCTGGCGGGACCGGGCGCGAGCGATGCGGCGGTGCTTCGGCTGAAGGATCCACAGACGGGCGAAGTGAAACGCGCGCTGGCGCTTTCGACGGATGGGAATGGGCGATGGTGCCAGTTGAATCCGCGTGTGGGCGCGATGCATGCGGTGGCGGAAGCGGCGCGGAACGTGGCGACGAGCGGGGCGCGACCGATTGCGGCGACGAATTGCTTGAATTTTGGGAGCCCGGAAAAGCCGGAAGTGATGTGGCAGTTCAGCGAGGCGATCGACGGGCTGACGGTGGCGTGCAATGAGTTGGGGACGCCGATTACGGGTGGGAACGTCAGCTTTTATAACGAGACGCTGGGGAAGTCGATTTATCCGACGCCGGTGATTGGGATTTTGGGGATTATTGACGATGCTTCGCGCGTGGTGAAGATTGGGTTTCGCGAGGCGGGCGATGTGATTTTGCTGCTGGATGGATTGGCGGCGGACACGAGCGCGAAACAAGTACCAGTGGTCGAGCCCGCGCAGGAGTTTTCATCGTCGGAGTATTCGAAGCACGTTGGCGGGATTGTGGCGGGGGAACCGCC